>QMCE01000205.1_pt1 | contig 50076 bp, 36 predicted proteins | sample 1821851 | NCBI WGS metagenome assembly QMCE01 (sample SAMN09453174, study PRJNA476694) | Termite gut metagenome, whole genome shotgun sequencing project. | isolation source: worker | host: Odontotermes sp. | place: South Africa:Pretoria | collected 2016-01-28 | reverse complement strand
ACCTTTGGCGAGTTTTAAAACTTTTTTCCGTCTTGCCCTCGATGCTACTGCATTTACTGAACGTGGCATAGTTTTTTAAGTTTTACGAGTGACGAGCGGGCGGATTCAACGTTTGCAGGTGCGAACACGTCGCCATCTTTCCTGTTCTTCCGCCTCTTTGGGGCTCGGGCACTCTTGGTTAATACAATTTGCGCTCCCGGCGAATTACTTCACCAACAGCAATTTGATCTTGGCTTCGTCGGCCGTCGAAACGAGAGCCGAGTAGTCGAGATTTCGTTTCTGTTTTGTGGTTTTCTTGGTCAGGATGTGGGAGTGAAACGCGTGTTTCCTCTTTATCCGTCCCGTCCCCGTGAAGTCGAAGCGCTTCGCCGCTCCACGGTTTGATTTCATTTTCGGCATTGTCGCGTACTGTTATAAATAGGTTAAAAAAGCGTGCAAAGATAGAAAAGATTTCGCACGCGGCAAAATCTTTTTTCCGGCTCAGTCTTCGATATCGCCCAACGCGGCGTTCCACGGTTTTAGGATGCCGCGCTTGGAGGAGCGTACGAACCGCGTGATCTCATCCCTTTCGGGCGAGCGCGGAACGGTGTCTTCGATGATGTCGCATGCGCGGCCGTAGCCGTAGCCGCTCTGGAACAGGATGCGGAATATCTCCTGTATCTCGGCGATCTTTTCGGTCGAGAAATTGCGCCTTCTCAGACCGATGAAGTTGGCGCCCACGAACGACAACGGTGTGCGCGCGGCCTTCACATAAGGAGGAACATCCTTGCCCACCAGCGACCCACCCGAGATCATCGAATGCGCGCCGATACGCACGAATTGGTGCACAGCCGAATGTCCCGAGATGATAGCCCAATCGCCCACTTCGACCTCGCCCCCGAGCAACACGCTGTTGACGATCACACAGTGCGATCCCACCACGCAGTCGTGTGCGATGTGTGCGCACGACATGATCAGGTTATAGCTTCCGATGACGGTCTTGCCTTTCGCGGCTGTTCCGCGGTTGATGGTCGCCCCTTCGCGCACGGTGTTGTAGTCACCCATCTCGACGGTCGAGTATTCGCCCTTGAACTTGAGGTCTTGAGGCACTCCGGCGATCACGGCTCCGGGGTGTATCTTGCAACCTTTGCCCATGCGCGTTCCCTCCATTACGACGGCGTGGGGCCCTATCCAGCAATCGTCACCCAGAACGGTGTCGGCTGCCACATACGCAAACGGTTCGATGGTTACATTCTTACCTAATTTCGCCTCGGGGTGGACAAAGGCCAGATCACTTATCATATTTCAATTCAATTGTTAATTGTCAATGGCTAATTGTTAATGAGTTGACGCGCAAAAAAAATTAACCATTAACCACTATCTTTTCCCACTCGGTGTCACCTGGGCCAACAGGTCGGCTTCGCAGGCGAGTTTATCGCCGACGAACGCCCGTGCCTCCATGTGTACGAGCCCCCGTCTGATCGGCTCCAGCAGACGCAGCTCGAACTGCAACACATCGCCCGGAACGACTTTCATTTTAAAACGAACGGCATCTATCTTCAAAAAGTATGTCGAGTAGTAAAAATCGGGATCCATTCCGTGCAACGCGAGTATCCCGCCGCACTGCGCCATCGCCTCGACTATCAGCACGCCCGGCATAACCGGCTCGTCGGGGAAATGACCCACGAAGAAGGGTTCGTTCACCGTGACGCTCTTGATACCGGCAATGCTTTCGTTGTCGATATGGATAATCTTGTCGACCAACAGGAACGGCGGCCGGTGCGGCAGGCGGTGCTTGATGGCGTTGACGTCGAAAACCGGCTCCTCGTTGGGATTGTACCGGTATACGGGTTTCACACCCTCCTTGCGCATTGCTTTGCGCATCATCTTCACCGTTTCGGTATTGGCGTGGTGACCCGGGCGCGTTGCCATGATCTTGCCTTTGATGCGGATGCCCATCAGTGCGAAATCGCCCAGCACGTCCAAAAGTTTGTGTCTGGCCGGTTCGTTGGGGAAGTGCGCGTCGACATTGTTGAGGAATCCGGCGTGAACCTGGATGCCGGGTTTGTTGAACAGCGTGCGCAGACGATCCAACTCTCCGTTCGTGACCTCATTCTCGACCACCACCATCGCGTTGTCCAGATCGCCGCCTTTGATAAGATTACCGGCCAGCAGCGGCTCCAACTCGTGAAGGAACACGAACGTACGGCACGGAGCGATCTCGGTGGCGAAATTGTCGCGCGTGGCGTCGAACACAGCGTATTGATTGCCCAGCACGCGGCTGCCATAGTCGATGTGAACATTCACCGAGAGGTGGTCGTCCGGATACAGCTCTATTTCGACCCCCCGTTCGGGCATGGTGAACGAAATTTTCTCCGTCACCTGATAGTATTTGATCTCGCCCTCCTGTTCGGCCAGACCCACCCGTTCGATGGCGGCGGCGTACTCCCTTGCCGAGCCGTCCATGATGGGCACTTCGGGGCCGTCTATGTCGATCATCGCGTTGTCGACCCCCATTGTCCACAGGGCGGCCAGAATGTGCTCGACGGTCGAGATCCTCACCTCGCCTTTGCCGATGGTGGTGTTTCGCGAAGTGTCGACTACGAAATCGGCCAGCGCGGGGATCTCCGGAGTGCCTTCAATGTCGGTGCGGCGGAACTTTATTCCGTGGTTCTCAGCGGCGGGCGAGACCGTCATTTTGGCGGCTACCCCCGTATGCAGACCTCGCCCGTTGAATGTCACGGGCCCCTTTAAAGTCTTCTGTTTGTTCGACATCTATGTTACTTATGCGTAATTTCGGTCACAAAGGTATTAAATTTTTGTAAAATCCCGCCCCCCTCGACAGATTAAAAAACGGGTAGCGGATAAATCACCTCCGGAGGGTCTCGGTCGCGACCGGTTCCACGGCTGCCGAACCCGGGAAAATTGCAACGGGAACCGTGGCGATTTCATATTTTCGATAACAAGGATGACGATTTGTGGCAAAGAAATCGTACTTTTGCAAGAGAATTATGCAGAAGCGCGCACAAAGACTCAACCTCCCGTTCGTAAAACGACGACGGGATCCTGTCGACTGGATATATGAACACCGGGCGGGTGTGTTCGCCATCGTGGCGCTCGCTTTGGTGATGGCCATACTGTTTATCGGCTCGCGCATAGTGATCAGCACACCGCAGCCCTCGGACGGGATCATCGTCGATGTGCGAACCGTCGAGGAGCTCAGGGAGGAGGCGCGGCGGCTTCAACGCGAAGTACAACTGCGGCAAAGCGAGCTCGACAGGGAAAATATCCGCAACGCAATCTCCAACGAAGGCGCCGAACTGCGCGACGATCGCAACACCAACATGGCCGGCATGCGCGACCGCATCGACGACGTGAACGAAAGCATGAGAGGAAACCGCGACGCCTGGGATCAGGGCCTGCGCGACATAGATGCCATGAGAGGCGAGCGCGACGGCGAGGGCGAACGCAACACAAACAACGACACGCGCGCGCGGGGAACAGTGCAGATATCTTTCTCGCTGCTCAACCCGACACGATATTCGGTCAATCTGGTTAATCCCGGATACAGGTGCGAAAGAGGGGGCGAGGTGACGGTGCAAATAACTGTGAACCGAGGCGGCGATGTTGTGGCGGCAAATGTCGACCGCGGATCATCCACCAACGACGCCTGCATGCACCAAACGGCGTTGGATGCTGCCCGGCGTTCGAGGTTCGATATCAACTCCGCCGCCCCCGAACGACACACCGGAACCATAACATATTTATTCATACCCCAATGATCTGGTTAGAAAATCTCCCCATATCGGTAGTTTCACTCGCAATGCTCGTCGGGGCGGTGCTTCTGATGGTGTCGATCGTCGCCAGCAAGGCTTCGTCGCGATTCGGCATACCGTCGCTGTTGCTGTTTCTGGTGGTCGGCATGCTGTTCGGCAGCGACGGCCTCGGCTGGATCCACTTCGACAATGCGCAGGCGGCACAGGCGATAGGCACTCTGGCACTCTGTATAATACTTTTTTCGGGTGGCTTCGAGACCTCGTTCCGCGAGATCCGTCCGGTGCTCGGGCCGGGGGTGGTGTTGGCAACAGGCGGAGTGTTGATGACGGCGCTGTTGACGGGAGCGTTCATCTGGCTCGTGTCGCGGATGATATTCGACCTGGGGCTGATCGCTATCCGGCTCTCGTTTCTGGAGTCGCTGCTGATGGCGGCGGTTATGTCGTCGACCGATTCGGCGTCGGTATTCTCGATCCTGCGATCCAAAAAACAGGGACTGCGCCAAAACCTGCGCCCGCTGCTGGAGCTTGAGAGCGGCTCGAACGACCCGATGGCCTACATACTGACCGTGATGCTGTTGGGTTTGGTCGTGGTCGCTCCGGGCGAAAGTCCCAACTGGTGGCACGCGGTGGGGAAGTTTGCACTGCAAATGACGGTGGGCGCCGCGGCGGGCTATCTGTTGGGGCGGGTGATAGTGTGGACGATCAACCGCATAAATCTGCACAACACATCGCTGTACGGAATTTTGTTGCTCGCGATGGCGCTGTTGGTCTTCGCGCTGACCGACGTGCTGAAAGGCAACGGCTATCTTGCGGTATACATAGCGGGCCTTGTGGCCGGCAATCGTAAAATGGTATTCAAAAAGCCGCTCACCAACTTTTTGGACGGATTCACGTGGCTGTTCCAGATCATCATGTTCCTTTCGCTGGGACTGTTGGTTAACCCGCGCATGGTCTTCTCGCCCGGCACGGCTCTGATCGGCGTGCTGGTGGGGGTGTTCATGATCGTGGTGGCGCGTCCGGCGACGGTGCTGACCTGCATGGCGCCGTTCAAGAAATTCACGTGGCGCGCCCGCGGATATGTCAGCTGGGTGGGGCTGCGCGGCGCCGTGCCGATCATCTTTGCGACCTATCCTCTGGTGGCGGTGTCGCGGGGCTTCTCGCCGTTGGTGGCCGATCTGATATTCAATGTGGTGTTCTTTATCACGATACTGTCGCTTGTGATCCAGGGCTCGACGGTCAGCTGGATGGCGGGGAGGTTGGGGCTGTCGAAAGTGCTGCCGCAGGACAACTTCGGCATCGACCTTCCGGACAAGATCAAATCGGCCATGTCGGAGATCGAGGTTCGTGAGGCGTTCCTGGCAAAGGGCCAGCATCTGAAAGACATCTCGCTGCCCGAGGGCACGCTGGTTGTGATGGTCAAACGCGGCGAGGAGTATTTCGTCCCGACCGGCGGCACGCTGCTCAAGTTGGGCGACAAGCTGCTCGTACTCACCGACAACGACGTTCAGCTCAAAAAGGATCTGCAAAAATTGGGAATAGATTGCTAAAAAAGCGGGACGCGATGGTGGTCGTCCCGCTTTTTATTAGTCCGTGCATCGACCCTATTTCGCGCAGTCGCGCAGAATCTCGGCGGCTTTCGCTCCGTCGATGTTGCGTCCTTCGCCTAAAACAGTGCCGCGAGTGGTGAACCTACGCTCGATCTCGGCGATCGTCTCCTCGCCCACATTCAACTCGCCGAGGCGGGTTGCCAGACCCAACGAACGGAAGAACTTTTCGGTATGTTCGATTGCCCACGCGGCGCGCTGTTCGGGTGTGCCGTCGACTATGCCCCACACACGCTCGCCGTATTGCAGCAGTTTCGACATCTTTTGGGCGCGCATCACCCGCATCATCGCCGGAAGAACGATCGCCAGGGTCTGTCCGTGCGAAATGCCGTGCAGCGCCGTCAGTTCATGGCCGATGCCGTGGGTGGCCCAGTCCTGCGAAACTCCCATCGCGATGAAACCGTTCAGCGCCATAGTCGCCGAGAGCATATAGTCGGCCATCGCGTTGTAATCGTGTTTGTCGGCACGGATCTTCGGCGCCGTCTCGATCAGCGTCAGCAGTATCCCCTCGGCCCATCTGTCCATCAGCGGCGACTGTCCGGCGGTGGTCATGTACTGCTCGGCCACGTGTACGAAAGTGTCGCAAATTCCGTAAGCGATCTGCTCGTCGGGCAGCGAAAAAGTTGTCTCGGGATCGAGGATCGAGAATTCGGGATAGCGCGGAACGCCCATCCCGTATTTTTCGTCCGTGGCGTCGTTCGAGATGACGGCATTCAGGTTCATCTCCGACCCCGTAGCCGGCAGAGTCATCACCGTGGCGTAGGGGATCACTTCGCCCATTTTGCCCGTGTTCAGTACTATCTCCCACGGGTCGACGGCACTGCGGATCGACGCTGCGATCAGTTTTGTGCCGTCGGCCACCGAGCCGCCGCCCACCGCCAAAAGATAGTCTATGCCCTGTTCCTTGCCGAGCTTCACGGCGCGACGCAAAGTTTCCACCCGCGGGTTGGGTTCGATGCCCCAGAATTCGACGAATTCGCGGCCCGCCAGAGCCTGTACGACCTGCTCATAAACGCCATTGCTCCGGACACTGCCGCCTCCGAAAGTAACCATCAGGCGCACTCCGGAGGGTATCTCCTTAGTCAGCCGTGCGATCGTACCCTTGCCGAAAATAAGTTTGGTCGTGTTTTGAAATGTGAAGTTTTTCATGATCTGTATGTTGTTTTGTTGTAAGCGGTGTTCCGGCGCCGCGAACGTCACCCTACCCCCTCTCTCCCTCTCCCTCTCCCTCTCCCTCTCCCTCTCCCTCTCCCTCTCCCCTCACCTCCTGACTTCGTGCCGCGCATACGCTTCACAAAAATAGCAAAAATAGCTGATAAATCACTGCGATGAAAAGTTCGAACGACCACTGAAGCCACACCCTGCCCCAAAAAGCAAAATCCCCCTTTTTCGAGGGGGATCCTGCGGGTTTGCAATGCGTCATTGCACCGTTATTTCGTGCAGTTTGTTATATCCGGTGTTTTCGTCCCACACGCCGACATTCGCCAGACGGATGCTGTATTCGGGCCGTGTGTTGAGTGTCGGCTCGGGGTCGGGCAGGTTGAGGAATACTTCGTAGGTTTTGCCTGCGGAGAGCGACGAAATATCGAGCGAGGCATCCACCCGGTGGGTTTGTCCGGCGAACCAGAAACGCGGATCGTCGTCAAGTTTCATGCGCACGGGAGCCGACGACGAACCTTTTTCGACGAACACGATCTCGGCGTCGCGGGGATTCATCGGCCCTGCGAACCCGTCGCTCAGAATATTGAGCGCCACCTCGAAAGGTTGGTCAACGGAGGGTTGGCCCGAAAATGAGGCCGTGGTGAGCGAGAGACGGTATCCGAGTCGGCGGTCGATCTCGTCGTAGCAATCTTCGGTTCTCCAGCCCGAGATTACCGATGTGTTATAGTCTTTGTTGAGATACGAGAAGTGCATGTTCTCCATCTGTTTGACGGTGTTGTCGCACCTGCTGAATGTCGAGCGCTGGCACGTTTCGCCGCCCATGATGAGATATCGCGACTCACGGTTCCAGTACTCGCGCGAGCCGAAGGTGCCCATGTCGTTTGCGTTTGCCACAAAGCAGTCGTTGTGCATGGCGATCCTCGACAGGTCGGACTCGTTGAAGGCAGTGGAGACGGTGACGCTGTCGGCGATGGTCAGGTCGTACATCATCAGCTTGGCGGTAGGATAGCGCACGCAGATCATTCTCTTTTTGGGCACTGCGTCGAGCAATTTGTCCATCAGCGCGCGTCGCGGTGCATAATCTTCGGCTGTTTGTGGCCGGTAGTTGTAGTGCGAAGTGTAGTACCACTCGCCCCATGCGCCGATGAAGCCCGCCTCCATGACGTAGAGCACGTCGCTGTGTTTTTGGATCAACGGCTTGAGCTGTGCTATGTGGCCGGAGAACACCTCGAACGGGGCGTCGCTGTTTTCGATCGGGCGCTCGTTCGCCGAGTCGTACGTTTCGGAGTACGAGAAGCGGAGCAGGCACTTGGCTCCTCCTGCACGTATGGCGTTCATGTTGGCTTCGAACATGTCCAGCAACTCCTGCGAGAGGGGTTTGTCGACGAAGTCATACATGTGGTAGATCGTGTGGACGATGGTTATCCCGCGCTCGACGTGACTATTAACCGTCGACTCGGTGAGGGCTGCCCGCGATATCGTTCCGTTCTGGAATTTGAAGGCGTTGTACACATACCAGCCTCTTTCGGGGTTGTGAACCACCTCCTCGTCGTAGGTGTAGGTGATCTCGTCCGGCAGTACGGGATCGGGTTTTCCAGAGTCGTTTCCCGGCTCGTTGCAGGCAGCGCAAACCGACACGACGAGCGCCGGCAATAATTTCATAAATAATTTCATCGTTCTGATATGTGTACGGTTTTTTGTAAAAAAAATATAGAAACCGGTTGCGGAGCAGATTCTCCGCAACCGGTTTGAAAAAATGTTAGTCACCTATATTCCAAGCGTAGGCTTCGCCATAGGGAACCGTCAGATCGCCTTCGAATCCTGAACCGTCGCCGTACATGGGCAACAGACCCGAAGCATTCCAATCTAACTGACAGTCGAACATTACGTAGATAGTGCTGGGCAATTCCATAGGTAACATCTCGCGAGTGATCTGGAATTCATACTTAATAAGATCTCCTTCGACCACACCGGCTCCAGTAGTGAAGCCGTTTCCTATAGTCGAACTATTTTGCCATACATTTCCTGCATCGTCATTAAACTTGATAACATCGGGATTGTAGGAGATAAGAGTCGGATCATTTTCATCCCAATTGGTTAAGGACTTTTCAAGGACAAAATTCCAATACTTATTTGCATTGGTCGGGTTATTATAACCTATCGTAGAGTCCTCTCCGTGAATATCAAGGAATACATGGATCGGGGTTCCTCCGGCACCGCCTTTATTTAGACATGCCTTGTCGAACTCATAATAGAAGTTGAGGAAATCTTCTGTGTGGTTGAGTTTCACAACTTTCAGGTCATCGAACACCGCGTTGGGGCCGACTTCGAAAATAATAACCGCGTCGGCTTCCTCATTGGCTGCCCAGTCGCCGAACTGACCGTCGATGACGGTCGGAACGGAGCTGGGGCCATCGTTGTCGGTGACGGTGAGAGAGATGGTACCGATCTTGCCGCTGCCGTCGGCTGCGGTGGCGGTGATGGTGACCGGACCGGCCGCCACACCGGTCACGGTGCCTCCGCTGACAGTAGCCGTGGCGTCGCTCGAACTCGACCACGTCACGTTCTTGTTAGTGGCGTTGGACGGAAGTACCTCGACCGAGAGGGTCAAAGTGCTGCCGACTGCCACACTGCTTCCCGCGGAAGTTACGTTAATGGCCGTGACCTTGACGTCGCCGCCTCCACCTTCGCCGCCTCCTTTGTCACCGCAGGCGGTGAAACCGAAGCATGCAATCGCTGCCATCGTCGCGATGGCGCCGAATCTTAGAAATGTTTTTTTCATAATTAAAAAATTTAATGGGGTTAATGGGTAAAAAAAAGTGTTATTTGATCGAAAACTATCTGACGTTCTGAGGTATTCCGCTGACGCGAATCTCGTCGGCGGGGATCATATAGGGGAATCTCGCGTCGGTGGGCTGGATCACCTCCCATGTGTGGAACCCGGCGTACTGACGGTCGATGGGTTTGTTGTTGCGGAACTGGTCGATCGCCCGATGGCCCTCGAAACAGAGCTCCAGACGGCGCTCGTCGAGCACCACGTCGAGCACCGTAGCGTAGCCCCTGCCCGTGTAATTAGAGGTGGTGAACAGCGCGTCGCCCGACAATCCCGCGCGGGTGCGCAGAACGTTCACATCTTCGATCGCGCCGGAGTCGTTACCCGTTTTGGCGCGAGCCTCGGCGCGGTTGAGGATCACCTCGCCCCAGCGGATCATGGGGGGCGACGAGAGCATGCCGATGCCGTCCTGATTGGAGAACTTCGTCACCATATATTGCGGGAAAGCGTTGTAACTTGCCGGTGTGGCCGATTGGGCGATGCGGGCGGGAGTCTTCACACCGTCGAGCATGATGTAGTGCTGCGGGTAGCCGTTGGCGGGGTTGATCTCGGTTTCGAGCGTCACCCTTGCGCCATCTTTCATAAAGTAGTATTTGCCGGTAGCAGGGTCGAGCACCGCGTTGTTGGTGATGGGCAGGGCCACCTGACCGATAGCATCGTTGTTCATTACGTTGTAGCGGATCTGTTTGGCGTCGGGCGCGGCGTTACCCGGCAGTCGCGACACCATGAGGCCGAGGCGTTTGTCCTGGGGGTAGCGGTTGATGAGGTCGAGCAGCGGATCGGACCAGAACACCTCGCCCCAACCCGTACCGGCTTCGTCTTTGTAGTAGAGCGCCGCGATCTTGGCCGTGGGGGTCGAACCGACATCGTTGGGGGTTTGACCGATGGCCCACAGCGTCTCGACCGAGTTGAGAGCGTTGGCGTAGTAGGTGCCCGGATCGTTATGCAGCTTCGTGGATGGAGCCGCACCGGCGAGCATCTCGTCGACAAGGTCGATCACATCCTGATTGCGACCCATGTGGAGATACACGCGGCTCAAAAGCCCCTGCGCAGCCGCTTTCGAAGCAAATGCCTTTGCCGAACCCTTCAGCGGGGAGGTTCCGGCGCTCATCAGCGTGATTGCCTTCTGGAGGTCGAGCACGATCTGGTCGTAGACCGCGCCGACTGTGGCGCGCTCCGAGGTCGAGGTGTCGGTCGTCTTGCGTATGATGACTCCGGGATTGCCCTCGCCGTGGCTGTATGGCTTGGCGTAGAGCGTCACCAGATGGAGGTGGCAGATCGCCCGCAGGAAGTAGTTTTCACCCAGCAGGTGGTCGAAAGCGCTCGACTGTCCCTCCTGCAACGACTCGATCACCGAGTTGGCACCGTAGATTATGCGGTAGGCGACCCACCACAGGTAGGTGTTGTTTCTCTGCAATTCGGTGTCGCGGTAAGTAAGGGCGGGGAAGACTTCATCGACCGTTCCGTAGCAGAACGCGATGTTGTCGCCGCGGAACTCGCTCATGGGGAAGAAGTGGCGGATGTAGGTGTTCTTCGCTTCGGGCCAATCTTTCTCCTCACCCATATAGGCCATCGGCGTCTTGAACAACGAGTAGTTACCCAGGGTCATGTATTGCGCCGCACCGGGGTTTTGTTTCAGCTGCGCCGAGGTCATCTCGCCGCTGGGCACGCCGTCGCGCGTACACGCCCCGATCAGGGCTGCGATCGCCAGCAAGGCGGCTGCAAGAAATAATATCTTTTTCATGTTTCTATTCTCAATTTACCGTTAAATGTCAGAAAGTGAAGTCTATGCCTGCCGTGTATGTTCTGCCCACGGGGTAGTTCATCGACGAGATGCCCGGCAGCGACCAGCTTGTCAACTCAAGATTTACCTCGGGGTCGGCGCCAGAATATTTCGACAGGGTGAACAGGTTGTCGCCCGAAAGCCATATCCTCGCCGAGGACATCTTCATCGCCGAGACCCATTTTTGAGGCAAATTGAACACGAGGGTCACATTGCGCAGGCGAATGTAGCTGCCATCCTCCAGATAGCGCGACGAGAGACTGTGGGCAAGTTTGTTGCCGTTCAACACCAACTTCGGGTGTGTGGCTTTGTCGCCCGGCTGCTCCCAACGTTTCCACCCCAGACCGTTGTCGATCGACATCTGGTTGTAGGTGGTGTTCTGGCCGTCGGTGTCCATGTAGAGGCGCGAACTGTGGAAAATCTTGTTGCCGTAGCTGTAAGTGATGTTGAAGTCGAGCGTGATCCACTTCCAGGAGATCGAGTTGGAGAGTCCTCCGTATAATTTCGGCAGCGCGGTGCCCACCATTCTGTCCGCCGCCTTGGTGAAGTCGTCGGTGGTGTTGCCCTCGGCGTCGTACCACAGCGGACCGCCCGTTTCGGTGTCGACTCCCACCCACTCGGGCATGTACCAGGTGAAGATGTTTGTACCGTTCTGAATGATCTGGCCCGGAGAGGTCGTACCCATCCTGCGCACGAACGTCCCTTCGGGACTGTCGGCATTGGGTATGAGTTTGGTCATCTTGTTGGTGTTGTAGGAGAAGTTGAACGAGGTCGTCCACGAGAAATTTTTCGTGCGCCAGTTGTTCGAGGAGAGTTGAACCTCGAAACCGGTGTTGTTCATCTCTCCGATGTTCTCCAGACGGCTGAAGAAACCGGTGCTCGGAGCCTGCGCACGATCCATCAGCAGGTCGGAGTTGCGCCGGTTGTAGTAGTCGAGGTTGAGCTCCAGGAAGTCCCCGAAGGTGACATCAAGACCGACGTCGAACGTGGTGGCAACCTCCCAGTGCAGGTAGTTGTTGCTGAGCCTGTCGGGAATCGCACCGACCATGTCGAGGTAGCTGTTCGAAAAGTCGAATGCGTCGAGATATCTCCACGAGCCGATCTTGTCGTTACCCGCCTGGCCGTAGCTTGCCCTCAGTTTGAGGAAGGTGACGGCGCGGCTCTGCCTGAGGAAATTCTCGTTGGAGATGATCCACGCGCCCGACACGGCGGGGAAGTATCCGGTGCGCTTGTCGGGAGCGAACACCGAGCTGTTGTCGGCGCGGAAGACGGCCGTCACGAAATACTTGTTGCGGAAGTTGTACTGCGCCTGTGCGAACGCGCTCCATCCCCACGAAGGGTCGCCCGTCGGAGAACCGCTCACCGCTGCCGGGATCGAAGAGGAGAAGGCATCCATGCCGGTGGGCATACCCGTGCCGGTGAGTCCCAACTCGTTATACTTGCCTTCGCCCCACTCCCAGCCCAGAAGGCCGTTCACGGTGTGGTCGCCGAACGTTTCACCCATTTTTATCAGGTTCGAGGTCGAGAAACTCTTGCTGAAACCCTCGGAGTGGGTGAGCGAGCCGTTCGACGCCGAGGCTCCGCTCTTTGTTGCCGGATCGAGGAATGTCGACGAATTCCACATACTGCGCGAAAAACGGTTGGTGGACGACACCGACAGCCACGGGAGGATGTCCCAGTTGACCATCACGTCGGCCATCAGGCTCTGGTCGCTGCCCTTGGCGTAGTTGTACTCCTCGTCATGAAGCGGGTTGGTGGTGGTGTCTCCCCACCATTTGTTGTTGAGTGTCGGACGACCCTCGCCCGCGGCCTGGCGGTCGGGACGAATGCCGCCGGTGATGAGCACCGGGTTACCCTCCGCGTCGTAGGGATTGTCCCAGGGCATACCTCGGTACAGTCCTTCGAGGGTGGTGTAGTTCGAACCGCTGTTGTTTCCCGACTCGGAGTAGTCGAGGCGAACGCTCATGTTGACGTTACGGAAGAGCTCGGAATTGAGATTGAGTCTCGCCGAGGATCTGTTGTACCGCGTGTTTATCATCGTTCCCTTCTCCCTGTAATGGTCGGCGCTGACGCGGAAATCGGTCTTGCCCGCATCACCCGACACAGCCACGTGGTAGTTCTGCACGTTACCGAGATTGAAGCCCGCGTCTATCCAGTCGAAATCCTCCTCCAACAGCCAGTCCGGCTTCTGCATGGCGAACAGCCTCTCCGAGAAGATGGACTTGTGGTAGTTGAAAGCCTCCTCGGAATTCATGGTCGAGAAGTGGCCGAAGAGAGCCTCCTTGACGCCGCCGTTTGCCTTGAATTCTATCCTTACGGGTTGGTTGGCCGTGGCTTTTTTTGTTGTGATAACGATCACGCCGTTGGCACCCGAGGCACCGTAGATCGCCGTTGCCCCAACATCCTTGAGCACCGTCAGTGTTTCGATGTCATTGGGGTTGTAGCTGCCGCCCGGGATACCGTCGACCACGTAAAGAGGGGTCGATTCGGCATTGAGCGAGCCGATACCGCGGATCCGCATCTTGGCCGACGTGCCGGGTTGCCCCGACTCGTTGTAGACCATCAGACCGGCCACCTTTCCAAGCAGCATGTTACCCACGTCGGGGGTCGACACATCGGTCAGTTTACTCCCTTCGAGAGTAACCACCGCGCTCGTCAACTCGGCCTTGCGGGTGCTCGAATAGCCCATCACCACAACATCGTCGAGCTGATAGGTGTCGGCCGACATTACAACGTCGATCACCGAGCGGTTTCCCACGCTCTGGAGCTGCGTTTTGTAGCCCAGATAGCGGAATTCGAGTTCGTCGGAGGGTTTTGCCGCGATCGACCAGTTGCCGCTTGCGTCGGAAATGGTCACCGACGAGGTACCCGTGATCGACACCTGCACTCCTGCGATAGGGGTTTGTTGATCGGCCGATGTCACACTGCCGGTGATGTTGCCTTGCCCGAGCGCCGGGGCGACTGACACGAGAAGCGATCCCAGGCAGACAAGCAAACACTTTTTTAGTAGTCTCAAATTCATTTGTCCAAAGTTTAAATGGTTTTTTATTAGCGTACTTCTATCAGATAATTGCCTTTAAAAACGGGAGTTATGACGGGATTGGAACCGTGTGTTTCGTACGTTCGCTTCTCCTCGGAGGTGTATTCGCACACGGTGTAGGGACGCGACTCAAGGCCGCGAAGCTCTATGGGTTCACCATTCCACTCGTCGGCGTAGAAAGCGTAGTACATCTTCCCGTCCTTGCGGATGACGTGCGCCTCGGGCTTGTCGTAGACGATATCGTACAGGTTGAGATAGTCGCCCTGCGAGAGCATAAGCTCGTTGTAGAGGCCGACCCATTTCCTGAGCTGTTGCTCCTTTTGGGGAGTGAGCAGATATCCGTCGCCCTCGACGTTCGGATTTGCGGCGGGCCAGGTGAACTTCGATCCTACCACTCCGCCGATACCCACCTGGGTTGCGAAGTCATCTCCGCCGTCGCTCAACTCGACATGATCGGCGTAGTAGGCCAGACGAGGGTTGATCGCCCCGTACGCCTTGCGTTTCATGCGGGTTTGTCGGCTCGACGTCGGGTCGGAGGCGACAGCCTGGTTCATGAACGGTATCATAAAGAAGTTGCAACTCGTTCCGCAGGGGCAGAATTGTACCACCGTCCCCGGTTTGTACTCTTGCGCGAGTGTCATCACTCTCTCGAAATATGTGGGCATCAACTCCATCGACTGCTCGGGGTAGTCGAGTCCGCTGGCGGGATTGTAGTCGGGCATGCAGCCGTTGAGGTGTTGCCCGTCGAGTTTCAGCCCGTCGAAGTTCCATACGGTGAAGAACTTTTCGAGCAGCCTTTCGGTGTACTTCGCCGTGTGGGGATTGACGGGCGAAAGGTAGTAGCTGTCCCACCACGATATTTTTTCGGGAGAGCCGTCGCGCGTCACGAGCATCATTTCGGGATGTTCGGCCAGCAGGTGCGAGTCGGGATCGGCGGCGAGCGGCGCCCACCACAGTTTGGCTTTCATCCCGTGGGAATGTATTGCGTCGGTGATCCGTCTCATATCCTTATCGCCTCCCGGGAATCGGTCGTTCATATCCCAATCCCCTTCGGCAATCTGGTATCCGTCATCCACGTCGACCCAGCCGAAACCCAATTCGCGCACCTTCGGAAGGGTGCCCGTGATCTCGTCGGCAGTGAATGTCCGTTCGTAGCCCCACGCACACCAGACGGCCTCGAAGGCTTCGGGGTCGGAGGCGGGAAACTGCATACCACGGCTCTCCATCACGCGTGTGAAACGGTCGAGCGGATCGAAAAAGTCGCCCGTGTGAACGCACACGAAAGTGTCGTATGTGTGGATCGTGTCGCCCGGAGAGAACGTAACCCCGTCGTCGAGCAACTCGTATTCGAGGGCCAGCGAGGCGTACGTCTCATCCTGGCGCCACTCCACGGGCATAGAGATGGTCTTCAGAGTCGTCTCCGTAATACCGATCGCAATGCCACCGTCCTGCCGCCATATATTTACGATGGGCATTCCTCCGCCGTAGTCGCTGTCGTTCATCCCAAGCCAGTTGCGTTCGCTGTAACCCGGTGCCACCTCCCGTATCCAATCCTCACGCCGGCTCGAAGAGGAGGGCTGGAACGACCACACGGGAGAGTCCGATCCGACCCTCGACGCATGGCTCCTCCAACCCAGAACCGTCGCCTCGGTGGTGCCGATGTTGAGATAGCTCGTCTCGAAAAAGGCCATGCCGGGGTGATCTACGGGAAGGGTTATCGTCTGGTGTTTCTCCACTCTGAAACCGTCGCCGTCGTAGACCCCCTTGAGGCGGTATATCTCTCCTTCCGGCCCCTCGGAACGTTCCACATCGCTGAGCCGGAAACTCGATGCGATGAACTCCGCGGCGATCAGAGCGTCCGACTCGACATGTCCGCCGTAGAACTCCTGCGTGGAGGAATTCAGGGAGTGGATACTTGTGCGCATTCGCCCGTCTATCGAGATGTTCAGATCGCCGTTCGTTAAAGACAGCACCCCGCCGCCGCACGACGACAGCAGCAGGGCAACTGTCACACCCATACCCATTAATCTGTATCTTCTCTTTTCGGTGAATCCCATAATTACCTTTTTCATTCTTTATTATCTTCTGAAAAGCCGTTTTGCGTTGGCGTTGTATATCTTTTCGAGCACGTCGTCGGGCAGGTGGAATCCGGCCAGCGGCCAGTGGTATCCGTAGTTGTCGTAATCGTGGAAATATATGTGCTCGTCGGCGGTTTCGAGTATGCGGTATTGGTTGCGATACATCGAGGCGTTCATGCCAACGTCGGTGCCGAAGAGTATCCGGTCGGCGTATTTTATTATAAACTCACGTGTGGCGCGCGGTATGGCTGCCGATTCGGGAATCCGGGCGGCAAGGTCGATGTACATGTTGGAATAGCGGTCGAGCATGGCGGCCAGACGCGGCAGGTCGTGGTTCATGTTGAGGTAGTGACAGGCGATGAAGGTCGTCGCAGGATTCTGTGCCACGGCCCTCTCGAATGTCCCGATCAACTCGTCGTAGTCCTCCATCGGCTCGTACATCCAGATCGGTTCGGCGATGTGGATGCTGACGGGCATGTCCAACTCGGCGCATTTGGCCAGAAGGGGTCTCAGGCGGGGATTGTCGATATGAATATCGCGTCCAGGGACGGGGTGGCCGTACATGTCGCCCAACCCTTTGTCGCCCATCTCACCGACACCGACGATGCCCATCTCGAAGTACCTCTGGAGTGATGCCAGAGCGCGCTCCTCCCAGTCGGGCAGGTCGAAACCGGTGTAGTCGAAACTGCACCAGAACCGGAATCTGTCCGGCCATTCGGCATACTTGTGCAGCATCGAGTCGAGGGGTTGTCCCAGCCAGTTACAACTCATGACGTGCGAAACCTCCACTCCGGAAGCATCCATCGCCCCGACCCACGCCTCGACCTCGTTCCTGTCGGCGGCATAGTCGTGGGTGTGCGCGTCGATGACCCCGAAACGGGCCTTTTCGACGAGGGTCTCCCCGATGTTGTATATGGAGACGGGCGAGAAGTCTTTCAGCAAAAGGTTATCCGGATCGCCCTCTTTCGCACTCTGGCGAGGCCCGCAGCAAGAAGCCGCCGCGATTGTGACCATTGCAAACATCAGTGGAATCCTCCTCATCTTTTCGTAGTTTTTAAATCGGCTGCTGCCGCATGATTTCAAATTTTCCTTTGAGCATCTCCACGGCCGGATGTATGGCGGCGGGAAAAACTTTCCTCAGGTCTATCTCGTCGCTTTCGAGCATCACGCCCCTGAGCGCGCGCATGAAAGTGTCTTTCGTTTCGGTGGCTATGTTCACTTTGGCGATGCCGCATCCTATCGCACTGCGCAACTGGTCGGCCGGAATACCCGAACTGCCGTGCAGCACGAGCGGAATGTCGACCACGGCGGCGATCTCGCCCAGCCGTTCGATGTCGAGCCGGGGAGCCTCCTTGTAGAATCCGTGCGCCGAGCCTATCGCCACCGCGAGGTAATCCACACCCGTCGAGGATGCGAACAGCGCGGCGTCCCGAGGTGATGTGAATGAGCCCCCCTGCGCTTGGCCCAGCTTGGCCACATATCCCAACTCCGCCTCCACACCCGCACCGTAGGATCGGGCCATATCCACCACGCGGCGTGTCGTGGCGATGTTCTCCTCGAACGGTCTCTCGCTGGCGTCGATCATCACCGAGTCGAAACCCGCGTCGAGACACCTGCGCACAAGCTCCTCCGATCCTCCGTGGTCGAGATGCACCCATCCTTCGACTCCGTGCCTTTCGATTCCGCAGCGTGCCATCGCAACGGCCATCTCCAGCCCCATGTAGTCGATCGAGCTGCGGGTGAGTTGCAGTATCACGGGCGAACGTGTAGCCGCGGCAGCGAGCAGTACCGCCTCCAACGTCTCGAAGTTGTAGAAGTTGGCTGCCAGAACGGCGTTGCCACTGTGCCTGCACTCGCGCAGTTTTTCCCGGAGCGTCATGTTTGTTTACAGCTTTATTATTTGGCCGAACCTTTCGGCTGCGGTCTTTTCGATATCCGTTTTGCTTGAGAAAGCGCCCGTCCCTCCCGCGGCGGTAGTGTTGATGGCGCCCGTCAGATTGCCGAACCGCTGGCACTCTTCGAGCGAAGCCCCGCGGGTGAACATGTGTACGAATCCGGCGTTGAAACTGTCGCCCGCGCCCGTCGCGTCGACCACGTCGGTGTTGAGGAACGACCCGAGTATGCTCTCCGAACCGTCTTTGCGGACAAGTATCGAGCCGCGGCTGCCGCACTTCACCACCAGAGCGCCACCGATGAAAGGTTTCACTTTCTCGACCGCCTCACGGAGCGTGGCCGTGCCGGTCAGCAACGTCAGTTCGGTCTCGTTGGGCATGAAAAGGGTGACGAGCGGAAGTATCCTTTCCAGATCGAGGTCCCACTTCTCGGCCGGATCCCACTGCGTGTCGAGCGAGACGGTGACTCCCTTTTCGGCGGCCAAAGCGAGTATCTTTTCCAGGTCGCGATGCAGGGCCGATTGCATGAAGATCGACGAGATGTGGATGTGTCCGGTACTGTCGAAGATTCCTTTGTCGATTTCGTCGAAGCCCATCAGGTCCATCGTCCCGGGGAAGGTGACGTTGGCCCTGTCCTCGCCGTACGACATCACTATCGTCGCGCCGGTGGGGCACATGTCGGTCTCGACCAGATAGGTGGTGTCCACACTTTTTGCTTCGAGGCTGGTGCGCACGAGGCGTCCGAAATCGTCGCGGCCGATCATGCCGACAAAGGATACGCGCGAACCGAGTGCCGCCGCGTTCGCCGCGAAAATCGCCGTCGACGAGCCGAGCGTCACCAACATGTCGTGTGCGAATATCTCCTTGCCCACGACCGGCATACCTTCGATGCGGTTGAGAATAAGGTCGGCGTTTAGCTCACCGATGGCTGCTATGTTAAATTTGTTCATCGTCAATTCAAGAGATCGTTTAGGTTTGTAAGATTAAATGCTGTGAAATATCTATCCATATCGTGTTCTATCCGCCCCAGAAGTATGGCTTCGGGATCCATCCCCATGCGCCTGAGGTTGTCGTAGAGTTTTGCACGGGCAACGAGCGCCTCGGGTTTCTGCCACACGTAGCGGCAGCATGTCATGACTATCCAGCGCCTGCGTTCGGGGCGCAGTTCGTCGAGACCGAATCCCTTTTCGTCGGGCAGCAACCATTTTTGCCAACGACCCGACTCGTCGACGAGACGTTGGAGGATCGCGGTTATGTTCGACAGTTGCGCCACCTCACCGAGCGAGGCGAGTTCAAGCTCCTTCCCTTCGAGTTCGGCCAGGGCTTCGTACTCGCCGATGGTGAATTCGGGGCCTACGTTGGCTCCCCCCATCCCGGCCGTCGGATACTGCTCGGGATTTGTCACACCGTCCGAATAGTGCCCTTTGATGTAACTGCCCAGAGGACGCACCCTTTCGGCCAGGTCACGCGCGACCACGGGATCGAATGTCGTGGTGTGCAGGTCGGTTCCGACTTTGCCGACGATAAACACCGGCCATATCTCCGCCAAACCCCGCGCGTCGAGTTCGCGCCGCAACTCCGAGATGAAGGTGTCGAAAGTGGCGCTGTCGGCCAGTCCGCCGTGCACCTCTTCCGTCCCCACCTCGTACGAAACCGCGGGAAGTCCCTTCGCCGTGCGAAACCGCTCGACATGTTCGATCAGCTCGGCCGTGCGCCGGGCCACTACTACTATGTCTATGGTCTGTCCCTCGGGGATGAGAATATCGACGGTCGGGTCAACGTGCAACAGATCGTATCCTGCCTCGACCGCATCGGTAAGCGATCGTTTGACCTCATCCATCGCGCGATCCAGACTCCACCTCTCGCGGGCCTGTATGTCTTTGAGCCACGGGCCTCCGTGATCCACGGCGACTATGTACATCCCCGTGTAGTTGACCGCTCCGGCCTCCAGTCTGAGAAGCCGCGTGAATTCCGCCTGCGTCATGCCGGTGTATCCGCCGTCGCCGTCTATCTGGTTGAGGGTCGCCGCGAAACAGATCGGAGCGTTGTTCCGTTTGGCAGCCCTAAACGAAGCCCTGATCACGGCGGTCGAGTTGGGACAGACGGCAAGGACAGTTCTTTTGACGCCGGTGGTTGCCTCAAGTTCCGCGATCTTTGCGAGCAGTTGTTCGGTCTTTGCCATTTTTTTATTCGGGTCTCAATAGATGGTCACTCCCGTCACAACGCGCGATATGTTGCCCGACACCGAGGGCGAATCGGGATTAAGCCCCAGGTCGAGCGACTTGTAGAATCCGAGCAGTTGTGAGACGAATATATAAGGTATGCATCTGTAAAGGTTCTTCAGGTGTTCGCCGCCGCCGCCGCCGAGCTCCACTTCGAGATCGAAATCGACCCCGGGGATATTCTCGTTCCGTTCCGACACGGCTATCTGGGCCACAACCCTGTTGTTCGTGTTGAGCTGTCTTATCAGGTCGGCTTCGTAGCGGCGAACATCGGGATCGCCGGAAAGCAAATACACCATGAGCGTGTTACCGTTCACTACCGCCTTTGGGCCGTGCCTGAAACCGAGGAACGAGTCGTAGCTGCACACAACCCCGCCGTCGGTCAACTCCTGCAACTTGAGGTGCGACTCTTTGGCGATACCTTTCAGCTCTCCGGAGCCGAGAAAAACGGCACGGTCGAACCGGCGGCTTGCAATCTCGGGTATATACCTGTCGAGCCGGGCCAACGTGTCGACAGAACGCTTCACGAGCGAGGTGACCACGGGCAGTTGCGCCTCTATACTCCTGATGTTGGCGATGGTTATACCGGCGAAGAGCATCGTCGAAAAACTGCTCGTCATGGCCAGACTCTGGTCGTTGGTCTCGGGCGGCAGGAGCAGCAGCAGCGTGGACGGGCTGTCTGCGGCGGTGCGGGCAAGGTGGCCACCGGCATTACACGTCACATATATGTGCGCTATGTCTTTACAGATCGAGTTTGCAAGCTTGATGGCGCCGAGGCTCTCGGGACTGTCGCCCGAACGCGCGAAAGATATCATCAGCACCTTCTTTTCGGGCGAGAGATAGTATTCCGGATTTGTCACCAGATCGGTGGTGGGCACCGAGCGTGCTCCCCTGAGCGGCGTGCCCGAGAGCGATACCTCCAGAATGTCGCCGATGTAGGCCGAGGTGCCCGCCCCTGTGAAGATCACTTCGTAACCCGCCTCGATGTACTTCGATACGAATGCTTCGATCTCTTTTCTCTTTTCCAGCAGCAGGTCGTACTCCCGGAGCCACACAACGGGTTGCTGCATTATTTCGCGATATGTATGGTAGTCGACGCGCATAATTGGGTATTAACAGTTTTGATGTCGATTCGTAGTTTATTCGAAACAAAAGTAAGCTTTTGAAACAACATATTCACATAAAAATTATTATACAGACAATGCCGCCAGAGCGCTTGTCTACACAATCGACTGTGTGTCTGAATATTAAAATCGAAACGCAAGGGATTAAAAATGTTTCGTATAGTTTCGAAACAAAATAATAATATTGTTTTGGGCACTTCTTCAGGAAATGTTGCTATTTTTATATTATATTTGCCCCCACGGAAATCAGTCAAGCCTGTATAGCCTTTAATCACATTGGTAATGAGCAATTTAATAACAGCACAAGAGCGCAGAGCACTCATCCTGAGACAACTCAGGGAAAATTCGAAAATATCCGTAAAAGATATTTGCGAAACGTTCGATGTTTCGGAAGTTACCATTCGAAAGGATCTCAACATGTTTCAGAAGCGCAACCTCCTGGTGCGCACGCGAGGCGGGGCGATACGTCTGCCGGGAAATACCGAAGACGACGAGAGCGAACGTTCGATCGGCCACAAAAGCCTCTACAACAAAAGGGAAAAACAGGCGATCGGAGTGCTCGCCGCTTCGCTCATCCGCGAAGGCGAAACCATACTGCTCGACTCGGGAACCACCACCATCGAGATCGCGCGCAATCTGCACCACCTCAAAAATCTGACCGTTATCACCAACGCCATAAACATAGCCGTCGAGCTGCTGCGCTACAAACGTTTCAACGTTATCATGTTGGGTGGATACATACGCAACGCCTCGCAGTCGGCCGTGGGACCCGTTGCCGAGTCGAACCTCAAGGTTTTCTACTGCGACAAGTTTTTTCTCGGCGTCGACAGCTTCAATGTCGAGAACGGTCTGTCGACTCCCAGCATCGACGAGGCCAATCTGAATCAGGTTATGATTTCGATGGCCAAGGAGGTGATAGCCGTGTTCGATTCAAGCAAGTTCAATACGCGCAGCTTCGTTTTCATCGCGCCGGTCAACAAGATCAATACCATCGTGACCGACGGCGGAGTGCTTCCGAGTACCCGCAGACAACTCAAAACAATGGGCATCGAGGTGCTTGTCGCCGAACCGTAAAACTGCGGCCATGAGGAGTATTGCACCTGTGTTTGCGCTGTTCTTTGCGCTGTTCTTTGCGCTGTTGTTTGCGGCGATGGTCTCGTGCGGCGGGGCCGAGATCCGTCACGGCCGCTCTTTCGAAGAGATATCCAAGTCGGGCCGGCGGAGCGGCAGACCGTTTTGTGTGGTTTTGGTCGACCGCATGCAATATCTCTCCGGGGAGTTCGCGTCGATGTTGCGGAGTGGTGGCGGTGCGTCGATGCGTCGTGCCGCTTTCGATATCGTCGACGTCGACGATTCCGCGAATGCGTGGTGGGTGAAATGGTTGTGTCCCGAGTCGCTTCCGCTGACCTGTGTGTTTTCGTCGGAGGGGACGCTCACGGATCTTATTCCGGGCCAGAGCGCAGAGACTCTCCTGCGTATAGCCGGTGTACTTGAGAGCGGTGGAGCGGGGACGGGCAGATGGCCCAATCGCTTCGGCCTCGGCAAGGCGGAGGCTGTTGGGCGTCTGCGTCGGGTGCTTCTTTACAGGGAGATGCTTTCCAGGGGACTATTTCCCTCGCACGAGGTCGCTGCCACGGTCGATTCGCTGAGATACCCCTGGGGTGCGGCTCTGAAGATGGAGGGCTTTGCGATGGTCGGCGATACCCTTTCGGCAAGGACTGCGGCAGAGGAGCTTGCGGCGATGAAGAACCCGTATTATCTGGATCTGTACCGTTCGGAGTTCATCATGGCGGCCACACTGCTCGACCCCGCGTTCGACCTCGGTAACGAGGCGACGATAAGGATCGAACCCGCCACGATGGAGTTGGGCGACAGGAGTATGGACAAAACGATTCCCGTCGAGATAACGCTGCACAACGACGGGGGCAAACCGCTGAATATCTTCTCCGTGACGACGGATTGCTCGTGTCTGCGGCGTCTCGGTGGCGACGATAGTTTCGGGGTGGCTCCCGGCGACTCGGTACGGTTGTCGTTCGCGCTGTCGCCACGGGTCGAAGGGGCGACGCGGCAGGGAGTGGTGATAGCCTCCGACGCTATCGACCGGCCCTTTACAAGTGTGGACATTTTCGCTAATTTCAAACAATAAACTACTTGCTTTACCATGAAAAAACTGATCACACTCTGCCTTATGGCATTCAGTCTCTGTCCACTCTCGGGACAGGAAAAATCACAGATCACCATATCCTCCGTCGATGGCGAACATTGGTGGGGTGGAGCCGTGGGCTACGGTTGGCGCATGCCCTATCTCGAACCGATCGGTGCGTTCGACCTGTCGCGCGACAACTCCAACAACCAGGTGTGTCCACTGCTGCTCTCCGACCGCGGACGATGGCTGTGGAGTGACAAACCGTTTGTGTTCGAGGTGACGGAGGCGGGAGATATCGTCGTGAAGTCCGATTTCGAGGAGCTTGCGGTGCGACAGGCTGCCGATCCCACGTTGAGAGGAGCCTATCTGGAGGCCGCGCGGGGATATTTCCCATCGGACGGCACTCTGCCCGATGAGCTGTTTTTCACAATGCCCCAGTACAACACCTGGATAGAGTTGATGTATAACCAAAACCAGGAGGATATAATGAAATACGCCCATGCCGTGGTCGACAACGACTTCCCGACCGGAGTGCTGATGATCGACGACAACTGGCAACGGCACTACGGCAATTTCGAATTCAAGCCCGACAGGTTTCCCGATCCCAAAGGTATGGTCGAGGAGCTTCACGCGATGGGATTCAAAGTTATGTTGTGGATATGCCCCTTCGTGAGCCCCGACAGCCCCGAGTACAGGGAGCTTGCCGCCAAAGGATATCTGATAAGGAAGAAAGGCTCCGACATGCCGGCCATTCTCACGTGGTGGAACGGCCAAAGCGCATGTTACGATCTGACCAATCCTGCCGCATTCGACCACTTCGTAGCCATACTCAAGGGGATGCAGGCAGAATATGGCATCGACGGATTTAAACTCGACGCCGGCGACAACGCCATTTACCGGAGCGCCGAGACAGAGAGCTGGGACGCCGACGCCATCTCTGTCGACCACACCACCAAGTGGGTCGAGGTGGGACTGCAATTCCCCTTCAACGAATACCGCGCCGGCTGGAAAATGGGGGGCAAGCCTCTCGTGCAACGCCTCGGCGACAAGGATTACAGTTGGGACGCCGTGCGGGCGTTAATTCCCGATATGATCGCCGCCGGACTTATGGGCTACGCCTACGCCTGCCCCGACATGATAGGCGGAGGGCAGTTCTCCGCCTTCCTGAATCTCGGTTCGGACGATTTCGACCAGGAGCTCATTGTGCGCTCGGCGCAGACACATGCCCTGATGCCCATGATGCAATTCTCGGTTGCTCCGTGGCGCATACTCGACAACGAGAGGCTTGAGATCGTCAAGCGGATGGCACGACTGCACCAACAGTTCGGCGACTATATATTGGAGTGCGCCCGAACCGCCGCGCAGAACAGCGAGCCGATAGTCAGACACATGGAGTACTCCTTCCCCGGCGAGGGTTTCGCACTGTGTAAAGATCAATTCATGCTTGGCGAGAAATATCTGGTGGCTCCGATGGTGACCTCGGGGACAGTGCGCCAGGTGAAGCTTCCGCGAGGTAACTGGCGCGACGATCAGGGCCGCCGCCACCGCGGAGGACGCACAATAACGATAGAGGTGCCGCTCGACAGACTCCCCTGGTTTGCCAAGGAGTAAGCCGGGCAAAGACCCCGACTCGGATAATGTAACAAAAAATAAGACCCGGCAGATTTCCCGCCGGGTCTTATCTTTAATTACAGGGGATAGATTAATATCCCGGGTTCTGATCCGCCTGAGTGATATCGTCGTTCAGAAGAATTTCATTGGCGGGGATCGGATAATATTTCAACATGTTCGGGTTGTTGACGAACGTGCGGTAAGTGCGTTTGTCGTCGTACGCGGCATTATTCGGAGCATTGTTGGGAGTACCGGTGTTTATCGGATACTCGATGTCGATGTGTTCGTCGATAATGCCCACGCGTTTCATGTCGTAGTAGAGGTTGAATTCATGGCTGAACTCATGGCGACGCTCGGTGGTGACGGCCAGAATACCTACGCTTGCCGAGTAACCTTTCGAAGATTTCAGATTGGTGTAGTATTCCTGTGCGTCGGGAACCGCAACGGTTTCGGTTTGCAGTCGCAGCGGGAAGGTTACCTGGCGATCCATCTTGATGGACTCCTCTGTACCGTTGTTATCCTGCTCGCCCGCGTCATTGAATCTCACTTTGGCTACCTGTGCGTTAACGATGCCGGGTTCGCCCACACCAACGATGTAGGTTTCCGGATCGAGACCCGAACCCGCTTCCAGGTTGCCCCAGGCGCGGTTACGTATCTCTCTGATGGCGGCCCAGCCGTTCGTGTCGTCATTGGTCATGAAGCAGCACTCGGCATAGCTCAACAGAACGTGTGAGTAACGGAGATAACGGAAAGCCAAAGGCTGGAAGTTAGCCGGCTCCACGTGCATTCTCCAGAATTTCGTGCTTGAGATCTGAGGTGCAACCCAGCCACCCTGTTTCACGTGACTCCATTCGAAACCTTCCACAGGGCCGTCGGTCTTCCAGTTGTCCGCATTATAGTCGGAACGCATGATCTTTTGACCTTCCGGCTTATCGATTATAAATTTATCGTCCGAAGCTCCGAGAGTAACACCCACAGGATAGTGCATGACTTCCTGATTTGCATTGACTCTCGCCGTATTATTAACCCACGGATTGGACTGACCCAATGCAACAACCGACGCGGCACGGCGACGGTCGCCATCTTCAAAAGATTCGTACCACTCCCACGAAAGCATCGACGAACCCCAACCGCCATGCTCCATGTTGGCTGAGTTGCGGGCAGCCCACATGTAGTTGTCGGCATTGGGGCCCCAGCTGTTCATGTTCGAACCGAAGTCGGACCACAGAACCACGCTGAAAATATCCTCCTTGGTCCAACCTGTCTCGTTGTCGAAATTGGTGGTGTAGCAGGGCAGCAACTCATACACGCCCGAGTCGATGATCTGTTTGTAGAGTCCTTTCGCGGTGGGGTAGTCACCCAACCACATGTAAGACTCGGCCAGATATCCCACGGCCATACCTTTGGTGATGCGGCCATACTCGTTGTTGATGGGAGTCCAGTCCAATTTTCCGGCTGCGAATTCCAAGTCCTCGATGATCTGGTTCCACGTGTCCTCGTCGCTTTCGGGACGGGGTTTCGAAGGAGAGGTCGAATACGTTTCACCAGTGAGCAGCATGGGCACGCGGCCGAAGTTCTTCACCAGCGTAAGGTAGTTGTACGCGCGGATGGCACGAGCCTGGGCTTCCATCAGATCCTTGGCGGTCTGACCACCACTGAACATCGACGCGTCCATGCCCTGAAGTCCGGACAGGAATATATTGGCACGACCGATGTTTCTGTAAGAGCCGAACCATATAAAATAGAATTCCTTATCACCGGCGGTCCACTCCTGGGTGCTAAATCGAATGTCCCAACCTGTGGTCTGCGTATCCATCGTGGGGTGGTTGGCGAGCAGCATCTGGGGAATGAAGCCCCAACTGTTGCCGTCGAAAGTGCCCTCGCTGTCCTGGCGGTTGGGATAGAAGGTATCATAGAGCCCGACCAGACCGGCGGTAACGTTCGATTCGCTATCGAACATGATGTCACCGGGAAGAATATCGTACTGCGGCACCACCAGGAAGTCCTTACACGATGGTGTCAGCATCAACGCGATTCCGCACAAAACGGATAAAAATATTTTTTTCATATCTGTTACTTTTTTCAAATTAGACATTGGATTAGAATTGGAAGTTCAGGCCCAAAGTGTAAGTCCTGGGGAAAGGATAACGGCCACCGTCCCAGCCCTGGCGCAAAACGGATCCGCGGGCGCTGCCGCCATAATCGGTGTTGCCGACTTCGGGATCGCCATACTTGTTGTACTTCGAGATCGTTGCAACGCTTTCGACAGAGAAATAGATGCGGGCGTTAGCCATCTTCACAGCCGACGAAATGCGCTGGGGGAATGTGTAGCCGATCTGGATATTGGCCAATTTCAGATAGTTGCCATTTTCAATGTAGGCGGTCGAAGGACCGTGGTTACCATTGGTGTCGATGACGGTCATACGAGGCATCGAAGCGTTCCTGTTGGTGTCGGTGTAAGCGTTGTTGATGTATTCCGTCAGAGTATTCTGGATACCGCCCGCCGTTCTGTAAAGGTTGGTCAATTTCTGCTTCGAGTAGGAGAAGATCTTGGCTCCGGCAACACCGTACATGTGCATCATGAAGTCGAGATTCTTCCAACCCACGTTAATGGTCAGACCGTAGTTGAGTTTCGGGAAACCGTGGCCGATGATCGTCTGGTCGTCAGTGGTTATGTGACCGTCGCCATTGACATCCACGAAACGGTAGTCACCCGGAGCCGTTGCCGCAACCTGATAGTTCATGATCGTGGGATTGCCATCCTCATCCTTGGGACTTGCATCCTGTGCCATTTTGTTCCATTTGTCCAACTCGGCCTGATCGCGGAAAATATCGTCCACGATGTAACCGAAGAACGAACCCACAGCGTAACCGTTCTGGGTCATGGAGTGGTTGTCCCAAAGGTCGCCTTCGTCAGCGGTTCCGTAGGGGATTCTATCGCCCACGTCGATAACCTTGTTTTTCAGGGTCGAGCCGGTCAGCGTTGCGCCGATAGTCCAGTCCGTGCCGAGTCTCTTGTTGTATGCGATGGCGAATTCGAAACCACTGTTGCGGATGTGTCCGGCATTGGTATAAACCTGGGCATGACCGGTCGAAAGACGCATCATCCTGTCGAGAAGCAGGTCTTTGGAATCGCGGATGAAGTAGTCGAGAGTGATGTCAAGCTCGTTGCGCAGGATGGCTATGTCGAGACCGATGTTGGTCTGGGTGTTGGTTTCCCATTTCAGGTTGGTGTCGATCTCACGCAGCTGAGCCATACCCGAAACCGCCGTGGTGTTGGCCACGTTCGAGCCACCGTTGAGCTGTCCCCAGTGGTATTGTATACGGTTGGACGAGAGCTGGGCTACCGAACGGCTGGTCGCGCCGCCGGCGTTACCGGTTTGTCCCCACGACAGACGCAGCTTCAGGTTGCTGAAGAAATCGAGATCCTTGATGAAATCCTCTTCCGACAGACGCCATGCAACGGCGGCCGACGGGAAGGTACCCCAACGGTTACCGGCACCGAAGTTCGACGAACCGTCGTGACGGATGGTGGCGATCAGAGAGTATTTGTCTTTCAACGAATATACCGCACGGCCATACCACGAAACATAACGCGACTCCAGATCGTAACGGCCGCCACCGCGAAGGGTAGACTGATTGCTGGAGAGTGCGATGTTACGATAGGTCTGAGCGGGGTAGTAGTCTGCTCTGATGTCGAGACGGTGTCTCCACGAGCGGCTGACGTTGTTACCAGCCATCACGGTCAGATTGTGGTTGTCGTTTTTCCAGGTGTAGGTAAGGTAGCTTTCCAACTCCAGACCGTTGCCCTGGTTCTGATCCATCGAAAATCTGTCCCATTTGTCTCCGCTTATGGTACGGTTGTTGGCCTTGCTGAAGTTACTGCCGTCCCAAGCGTCGAACGTGTACGATCCGATAGTGCGGAACGACAAGCCTTTTACCAGTTTCACGTCGAGATATGCGTTGGCCATCACTCTGTTGCCGTAACCCGGAGTCGTGTCGGCAACTTTTCTCTGAGCATAGGGGTTGTCCAAACTCTTCGCGATATCGCCCTCACCGGTGATCTGCATGAATGTATAGTAGTCGCCGGTATCGGGATTGATCTCGTTGTAGTCGTGGCTGATAAGATTTACGCCATCGAACCAATCCATGGTGGGAGGCAATACGGCCCAGTTGCGGATATTGTCACCGCCCCGTCTTTCGGTGTGGACATAAGTCACGCTTCCACCCATTTCGATGAAGTTGTTGATCTTCTGGGTGATGTTGGCACGGGCCGACAGACGTTTGAAGTAAGACTCGATGACGATACCCTGATTGTTCATGTATCCTACCGAGAAGTTGGCCTGGGTGTTTTCGTTACCGCCCGACGCCGAGACCGTATAGTTTTGCTGGAGAGCGGTCTGGGTCAAAACATCCTGCCAGTCGATGGTGCGGAGCTGACCGGCGTAATCTTCGCTGAAAGCCCTGTTCTGCAGATTTGTGTTGTCGTTGCCACGTCCCTGGCGAACAGAATAGGCAAACAGATTGGCATCTGCCACACCCAGTTTACCCTGCATCTGCTGAGCACCGAAATTTGCAGTGACATTGAGACGGGTGGATCCTGACTGACCTTTCTTGGTCGTGACCAGAATGACACCGTTTGCACCACGGGCACCGTAGATAGCGGTCGCCGAGGCGTCTTTCAATATCTCGATACGTTCGATGTCCGCCGGGTTGAGGAAGTTGGCGTTGGTTCCGACCTGGATGCCGTCCACCACGTAGAGCGGGTCGGCCGAGCCGTTCACCGTCGCAACACCGCGAATACGGATCTGCGCGCCTCCTTCGGGGTCACCCGAAGTCCTCGACACGAGCACACCAGCGGCTGCACCCTGAAGACCCTGAGCAAGGTTGCTGGGATTACGCCTCATCATCTGCTCCTGGTCGACCGATGCAACGGAACCGGCAATGTCGCTCTTACGCATCACACCGTAACCGACCGTCACAACCGCTTCGATCTGTTCGGCGCTTTCGTCGAGCACAACATTTATTTCGGTCTGACTTCCGACCGAGATCTCCCGTGTCGTGTATCCCATGTAGGAGAAAACTAAAGTCTGGCCCTGAGAAACCGCAATGGAATAACGGCCATTGACGTCGGTGATGACGCCCGTGGTGGTTCCCTGTACTACGACGCCCACACCGATAAGTGCTTCACCGGCAGAATCGGAAACAGTTCCGGATACCTGCCGGGCTTGTCCATACGAAACGCCAGCGGCAAAAACGCTGAGCAAAACACTCACGAATAGGCATCTGATTTTGTGCCTACTGAATGACAGTAATGTTTTTTTCATAATAAAATGTTAATTAAAGGTTAGAAAAAATAGTTGGAAAATAAATTAAATTCATAGTCAAATAAATAGCATTAAGAGTTCTGTACGGCCCATCAGCCCTCGCCGTTCAATATCTCGCGGGAGGCCAGAACCATATACATGAACCAGGTCGCGTGACCGCCCAAGCAATATTCGCCCTCCTGCCACAGGAACGGAAAGTCGAGCAACTCGGGCAGGTCGGGACGGATCAGGTTGGTTCCCGGAGCGACACCGCCCGGCAGATACGACCAGTCGGCACGGTTGACACCGTAAGCGGCCTTCATCGTCCGGGCACCCACACCCGTAACGAAAGAGGATTGATTGCGTCCCGGATGCATGCCGAGCAGATACTGAACGGCATTGAAAATATAGTCCGGAGCGAACAGATCGGGATACGAAGCATTCAACCAGCAGTAGTTGTAACCCAGATGCTGGGGCTCCCAGGAGCCGGAAGAGCGGTTACCCCTGTCGTGGGGTACTCCGTAGGGGGTTTTGGCACTGTACTCCTGATACATGGCCTGAAGACGGGGCAGAGCCTCGCGAACGGCCTTGCTGAAGCCCTTATTCCCGACAGCCTTGTCGAAACGGCCGATGAACCAACCCGTCTGCATAATATTCTCGCAGATCAGCTTCTGGTTTTTCAGCACGAAATCGCGATATTCAGCCTCGCCCGTGGCAAGGAACAGTTCCACGGCGGCGTGCACTTTCGTCACCACGAGCCGGTTGTTATCCGAGCGTGTGATCTTATAGAGTTCGCGCGCGATCTCCAGACAGTCGGCCGCCAATGCATCGTTGTGTCCCTTCAACACGCGGTACATGCCGGCAAGCTGAGCGGCAACCTGAAGTTCGCGTCCGGGGTTGTCCTCGGTGAACACCCAACGGTCGTCCGCATTCCCGACGATATTGTCCGTCTCGGCCGAAATATCACCCAAATGAACGTACTGCCGCACGGTAGGGCAGATGATACCTCTATATAGACGTCCCAGAGTTTTCCAACCGGCAACGATGGTCAACGCCCCATTCTCCACCTGTTGCAGCATATCGTTCTTGCCGTCCGGTTGGTGTATCTCGACTATCCGGTTTTCGAAATCTATGGCGGTCTCATCCCAGTATGCACCGAAGTTTTCATAAGCCATGGCAAGAATATAGGCCTCGCTCGCCTGCGATTCGATCCTCAGGTCATAGTCTCCCGCATCATGCCAGCCGCCCACGTTCAGTCCCTCGATCAGATCGCCCGGCTGATATTTCGTCAGCGTGGAAGGCCCCTGGCTGTATCCGTCTATATGATTGATACCGACTTTGGCCATACGGGCATCGTCCATGTGGCAGATCTCGTGCCACACCCTGTACTTTTCGCTCACGCGCATGTGGCACATCTGTATCGGCAGGAAATACTCTATCTCCGCCTGCCACACGCCCTTGTCCCAAACATCCTTCGCAATGCGGAACACGGGAGAGGCCGCATCGCCGTACGCCACCTGATACAGCCCCTCGTCGGCGATCTCCGAGAAGTCGAATTGCAGATAGTTGTATCTGTTGAGCACACCCCACTCGACGGCATCCTGCTGTTTCACCAGCTTGCGCCCCTCGGCCGTGATGCGGTAGAGTGCGGGTTGCAACCGCGCCTGGTCACGCTGATCGAGCTCGATGACGGCCATCTTCTTCTGCCCGGGATGATAACCCACCTGCGAGGTTTGCACAACCGGCTCGTAGCGCCACTCGGGTGTGACTGTCGGACGGATGATCCATCTCACCGCCCCCTCTTTCGTCCCCGCCGGAAACTCCGAACGGAGTACGAACCAACCGTTATTGTGATTTATGCGACCGTCGTAGAGCACCAGATCGCCCTTTTCGCTCTCGATAGTGATCTTGCCCAGATCGTCGTGCGGATTGAGCACGAACTTCCTGCCCGAAGCAAAAGGCGCCGAGACGATATCGTCGGCGATCATCGGGTTGTACACATTTTTATCGGGGATCAACTGCGGCATGGCCGGCAGCCCCGCGGGATTGAAATCTCCGAGATACTCCGTATTGGAGACCTGCTTCATGGTGGGCCCCATAGCCTGATGCGGGAATACCCCCGTCGCATCGTCCAGAATCCACGGTTTGCCCAGCAAAGCAGAGGGCACCAACTCAAGGTTGAAGCCCAACTTTCCTGCGAACCGCTCCGGCACCGGCTGATCCAGATCGACCGTCAGCACAAGGTAGTCCTTCTCGCCCTTTACCTTGATGGTATAGCCGAACACAAAATCGGGATAAAGCATCGGATTGAAACCCGCCATGTGCTTGGCCGAATCGGGATAGCTCAGTGTGACACGTATCTCGTTGTTGGCTTCGTCCACCACGCGCCGCCTCATCTTGGGCAGCCCCTGCCACTGTCCGGGAGACACTTCAAATCGCACATCTCCGTTGGCAGCCCTGCGGTCTCCGTTAGACACCAGCGTTACTCCTCCCTGATGACCTTCGGGATATACATCACTGAAAACCATCACGTTGGCACCGTTATTGTCAAAATATCCCGATTGATTGATCTTAAAATCCTGGGCCTGTAAGCCCGTACAGAGCACTAACGCTGATAAAACTGCTATAAATCTCCTCATACTAAAGTCAGTAGTGTTTACCGGACAAAAGTAGGGGTCTTAGCAGTAGCGTATGAGGTTAAAATGTATCATATATGGGTGCAAAATATATCATTGCCCCTGTTTTTGATGCGTTGGAGGCGGGTTAGTTGATTATCGGAGGTTTTGTGGCGACACCCTGTGTACCTTGCCGAAAACAGGGTCGATTCACCCCGAGGGTATTATCGTTTCGGTGTTAGGGCGGTTTTGATAATGGCCGCCAACTGATAACATTTTCATTTCGGTTTTTCGGTGATTCATTATATATTTGTGAAATAAATTCGACAACCCGGGCACTAACGAAAATCAATAGCAATGAAAGCAAACAATATCCTGTTCCTTTGTCTGGCGCTCCTTGCCGTCATTCGCCTTCAGGCCCAACCGGAATCCGCCCGATTCGACAAACCTCTCTACGGCGCCGCCTACTATCACGAGTACATGCCCTCCGAGCGTCTCGACGAGGATATCCGCCTTATGAAAAATGCAGGGCTCACCGTTGTCCGCGTCGGTGAATCCAGCTGGGGGATCTTCGAACCTCAGGAGGGTGTATTCGAGTTCGAGTGGATGGACCGCGTCATCGACAAGATGCACCGGGCGGGAATTAAGATCATATTGGGTACGCCAACATACTCCATTCCGGCCTGGCTCGCCCATAAGCACCCTGAGGTGTTGGCTGAGCGTCTGCGCGGTAATAAAGCCTACTACGGCATCCGCCAGAATATCGACTTCACCAATCCCACTTTCAGGTATTACGGCGAGCGCATTATTCGCAAGCTCATGGAGAGGTACGCTCTGCATCCCGGTGTCATCGGCTTTCAGGTGGACAATGAAACCGAGGCGCGCGGGGTGAACAACCGCGACTATTTCATCGGGTTCCGCAACTACATCAAGGAGCGTTTCAACGGCGACCTCGGACTGCTTACCCGGAAGTGGGGCATGAACTACTGGGGCATGAACATCAACACCTGGGAAGAATTTTACACCCGCGACGGCGTAACCAATCCATCCTACAAGAACGAGTGGGAACGCTACAACCGTAAGCAGGTGGCCGATTTCCTGAATTGGCAATGCGACATCGTGAACGAATACAGGCGCCCCGACCAGTTCGTGACCCACTGTTTTATGCCCTCTTTCCACAACATAGACCAGGTGGAGAGCTTCCGTCAGATGGAGTACCCCGCCATCAACGTTTATCACGATGTGCAGGACAAACAGGATGGCCAGTGGATCGCATATTCCGGCGATTTTGTCCGCACCGTGGCCGACAACAACTACATTGTCATGGAGACCAACGCCCAGGGTACCGGCTGGGATGCCCGCGGACAGTACCCGCCTTATGACAATCAGTTGCGGCAGAACGTCTACGGACACTACGCTTCGGGTGCCAACATGGTGGAGTATTGGCACTGGGCCACACTGCACTACGGGCAGGAAACCTATTGGCGGGGTGTTCTGGGGCACGACCTTCAGCCCAACCGCGTGTACGATGAGTTCAAAACCACCGCTGCGGAATTGGAGAGGATCGGCGGCAGTATCGTCGATTTGAAGAAAACGAACAGAGTCGCCATCCTTTACAGCCACGACTCGTATCACGCGCTCGACTTCATGCCCTATACCTACAAGAGCAACTATCCCATCGACATGGTACACAAGTCTCTCTATTTCCAGAACATCGAGACCGATATCGTGCCGTGCGACAAGGTTGCGGATTTCAGCGGGTATGACATGTTGGTCATTCCGCCGTTATACGTAGCCACGGACGAGTTGTTGCTGGCCATCGACCGGTTCGTGTACTCCGGCGGGCATGTTGTGATGATGCATAAAAGCGGATATTGCAACGAACACTCGGCGGTGCGGGCAACGCTGGCTCCCGGGCCACTGCGCAATGCGTGCGGATTCTATTACCAGGAGTATTCCACCATCGGCAACCTGCCGTTGAGGGATGACCCGTTCGGCCTGGGTAATGCGGGGCAGATAAGCGACTGGTACGAGTTCCTCATTCCCGAAACGGCGACGCCGCTGGCTTATGCCGAGCATCCGTTCTTCGGCAAATGGCCCGTTATCACCGAAAACAGCTACGGTAAGGGCAGGTTGACGTACATAGGGGCGTATCCCTCGCAAGAGCTGCTGGATGCCGTTGTGCGCAGGGTTGCCGAGCAGGCCGACCTCATCTCGTCCGGACATCGGGGATTTCCCCTGATTCAGCGTTCGGGCGTGAACAAACAGGGCAAAAACATCCGTTATATTTTCAATTACAGCGGCGATACGCAGGAGATGACCTACGACTACCCGCAGGCGAAAGAGCTGATCTCCGGCACGGCAGTGAAAACGGGAGACATCGTCAGCCTTGAGCCGTGGGGTGTGCTTATCATGGAAGAGAGGTAATCAGATAAACCCGACACAACGAAACCCAACATAACAGACCGGATTATGTATATCAGAACATTTGTAATTGCAGCCATGCTGTCCGTCTCACTCGGCAGTTTTGCGCAAACAGTCAATTTGCAATCCCCCGACGGTGGGATATCTGTTGCCATCGACCACGACGGTGAGTTGTCGTACTCGGTCACCCACCGAGGTACACAAGTGATAGCCCCGTCTCCTCTCGGCTTCGAGTTTCAGGGCGAGCCTGCAATGAGTGGCGGCTTCACCCTGATCAACACCCCCGTATCCACCCTTCGGAGAGACTCCTGGGTGCCCGTGGTGAGAAACAAACACGCCCTGATAGATGTGCAGTGGAACGAAACCCACCTTGCTCTCGTCGAGAAGGAGGGCGACGGACGCAGAATGGATATCTGTTTCCGCGCATACGACAACGGCATAGCCTTCCGCTACCGGCTGTATGGCAGCGGGACAATCGGCAACCGCGCCATCAGCCGCGAGCTGACCGGATTCTCCGTACCCGCTCAATCCGAGGCCTGGGTAGCGCAGTACTGGCCCCTTTACACGTCGAGTCAGGAGAGCGAATTTACCAGGCGGGCGGTTACGGAATTGACCGGACAAACAGTGGCCGGGCTTCCGTTGCTGGTGGAGGTCGACAAGCACAACTACCTTGCCATCACCGAAGCCGACATCGACAATTATCCGGGCTTCTACATCGGCCGCAACATCGACGGCGCCGACGGGCAGGTACTGCTCACCACCAAACTCAGCCCGCTGCCGGGTGAGAATGAAGAGGGGGTGAAAGCCCGTTTCGACGACACGATATACACGCCCTGGCGCGTGGTGATGATGGGCGACAACCCGGGTCGTTTCATCGAATCGGAGATCGTGCAGTCGCTCAACCCGCCCTGCGCCATTCAAGACCCGTCGTGGATACGGCCGGGTATGTGCGCGTGGGATCACTGGTGGAGCGGAGAGGTGAAAATGGAGATGTCCGTGATCAAAGAGTACATCGACTTTGCCGCCGCTCAGGGATGGCCCTACATGCTCATCGACTGGCAGTGGTACGGGCAGTTCAACAGGCCGGAGGCAGACATAACCAAGCCCGCACCACAGATCGACATGCCCGAGATACTGAGTTACGCACGTGAGAAGAACGTACGAATATGGCTGTGGTTGTACAGCACCGATGCAAACCGCAACAACGCCTTCGAAGAGGCCTTTGCCCTGTACGAACAGTGGGGGATTGCCGGTGTAAAGATCGACTTCATGGACCGCGATGACCAACAGATGGTGAATTGGTACCGCAAGATCATCCGCAAGGCCGCCGAGCATCGGCTCATGGTGAACTTCCACGGCTCGTACAAACCCGACGGCATAGAGCGCACATATCCAAACATGATAACCCGCGAAGGGGTGCTGGGTGAGGAATATTCCAAGTTTTCCGATCGCATCGTTCCCACGCACAATGTCACCCTGCCCTTTACGCGCATGTTGGCCGGGCCGATGGACTACACTCCCGGCGGATTCCTCAACGTCACCACCAGGGAGTTCAGGCAGCAATCGCCCACGATGGTAATGAATACGCGATGCGCCGAACTTTCGAAGTTCGTGATTTACGAGAGCCCGTTCACCGTATTCTGCGAACATCCCCGCCATGTGCTGGGTCAGCCCGGCAGCGACTTCCTGCGAATAGTTCCCACCGTGTGGGACGACACGCGTTTTCTGGACGGCTACCCGGGCGAGTTTATCGTGATGGCGAAACGCTCGGGCGATGCGTGGTTCCTCGGAGCGATGAATAACGAGGTCGAGCGTACGGTCGACATCTCAACCGACTTTCTGCCTGCCGGAGAGTACGAGTTGGAGTATTGGGAGGATGCCGGGGACGCGGGTAAAAACCCTGTGAAGATACGCAAAAGCCGCACGGTGATGCGGGCCGGAAAAACGGTGAAGGTACACATGGCCAACGGCGGTGGATATGTAGCCGTATTGAAACCGCTCTAAACCCTCCGGCATCTTCGACACCACGTTAACCAACGGAAATTGCCTCGGCGAGGTCGGCGCAGGAGTCGGTTTTGGCCGGAGTCGAGCCTTGTTTCACTTCGACGGGTGGCGCGGCGAGTTCCCAACCCATGCGTCCGGCGAATTCGGTCAGTTTTTTCACCGCCGCACCGGCCCATGTGAAACCTCCGAAACATCCGAACACCCGCCCGCCCGCGGGAATACCCCGCAGCTCGATGTCGTCGATGAGTGCCTGAACTTCCGGATACAAATTCATATTGTATGTCGGCGAACCGATCACCAGCGCATTGTATTTGAAAATGTCGCGCAGCACGAACGAGGCGTGCGACGACGAGAGATTGTGCATCGCGATCCGCCTCACACCCCGCGCTGCAAGTTCACGTGCAAGTCTCTCGGCGGTCTGCTCGGTGTTGCCGTACATGCTGCCGTATGCTATCACGACCCCTTTTTCGAGCGGTTCGTAGCGGCTCATGCGATCGTACAGATCGAGTACGGCGGGGAAAGCGTGTGACGTCCATACCGGCCCGTGGGTAGGACAAACCATCGCCAACGGCAGCAGGGGCCTCAGTTTTTCGATCGCCCGCTGCACCGGCCCGCCGTATTTGCCGACGATGTTGGAGTAGTAGCGCACCATCTCGTCCGGGAAGTACGACGTCTGGCGCCATGCGTCGAGTTGCACATCGGTCACCCCGCCGTCCAATGCGCCGAAAGTCCCGAAAGCGTCGCCGCTGAACACGAGCCGATCCTGTGCGCAATATGTGACCATCGTTTCGGGCCAGTGCACCATCGGGATCAGGTGGAAACTCAACTCGCGCACACCGAGACTCAACGTGTCGCCGTCGGCCACGGTGAGCATACCGGCTTCAAGGGCTGCGCCGCTGCCGACCGGGCCGATGCCGTAGAACCCCTCGACCATCTGGAGCGTTTTGGCATTGCCGACGATCGTGATCTCGGGCCATGCCTGCCGCACAGCGTGGATCGACGCCGAGTGATCCGGTTCCATGTGGTTTATTATCAGGTAATCCACCGGCCTGTCGCCGATCACCTCGCGGATAGACCCGAGCAGCCGTTCGGTGAAAGCGGCATCAATTGTGTCGATGAGTGCGACCCGCTCGTCGTCGATCAGGTAAGCATTGTACGAAACCCCGTGCGGCAGCGGCCACAAGCCCTCGAAACGGTGTTTGGTGCGGTCGTTGGCGCCCACGTAATGTATACCGGGGGCGATTTCGGTCACTCTTTTCATAACTTGTCGTATGTGTATTCTTCGCCTTCGTGGCAGATTGTAACCTGAGTTTTTTCGGCTGACTCGACACGGCCAACCACCCGAGCATCTATGCCGAACGACTGCGACACCGAAATGATCTCCGCGGCGGTGCGTTCGTCCACATAAAACTCCATCCTGTGGCCCATGTTGAACACCTTGTACATTTCGCGTGCCGGAGTACCGCTCTGCTCGGCGATCAGGCGGAAAAGCGGTGGCGGATCGAACAGATTGTCCTTGACCACACGCAGTCCGTCGCCCAGAAAATGGAGGATCTTGGTCTGCCCTCCCCCGCTGCAATGCACCATGCCGTGGATCGCCTCGCGCGGAACCTCCTTCAAAACCCGCGCCACCACCGGAGCGTAGGTGCGGGTGGGTGACAAAACCAATTTGCCCGCATCCAACGGCGAGCCATCGACGGGATCGGTGAGTCGCATTCCGCCCGAATAGACCAGATCAGCGGGAGTGGCCCCGTCGTAGGTCTCTGGATATTTCCCGGCCAGATAACGCGCGAAAACGTCGTGGCGTGCCGAGGTCAGACCGTTGCTGCCCATACCGCCGTTGTACTGGCGCTCGTAGGTGGCCTGACCGAAAGAGGCGAGCCCCACCACCACGTCACCGGCCCCGATGCGTGCGTTGTCGATCACGTCGGCGCGGCGCATGCGGGCGGTGACAGTGCTGTCGACTATCACCGTGCGCACAAGATCGCCCACGTCGGCCGTCTCGCCGCCCGTCGAAACTATATCGACACCCAAACCCCGCATCGTGGCAAGGAACTCCTCGGTGCCGTTGATTATCTCGGCTATCACCTCGCCCGGGATGAGGCGTTTGTTGCGGCCGATGGTCGAGGAGAGCAGGATGCCCGAAGTGACTCCCACGCAGAGCAAATCGTCGGTGTTCATAACCACGGCGTCCTGAGCTATGCCCCTCCACACGGAAAGATCGCCCGTCTCGCGCCAATATGCGTAGGCGAGCGACGATTTTGTTCCGGCGCCGTCGGCGTGCATCACCAGACACGAATCGGCCGAGCCACTCAGCAGGTCGGGTATAATTTTGCAGAATGCCTTTGGGAACAAGCCCTTGTCGACATTTTTTATCGCCGCGTGAACGTCCTCCTTGTCGGATGAAACGCCGCGCAGCCCGTATCTTGAAGTTTCGGCCATTTATCTTTGCGAGTTTTTATCCCACAAAGATAATAAATGAAAATCAAAGGGAGAAACGAAGACCCAAACGAAGGCCGAAATTGAACGGTTTCTGTTTGTAAATCGTCTCGATGGCGCTGCCGTTGTCGAAGTGGTAGTTGATCCCCGGCTCGACAAACAAACCCACGCTCCTGGCAAAATCGTACTGCACGCCCGCCGCACCTTCGACCGACCACTGCACCCTGTCCGAGATCTTCTCGCTCCAACCTTCGCCCGACTCGCGGGTATATTTCACGCTGCCCGACACGCTCTTTTCGACCTGGCCGCCGGCCGACACGTAGACCGACACTCCCGCGCCGCGCCAGATGCTGTAATTGACGCCCAGCGGGATGCCGATGTTGTGCAGCCTCTGCTCGCCGCTGAGATTGCTGCTCCGACCGCCAGTCGTGCGGAAACGCGACGTGAGCAGCGAGTAGGTGGCCCCTCCCGTCAGGCTCCATCTCTCGCCGAGGGCGTAACTCACGGACACACCCAGTTCGACGGGCTGACGGTGGCGAACGTCGGAGTAGATCGGGCCGCGCGTCATGTTGTGACTGAACACCGTGTAGTCTGCCGAGGATGCTGCAAAGCCGTTCGACAACCTCTCCGATGAAGTCATGTCGTGTGTGGCGGACCCAGCGAACATGATATTGGCGGGAGCTGCGTTACCGGATCTGCTCGACGATATGTTCGAGGCGTAGATATCGGCCTGCCATCTGCTTTTTTTGTTTTTCGGCGGAATGTAGGGATCGGCAACCGCGGCCGCGGCCGAAGGCCGTTTCCCGGGGGATTGGAAGCTATCCGGTACTTCGACAGCCTTATCGTCCCCCATATGTGATGCAGATAGTTCGGGGGCAGTCGAAGGCTGTTCCTCGGGGGGCCGGGAGTTATCCGGTACTTCGACAGCCGTAATGTCCCCCGTAGCCGAAGGCCGTTCTTTTGGGAACCGGGAAATATCCGATACTTCGACAACCGCAATGTTCCCCGTGCGAGGGCCGTCATCCCGGGCAAGTACGTCAGCGCGACGAGGGGCCTGCTCCGAATTTGCTGTCGGCCTGTTCGGCCCCTCCTCCATGTCCACGGTTCGGTCGCCGACGACCACGAATAAAAACACCGCGACGGCAGCGGCAACAGCGACGCCTGCCCGACGAAACACCACTCGCCGCCGCGAGAGCCGTGCATCGGTCCTGCGATCCATCGTCTGCATGATGCCGTCCCACAATCCGTCGGGTGGCGGCTCGTGGTGAGCCTCCATCCTTCGCCTCAAACTATCCGACCATTTACTATCCATTGCCATCTCTTTTTTTCGATCCGTACTCTTTCAATTGCCTTGCCAGAACTCCCCTTGCGCGGTGGAGTTGCGAGGCGGATGAATTTTCGGCTATATTCAACCTCGCGGCTATCTCGCGGTGGCTCATCCCCTCGAAAACGTAGAGGTTGAACACCGTCCGGTAGCCTTCGGGCAGGGAGCGTATCATCTCCATAATGACCTGCGTCGGCACCTCCTCCACATCGAGTCCGCCATCCTCTTCCTCCGCATCGACGAGGTCGCGGACAGGCTCCACGGTACGCAGCCTTTGCGCCGCCTTGAGATGTTTGAGCGATTCATTCACCACGATCCGGCTCGCCCACGCTCTGAGTGCACCCGGCCCGCGGTATTCGAACTTTGCGATCGAGTCGAATATCCGGATGAAACTCTCCTGCAAAACATCCTTCACATCGTCGCGGGCAACCACATACCGGCTACATACGGCGGTAAGATACCCCGCGTAGGCGTCGTAAAAATCCTTCATGGCGCCACGGTCGCCACACGCGATTTTCCTTATCTGTTCCTGTTCACTGTCCTTACCGCCGATCATTCACAAGTCAGGGGCCCCGTCATTAGAGAAAGCCATACCCCACTCCAAAGGTAGTACTTTTCTCTGTTCGCTCATAATGTAAATCCCTAAATCGCGAAATCTTGCATCGTTCGCGCAAAAAAACGTATCTTTGTGGCCTATGGCATTGGAACGGAACACGAGCGACCTCGAGTTCGAGAACACCATACGCCCACAGGAGTTGGGCGCGTTCAACGGACAGGACAAGACGGTCGAAAATCTGCGCATCTTCATTCGGGCGGCCCTGATGAGGGGCGAATCGCTCGACCATGTGCTGCTGCACGGCCCCCCGGGGCTGGGCAAAACCACCCTCGCAAACATCATCGCCAACGAGATGGGGGCGGCTCTGAGGGTCACCTCCGGGCCCGTTTTGGATAAGCCGGGCGACCTGGCGGGCCTGCTCACCAACCTCGGGCGCGGCGATGTGCTGTTCATCGACGAGATCCACCGCCTCTCGCCTATTATAGAGGAGTATCTCTACTCGGCGATGGAGGACTACAAGATCGACATCGTGCTCGACAAGGGCCCCTCGGCGCGTTCGATCCAGATCGAGCTGAACCCGTTCACGCTGATCGGTGCCACGACCCGCAGCGGGCTTCTGACCTCGCCGCTGAGGGCGCGTTTCGGCATCCAGTGCCACCTGGAGTACTACGACGCGCCGGTGCTGCGGGGCATCGTGCGACGTTCGGCGGGCATTCTGGGCATCGGGATCGACGACGCGGCGGCGGAAGAGATCGCACTGCGAAGCCGCGGCACACCTCGCATCGCCAACGCCCTGCTCCGCCGTGTGCGCGACTTCGCGATGGTGCAGGGCGGCGGACACATCGACCTGGCGATCACGCGAATAGCTTTGGGCGCGCTGAACATCGACGCCCGCGGCCTCGACACGATGGACAACCGGATCCTTGTGACCATTATACAAAAATTTCGCGGCGGGCCGGTTGGCCTCGGCACCATCGCCACGGCCGTGGGCGAAGAACCGGGCACGATCGAGGAGGTCTACGAGCCGTTCCTCATCAAGGAGGGTTTCCTGAAGCGCACCCCCCGCGGCCGCGAAGCCACCGAACTCGCTTACACCCACCTCGGTCTGGCACGCACGCCCGAAGACAACAGCCTGTTTTAAGAAATGATAAAAAAACCGTTTTCGTCAAAGTAGTGATTATGCAACGCTCGGCACAAAATACAAGTCAGGAGTTTACTGTGCGTAAATGACTGTCTTGGATTTTGGGTTAGCGGCAGCAGAATCGCTGCTATCACGAAAACCCAACCACGAGAGATATGTTATACATCCCAAAAGACTACACCGCAAAGCTGGCTCCCGAGACGATGGAGCAGGCGATCACCTATCTGAAGAACATCTTTCCCGACATTCTGGCGCGTGATCTGCGTCTGAGGCGTGTGACCGCGCCGCTGTTCGTGCTCTCGGGCACCGGTATCAACGACGACCTGAACGGTGTCGAACGGGCCGTGTCATTCCCGATCAAAGACATGGGCGACCGGCGGGCCGAAGTCGTGCACTCGCTCGCCAAGTGGAAACGAATGAAGCTCGCCTCGTACAAGATCGCGCCCGGATACGGTCTCTACACCGACATGAACGCCATACGCGCCGATGAGGAGTTGGACAACATACACTCTTTGTACGTCGATCAGTGGGACTGGGAACGCACGATGCGGCCCGAGGAGCGAAATCTTGAGTTTTTGAAGGATATCGTGCGGCGGATCTACGCGGCGATGCGCCAGGTGGAGGAGGAGGTCTACGATCTTTTCCCGCACATCACGCCCTGCCTGCCGGACGAGATAACTTTCATACAGTCCGAGGATCTGCTCGCCCGATATCCGAAGCTGTCGCCCAAGGAGCGCGAGAACGAGGCCGCTCGCGAGTACGGTGCGGTGTTCATCATCGGCATCGGCCACCCGCTCTCGCACGGCGAACGCCACGACGGACGCGCACCCGACTACGACGACTGGAGCACACCCACCGCGAAAGGCTACCACGGCCTCAACGGCGACATCATAGTTTGGAACCCTGTTTTGGAGAGCGCTCTGGAACTATCGAGCATGGGTATCCGGGTCGATGACAAGGCTCTGCGTCGGCAGCTCACCATGGCGGGTCAGGAAGAGCGTGCCGAGATGGATTTCCACCGCGCGTTGTTGGACGGACATCTGCCGCTGTCGATCGGCGGCGGGATCGGCCAGTCGCGGCTGTGCATGTTCTATCTGCGCTGCGCCCACATCGGCGAGGTGCAGGTGAGCATGTGGCCCGAGGAGCAGATCGCCGAGTGCGCCCGGCACGGGATATATCTTAAATAACGGAGTTTTTTGCCACGTAACTCCCTTCCCCTCGTGGACGGGATTTAGGGATGGGGGCTTTGAATCATGTACCCCGACAGAAGAGAGAGAGAGCTTTCCGGCTCTCTTTTTTCTGTCGGGATACCGAGATTCACCCCCCCCCTCCGATGATGCTTGCCGCAACAAACAGCAGTGAGGAATGCGGATCGGGCTGCCGAACCCGAGGAGGCGAATGTATGTAGAATAAATTTGATATCTTTGCGTTTAAGAATTACATGAAAATGCAGGGCGCCGGGACCCAAAAACCAACAATTTTAACCTAAAAACCAAACGATTATGAAAAAATTTGTTGTTCTAATTATCACGATGTTCATCTGCACAGCAGTGAATATCAATGCAAAAGCCGAGGCTTTGCAGATCACCGATGCAACTGCCGAAGCGTTGCAGATCACCGAACCCACATCAGGTATTGATTCTCCCAATGACCCGCTCTTCTTAATTTTCCCTATTCCTGCCGATGATTTTGTTTACATTATATATCCTTGGGAAGAAGGAATGACTGCAGATGTCCTTGTTGTTTCTATGGCTGGACAATTAGTTGGTTATGAATTTAATATTATTGGTGGCATAATAGAGTTAGATGTCAGTAGCTTAGCGCCAGGGGTCTATAATATTATTCTTGCTTTGTCAAATGGCGATATATATGGAGGTAAAATGATCGTTGTTTAGGTTTCCGGCGCCCTCCTTTTTCACAAAAAAAACGGTTAAATCAAATTATAGAAACAATATTAAACATGAAAAAGATAATTTTAGTCATTACGTTCTTCGCTATCTCCACCTCTGTTATATCTGCACAGATAAGGGTTCGAAGCATGTCTGCGTCAGATCCGGCTGTCCAGGCACTATTGGAACAAATGGCTGCAAGTCCAGGCACGGTAGAACAGATGCAAGGAATAACAGAGTTCATTGTCGCCCCGAATCCCGTGAGGGTGGGAAGTAAATTCTCCGTTCAGGTGGGGCCTCTCTGGGCGTCCACCAATCCTAAACTCTCTTTCATTGCTCCCGCCGCGGGAGAATATATTGCTACGGTCTATCTCGGTACGAATACCAAGTCTTCGAAGCAAATTCCGTTCACGGTGAAGGAGAAAAAAGCAAAAAAGAGGTCGCGCCGCGGCAAAGAATAGAACATCGAACATGAAAAAGTTAATTTTAGTCATTGCGTTTTTCTCTGTTTTCACCACTGCCGGTCGTGCTCAGGCTCCTGGAGCGATAGCAACGATCGGAGAAGTCAAAAGCAACCAGGAATTCGTTGTCAATCCTGATCCCGTGAGGGAGGGGGAGGAATTCGCTGTACAAATTATACAATTTTTCAAAGATGTTAAGATAAACAAGATGGCAGTCCACATAACGGACAGCGAAGGCAAGATAATCGCGGCCGACACGACAAAAGTTGCGACCATCGACCCCAAGCTCATTTTCGTTGCCCCAAAGGCGGGGAAATACACCGCGTTGTTCTATCTCAATAACAGTACCAAACCGATGAGAGAGAAAGTCGCTTTCACCGTGAAGGAGCGGAAAACAGAAAAGAAGTCACGACGCGGCAAAGAATAGAACATCGAACATGAAAAAGTTATTTTTATTTCTTACATTCTCCACTATCTCCACCTTTGCCGCATCTGCGCAAAATCAAGTGGCAGTAACACATGGAGGAACAATCACGTCCAACGTTCCATTAGACCCTGCTACGTTGGTATTTCTACAACAAGAAATGATGAAGGACTTACAGGGGCAAACAGAGTTTATCATCACCCCGAATTCGATAAGGGAGGGAAAGAAATTCTCCGTTCAGGTGGGGCCTCTGCGAAAAGAGGACACCATTATCGCGCGTATAACGGATGTCGAAGGTCGGCTGATCGCAACAGACTCGACAAAGGTTGCGTCCACAAATCCGAAGCTCTCTTTCATTGCTCCCGCGGCGGGAGATTACATCGCGTTGGTCTATCCCGCCACGCAAATTCACCTGAACAATAAAATCCCTTTCACAGTGACGGAGAGAAAAGCAAAAAAGAAGTCGCGACGCGGCAAAGAATAGTAAATATTGAAAAACAACCACAAACCCGTTAATAAAAATTTATGAAATCCCCCTGTCTGTTTTGTATTTTATTCGTCGTGTTGCTGCTGCGGAGCCTGTCCGCATCGGGACAGTTCTTTCAGGTGATGCAATCCGCTTCCAATTATACGGCTACGCCCATCTATTACGGTGCCGTGGCAGACTCGGCGAGCCGAAAAGCGCTTCCCGGAGCCGTCATCTCGATAGTATCGGACTACAACGGTAATATGACCGTCGAAAATATCGTGACCGACGACAAGGGCCGCTTCGAATTCAGAAGAACCCGAGGATACGACAACAGCAGGATAGAGGTTTCGCACCTGGGGTACAAACTTCTCAAACGGCCGCTCGTGAACCGCTGGGAGAATGTGGATCTCGGCACGATGTACCTGGCGCCCGATGTGACACAAATAGATGCGATCGCGGTCAAGGCGCGAATGGAAATGTACAAGGTGAGCGGCGACACGATAATCTACTTTCCGAAGGCCGTCAACACGATGGAGGGCGACAAGGCGATCGAAATACTCCGGCAGATGCCCGGGGCGGAGGTAAAGGGCGATGAGGTGTACATCTTGGGCAAACGTGTCATGCGAACATACGTGAACAACCGGCTGATATTCGGGGATGGAGATAACGGTGACGCCACGGCGGCGCTCAACGCTCTTGAGGCCACCGCCGTAGCCTCGATCGCGGCCTATGAGGAGGTCGATGAGGAGTCGGCGATAATCCACGGCGAAGAAAATGCCCAAAAGAACATGGTGCTCAATGTGGCGACCTTCGAAAAATTCGATGTCAGCATAACCGGCGACCTGACGGCCGAAGGGGGTGTCGACCTGAAAAAAGATATCAACGGAGAGATAAAATATCGCTACAACGCGGCGGGAAACGTGCGATACGACAGCGAAAAGGCAAATCTGAGGGGAGGCGCCTCCATCAAAAATATTCCCGATGGTTTCATAGGTCTCGGCTCCGATCTGAGGATTGCCGAGGTGTCGTTCGGAGCGTACGGCAGAATAGACTCCCTGAACAAATACAACGCGTCGTTTGACTATCGCAATACCCGTTCGATGACGGCCTCCCGTAAAATAGAGGATTATTTTCCGACGTCCGATTTCGAGACCCGTCAACGCTCCGAAAGCAACGACAACGTAACTAACGGCCAAAGCATATCTTTCGGTGGCGGACATAATTACTCATCCCACAACACACGTATAAACACGAGCATTTCAACCATATTCAGCAAGACGCGATCGACCGATCACATGCTGACCGGTCTGATCCAGGACGACGTCGGCCTGAGCTCTCTGGCGCGCAGAGGACAGAATCGCGGGAACAGCTACAACGTCTCTCCCCGTTTTTCGGTCTCGCGTCGCCTGGCCAATCAAAATTCGCTGACCTTCGATGTCAACGCCAATTTGAATAATGGCACATCCGACGAGATAAGGCGCGACACCCTCAGCGAGATGCAGCAGACCAATATCAGCGTGTACGATATAGACGTGAACAACAGGAATGTATCCGCAGGGGCGAGATTGTCGTACAATATCAATACATCCCGCCTCGGAAGCTTCTCGATCGGCGCGGAATACGATTATCGACGGGCTAAAAATTACCGGATTACGGTCGACGATATCACCGGCATGATAGACTCGCTGCAATCGGACATGGATATCGACCATACATCCTCGATCGGGCTGAGTGCGAATTACAGTATGCGGAAGAGGAACAAATTTTCATTGAGTGCCCATGTGCAATACAATCTCCAAAGGGTGAACATGGTCGAACTGCTCTATGGACGGAACTATGATCCCAGAACATACCTCGTCCTGTCTCCGTTGGGAGTATATCTGAGCTACACTCCCAAGACCACCTCAAGATATGGTATGACTGTGAACATAATGCAAAACGCACCGAGTTCGAGAAATATCACCGACCTGCTCGATACCTCCAACCCACTGAGCCTGTTCGTCGGAAATCCCGACCTGAAAAAGGGAACCATGTACAACGGCGATTTGAGCGCCATGTTCATGAAGGGCAGCCGGACACTGTCACTCAATATGGGGTTGACTCTGAACAGCAATGCGACGATGACGAACGTCCGTTATTTCACCACGCCCACCGTACTGCCCGAATATGGCGGATATGTAGCGGCAGCCGGGGCAGGACTTGCCACGCCCGTGAATGCAGGCCTTTCGTACCGGCTCACCCCGCGGATCTCATACAGCAACCGCCTCGGATTTATCAGGTCGATCGGGAATGTATCAGCATCCTATTCGTATGAAAATCCGGAAAGGATGACAAACGGCGCGCCCGAGAGAAATATCATGCAGAGTTATACCCTTTCGGCTTCGCTGACAACGAACTTCTCAGTGAAATTCAGGGCGCAGTTGTCGTCGTCGTCCATGTGGCGGAACACAAGAACGGCCGATTTTGCGCACAACGAATTTCATCAGACACTGACGGGCTCCGTCCGTTGGGATTTTGTGGACAGGGCATCCTTCACCTCATCCTATCGTGCGGACTGGGTTGCGGGAGGCGCCGTGGCCGGCAACATCGACACACACGTGCTGGACTTTTCGCTTTTTTACCGCGTATTCAGGGATCGCCGCGGAAGCATACATCTGAACGCCTACAACGTGTTGAACCGAAACAGCGGATACTCCACCTCGGTGAGTGACCAGTATCTGCTCCGCCAATGGCAAATTATCAATCCGTGCTATGTTTCGATCGGATTCAAATACAATCTGATCAAACAGAAGTGAAAAAACAGATAAAGTGCAGGGCGCCGGGACCCAAAAACCAACAATTTTAACTAAAAAACCAAACGATTATGAAAAAACTTATTGTTCTAATTATCACGATGTTCATCTGCACAGCAGTGAATATCAATGCAAACGCCGAGGCTTTGCAGATCATCGAACCCGAAATTGCAGTGGCCGATTTTTCGGAATTGCAGGCGAATAGTGTTGGCGGTCGCTCGGTTATGGTAATCATCGCAGCGAAGCCGGATTGGTACGTCTCAGCCGTATCGACGTTGGGCAGTGTAGTTTATTTTCTTTTCGATAAAGCTCCTTGGACAGGGGATTTTGAGATTGCAATACACTCTCTCGCAGGAGTATTGATAAAAACAGCAAGCGGGACCTTAGATAAATCCGGTTCTGGTATGTCATGTGTTGATGTCTCGGATTTGAACCCAGGAACATACACCTTTAAGATTTCGTTGAAACAAGGAGACAAACGGATCGCATCCGGGCATATTATAGTAGCATAAACAATAACCAAATTATTCAAGGTTTCCGGGCCCTCCTTTTTGTAAAAAAACGAATATTTTTAAAAATATTATTAGCATGAAAAAAATATTTTTTGCCATAGCATTTTTCTCTGTTTTCATTACTGCCGCGTCTGCGCAAGGTATGCTATCCACGGGTGAAACAATGACCGTGGGTAACATAACAATATCATCCTCGGGTTCAATAACCCCAGACATGATAGCGGGAGTACAACTAATGATGGGAGCAGAAACAGAGTTTATCATCACCCCGAATTCGATAAGGGAGGGAAAGAAATTTTCCATTCAGGTGGGGCCTCTCTGGAGAGAGGATACCATTATCGCCCATATATTGGCCAGCGAAGGTCTGGTGGTTGCTGCCGACTCGACAAGGGTTGCGTCCACCAATCCTAAACTCTCTTTCATTGCTCCCGCCGCGGGAGAATATATTGCTACGGTCTATCTCGGTACGAA
>QMCE01000555.1_pt1 | contig 50734 bp, 43 predicted proteins | sample 1821851 | NCBI WGS metagenome assembly QMCE01 (sample SAMN09453174, study PRJNA476694) | Termite gut metagenome, whole genome shotgun sequencing project. | isolation source: worker | host: Odontotermes sp. | place: South Africa:Pretoria | collected 2016-01-28 | reverse complement strand
GGTTTCCAGCTGTGTCCAGGCCCTTGCGCCGTCCGGTTGCACTTGCTCACTGCCAGGCATGGGCACGGGGTGCAAAATAGATTGGATATCTTCCTCGCTCAAGCCCGCGTTCCACAGGGCTTGGATGTCTGTGTCTGTGTAGCGGGCGGCTTGCAACAGCTTCAGCGTATCATCGCCATAGCCCACTGTCCGTTTTTCAGTTTCTTCTTCCGCAGGCAACGCATTCTCTGTTTCCCGCCGCCCGTCCCTGTATTCATCATAATCCCACGCGGCCTGGTTTGCAAGCGCCTGGTTTGGCCCCGCGAAAAAGCGGATGAAGCCCTGCACGAAGCCGTACCAGAACCAGTTCTCGTCCCCGGCCCCGGGCTGTTCTCCGGGCGCTTCCCCGGGCGGGGTTTCATCTTCGCTGTGTTCCGGCACAGTATCGCTGTTATCCGGCACATGGCTTTGCTTATCTTCTTCGCCATCTTCGCCTTCGCCCCATCCCCGCGCGGGCGGGGACGGCGGGCTGCCCGGCGTGTTGTTATCTATTTCTTGCCGCTGCGTTTGGAACACGCGGTTGCCCAAGCCATCGTACAGCGCGGCCATTAACAGCGCGCCGCCCTGCCGCACTGCCGAAAGCCGGTTCTCCGCCGTGTATTCGTAGGCGGTGGCTACGCCGTTTTCGGTTTGCAGAATCAGGTTCCCCGCCGCGTCGTACACATATGTGGTTTCATCGCCGGTGCTGCTTTGGCTCTTCACCAGCCGGTTCGCGGCGTCGTACGTGAAGGTGGTGGTTTGGGTGCTGCCCCCGCGCGTCTCGGCGGCAGTTACGCGGTTGCCCGCCGCGTCGTAGCCGTAGGCGGTTTCGCTCTGGCCGTTCGGGCCCGCTTCGCGCGCCGCGCTAAGCCGCCCCGCCGCGTCGTAGGTAAATTCCAGGCGGGTTACCGCGCCGCCCTCGGTGCGCGTTTCGGTGGCAATGTGCCCGTTTTCGGTGTAGGTATATTCAAAACGGGTGGCAAGCTGCCCGCCTGCCAGGTGGTTGCTTAAACTTTCCACCTGCCCCAGCGCGTTGTATGCGGCGGTGCTCTGTGTGCCGTCGGGCCGGCTTATGCCCGTTACCCTGTTTTGCGCGTTGTAGCTGTAGCGCGTCACGCCGCCGTTCGCGTCCGTCACCGTCTGCAGCCTGTCCAGTGCGTCGTATGTGTAGGTAACGCTTTGGCCGTCCGGGTAGGTGAGGCTTTGCAGGTTGCCCGCCGCGTCGTAGGCGTAGGCGGTTTCGCCGCCGCCCGCGTTTTCGGCCGTCAGCACCCGGCCCATGGCATCAAGCGTGTAGTGCTGCGTGCCCGCGCCGCCGGCGGCGCTTTGCAGGTGGCCGTCTGGGCTGTAGGTGTAGGCGGCGCTGTCTCTCGCGTTATCGGTGGTTTTGGCCGTTAGGGCGTTTAGGGCGTTGTAGCTGTAGGCAATGCTTTGCCCCGTGGCGCCAGTGCTCTCGGCAAGGCGGCCCGCCGCGTCGTAGGTGTAGGTTTCGGCTTGCCCCAGCGCGTTTTGCATGCCCGTCAGCTGCCCGGCCGCGTTGTAGCTGTAGCGCGTGTTTTGGCCAAGCGCGTCCGTCTGGTTCACCATATATCCCGCTTCATCGTAGGTATACTCAAATACGCCGCCCAAGCCGTCGGTGGTTTGCACCAGGCGGTTCAGCACATCGTAGGTGTTTTGCACCACATTCCCCGCGCCGTCGGTTTGGCTCAGCACGTTGCCCTCGCCGTCGTACACCGCGCGCCACACGCGGCCCAGAGGGTCGGTGGCTTCCACCGCGTTGCCCGCCAAATCGTAGGCCATGCCCGTCACCGCGCCCGCGGCGTCGGTGGTTTGCACCAGGCGGTTCAGCGCGTCGTACGCGTAATGGTAGGTTTGGCCTACGGGGTCGGTCATCCCCGTGATATTCCCCACAGCGTCGTAGCTTAGCGTGGTTTTTCGGCCCAGAGGGTCGGTGGCGGCGGCCAGCTGCCCCGCCGCGTTGTAGGCATAGCGCGTAACGCCGCCCACGGGGTTGGTTTCGGCCGTTATACGGTCTAAAACATCGTAGCTATACTGTGTTACCGCGCCGCCCGGCGTGGTTTGCCGCAGCAGGTTGCCCGCCGCGTTGTATTCGTACACGGTTTTGCCGCCCTCGGCGTTCACCGCTTCAACAAGGCGGTGCATCACGTCGTAGCTGTAGGTTTCAGTGCGGTTCAGCGCCTCGTCTGTCACCGCCGTTAAATCGCCCGCGGGGCTGTAGGTGTAATTCAACGCCGCGCCCGCTTCGTTCACCTGCCGCGTCACGCGGCCCAAGGCGTCGTATCCGGCGGTGGTTTTCGCGCCGTTTGGCCCTTCGGTTTCCGTTACGTTGCCGCGCAAATCTAAGGTATAGCGCGCAACGCCGCCCAAAGGGTCGCTCTGATGGGTGAGGCCGCCCACGGCGTTGTAGCCGAAGTGCCACACGCCGCCGTTCGGCCGCGTCAGCGTGGCCAGGTTCCCCGCCGCGTTGTAGGTGTACAGGGTGATGTACCCCAGGGCGTCCTTTTCCTGCGTCACGCGGCCAAGGGGGTCGTACAGTGTTTCGTACACGCCGCCGTCCGGCAAAGTGCGGGATATTTCGCGCCCCAGCACGTCGTATTCAAGCAGGGTTTCGCCGCCGTTTTCATCGGTGTACCCCGTAAGCAAATTGGTGGGCCCGTAGGCAAAGGCGGCCAGCGCCCCGCCGGGGCTTTCCCGCGTTAGCACGTTGCCGTTTGCGTCGTAGGTGGTGGCGGCAGCCTGCCCCAGCGGGTTTACGGTTTGGGTTAGGCGGCCAATTTCATCGTAGGTAAACGCCCACTCGCGGCCCAGAGAATCTTTCGCTTTTACGGGGTTTCCAAGCAAATCGTAGCCGTAGCTCACGGCGTAGCCGCCGGCATCGCTTACCTTCACCAATTGCCCCATAGCGTCGTATTCGTATTGGGTTACGCCGCCGTTTGGTTCTGTCACGCTTACAAGCCGCCCGGCGGCATCGTAGGCGTAGCTTGTGCTTTGGCCCAGGGCGTTGGTTTCCAGCGTAAGCTGCCCTGCCGCGTTGTAGGTATAGGTATTCAGCGTTCCCGCGTTGTCGCTCTGCCGCACCACGCGGCCCATCGCGTCGTATGCGTATTCGGTGATTAACCCGTTTGCGGCGGTTTGCCGCACCAGCCGGTTTTCGGCGTCGTATTCATACAGCGTCTCGGCGCCGCCGGGCAAAACCTGCTTCACCAGGTTGCCCAGGGCGTCGTAGCTTAGCGCGGTTTGCCCGCCCGCCGCGTCCGTAATTTCCGCCACCAGGCCCCGCAGGTTGCTTTGATACCGGGTCTCGCCGCCCAGGGCGTCCCGCACGGCCTGTAAAACGCCGTTTGCGCCGTAAACATACTGCGTTTCGCCGCCCGCCGTGTCTGTAACAAGCGTCAGGCGGCCCAGCGGGTCGTACTGCGCCGTTTGGCTGTTCCCGCGCGTGTCGGTTTGCTTTGCCACGTTGCCAAGGGCGTCGTATTCTATGGCAACGCTGTTCCCAAGCGCGTTGGTAAGGTTTTTTTGCCACCCGGCGGGGGTGTATTCTATAGTGGTCACACCGCCCAAAGCATCGGTAACACTCTGAGCCAGGCCAGCCGTATTGTAGCCAACGCGGGTAATGCCGCCGTCCGGCGCCGTGACGGCGGTTAACAGCCCCATGGCGTTGTAGGCGTATTCGGTGCGGCGGCCCATGGCGTCCACCGTGGCGGTGCACAGCGCGCCGCTGTATTCGTAGGCGGTGGTATTGCCCAGCGCGTCGGTTGAAGACGTCATCTGGTGCGCGGCGTTGTAGGTGAAGGTGTGGGCGCTGCCGTCCGGGAACACGATGCGCGTCATGTCGCCCCTGGCGTCGTATTCCGTGACGGTTTCGCCGCCGCCGAAATCCACAAACCGCGTGGGCCGGTTGTTTGCGTCGTAGGCGTAGCTTTGCGTGGCGCCGTCGAAGCGCGTGAGCAGCGTCAGCAGACCGGCCGCGTTGTATTCATAGGCCGTGGTGTGGCCCAGCGCGTCGGTCTCGCTTGCCAAATCGCCGTTCGCGCTGTAGCTTTTGGTCTCCACGCTGCCGTCCGGGTGGGTGATTTTCGTGGTGCGGTACATGGCGTCGTAGTTGTAGGTGGTGGCGTGCCCGTTTGGGCTGGTTACCACCGTTTGCCCCGGTGTGTATTCAAAACGCACCACGCCGCCTGCGCCGTCCGTCTGCGTCACCACCCGGCCCTGCGCGTCGTAGGTGTTGCTCACCACCGCCGCGCCCGCCACGCTCCAGCCGGTCATGCGGTGGGCTGCGTCGTAGGCGTAGGTGGTCACATCGCCAAGGGCATTGGTGTAGCTCACCAGGTTTTCGCCCGCATCGTAACCGTACAGCAGTGTGCCGCCGTTTGGCAGCGTAACACTGCCTATCTTGCCCCCGGGCGTTACGCCAATGCCGTAGGCCTCGCCGCCGGGCCCAACAATCCGGCTCAGGCGGAGGGACGCGTCGTATTCAAGGCGCGTCGTGTTGCCGTCGCGGTCTGTGATGGAGGACAGCTGCCCAAGGGCGCTGAAGTGCCGCACCTCTCCGGCGGTGCTGGTGACGCTGTACTCATAAATGGGCAGAACCTGCACGTCCGGGTTTTCATCCGTGCCGAAGTTCACGCTGCGGTCTTCCACCTTGATTCTTTGCAGGCTGAGGTACATGCCCTCCGGGCCGGTGTAGCCGCCGGCGCCGTCGGGCCTGAAGCGCAGAGCGCTGCCGTCGGCGCGGCGGTACACGATAACGCCGCCCGCCAGCTGCGAGAGGCTTTCGTCGTAGGAAAAAGCCCACCCGCGCCCGAACATGGAGTTGTCCGCCGCGCCCGTGGCGTTGTATGAGCGTTCGATGGCAAAATCCCCGGCAAGGCTGGGCAGCGTGGCGTCCACGGTGTTCAGGTAGAAATTCCCGGTGTTCAGGTTCACCGGCTCGTACCCAAACTCGCAGTCCTGCGCGCGGCCCATCAGCAGCTGGTCTATCTCCCGCTTGGCGTCCTCGGTAAGCGGCGGCGGGTTGTAGGGCAGGTTCACGTTTTGGGTGGGGTTGCGGATGAACAGCGTGTTGCCCTGCGCCAGCAGCCGGTCGGCCACGCGGTTGTCGTAGGCCAGCCGGTCATACGGCACGCCGTAGTAGCCGGCAATAGACGCCAGCGTGTCGAACTGCTGCACCTGGTATACGATATACCCGTCGCTGCTAACCCTGCCGCTTGTGGCCCCGTTCAGCGACGCCTGTGCGCTTAGATTGTACAGCGTGTTGAAGCGGTGCCCCGTGAACGGCGCGGGCGTTTGCCAGTTGCCCGTTTTGCGGCTGTACGCGGTGGCCCCGCCGGGCAGCGCGCCCAAAAGGGACGTATCGGGGTAGAGGTAGTTCGTCCGGCCTCCGGCGGCGCCCGCGTACCCGGACGCGGCGTCGTTCAGCGCGTACGCCACGCTGGAAAAGGGCTTGGATGTGCCCGCCCAAAACGCGCCGTAAAAATCCAGCTGCCCGGAAACATTGCTCAGCCCGATAGGGTACAGCTCCGCCGTGAGGCTGTTCAAATCCGTCCCCAGCTGCACGTCGCCTGGGATGTGCCAGCTTATCTCCAAACGCGGCTGCACATTGAACAGCGCGCCCGGCCCCGGCGAGGGATGCACATTTTCATCATAGGCGCGTATCATCAGCCCATAGTTCGGCTGCACACCCGAAAGCCAGTTGCTGGCGGTATCCGTCAAATCTATCCGGTGTTCGCCCGCGCCGGAGGCAAAGCTGCCCACATAGGCGCGGTTCAGCCCGGCGAACCAATCCCAAACGTTTGCGCCCTGGGCCGCCGCAAGCTCGTGTGTGGCAGGCTGCCGCATCTGGTATACTTCAAAATTGGCGGATGCCGGTGTGGTGCCCGGGTATTGCGTCGCCTGCGTTTGCCGCAAAACAAGCGTGGCGCTGTCTATCATGGCGTTCTGGGGGATGCCGGACAGCGCCCCTTCAAAATGCAGCATCGCGCGCAGGCTGTCCCACTGCACGCTGGGGATAACGTTGATAGTGCCGTACATGTTGCGGAAATTGGCTTTGCAAAATTCCACGTCCGGCTCGCGCCCCGCGCCGTAGGCGGCAGTAAGGTCTACGATGTCTAAAAAAGTTACTACACCATAGCTAATCCCTGGAACTTTTGCGCTAATGTTTGTCCATTCCATGTTGTACTCGCCGCTTAACCCAGTGAACGGCAGCACTATATCAACAGCGCCTTGACTAGTATAGCTCGGAGAGGTTACATCTATTCCAAACGCAGGAAACGAATAATTAGTTATCACATCGGAGTCACCATAGTCGCCAAATTCAGTAGAAATGTAATATTTGTGGCCCTGAACTAAATTCGTGGTGCGCGATGCCGATCCTCCGGGATCGTTCCACCAAATTATAAATGTATACAAACCACCTCCTGAAGAGGTAGTGCCTGGGTACTCCTCAAACTGGTCCACCACAGAAATAGCCCCGTCGCCCGTGTATCCCACGGCTTCCTTGGGCAGATAGCCCGCCGCCGCGTAGCCAGGCCGCAGGCCCACCAAGCTGCGCCCAACGCTGTAGCTTCCCGTTGCCGCCGCCTGCGCGGTGTTCAGGTCGCTGGACGCGAGCACGATGGGGAACACGCGCCGCGCGTCGGCCAGCCACGCGGCGTTTGGCTCTGCCGTGAGCACCCAGCCGCCATCACTTTCCCGCCGCAGCTCCGTTTGCACATCGGCGCTGAACGCGCCCGCCGCGTCGCGCATCACCGGCGCGGGTATCGTGAAAACCGGCTGGGAGGCTCCGCCTGCCCCGCCGTTTTCCGGGTACAGCCCCACCGCGCCGTCCTCCAGCCGGGGCGCCAGGCCCGGCGCCTCTATTCGGACGCTGAACCGCGCTCTCTCTGTATACCTTGTGTACAAAACGCTCTGCTGAAGCCCCGTTCCCGTGGCGGTGTACTGCACGTCGATGCCCTCGAACACATCGTTGTAGCGCACGCTGCCGCCTTCGGCGGCCGCGTGCGTATAATCGCCCGCCAGCGGGATGAGGCGCACCGCCGCCGCGTCTGTTTCTATATAGGCGCCCTCGCCCGCCCGCATCTCCACCGGCAGGCGCACCCGCACGCCGCCCGCGGCGCTCTCAAACTGCCCGCGGCCCCTTCCGTCGCGTGAAAGGGAAAACGGGTGCGACGCGCCGGCGTATGATGGCTGCGCACCGGAAACCGTGACAAAGCTGTTTGCGCCCCTTTGGTAGGTGGCCGAGACCTCCGTGGACGAAACCGCCGGGCCATACCGCCGCGCATATTCCCCGGCCTGCGATACGGCGCCCCGCCCCGCGTTTGCCAAGGGCATGCGCAGCAGCGGGCTTTTGGCGTACACAAATTCCGCCCCGTAATGCCGCGGCGCGGGCTGCGCAAAGGGCTGGGCGCTGTACAACTGCGCGCGGCGTACCGCCAGCGCCACGGCCTCCAGCGGAACAAAACTGAAAACAACGCACACCGCCAGCAGCGCCCCAAGGTACCGAAGCATCCGCTGCCTCTTCTCCCATCTCCTCGTGCCCATGCCTGTTTCCTCCCCATTCCTCTTCATCACAGGTTGTTATGCGATGCGATTGGGGTGCTTGCTATTCTGACGCGGGCGCCGGATACCCGCGCAGCATAAACAAAAGAACGGCCGCGCCGGCGGCCGTGTAAACCAGGGTTTTAGCAAGCTGAACCAAAAGGCTTTCATCGAACATCGAGAAAATCCACACCGGCAGCGCGCCGCCCACCGCGCCGCAAAGCAACGCCGGCAGCAGCCGCGCGTATCCCGCGCGCAGGGTGGCAAAGGCGCGGCGGATGCTTTCGCCCAGCGGCTTGCCTGACGTGCCATAGGTAAAAAATACGTGCAGCGCCACCGGCAATGCAAGCAGGCCCAGAACCGCCGCAACCGCCGATACCAGCAGGTTCATCGCGCCGCTGTCCAGCACATGAGCCAAAAGGGCCTGCGCTAGCATCGCGATGAGGCCGTTGACCGTGGCAAACACCACGGCGGCGGCCAAAAACAACCCCAGCAGCGCCATGAACCCCGGAAGGGTTGCAGACATGCGGCGCGCGCCCGCGCGCGCCCCGCCGCCATGCTGCCTGCACAAACGCATGAAAAGATAGACTGCCGCCACCGCGAGCAAGACAGCGAAAGTGGCACAGGCCGCGGCCGCCCATGGCTGCCCGCCGGAAACGGCGCCCGCAAACGCGGGTGGGATGAAAATGGCGCCCGCGGCCCTGCACAGGCACGAAAGCGCCGCCCAATATACCCGCCTGCCCGGCCATTTGCGCTCTTGCTTTACGGCGTTTCCTCCCCTGGCCCGCGCCATTCCGCCCGCCTCCTTCGCCTGCGCGCTTTACCTTTCGCCCGCGCTCATGAAAACGCTCCCCTTTTCATTCTGCCATCGCGTATCCCGCTATATTTATTGTGTATGCCATCAGTATACCTGTCCCGGCGGTGAAATCAACCGAATTTTCATTATTTGACGGGAAATTTTTGCGGCATTGTTCGACAAAATCCGCCTGCGTCCCGGTGAAGGCGACATAAACAGTATATCCCAACCGACGGCTCATGGGCATGGAGAATCTAAACAATTTTAGTAAATATTAAGTACATATTATGGACACCTTGACCGCGCCCGCCGTGCCGCTGATAAGCACAGCAAGCTGATTTTGGCAAAGAGGCCTCCTGGTGCGAACCTATATTCATATTGGCACTTACTGCTGCTCCGCCAGCCACAATGCCACATCCGTCTGAACCTGCTCAACCGCGGCATCCAAAGCCAATGCACCGCTTGCATAGGCGATTGTAGCCTGTATTGCCGCATTATCCAACAGTGTATTTGTGTTGTATGCCTCCAGCGTTTGAATTAAATCAACAATATCCGTATCCAGTGCCGCGCCGCTTATTTCACCGGCTTCTTCCATGGCCACCCGCAGCGCCGACTTACGTATGGCGATACCTTCATCAAAATTGGTGGTTTGAATATCGCTGCCCAGCAAAAATGAGAGAAACGCTTTGGCCGCCTCATCTCCGTTTTTGCGAAGCCCCACAATAAGGCTGGGCAGAAGCGCACCTTTGCCTGCTGTTCCCGCTAAGGGCACATAATACCCTGTCCGGCTGTCAGCGTCCGTATGCGGCCCGGCAAATGGATATATCAAATTCCGATTACTCGTAGTTATTTGTATGAAAAATGCCGTATCATAGTTTTGATAATTCGTGACATTTTGGTTCAGTACCCTGTAGGCGGATTCACCGCTGAAAGCATCTTCCATATTACCGCCTTGGCGCCTTGCGGCATCAATTTGATCCTGGGCTGTCGGCAGTTCATTGTGTTTGATAATGGCGTCCACATACTGCATGAAGGAACGGACTGCCTCTGCATTAAGCTGACCGCCTGCCCATATGCTGTTTGCCCAGGCATAATAGAAAACCTGTACCGCTTCGTCCGCATTTTGAAAATAGACAGCAGGCTTCGTCTGCGGCCACACATATCCGGCATCCGCAATTGTATTGTTGATTGCGGGCGCTTCCAGGATGTACCGCAATACCGACTCACCTGTACTCAGCCCACCAACCATTCCATCATTACTGCCGGCTATGATTGGCTTCACAAGGACAGGAACGGCAAAGAGTGAACCGTCTGCTTTGAATGCCTCCAGCGCATTGGCGAACAGGTCTTCGTCATCCGCAATCCCGGATATGTTTTCTAAATAACCCTGACGAATCATGCTATCCGATGCCAGTCCGTCCAAAACGATCAAGTCTGGCCCAAGTCCCGCTGCCAACTCCGTATTCAGGGCCACAATAGCGTCATTTTCCGTCCTTCCCACATCGCTTCTGTCCACTCCTGTCTCGTATTCAATCGGACTTTCAGGGTGTTTTGCATTCCATAGCGAAACGGCGTGACTGATGGTCGGTGACGCATACAGCGAATATATCGATATTCCATTTGATGGTTGTATTTCGGTTTCTTCATCAAGTGAATAGCGCAAAAGCTTATACCCGTTTGAGGTGCGCGCGGCAAAAAGCAAACAGCGGTCTTGTGTTGACAGCATCTTTTCAACCCGTACATCAAGCGTACCCAAAAGATAGCCGTCACTGCTGAGAACCATCTCTTCCGCATTGGACGATGTATCATACCGATACAGTATTTTGGGCGCGGCAAGGTCTGCGAGATCAACTTTTAATGAATAAAAACCGCCTGTTGGGTTACCGTTATCCCAGCAGAGTGTATGTCCCCCCCTATAGCGGCGTTCAGCCGACTTTTTGAGCGTGGGCAAGGTGTATTCGATGACCGTTGGATTGTTGACATTGCCGCTCGGCAGATACAGACTGTCACCCTGCACAAAAGAGGCGCTGATATTATCGAAATTATCGCTGGCCACAACACGCCCGTCGGCATCGACAAGGTATGCTTTGAGCCCGTATGAAGCAATCAGATAATGCCCGTTCCAATGGGCAACGATTCTGTACTGGTAATCGGGGTCAAGGCCGTTCTCTCCGAAAATCACCGGCAATCTATTAAGTACGCCATTTTCATATCGATACAACGCAAATTCAGTGGGCACCACCCCCAATACGGAGGTGTCGGGGGCGTGAACACCGCATTGCACAGAAATATACAGGGTATCCTTTTCAATAACGGCATTGAACTCCCAAATATCGCCCAAGCCGTTAAAGTCCTCCTCAATCGCAGCCACCCAAGGCGTTTCAGCGGTTCCCCAACTGTTCCCTCTCATACGGTGATGTACAATTCCACGTTCAGAGATAGGAACCATACTGTCATTGACGCCGATGGTAATATAGTCCATGGAACCGCTGTCCGCCGCAAACCATGCTATTGGCCCTTCATCGCTGGGACTAATATCCTCTTCAAGATAGCGTACCGTGTTCACCGCATTGCCTTCATTTCCGCCATCTGTACAACCAGAAAAAAGGCATAGCAACAGCACAGACAGCATTGCCATCGATACAACTTTTCTCACTTCATATCCCTCCAACAAAGGCAAAGCGAACTGTATCGTGTGTTCCTTACTGCAGAAACCGCCAACTTCGTGTTGATTTTATCATGAACGCTATTGACAGCGCAATTATTGCGCACATGCTTCATGTTTAGAGCAAATAAAGTAAACATAGGTTATACCGAGCGCGGATAAATTTGGTGCCAGGCAAGGCGCGGAAACGCAGCAATGCTTGGTGCATTGCAAGTTTTCGCAACGCCGCATGGCACAAAATTTATCAAGTGAATATGACCGATGTTTGCTTGATTTGCTCTATACAATATAAGGCGACCATTCGGCCGCCTTTTGGGTATAGCTTAGAAATGATTCAACGCTTACGGCCATCCATCCGATAGCGTGAAAACAACGGTTTCATTGCTCCAGTTCGTTTTCGCGTATACCGTATATGTTTGGCCGCCTGAAAGGTCAAACTCCACCTGTGCACTGGGATTGCAGGCCTTTTCCCCCTGGCTCAGACCGTTCTGATCCAAAACACGGAAAGTGATTGCATTTGCGTTCAAGGCACTGTTGACGCAGACCAGCTTCACGTCAAGCCACGGCCCCCACGACTTCACCTCTGTATAGGACGAGGTGTTTAGTGCCATTGTAAAATGCTGGTAAAGCCGTGGCGCCGGAGTTAACGCTGAAACCGGGGCTTGCAACGGTTCCTCAGCTGTTATCTCTGCGGCCGAAACAGGCACAACGAACATGACCGACAAGACCGCAACAACGCATAGCATCGATACGAATTTCTTCACAATACGCTCCTTTCTCACTTTCTTTCAGCTATACCCATTGAACCAAACTGCCCATTTGAACCCAAATTAATTCTCATTGCTTACCGTTTAGTACAGTAAATGTAACATACTCATCATTATATGTCAATAGAATATATTATTGATATTTAATATTGACTATAAGATTGTATCTGCTATTATAAAGCGTAAAGAAGGTGAACATTATGCACGATACGGGCGGGCATTCTTTTGAATCCTACTACAAGCGTGCGCTAAGCCCGCTGGCGGTGCTGAATCAACTCGCCGAAAAGCCGAGTTACCCGTATGAATTGTCACAAATTATCAAGGGCAAGAGCAACGGCAGGTTTTCCAAGGCCTTACTATATCCGGTTTTATATCGCCTTGAGGAGCAGGGTTATATAAGGATTTCCAGTACAGAAATCATTGATAATCGCGCACGTAATTACTACGTAATCACAGATGCCGGCCGGGAATACCTTGCTTCTGTTAAAAAGGAGTTTATTGAGATGACACATGCGGCAAATCTTCTTCTGGGAATTGAAGATTGAGTATGCGGATAGGGGGGAATGGATGTCTGCGGAATCAAAGGCAATAAACAGGTTCATTACTAAGGTACAAAGCTGCCTTGTGTGCTATCCTTCTACGAAAAGGCACCTCGTCCATGGGTTTAAGCATGAAATTCATGACTTTGCTCGTGAAGGCAAAACAGTAACCATGAACAGTCTGGTAGAAAATTTTGGTACACCGCATGATGTTGCCGCTCAGCTTCAAGAGGGGGTTCGCGAAGAAGAGTATTTAAGTGTCAAACGGGGAAAGCGAATCATAAAATGGGTCTGCATCGTCGTTGGTTTTCTTGTTTTCGCTGGACTTATTGCGCTTCTTCTATCCTTGATTTTGCACACCGAAGTCAGGGTAACAGAGTCTATTGTAGATATCACGCGATGGTAGGGAGGTTAAAATGAAAACTCGAATTATAGCAGTAGTAATAGCGGTTGTACTTCTTTCTGTGATTTTTGCGTTACCAATACAAGCGGCTTCGGTTGAACAACTCAATGAAACTGAACAAATTACATACAATGCCGATGGCTCCTATTTCATTACACGAATATATGTGGAAAATTCGCCTATCACTCGGAGCGCACGTAGCGGTGTAAGCGCCACAAAAGAAACGTCCTATTACTCCGCACTGGGCTTGGAATGGGTATACAGAGTAACCGGCACGTTCTATTATGATGGCAGCACTTCATATGCTACTGGCGCATCATCATCCTATTCTATATACTTTTCTGGGTGGAGTTGCACTGCCGACAGTGCTTCTTATAGCGGTAACACAGCCACAGCTCGTGGAACGTTTCAACAATCCCTTCTCACAAAAAATGTATCGGTCAGTTTGACGTGCGATAAAAATGGCAATTTGTCGTAGCACCCTGCATTCTACAGTTTACCCCCTCACTGCAACGGAGGAAGCTTGTGCTTCCTCCGTTGCAGTGCCATAATCCAGGGTGACGTATTGAATGGCAACGTAGTGCCCGGTAAGGGCTTATATCGCTATAAATGACATGCTACCGCGCGTGTCACAAGCATGGCGCAAAACCGGCGTAATAACAGTACAAATTGGCGCACTTTTGCTATTGAATCGGCATTTGCCTTATGCTACAGTGATAGCGTCAAAAGCTCTACCCAACCCAATACGGCAGCAACACAACGCCTTTCCGCGGGGGCGCTTTTTTGTTGTACGTTGAAAATGGCCATACCCCGTGTTCACGCGCCGGGCGTGGCTTTTTGTTTTCCGGGGCGAGCAAAATAAACAAAGATGGAGGTATTCGCTTGAAAAAAAGCAATCCCAAGCCGCTCCTAGAGGCAGATAAGCGCCCAAAGGCAGGAAAAATGCTGTACATCGCGTTCTTGGCCGTCATACTATTGCTGATGAGTGCCCAGCCGGTATTTGCCGCAGCGACCGTTTGGGACAAAGCCGGCGAAATTATGAAGGACGTGTACAGCCAAATCCTGCTCATTTCCACCATCGCCGCCGTTGTGACGGCGTCTATCGCACTGCTGATGATGAACTTCTCCAAAAGCGGCAAAACCGTCGATGAATCCCGCGCCTGGCTCAAGCGTATTGTCATCACATGGGCAATCCTCAACGGCCTGGGGTTCATCATGTCCTACGTCACCCCATTTTTCGCGGACGGCCGTTGGAACGGCTGACGCGGTAAAGGAGAAACATTGATGAAACATGTTTTTGCCCTGCTTTCCTGCTTCTGCATCCTGTTGTTTGCGGGCCTGCCCGTATCCGCATCCGATTCAGGAGATACACCTGAAACGACCATCACATCCACATCCACAGGGGATGCGGACAGTGCCAAGGCGGCCGGTGCCACGGAAAGCGCCCTTACAGCACACAGCGGCGTCATTGAACCCGTTGAAGTACGCATGGAGACACTCGGTGAGGTGCCTTACATCACAAAGGTTTACGAATTGGCCGGCGGCGCGGAGGCCTTGCCCGAGTGCGAAAGTTTTGAACAGGATGGTTGGGTCTTCTCTCTGCATAACACCATCCATCGGCAGTTGCCGGGCAAGACCGAGGCCCGCTTTGCTACCCAAACAATGACGGTAGCCCTGGAAGAGGATACATTAACGGCGTTGCAGGCGGCTGCGGAACCGTCCATTGTGTATTATGAGGATGGCTTCACCGGGCTGCTGCGGTATTCGCCCGGTGATGTTCTCTTTGAAGCCGGTGGGCAGACCACCTATTCATATCGCGCAACGGACGTGCGGGAATATGGCGCGCTGGATCGCAACGACGCAGCGTATATCCCGAAAACCGTTACCAAGAACGGTGTGTTGCTGACACTGGAAAACCTTGAGTGGGTGGTGATGGGCACAACGCCCGTAGGCGACAGCCTGGTGCCCAATCTATTCAAGGCCATCGCGTCATACTCCGGCACAACCACAGGCAGCCGGATAAGCGGATACACCGCAACCGTCACTTACAGCGGTACCGTAAACAAGACCACACCCGGCGCGCTGCTTTGCAGCGTGATATTCCGAGGTGAACCCGTCATACCGGTGGCCATGCAGCCTGGCGGCGCACCCTCAGTTTTGCCGCATGTCTTAACAGCGCTTGGAATCATTGTGGCGCTTGGCGGGGCCAGAACCGTCTTTTGGCTTGTTCGCCGCCGTAAGCGTATTGCGGACGAACAAGCCGTGGCAGATGAACTTGTTGAAAAAGGAGAGTGGTGAACGTAAATGGGTATTAAGAAAGCAAAGGCAGCCGTTATCATATTCGGCGCCGTCCTCGCCATCACGGCGGTTTTGTTGCTGTACTTCTTTGTCCTCCGCAAACCGGTGGAGGAGACGCCTCCATCCCTCGAGCCGGCAGAGTCTATCACATTTTCCGTTCCCGCGCTTGTTGACGCCACACCCGAGACAGTATGGGTCGAAGACGGCGGGGCGGATATGAATGGATTCACCACCCGCACGGCGCTGGGCCTTGAAGCCGATGTCGAAGAGGGTGGGGCGTCTTCCGCCATCGGCGTGCTGTCGATTGAGGCGATTGGCCTTGAGTGCCATGTGTATGACGCGAACCAGGACACCGTGATGGAAGCCATGACTATGGGCGCGGCGCACTACAAAAGTACATCCTACTTTTCCGGCAACGTAGGACTCTCGGCGCACAATGGGAACGCAAGCTATTCTTTTTTTGACCGTCTTCCCCAATTGCGCGAGGGGGATATCATCACCTACCTAACGGCGTTGGGCGAGAAGCGGTATGCGGTGCGCACCATCGTGACCATCGCGGACGACGATTGGAGCTATCTTAGCCGCACGGAAGACAACCGCATCACTCTTACCACCTGTATCACTGGCCAGCCGGACAAACGCCTATGCGTACAAGGCGTAGAGATACGTTAGCGGCCACCTTGCTTTTCATTTGGTAATCAGTAGAATATGGGGTATTGGAGGAAAAGATAATGATCCATAAGAAAAGTTTTGCCGTGATGGGGCTTCTTTTGGCGATGATAATAAGCATCGGCATTATGACAGCATGCGTGCAAACAGGGATGTCGGACGCTGCCGCAACCATCCCGCCATCTGAAATTGTCCAGTCAACCGCCGCCCACCCGACATCTGTTGCCGGTGACGTGGGCAGCTCCAGTCTGACGGCTTCATCAAGCAACGGCGGTAGCGCGAACCGCTCCACCCGTTCCTGTGCGCCGTCATCCAGTGCTTCTCAACCGGCGCCCTCCCGGCCGGCTTCGTCATCCCCGGCAGCATCCGCCCCGCCACAGGTGCCCGCTTCATCCCAACCGGCGTCCGCGCCTGCGCCACTCTCGGAACCCGCGCCTGCCCCCACACCTCCCCCGCACCCCGTTTCGTCAGCGCCACTGGCCCCACCGCCACCGCCTCCAGCGCCCGGCGTGGATATTGATGCGGTGATAGCGCAGGGGCACGCTTACGCCGCCGCACGAAACATGGGCATAAACACCGGCGCGCCGTCCTGCCTCGGCCCCATCGAAACCGAGGAACGCACCACTGAATCCGTACTGGGATTGCTTTACGCCCAGTTCGATGCCATCTACGCCGCTATGCTGGAAATTCCCGAGTACGATCCAAACACGGTGGTGTCCTGTTACCACCTCACCGTTTCCGGCAGCGTTATCTTTCTGTACTTTGGATAACGCTCTTCACGAACCTGTCCGGCCGCCTGTAGCTGCAGGCGGTTTTTTGATGCCAATACTGTAATAAGGAGCAACGCATGAAACGCATACAAAAGAAGATTCTGCCCGTTTTCCTCGCCCAAGCGGGGCCCTTGCGCTGGAGCCGGATATTTCCATCGAAAGCACCGGTAGCGGGCAGGACAACACCCCGTATGACGGCAATGCCACGCCACTCGACGGCAACCCGGGTATTTCTATCTCCCCAAGCGATACGGCTGAACCGCCGGACGCCACATCCGCACCGCCGTCCCCTGAACCGGATGGAACGGCCTGGACGGATCCTTCAGAGGGTGAATCGAGGCCGGATATACCCGGGCCGCCTTCCGGTTACGCGGAGGACGAACCTGCCGGGTTGGCGGGTGCCCATGTTTTCCTCGATAGTGGCGGCGCCGGGCGCCGAACGCGGGACGCCGCCCAGGCTACCGGGACACTGCGCATCACCCGCATTGAAGCCTACAATTGGGATTTCACCAAGGGTAAGGGTGCCCCGGACATGGTTCCCTGGTACATCATGGACATCGACGGTAAAATTGCCTATTGCGTGGAGCCCACCAACCCGGCGACCAACCCCGGCAGTTACCAAACACTGGATTACAACGCTTTGAGCGGTACCCAGCAATTGGCCATTGGCTACGTCATGCTGTACGGCGCCCAAAGCCCCGACGACCCGCTCTTCCATATGGCAACCCAGGTCATCATTTGGGAGATTTGCCTCGGGTATCTCGACATGACAACCCTAACCACCATCAACAAATCTGCCTACGACTGTGCCATCGGCTACAACCCCGGCGCGGCGCCGTATTACGCGCAAATCATTACCAGGATGCGAAACCATATGCAGGTACCCAGTTTCACCCGCTTTGTGGAAACGTTTGCCCCCTTACACAGGGTATCGGGCGTGGACGGCGAGTACAAGCTGGATTTGGTGAATACGAACCCGGACTGTGACCTTGCGGATTATGTGTTTACTGATACCGGCGGCGTCAGTTTTGCTAAGGACGGCCAAACCCTCCATGTCACCGCTGCGGCGCCGCTGGACAGCGTTACCTATTCCGGCGTTAAAGGTTCCATGGCGGAGTTAAACAACCTCATCTTTTGGAGTTCCGGCGCCGACCAGATCCGAGCCACCGGGCATTGCGACCCGGTGACGGCGTTCTTCCGCCTGACCACGGAAAACATCGGCGCCTACAGTGTCACCATTTCCAAGCTGCAAACCGGCACCAACATCCCGCTGGCCGGGGCCGAGTTTGAGGTGCGGCATTCTGAAAAAGGCGTTGTGGGCGTCTACACCACCGACGGCAGCGGCCAACTTACCGCGCCGGTTCCCTGGCAGGGCACCTACATCTGCACGGAATTGACCCCGCCGGCAAACCATCGCGTTGACGACAACCCTGTTAAACCAAATCACCAAAATAGACGCCACCACCCAGGTGCGCATTCCCGGCGTCACGTTCCGCGTGGCGCGGCAGGGCGGCAGCGATTTCACCGATGTGGTGACCGGCCCTTCGGGGATTGCCAGCCTGCCCAACGTGGAACCCGGTGTTTACGTTCTTCGTGAAATCTCCTGCCCGCCGGCCTATATCCTCGACACCCAGGCGCGTATCATCGAGGCGAATAGCGGCCAGGTGGCGGCAATTACCATCGAAAACTACGCAAAACCCAGTCTAGAAATAACCAAAGTGGATGCCGATACCGGTGTGGTATTGCCCGGCGCGACTTTCCGTGTGGCGCTGAACGGCGGCATGGAATACCAGGACATCGTGAGCGGGCCGGACGGCATCGCCCGGCTGACCGGCATGGAAGCGGGGCATTACACAGTGGAGGAAATTGTGGCCCCTGAGGGCTACCTGCTGAACGGCCAGCCGCAGACAGTAGAAATCGTCGCCGGGCAAGTGACGTACATCACCCTCACCAACGCGAAAATGCCCGTACTGGAGATTCTAAAAATTGACAGCATCACGCGGCAGCCCTTACCGTATGCCACCTTCCGTGTGTCCTATAAAGTTGAACTATTATTGGACTCCGTTTTGGCTGTCGCGCGGGCCGCCCGCCAAAGCCATAATGGTATGGAAATAGGCACTTTCACCAGTGACGCAAACGGGCGCGTCCTGTTGGATGATTTAGAACCGGGCCTAATTGTAATTGAGGAAATCGCCGCCCCGGACGGGTATATCGTGAGCCATTCGCCGCAGGAGATCCTGTTAGCGGGTGGCGAAAGCAAGCGCGTTGTTTTTGAGAACACGCCCAAGAGCCCCATCATTATCAAAAAGATAGACAGCACCACCGGGGATCCGCTGGCCAGGGCGCGGTTCCGCTTAACCAAAATGAACGGCGAGCTGATTGGCGAATTCACCACCGGGCGCTACGGCTATATCACCGTACCGGGCTTGGAACCGGGCTGGTACACCGCCGTGGAGGTTTTGGCCCCGGATGGCTACAAGCTGAACGGCGCGCCGCAGAACGTGGAATTGAAGCTAAACGGCGACCCGGGCATTTTGGAATTTGAGAATACGGCGTTGCCGGGCCTTGTCATCCGCAAGATGGATAGCATCACCGGCGCGGGGCTTTCCGGCGTTGAGTTTTTGGTGACGGCGCTGGATGGCCGGGAAATTGGCACCTATGTCACCGGCGAGGGCGGCGTCATCCGCATTCCCGCCCTAGACGAGCCGAGCGTGGTGGTGCGCGAAACCAAGCCCATCCCCGGCTACGAAATGGACACCGCCGAAAGGACGGTGCGGCTGGTGCCTGGCGAAGTGGCCGAGGTGGCGTTTACCAATACTCCGCTGCCCGGCCTGCTCATCCAAAAGGTGGATTCCGTGACCGGCTCGGGGCTTGCCGGCGTGACATTTGAAATCTCCAAGCTTTCGGGCGAACGCGTCGGCACCTATATAACCGATGGCGGCGGTTATATTTTCATCGAAAACATCACCGAGCCATACCTTGCCGTGCGCGAAACAGCTGCCTTGCCCGGTTACAAAATAGACGCCACCGAAAAGCTGGTGGAACTGAAGCCGGGTGAATTGAATATGGTGACATTTGAAAACAGCCCCTGGCCGTACCTTGTCATTGTGAAAATCGAAGAAGAGACGAAAGCGCCCATCCCCGGCACGGAATTCCAGTTGACGGACGCCTCCGGAAAGGAGTTTGGTGTCTACACGACGGGTGCCGACGGCAGAATCGTTCTTACGGGTATTGACGCCGGTAAATACCGGCTGCGGGAGACAAAGGCCCACCCGGCTTTTGCGCTGGACGACCGCGCGTGGGATATCATGCTTGAATGGGGCTGCACCACCACAGTCACATTTAAGAACAAGCCGCTGAACATTGATGTAACGGTGGAAAAGCGCGGGCCGGTGGAGGCCATCGCCGGGCAGGAAATCCGCTACGACTTCCGCAGCATCGCCAACAACTCAAGCGTCCCGCTGGAGGAATTCTACTGGCATGATCTGCTGCCTACCGACGCCGTGCGCCTGGTCTCCATCCATACGGGAACCTGGAACGATGAGAACCTGTTCTACCGCGTCGTCTACCGGACCAATCTCAAAGACAACTGGACAGTGCTGGCGGAAAACCTCTCGGCGAAGGTGAACCATGAACTGCCCAGCAGCGCACAGGTGCTGGGCCTCGCCTCCAATGAACACGTTACTGAATACAGATTTGAGTTCGGTACTGTGCAACCCGGCTTCCGTGAAGTAGACGCCCCATTTATCTTCTGCCGTGTCCTCGCGGATTTGCCAAATGAATACCAATTTGTCAACCGCACGGACGTGAGCGGGCAGTATGGCGGCAAGTGGACCTACGATAAGGATTCGTGGGTCACCATCGTCTACAAAACGCCGGAAGGCAAGGGAAGACTTCCCAAAACAGGCATATACCTGTAACCCTTTGAATACGCCGGGGCGCGGCAATCTCCGTCACGCTCCGGCTTTCATTATATAGAAAGGATAATGCCCGCTTTCGCACATATGGGCGGCGGGCAAGGAAGCGTATGGGTATTCTTGACGGCATCGTTGGATGGATCGCGGCGCAAATCATGCACGGCCTCGACCTCATTACAACGTCCGTCCTTGGCGCTCTCGGCTGCGATATGACGGTATTTGCACGCTATTTTCCCGCAGCCGAGACGCTGTACAGCATCTTTGTAGCGCTTGCCATCGGCCTCATCCTGCTCAACTGGGTATGGCAACTTTTCCGCAACTATGGGATTGGGGTGGGAATCGAGGCGGAAGACCCCGTGAAACTGAGCGTCCGCTCCATTCTCTTTATCCTCCTGGCCTATTTCGCGAAAGATATCGTGGAATTGGTGCTGCGCATCGGCGGTACGCCCTACACATGGATCATGGACGCTTCCCTGCCGCCGCTGAACTTTGCGAATTTCAGCTCGGTGGTATCGGTCATCCTCGGCGTGGTGGCCAGCGGCGCCGTCGCCATCCTTGCCCTCATTTTGGTGCTGATGATGGCCTGGAATTACCTGAAGCTGTTGTTTGAGGCGGCGGAACGGTATATCTTGCTCGGCGTGCTGGTGTTCACCGCGCCGGTGGCCTTCGCCATGGGTGCGTCGCAATCCACGTCCAATATTTTCAAATCCTGGTGCCGGATGTTTGGCGGGCAAATCTTCCTGCTGCTTATGAACGCCTGGTGCCTACGGCTGTTTACGTCCATGGTCGGCAACTTTATTTCAAATCCACTTTCATTTTAGAAAACAACAGGAGAAACAACATGTCTATGAAACAGTCCATTGTGGAACTTTTGGAGAAGAACCATAGCGGCGCCGAAAACGCCATCACCGGGCACAAGCTCTGCGCCGCGATCGGCATGACAAGCGCCCTGATGCGCAAGACTGTTGGCGAGCTGCGTTCGGAAGAATATCCCATCGCCAGCGACCGCAACGGCTATTTTTACGCCGCCTGCCCCGAAGAAATCGAGGAAATCGTGTCCTATATGGACGTCCGTATCCAGGAAATAGTCGCCGCGAGAGATGGTCTAGTCCGCGCTGCGGTCGCGCTCAGGATCGCCGATAAAATGAGGAACTCCGAATGAAGCGGTCAAAAAAGCTGCTTGGGGTTGTTTTTACTGTCCTGATTGTTTTCTGCCTGTTTGCCACGCCAGCGGCGGCCATCACCGAGGGTGATGTGCAGGGGCAGGTGAACAGCCAGGGCCGCGAGGCAGTGGCCGGGAATGTTTTTGTCTGGTTCCTGTGCGCCATCGGGTTTTTGAAGATCAGCCAAAAGATAGACAGCTTCATGTCCTCTCTCGGCATCAACGTAGGCCACACCGGCGGCTCCATGCTGGCCGAGGCGGTGATAGCGGCCCGGGGCGTCAGTATCGGCAAGCAAGCTCTTGGCGCCGGTTCCGGCGCTAGGAGAGGCGGCGGCGCGCCCGGCGCGGAGGCCGCAGCGGGCTTTATGAGCGGGGGCCTCGCCGGTGTTGTGGGCCGCCAGGTTTCCAAGGGCGCTATGAAGGCCGCGACCGGCCAGGGCGGTGGCGGTATCGGCGGGCGTGTGTTCCAGTCGTCCGTCAACCGCGGCGGCGATTTTGCAAACAATGTCATCAGCACGGTGGCGCGGGGTAACGTATCGAATAACGCCACCATGACGGGCCCGCGCGCCTCGATGGCGCTCTCCTCCTATATGGGCCACGCAGGCCAGGCCGATGCGCCAGCCTTCTCCAACGTCGAGATTGGCGGCGGGCACATCACCGGCACGGAGACGTCGGCGGCGTATCCAGGCGGAACCGCCTTCGGGATGTACAGCGCCGAACGGTATGCGGCCCCGGAGGGCAGCTATGATACTGTCCACGCGGTGGACGGCTCCAAGTGGTACAAGCAGTACGCTGCGGCGTCGGTCGAGCAGAGCCCCTACATGGCTTCGGACGGCAGCGTCGCGTATAAAGAAAGTATCGTTCAGAACTTGCCCAGGGCACCCAAACGGAAGGACAGGACATGAGCGAGAACAGCGGTGGCCCGCCGTCCGGCCTCGAACAGGGCGCTCAGGCGGCCGGCGCGGTCAGAAGCGCCGTCAAGCTGGGCAAGGCGGTGGCAGGCGCCGCCAAAGGCGCGGCGGCGGGCCCGTATGGCATGCTCATCGGCGCGGTGGTACACAGCAAACTCTTGCGCCGGGGGTGCCTTATCACCCTCAGCCTGCTGCTTCTGCCCATTCTCTTTATCATCATGCTGCCGCTAATCATTTTTGGCCTAATTGGCAACGCGCTGTTCGGCGGCGGCGACGATAATTCTACCGTCATCATGAACGACGACGCCGCGATTTACGGAAACATCATTGAAGTGAACGACCAACTGCACATTGTTATACAGGAGGGCCTGGATGATGTGATTGCCCGTATCGACAGAGATTTCGTTGCCGAGGGAGTGGATATTAAAGAGATATCAAACCCGTATGCCGGCAGCCAGGTGATGAATCCTCTGCTCATCATCACCCAATTTTGCGCCAGCAAGGATGAGGCTATTGGGGAAATCAGCCTGGACAATCTCACGTCCATCGTGCGCGATGCCAAGGGTAAGCTGTTCAGCTTTGAGCGGGAAATAAAGACTGAAATGCGCCCGGAACTGGTGCGCGAGTTTAACGTATACACCGGGCAATTTGAGGATGTTGAGCGGATGGTAGAGAAACAGGTTGCCTACTACACCATCCAATACAACGGGGAATCCTATTTTGCGGACGATGTTTTCTTTCTTACCGACGAGCAAAAGATGTTGTCGAACGACTACTACGATAACCTGCTGGTCTATTTGGAGGACAAAGCCGATCTGTTCGTTGGCGGTAGCTTTGATGACCTTGTTGGGCGATATCACTTCCCCTATGTCCCGGGTGGATTCGCAACGCCGCTTCCCGCCATTGAATGGCGTGACCACGTATCGGACGAATTCGGCACACGCGGCGGCAACCACCGCGGCATCGACATCACGGCGCCTTACGGTACGCCCATTCACGCCGTCAAAGACGGCATCGTCATCGCGGCCGAACCATGGACAAACAGTTGGGGGATCTATGTGGTTATCAACCATGGCGGCGGGCTGGTCACGCTGTCTGCGCACATGACAAAATTTGAGGTCTGCGTCGGCCAGGAGGTCAAGCAGAGCGATATTATCGGTTATGTTGGGATGACCGGCGTGACAAGCGGGCCGCATATCCATTTTGAAGTGCAACTGGACAGTGTGCTACAGGATCCGCGCGGATACTTGCCATAAAACAGTTGGGAGGTTACCTTTGCAAGAAAAACAGGAACGGCAGGATACCTATGTGATCCCGCCAAACTTCATCGAGGGCGGTACCATCTTCGGCGGTATGCTGAAAGTCAGGAATGCCATTGAGGCCGGTATCCTTACGCTGGGTGTAGGGGTGCCAATTTTTAATACCGGTATATCGTTAACAGCGAAAATTATCGCCTTCTGCTTCACTGCCCTGCCGCTGGGTCTTTTGGCGCTGGTGGGCATTTCGGGCGAAAGCCTGTCGTCTTTCGCGCTTATCTTCTTCAAATACCTGCGCAACCGCCGCATTGTTGGCCCCCGGCCCGGGCAGGAAGGGGGTGAGCCGGCTGAACGAAAAAAGAAATCCCGCCCCAAAAAAGAAAAGTAGCGTCCGCTCAGTGCTCGCCGCACCTGCCGCTGCGGAGTTCAGCGATGAAAAGAAGAAAACGCGCGCAAAAAAGGATAAGCGCCTTTTTGGCGGGTCGAATCCATCCGGTGAGAGCTGTGGTCCGAAGTATCTGAACCCGGTGGCCGAATACCTGCCTGTCGGGAAGATTGAGAACGGTATTATCTACACTAAAGACCGCCGTTTTGTGAAAATCATCGAGGTGGAGCCCATCAATTTTCTGCTGCGCAGCGCGCGGGAACAGCGGAATATCATCTATTCCTTCGTCAGTTACCTGAAGATATCCCCTGTAAAAATGCAGTTTAAGGTGCTGACAAAAAAGGCGGATATTAACCGGCACCTCTCAACCGTGCAGGCGGAGCTGGAACGGGAGACCGACCCGCGCTGCATGGTTTTGCAGGATGACTATACCCGCCTTATCCGTCAAATCGGCTCCCGGGAAGCCATTACCCGCCGTTTCTTCGTTGTCTTTGAACATGAACCCATGAACGGCCCCCGGCGCGGCAACGAAGAGAGTGAAGCCATCGCCTTTTTGGAGACCGCCGCCCGCACCGCATCCAACTACCTGCGCCAATGCGGGAACGAAGTGCTGGCCTGGGAGAACGAGGACGCGTTTGCCACCGACGTGCTCTACAACCTGCTCAACCGCCGAACCAGCTGTGAAAAGCCGCTTTCGGTGCGGGCGAACGAGGTGGTGGCGCAGTATCTAGCGCGCGGAGATGGGAAAGCTGTGGAGAGCATTCCCGCCGCCGAGTTTTTCGCGCCTGTAAGCATCGATTTTATGCAGGGCCGCTATATCGTCATTGACGAGATATACCACACCTACCTAATAGTCCCCTCCAGTGGCTATAAGTCCCAGGTGCCGGCCGGGTGGCTGAGTTTACTCGTGAATGCCGGGGATGGTATCGACCTTGATATCTTTTTCTCCCGCCAGCCCAAAGACCGAATCATGCAGCGGCTGGGCCAGCAATTGCGCATCAACCGCTCAAAAATCAAGGGTGCCAGCGATACCAATACTGATTTTGACGACCTGGACGGGGCCATCCGCGGCGGGTACTTTTTGAAGGACGGCATGGCGAACAACGAGGATTTCTACTATATGAACATCCTCATCACCGTCACGGCCGAGAGCGTGGATGAACTGGAATGGCGCACCGCCGAGATGAAGCGCCTGCTGCTCTCACAGGACATGAGCGTAGCCACCTGCGCCTTCCGTGAGGAACAGGCATTTCTGTCGTCCCTGCCGCTCAATCTGATGGAGAAAAAGCTGTTTGAGCGTTCAAAAAGGAATGTCCTGACCGCGGGCGCCGCCAGCTGCTATCCCTTTACCAGTTTTGAGATGTGCGACGACAACGGCATCCTGCTGGGTGTCAACAAGCATAACAACTCGCTCATCATCGTCGACATCTTCAACAGCAAGGTGTACAAGAACGCCAACATGGCGCTTTTGGGTACCAGCGGCGCGGGTAAGACCTTTACGATGCAGTTGATGGCGCTGCGGATGCGGCGCAAGGGGATTCAGGTATTCATCATCGCGCCGCTGAAGGGGCACGAATTCCACCGGGCCTGCACCAACACCGGCGGCGAATTTATCCAAGTTTCCCCGGCTTCGCGCCACTGCATCAATGTGATGGCCATCCGCCGCACCGACAAAAGTGTGGACGCGCTGCTGGACGGGCCACTGCTGGACCGCTCGGAGCTGGCGGCCAAGATACAGCGCCTGCACATCTTTTTCAGCCTGCTTATCCCAGACATGAGCCATGAGGAAAAGCAGCTTTTGGACGACGCGCTGATTCGCACTTACGCCGGGAAGGGCATCACCCATAAGAACGAGACCCTTGAAGACCCCGCCCGGCCCGGGCAGTACAGGGAGATGCCGGTGCTGGGGGATTTACATGAGGTGCTGAAGCAAAGCCCGGAGACCCGGCGCCTGGCCAATATCCTCAACCGCCTCGTCCATGGTTCGGCCAAGAGTTTCAACCAGCAGACCAACGTGGACCTCGACAACAAGTATACTGTCATCGACATCTCGGAGTTATCCGGCACCGATGAAATGCTCACGGTGGGGATGTTCGTGGCGCTGGATTACGTGTGGGACAAAGCCAAGGAGAACCGAACAGTGGAAAAAGCCATCTATCTCGATGAGCTCTGGCAGCTGATTGGCGCGTCCAGCAATCGGCTCGCGGCGGAATTCGTGCTGGAGATATTCAAAATAATCCGGGGGTATGGTGGCTCTGCCATATGCGCCACCCAGGATTTGAACGACTTCTTCGCGCTGGAGGACGGCAAATACGGCCGGGGCATCATCAACAACTCCAAAACCAAGATTGTGCTGAACCTGGAGGACGAAGAGGCCCAGCGGGTGCAATCGCTTTTGAACCTCTCCGAGGCCGAGGTGATGGAGATCACGCACTTCGAGCGCGGGAACGGCCTAATTTCAACCAACAACAACAATATTACAGTGAATTTCAAGTGCAGTCCGTTGGAGAAAGACCTGATTACATCAGACCGCCAGGAACTGCAAGAGCTGCTGCGCAGCGGCCGGGCACATTCGCTGTTGGACGCAAAGGAAGAAAAAGCGGAGCGTGTACCGTAGGCTTGTCGGCTGAAACCACTTGAAAGCGCCCTGCATTGGGATGCCTTCAACGTTTATTTAGCTTTGTTGCAGAATATCTTCCCAGTTGTCAGGGAATCCGATAGCTGCCAGATGAATGTATTCAGAATACGATTCCAGGATTTCTCTTATATCGCTGACAATGATTCCCCATTCAGGGCGATCCCAATGTAGGATTTTCAGCAAGTAAACCTGGTCAAATATACGGTTTGTGACAACCCGATACACGTGATGTTTTTCCGACAGCTTTGGAGTAAATTGAAACGACATATCGTACAGGCGCATGTCATGGGCCAGCGTATTGCGTGTTCTGCGGAGATTTTCTATCCAACTGTCTAAAACAACGGGAGACTCGTCAAATTCGCGGCTCACACTTCTTCGGATTTGGTTGGGTATGTTTCTGTATAGGACTTTGATATTTCCCAGTGTAAACAGCTCGACCGCGACCCAAATTGGGAAATGGCCACCGTATTTTCGGATATAGTGATCAACAAACGGTAAAAAGGCGTTGTTCTTCACAGTTTTACGGAATGTCTTTATAAAGCGCTCATAATCATTTGCGTTTCTGAACAATTGACCGTTTTCATACATACATGGATTGTCTGGGTATTGCATAGCCAGCGTATGGGCGATTTTCGCTTTCAATGCCTGCTCAATATTTTCCATGGCGTGAAGCAGTATGCATTTTAGGCGGCAGTCAAATTTATAGAGCATGTAAACCCGTTTAAACGTAAGCCCGCTTTCATATGAATCATCCGCTTGCTTAAAGCCGTGCAAATACCCGGATAAGACATAGTAGTTTACGTTTTGAAGTACGGTCAGCGCAAAATCCCTGTCGCTGATGATAAGCCCGCGCTTTTCCATCAACGCCAGTTGCTGTTCATACGTTGTAGCCGGCTTAAGCTCCATAGCAAGCCTCCGTGTAAAAAAACGACCCCGCCCTGGTACGCATCGTTGAGAGGCGCGGCGAGATCTGTATCATGTTTATATTATACCATACTCAGCATGGTATGCAATATCTGAGAGGAATTTATTTTTTAGAACTTTTGGATTTTCCAAACCGCCCGTTAACGGTATTGTTTCGGGGTTCGATGAGCTTGTCAAACGTATAGACTTCATCCGTACTATCAACTGCTTACAGGTGTTCCCCTGTAATCTCTGCTTACAAAGCGATTACGCACACAACACTTCCTTAACACGCATAACCCCGCCTGCAAACCGCCGCTCCCCGCTATTGCGCACAGTACACGCATACCATACGCACAGGCTTGTTTGCCCCAAACAGAATACGCCCATAACACGCACGAAGTACATCGCTATTACGCACGGAATACGTTAATGGAGGGTCTTCTCCTTGGTTACAAGAAGAGATTTGTACGGCGGGGAGGCCATGGAACTGCTGCGCGTGGTTAGCACCTACCGCTGCCTGCTGGGCGTGCAGCTCTACCGCCTGTTCCCCGGCCGGGAATCCGTTATCCAAAAACTCCTCATTCACCTGGAACGCCAAAAACGGATCTCTTTCGACAGCGCCGGCAACTTATATGCGTTGGACGGTGAATACCCAGACACCGGCATGGTCGCCGCGTTTTGGGTGCTGCTGGATTTCATCGACCGGGTGGAATACCATACGGCAGGCGAGTTTCCGGTGAAAATCAGCTTTTTTGCGGACGGCGAGGACTACGAAATCATCCATGTCCCCGCCGAGAGCGAGATTTTGATTGCCCATGCGCTGTCTTGCCGCAGGGGCCCGCCCGCCCGGCGCCTTATCGTCATCGACCGGCTGGAACAGATAAACCGCTTCAAAGCCGCGAGCATCGCGGCTTTTTGCATGGCAGCGCCCGACGGCGCTGTGCAATACTACAAAATAGGACGGTGATACTTGATGGAACACCAGGCGGTCTCCCGGCATATCGCCGCTTGCCTTGCCGATACCGCGCGCCTGAAAAATGATATTTTGGCGATGATTCCCGCGGACAGCACGCGGTATCCTGACGAATTTGAGGCCCTTTCCACCGGCGCGGCCTTACACGCTGAAGCGATTGCCTGCCGGCTACGCCACCTCATTTACCTGGGCACGACCGTCAAAAAGGCGGACTATCTCGCTAAAGCAGCAGAAATCCATGGAATCCATATCCACTATTGGGGCGGCGTTTTGGAAATCACGCTTCCCGCGCTGATGCCCAAACGAAAATACCGGCAAAGCACGGAGTTCCTGTCCGGGCCGCTGTATGCCGCGCTCTCACGCTTTGCCGGCAGCCACAGGCTGCCGCGCTTTTCAGAGAGCGCCGTGTGTTTCCTGCACGTCTATGACCGCGCGCTGCCCGCCCGCCGCGTCCGGGATCATGACAACCTTGAAGCCAAGCAGGTGCTGGATGTCGTCAACGCCTTTGTGCTGGCTGACGACACCGGCCTTCTGTGTGACGTGTTCCACACATCTGGCTGGGGTAAGCAAAGCTGCACTAAGGTCTTTGTGATGGAGCGGGCGGGTTTTCCAAAATGGCTTTCAGAATATGATTTTTGATTTTCAGAATCTATCAAAACCATATCCATTTTTCACCCATTTTTAGGTGCTGAAATATGGATACAAGTGAGAGCCTTATATTTGCCATATATACACTGTTTTTCTCGAACGCGCATCGACACTTTTTACCGTAGCCAGTAGTACCCTCGGTAATTTTGTCCAAGGAGGTGTCTGTCTGCACTTAGGCAAATTTGCTCTTCCCGGCATCAATACACTTGCATATACTATCCTCGAAACGATTGCTATTACCGGTGAATTACCTGCTAACCAAATCAGCCGGTTATGTGGCAGTGCTGAATATAAGGCCAAGCTATTGGTTGCGATGAGAGCGGAGGGCCTCATCCACACTTTTTATCGAAACGGATTGAGGGGCCACCGCCTAACGGCCAAGGCCAAAGACTTGTTGATGGCATCAAACCCCGGACGGTTCAGCTTTTATCTCACCGGAAAAAGCGAGACAAATCAGCTCAAGAGTGAAGTGGCCCGCCGCCTGCGCCTTCACCGGATGGCCGAGGCCCTTATCACCATGCAAAATGCCGGTGTGTCGGTATTCCGTGACGGCAAGCCGGATGTTTTTCAGCTGGACGAAGGAAGCATCCCCGAACTGCCAAACATACAGGCCCCTGCGTTTTTCACCTCCCGCGAGGTCAAGGAGATGGGTCACGACGCCACCGGCGTCCGTGGCTCCCGCATGGTGGGCGTCCTGCTTGCGCCCGACAGCATCTATGTGGTCTACAACACCGGCGGCTCGCTTATGAAATGGGATCACAACCCGGAACTACGTGCAAAAACCCTGATGCGGGTGGCGCTCTGCCAGCAGCGGCTTTCTCGGCAATACGACGCCGAGAACATAAAAGCCCTGGCGCTTGGCAACGATATGGAACTTGCATACCAGTTGCTGACCGGCCGCGGCGAAAAGAATCGCTGCTATTTCGTGGCGGACGGCAATTATGACAATTTCTTCTTTTCTCTCAACGACCACCGGGGAGAAGTCTTGCTGCGCCTGCTGGTTGAGCCAGATGTGGCCGATGCTCTTGAAGACGCGCTTTCGGACGATTTGTATGAACGTGAACACGGCCTGCCCATTGAACATGACGCATTGACCGAGTGTGGCGTGCCGGTGCTTTTCGGCTGGAGGATGGACATGGCACGTATCATCCGCTTTAACATGGCCCTCGCCGTGCATGGGCAAAGCGGTCTGCTCTATTGCTTCGATTTTCAAGCCGAGGTGCTGCGGCGCTCTTGCTGTGAAAATGTGGAAATAAAGAGTATCAGCTTTAATCAATTCGAGAGGAGGTTGTCATCGCTAAAAGAGTAAAACACGTAAAATCGCTTATTGCATTGCCCCTTGCCCTGGCGGCCTTACTGTACGGTTCGGGGTATATTTCACAGTTCATCTCAAATTACGGGGCGTGGAAAACGGCGGGCGGCTACCCGGGGGATGGAACCTCCCCGGTGATGCCGTCCGCCGCCGTTGTCGACTGCCTGCAGGCGGTGTTCGTCTTCCCATCGGGGCTGTACGGACTGGGCCTTTGCCTGGGCCTGTTCGCCATCCTCGCGCTGCTTGTGATGAAGATGGGTACAGGCGGGCGTGGTGAATACGACCGTGGGCGCAACCTGGTGTATTCAGACAAGGGTACTTACGGAACGGCAGGCTTTATGACGGAGCGCGAACGTGAAAAGGTACTGGATGCCGTGCCCAGCGTCAAGCACCACAGTGGCACAATCCTGGGAATGCTGGATGGGAAAGTGGTATGTATGCCTGCGGACAGCCCGCTCAACCGCAACATCGCCGTATACGGCGCCAGCGGTTCCAAAAAGACCAGGGCCTTTGTCGTCAATATGGTGCTGCAGTGCGCGCGGCGCGGGGAATCGCTCATTATCACAGACCCAAAATCCGAAATCTACGAAAAAACGAGCGAATACTTGCGCGGGCAGGGCTATACCGTCAAAATTTTCAATTTGGTCAGTCCGGAAAATTCCGACAGCTGGAACTGCCTTTCTGAAGTGGAAGGGCAGGAACTGATGGCCCAGCTTTTCTGCGATGTCATCATCAAAAATACCGGCTCAGACCGCGGTGACCACTTTTGGGACAACAGTGAGATGAACCTGCTGAAAGCCCTGGTGCTTTATGTAGACCAAAGCTATCCCATGGACGGCAAAAACATCGGCCAGGTATACAGGCTATTGACGCTCAAAACCGAGGCTGAATTGAATGCCCTGTTTACCCCTTTACCGGTAGAGCACCCGGCCAAGGCACCCTACAACATCTTTATGCAGGCCAACGAGACCGTGCGAAAGAGCATCATCATTGGCCTCGGCACCCGCCTGCAGGTTTTCCAAAACCACCTGATTCGGCTCATCACCAGCCGGGATGAAATAGACATGGAACTGCCCGGGAAAGCGAAATGCGCCTATTTCTGCATCACATCCGACCAGGACAGCACCTTTGATTTTCTCTCCTCGCTCTTCATATCCTTCCTCTTCATTAAATTGGTGCGCTACGCCGACAAACACTGCGAGAAAGGTATGCTGCCAGTACCGGTGCATGTTTTGGGGGAAGAACTCTGTGTCTGCGGCACCCTGCCCGACCTCAGCCGCCGAATATCCGTTATCCGCTCCCGGAACATCAGCATGTCGTGCATCTTCCAAAACCTGGCCGGGCTACAAAACCGATACCCGGACAACCAATGGCAGGAGATTCTTGGCAATTGCTCGGTGCAGCTTTTTTTGGGCTGCACGGATGAGCTTACGGCGAAATACATATCCGACCGCACCGGCGAGGCCAGTGTCTATGTGACGAGCAAGGCGAAAACGCTGGGCACATGGCGTGTATCGGACTACACGCCGGAGCAACGGTTGGCGCCGGGGCTTGAAAGAGGCACCTACGGCTCTTACAAATACTATGCCCAGGGGCGCATCTACGATTACTTCCACAACCTGGGCGTCACTGTGGAAGACCTGCTTCCGGGCCACATTGAGGCTTTCTACCGACGCCTGTCGATGAAAGAGAATCTGTCCCAGAACTCAGTCCTGCATTACCACAGCGTTATCCGAAAGTCCCTGCAGCAGCTTTACAAAAAGCAGACCATCCAAAGCAACCCAGCCGACCTCATCAACAACCGGCCGGAGCGCACGGTTTACCAGGCCAGCTATTATGACGACGAGCAAATAAACGAATACCTTTCCATCGTAAAAGGCACGAAGATGGAATTGCCGGTGCTGTTTGCGTCGTTTTACGGCTTTCGGCGCTCGGAGGCATTGGGAATCAAGGACACCGCTATAAACCTGCGCAAGCGCCAGCTGCTGGTGCAGCACACGGTCACGGTGGCCAATGTCGACCACAAGGTGGAAATCGTGAGGAAAGACCGCACGAAAAGCCGGTTCAGCCTGCGGAGTATGCCGCTGGTGGACACGATGGAGCTGGCCATCCGTGAAGCGAACGCGCGGCAGGAGCATTACCGCAGGGTTCTCGGCGCTTCTTATTACAGGGCGGATCAGCACTATCTCTGCCGGGACGAGAACGGGGCGCTTCTGAAACCGGACTATATCTCCGCGAAGCATAAGGAACTGCTGGAGAAGCATCACCTTCCGCACATCCGGTTTCACGACCTTAGGCACAGCTGCGCGACCTTACTGCTCGCCAAAGGGGTTCCTTTGGAGAAAATCAAAGAGTGGCTTGGGCACTCCGACATCAAGATAACGGAGCGGTATGCCCACATGAATGTCAGTGCCGCGAAGGATGAAATGGCCGGCATCATGTGCACTTTGATAGGCGGGGTTTAGGGGGACACAAAAAGAAAAAGACGCGGCTAAGCGTCTTTTTGGTGGTGCGGATGAAGGGACTTGAACCCCCATGTCAGTGAAGACACATGAACCTGAATCATGCGCGTCTGCCAATTCCGCCACATCCGCATCTATTTGGAATCGCCTGCACAAACCTTGCAGATTTGTTAGACGAAAACCGCTTTTTGAGCCCTGTTTCGGGAAGAGAATCTAGCAATAGTTCTTGTTACTACGTCACTATTTGACCATTTGGAAGGATAGAAGCACGTTAGTACCTGAATCATGCGCGTCTGCCAATTCCGCCACATCCGCAGAATACCCGGCCACGGGTGTTACTATACCAAATGCGCATTGGCATTGTCAAGTGATAAATTAGGCAACCCCTTCGGCCAATTGCCGCATCACGTCCGCGTCCAGCGGTGCATCGGCCACCAGCGCGTAGCTGCGGCCGCGCGCGGCCCAAATGGCCACGCGATAACGGCCCTCGCTATCGCTCATATAGCTGCGCGTTACACGGCCGGTGGTTTCGCTGGCGTGGAAGGCATACTGCAAGGGGTCGCTCCAGCTTAAATCATCGTTGCCGGCGGCGGCGCGAAACTGCACGGTGGTATCGCCGTTTGCAAGGCTAAGCTCCAGCACGTTTCCGTCTATCACGCTGCAAGCCACCAGCGCGTAGCCCTGCGGCAGCACCTGGGGCGTGGCCACCTTAACGCCCAAGGCCTCTATCGCCTGGTTTGTAGAAGGGTACGCCACATGGGTGCGCTGTGCGTCGGCCGCTTCGGGCACACCCGCCGCGCGGCTGCCCTGCGAAGCCACCGGGGCGGCATCGCCCGCCAGCACGGGAACGAGCGCCACCAGCAGCACCGCCAGCACCAAACAGGCCGCCAGCAAAATGCCGCCCAGCTTTAAGGTGCGCCGGGCCGAAGACGAAACCACCGCAGGCATGGCATTGGCATCTGTGCCCGCTACAGCCTGCTGCGCCTGGTATTTTTTAGAATAATACACGGTTTTTTGCAAATGAACATCTCGCTTTCTGCTTTTCTTTGCCCGTGCCGCAAAATGCAAACCCGGGCGGCTTATGCGGAATGCTTGAATATACTATCACTAAATTGTGAACAAATTATTAACAAGTGTTTTTTTCTAATTTTTGCACAAAAAAAGGCCTCCACTTTTGGAAGCCTTTCCCAGAGAAAAAGGGCTGGTTTTCGCAACCGAGATCCGCTAGGTCGTCTGTATCAGCTCGCCCAGAATAACCTCCACCGCAATCTGCTCGCCGTCGCGCTCAATCACCAGCTGCATGGCATCGCCAATGTTTTTAGCGCTCAGGGCGGCGGCCAATTCCTTGTAGGTTTGTATCGGCGCGCCATCGGCCGAAACCAGGCGGTCGCCCGGCAGCAGCCCTGCTTGTTCGGCAGCGCCCATGCGATTGACGTGGTAGATATACACGCCCGCGCCCGTATACCCCGACTGCGCGGCATCTTCGGCGCTTAGCTGCACCACGGTAACGCCCAGGCCGGGCCCGCCAGAAACAAAGCCCTTTTCAATAATTTGCTGGGCCACATCCATGGCCTTGTTGATGGGCACGGCAAAACCCAGGCCCTCCGTGTTTTCGCCGCCGCTTTTGGCGTTTACCACGCCCACCAGCTCGCCCGCCGCGTTAAACAGCCCGCCGCCAGAGTTGCCGGGGCTTACGGCCGCGCTCATCTGCAAAAGGTTCATTTCATATTGCTCAATGGTAACACTGCGGTTCAGCGCCGAGATAATGCCCTCGGTTACCGTGCCGCCCAGTGTGCCCATGGGGTTGCCAATGGCCAGGCAAAACGCGCCCACGCGCAAATTGTCCGAGTTGCCAAGCACGGCCGGCACAAGGCCCTGGGCGTCTATTTTCAGCACCGCTATATCGGTGGCGGCGTTGCCGCCCAGCACCTTGGCCGCGCATTCCGTGCCGTCCGGAAGCGTAACAGCCACGCTGCTGGCGCCGTTCACCACATGGTTGTTGGTCAGTATCAGGCCGTCTTCGCTGATAATCACCCCGCTGCCCGCGCCGGAACTTGCCTGATTGCCGTAAAAGCGGTCGTTAACCAGATTCTCGGTTACAATCGAAACCACTGATTTTCCAGCCTGCTCGGCCACATCGCTGAGGGTAAGGCTTTCACCCACATTCAGCGGGGTGTTCACACTGTCGGTATTGCGGTACACCACCGAGGTGCCGTTTGCGCCCAGCAGCTGCACGGCCCCCGCGCCGCCGCCAAAGCCCGCCAGCGCGCAGGCCAGCACCAGGCTTGCCACCTTAAGGCCAGTGCGCTTTTTGCGGGGCTTGGGGCTTTGCTGCGCCTGGTGGTCGGCATAGCTGTGCGTCCACACGCCGCTGTTTGGCGGCGCGCCTGCCCCGTGTGCCGGCGCGGCATAGGGGAAGGGCACGCCCTCCCTGTGCTGCAAGCCGGCGGCGGGGGATGGCCAGCGGTTCAGGCCCTCTTGGGCGGGTTGCTCCGGCATTTCGTAAAAACGTTTATCATCCATTATCACTTTGCTCCTTATCCCATAAACTGGCGGGTACAGCGCCATGCAACGCGCCGTATCCTTCTGATGCTGTACTTACATAATAGTACCACTGTGTGAAAAAAATTTCGGTTGCGGGTGAAAAGACTGTGAAAATATGGTACTATACCTTTAACGGACAATACGACACAACGCAACCGGGCAGGGGGAAACAATGCCAAGCTACCAATATTTAAGGGATATCAAGCCGGAGGATATACAGCCCGAGAAACCGCCGGAGCTTACCCCGAAAGAGAAACGCAAAAACTGGTGGCACTACCACAGAGTATGGGTGCTGGCGGGCGTGCTGGCGCTGGCTGTTGTGGGTTACTCGGTGTTTGAGATGGTTACACGGGTGAACCCAGACTTAACCGTAACCGCGATTACGCCGTATGCTTTGCCCGCGCAGCTGGTGGCCAAGCTGGAAGACGGGCTGGAAGCTTATATGGACGACGTGAACGGCGACGGCCGGGTGGTGGTGCGCGTGGCCACGATTACCCTTAACACGCAAGACCCCGCCGCGGCGGGCGAGATGGCACTGGGCGAAGACCCGAACGTGGCGATGGCAAACCAGGTGAAGCTGAGTGGGGATTTGCAAACAGGCGAGAGCATGCTGTTTATTTTAGAGGGGAAAAACGCGGATGTCTACCAAAATGTTTATGGTGTATTCAGCGCGGCCGATGGCGGGCAAGCCCCGGAGGCAATGCCCGCCGCCGAGCTGGGCTTGCGCTTTGCGGATACACCGGGCCTGCTTGCGATGGATATGGTGCTGGAGGACGAGACAGGGGGCAGCTGGGACCCCCACGAAGAACTGGGCGATTACCTGATTGGCTTGCGCCCGTACTACGGCACGGCCCTGGAAGGAAACGCGGACCAGCTGGCGCGCTGGGAATACGCTAAGCAGGTGCTGCAGGCGCTGGCGGCCGGATGATGATTCTATGGCAGGGGGTGTATCCATGCGGCTTGCCGTCAATCTGGGCCCGCACAGCCACGATATTATTGTAAAGCGCGGCGTGCTGGGCCGCGCCGGATTGCTGGCGAATTTGGGCGGCAGGGTGCTTATTTTGTGCGGGGCAAACATGCCCGACGCCTGGGTGCAAAAGCTGGCCCGCCAGTGCGCCCTGCCCGAAGTGATGCGCGTGGACACCGGCAGTTTTGCCGATTTGGGCAGCGTTTTGGCCCGCATGGCCGCCCTGGGGTTTACCCGGGCCGACGCCGTAGCCGCCCTGGGCGGCAGCACCGTGAACTGCTTGGCCGGTTTCGCCGCCGCGCTGTACCTGGGCGGCATTGCCTGCTACCGTTTTCCCACCACGGTGTATGCCATGGCGGATACCGCCCTGGGCGGCGCCGGGCCGGCTTTCGCTGATTAGCCCGCCCGCCATTGTATTGGCAGACCCAGACGTGCTGAAAACCCTGCCGCCGCGCCATTTTTCGTCGGGGCTGGTGGCCATTTTGCGCACCGCATTGCTGGCAGACCCTGCCCTTTTAGAGCTGCTGGAGCGTGAAGACCCGCACGCGCAGATTGAAAAATGGCTGTTTTTGGCCATGCGCTATAAAAAAGACGTGGTGGAGGAAGACCCCCAGCACGCCAAAAACGCCCGCCTGATGGATTTTGGCCAGCCGCTGGCCTGTGGCATTGCCATGGCCGCCGGGGGTGCGCTGCTGCGCGGCGAAAGCCTGGCGCTGGGCATGCTGCCGCTGCTTGAAAGCCGCACCCTGCAGCGGCGCTGCCGCGCCTTGCTGCGCAAATGGGGCGTGCCGCTGGCTTTGCCCTGCCCGGCCGCCGATATAATGGACGCGGTGCGGCGCGGCTGCCCCGCGCACAACAGCCAACACACCGTGGTGCGCGTTAAACAGCCCGGCCACGGCTACCTGGAAACCCTTGGCGAAGAAGAGCTGGGCTTGTTGTTAGAAGCCCACTAAACGCCCCGGCTGCGGCGGCTTGCTTATTTCTCCGTGCCGGTGCCCACTTTGGGCGCTGCCGCTTTGGGCACTTCCAAATCCTCCCAGCCGGTCACGCCGTCTTCCGCTTCCCTGGCCTCTTTTTCCAAGCGCTCTTTTTCTTCCTCGGCGGCCAGCGCTTCTTCTGCGCTTTCGCCCTCTTCCAGTCCTTCGCGTATGCGCAGGGTTTTTTCTATCTTAAAGGTTTTATCCACCGGCGGCCATATCCACATTTGGGCAAACAGCGTGGGGATGGTGTAGCCAATGAGGACGGTAAAGATAAGCGACGTTGGGAAAAACATAAGCTGTACGGCAATAAGCCCGCTGTTTACCACGCCGCCCACCAGGCTGCGCGGCGTAAAGCCAAAGGCCAGCAGCAGGCTGTTTTTAAGCAAGCCGCCGCCTTTCAGCTGCAAATAGCCCGCCTGCAAAAAGAAATAGGGCGCCGCCATAGAGAAAACAACCAGCGAAAAGAAATAAATGATGGTGACAACCCAGTTCATGGCGCCGCCCGTGCCGGAGATGGCAAAATAGTACACAAAGGCGAATATCTCCGCAAACATCAGCAGGGTGTAAATTACGCCCGGAGCGGCCATGGATTTGAAATTATCTTTGAACTGCTTTTTGAAATCGTGCCAGATAAAGCCGGGGTCGTCCCGCATCATTTTAGAGATGGCGTGGTTCATGGCCACGGTGGCCGGGCCCACCAAAACGCCGCCCGCAATGCCCAGCACCATAAACACCAGCGCCCACATCAAGGGGTTGGGCAGGTTGTAATGCAAGAAAAACATGAAGGGGATAGGCGAATACGCATCAATGGCCAGAAGAATGAGAATCTGGCTGGGCAGCAGGAAAAGCTGGTAAATCATGTTCAGCTTCACCAGGTTCATAAAGTCGCGGCCCAGCAGCTCGAAAAAGCGGCCAATGCCCTTTTTTCGGGGCGCGTTTTTGGGTACGCCCGGGCCCGGCTTGTCGTAATTTCGCTTAAAAAGTGCCAACTGTAACTCCCCTTTTCCGGGCATTGCCCCTAAACGTAGTCTATTGTGAGTATAAACAAAAGTGGGCGCCCGCGCAAGCATGACGACATATTACTCCGCCTGTGCCTCCACCGGCACCAGCTGGTGCTGGGCGTTAAAGGCCACCGGCGTTACACGGCTGCGGGTTAGGCGCAGCATCTCTTTCAGGCGCTTTGCTTCGTCGGGCATATACAAAATATAGGCCACGCCCTCTTTTTTGGCGCGCCCGGTGCGGCCAATGCGGTGGGTATAGTATTCGTTGCTGGGCGGCAAATCGTAGTTTATCACCGCGTCCACATCTTCCACGTCTATGCCGCGGGCCGCAACGTCCGTGGCAATCAGCACGGGCAGCTTCCCGTCGCGAAATTTTTGCATAATCTGGTTGCGCTCGGCTTGCGATAAATCGCCGTGCAGGCAATCTACATTAAAATGCAAACGCGCCATTTGGTTGGCCAGCATGCCGGTGGTGTATTTGGTGTTGCAAAACACCATCACGCGCTCGTAGCCGCCGCTCACAATAATATCGGCCAAATCGGCCAGCTTGTTGCGCCCGGTGGTTTGCAGGCTGTACTGCGTTATCTTGGGCATCGAAGCCTGCACCGGCTGCACGGTAATTTCGGCGGCATCGCGCTGGTACAGCCAGCCAATATCCATCACCTCGCGGCTGATGGTGGCGCTGAACATACCCAGCTGCTTTTTATTCTTCAGTGCGTCTAAAATGCGGCGCACATCCTTGTAAAAACCCATGTCCAGCATTTCGTCCGCTTCGTCCAGCACCACGCGGGTAACACCCTGCAAATTCACGGTGCGGCGCTGCATATGGTCTAATAGGCGGCCGGGCGTGGCCACAATAATCTGCGGGCCTTTTTTCAGCTGGTCAAATTGCTTTTTAATATCCTGCCCGCCATACACGCAGGCCACGCGCACATCGGGCATATAATGTGCCAAATCGCGCAAATCTTCGGTAATTTGCAGGGCCAGCTCGCGCGTGGGGGCCAAAATAAGCGCCTGGGTTTTGTCGCTGGCTTTGTTCAAATCTACCAGCAGGGGAATGCCGAACGCGCAGGTCTTGCCCGTGCCGGTGGGCGCTTTGGCAATAATGTCTTTGCCGGCCATCATGGGGGGGATGCCCTTCTCCTGCACCTCGGTCAATTCTGTAAAGCCCATGCGCTGCACAGCCCGGTAAATTTCCGGCGGCAGCATCATTTCACTGTAAAGCATTCAAATAGGTGTCCTCTCGTTAAAAACTAAAAACTTGCCTGCAATTGTAACACACCGCCCCTTGGGCGCACAAGCCTGGCTAAAACAGCGGCAAATATCCGGTGAGGGCCACGGGGTGCAATTGCGGGCTGGTTTGCACGCGCCGGTTCAGGATACGCACCTCGGGGTAGCGCAGATTGTTGTAATCTACCGTAAGCACCTGCGCCATAGAGTTATCCGACAACAGCACGTAGCGCCCCACCAGCTTGTGCGCGTACTCCCACACGGCCACGCGGGTAATGGCGGGGTCCAGCGTCAGGCTTTGGTTGTCCATCAATTCGCTCAGTATGTCAAACGGCGATTTCCTGTCGCCGTAGCGCTTTTGCGCCATCGCCGCGTCAAAAGAATCGTTTACGGCGCTGATGCGCGCCAAATACGGCGACTGATGCCCCCTTAAACGCCTTGGGTAGCCCTGCCCGTTAAAGCGCTCGTGGTGGGCGGCCACGGCGGCAAACAAATCGTCGTCGGTTTCCCCGCTTTTTTCAAGCAAATCTACCGACAGCTTGGGATGGCGCTGTATCTGCGCAAGCTGCTTCGGGTCGTAGCGCGTGTCCCGGCGGCGCAGTTCCGGCGGCAGGCGCATCATGCCAAAATCCGAAACCAGCCCCAGCTTCACCAAGCGCCGGTAGTCGTCGCCCTCCACCCGCAGCGTCTGGCCCAGCAGGGCGTTCAGCAGCGCCACATTTAAGGAGTGGTAAACAAAATAGCTGCGCTCTGCGTCCAAATCCAGGCGCACCACCTGCATGTTTTCCAGCAGCACCGATTTATCGTTGCGCGCGTGCGCCCCAATAATATCCGTCACCATTCCATCCAGCGCCGCCAGGGTCACATGGCTGTTCTCGGTGATATCCCGCAGCATGCCGGTAATTTTGGCCAGCAGGGCTTTATAATCTTCATCGGCTTTGCGCTTGCTTTCGCGGGCCTGCTCCAGCTCGGTTTTAAGCGGCGGCGCTGCTTCGGCGCTCACGTTCTCTGCGCTCACGTTCTCTGCGGGGCGTACAACATCTTCAGCCATCATTATCCCCTCGCAATACATGATACCTGTGCCGGTGTTTAGGCTGTTTACATTATACACTATCTGCACCATAATCCGCAAATCGCCTTTTAAATCCCTATATTGCGAAAACCGCCCTGTTCCGGTATACTGTAAAGCACAGATACAGCGGCGGCGAAAGAGCCTTTATGCGGAGGAAACGGATGAAGATTGGCGATATTATTACGGCCCTGCAAGCCGAAGTGCTGGGCAGCGAGCCCAACCGCGAGCAGGAGGTGCATACCGCCTGCGGCAGCGACATGATGAGCGATGTGCTGGCCTATGTGAAAGACCAGGCCGTGCTGCTTACCGGGCTAACCAACCCGCAGGTGGTGCGCACGGCCAGCATGATGGACATGGTGTGCATTGTGTTTGTGCGCGGCAAACGCCCGGACGCCGCCATTTTACAGCTGGCCGACACCATGGGCATTACGGTGCTGGGCACACGCTTTACCATGTTTCAGGCCTGCGGCCTATTGTACCAAAGCGGGCTAAGGGGCGGCAAGCAAGAGCAGGAATAAGCTGAGGAGGTTGCCGCGATGGCAGGCATCCATTTGGAATACGATGTGCCGGGCAACGATTTTACGCGCGCGGGCGAAGCCAGCGCAGACCTGAAGGCGCGCCTTAAAAAGGTGGGGCTGCCCGCCGAAGCGGTGCGCAAGGCCGCCATTGCCCTGTACGAGGGGGAAATCAACCTGGCCATCCACGCGGGCGGCGGGCACATCGACGTGATTTTTTCGCCGCAGGCGATTGAAATGACATTAACCGACCAGGGCCCCGGCATTGCGGATATCGGCTTGGCCATGCGGGAGGGCTTTTCTACCGCGCCGGACGAAGTGCGCAGCCTGGGTTTTGGGGCGGGCATGGGCCTGCCCAACATGAAGAAGTACACCGACCATTTTGAGATAGAATCCCAGCTGGGCAAAGGCACCCGGGTATTTATGCGGGTGGACGTGTAGGAAAAAACGAGGAGATGACATGGCCGAATCCTTTCACTCGGTAACGCTGGACAGGGATGCCTGCAAGGGCTGCATCCACTGTATCAAGCGCTGCCCCACCGAGGCCATCCGTGTGCGGGACGGCAAAGCCGCCATCATTGCCCAGCGCTGTATCGACTGCGGCGAGTGTATCCGCGTGTGCCCGCACCACGCCAAAAAGGCGATTACCGACCCGGTTTCGGTGATACAAGATTACAAGTATGCCATCGCAATGGTGCCCCCCAGCCTGTTTGGGCAGTTTAACAACCTGCACGATATTGATGTTTCGCGTGCGGCAGAGCTGGTAAGCGATGCCACCCGCCGCATTTTGGAGAGCGGCGGCTTGCCCAAACCCGCCATCTCATCGGCCTGCCCCGCCGTGCTGCGCCTGATACGCGTGCGCTTTCCCGGGCTTATCAGCCGGGTGCTGCCCTTGGTTGCCCCGGCAGAGCTGGCCGCCCGCATGGCGCGCGAAGAAGCCCTGGCCAAGGGCGTGCCGGCGGCGGATATCGGCTGTATTTTCTTTACGCCCTGCCCGGCCAAGGTAACGGCCATGCGCATGCCCATCGGCAGCCAAAAAAGCGTCATCAACGCCGCCATTGCCGTTAAAGACATCTACCCGGGGCTGGCAGCCGCCATGGGCAAAACAGATTTGACGGAAACCCCGCAAAGCGGCCGCATCGGCCTTGGCTGGGCCGAAAGCGGGGGAGAAGCCGCGGGGCTGCTGTCTACCGATGAATACCTGGCCGCCGACGGCATTGAAAATGTGATTAAAGTGCTGGAGGATTTGGAAGACAACAAGTACCAGAACCTGGAGTTTGTGGAACTGGACGCCTGCCCCGGCGGCTGCGTGGGGGGTGTGCTGCAGGTAGAAAACCCCTATATTGCCAAGGCCAAGCTGAAAAAGCTGCGCCGTTACATGCCCGTCAGCCTGAATCACCTGGACCACGGCGTGCCCCAGGCCATGCAGTGGGATACCGATTTGGTGTACTCTCCGGTGCTGGAGCTTGGCAAAAACCAGCAGGAAAGCTTTGAACTATATGCCAAAGTGGAAGAATATGTGCAGCAGCTGCCGGGTTTGGATTGCGGCAGCTGCGGCTCGCCCAGCTGCCGCACCTTTGCCGAAGACATTGTGAAGGGCCACGCGGCCCTGGGCGACTGTGTGGTGCTGATGCGCCGCCGCATGGAGGCCATATTGAAGGCGGCGGGATTGGAAACGTAAGGACGAGGAGATCTGCTTATGACAAGCCATGACATTGGCGGCCTGCCGGGCTTTACCGCCCTGAACGCCGCCGGCGAGAAACCCGTTGCCGCCGTGTACTGCGCCGATTTGCTGAGCTGGGCCATGAGCCGCGCACCGGAAAACAGCGCCTGGTGCACCGTGATGGGCAACGTGAACGCGGTGGCTGTGGCCGCCCTGGCCGATGTGGCCGCCCTGGTGATTTGCGAGGGCGCCAATTTGGACGCCGAAGCACTGGAAAAGGCCAAGGCGCAGGAGGTGGCAGTGTACAAAACAGCAGTGCCTGCCTTTGAAGCCGCGCTTTTGATTGCGAAAGCTGCGGATATCGTACCGCTATGACATACGACTTGCATATCCATTCCTGCTTATCGCCCTGTGCCGAAGATGAGATGACCCCCAGCGCCATTGCGGGCTTTGCCAAGCTGAATGGCATAGACCTGATTGCCGTTACCGACCACAACAGCGCGCTGAACCTGCCCGCTGCCGAGGCCGCCTGCGCGGCTTACGGGGTGCGCCTGCTGCCCGGCATAGAGATGAACACCGCCGAAGAAATTCATCTGCTGTGCTATTTCCCCACGGTAGCCGCCGCGCTGCACATGGGCGAAGCCATTTACCAAAGCCTGCCCGGCCTTGCGTACGACCGCACCCTGTGGGGCAGCCAGCTGGTGATGGACGAAAACGACGTGGTGACAAACGAAGCCCACAAGCTGCTTGCGCTGGCTTGCGGGCTGGATTTATACGCGGCCACGGCCTTGTGCCGGGATTTGGGCGGCGTTGCCGTGCCCGCTCATATCGACCGGGAGAGCTCGTCCCTGCTGTCTGTGCTGGGCTTTGCCCCCGAGGACATTTATTTTCCCGCCTTTGAGGTGCGCCGACCCGAGCACACTCTGGCCGGGCTGCTGAGCGCCGGGCGAATCCCATCGGGGCGGGAGATTCTCTCTTCGAGCGACGCGCACCGCCTGCTTGGGATAAGCGAGCACCCCCGGACGCTGGCGAAGGACAGCTGCCTGCTTAAACTGCTGTGATGGGGCGCTACCCCGCAAAAAACATATGCTCTACAAATATTTTGATGCCGATGCCCAGCAGAATAAGGCCGCCAAGCACCTGCGCCCAATCGCCCAGCAAGCCCGAAAACCGGCGGCCCAAAAACGCGCCAAACAGGCACACCGTAAAGGTGATGGCCGCAATAAGGCCCGCCGAACTCCAGATGTTTACCGAAAGCGCCGCCAGGCTTACGCCCACGGCCAAAGCGTCTACGCTGGTGGCCAGCGATTGCAGCAGCAGGGTTTTTGCCGTGTAAACGCCGCCGACCTCGCCGTTTTCCGGGCGGCGCAGGGCGCGGATGCCCTCGGCCAGCATTTTGCCGCCGATAAAACCCAGCAGCACCAGCGCCACCCAGTGGTCTACCGCCGAAATTACATCGGCCAGCAGCCGGCCCGCAAAAAACCCGATGATGGGCATGACGCCCTGAAACACCCCAAAACCGGCCGAGCTGGCCAGCATATTGCGGGTGGTAAAGCCCTTGTAGCACAGCGTGTTGGAGATAGACACGGCAAAGGCATCCATGCTAAGCCCCAGCGCCAGCACCACTACTTCTAAAATCGACATTTCGGATTACTCCCTTATGAGAATACGCAAAGTATAGCAGATGCTTTGGCCGGACGCAAGCATACAGGCGGCTTGTCATTTTGCGCTTTGGCGACCTTTGTGGTATACTGATGCCATACAATCAATAAGAAGGCTGTGCGCCTTTGTCAAGGACAGGACGGATTCTACATATCTGCGCAATTTGAAGCATTACATTTAGCGCCGCCGCTGATGCGCGCGGTGCGCGAATTGGGTTACGAAACCCCCAGCCCCATTCAGCAAAAGGCCATCCCGCCGGTGTTGGCTGGGCGGGATTTGTTGGGCTGCGCCCAAACAGGAACGGGCAAAACAGCCGCCTTTGCCCTGCCTATTTTGCAAAACCTGTTGCAAACAGGGCCGGATGGCGGCGTACCCCGTAAACCCAAGGGGCAGCGGCCCATCCGTGTGCTGGTGCTTACCCCCACGCGGGAGCTGGCCCTGCAAATTGCAGAGAGCTTTGCGGCATACGGCAAGTATCTGCCTCTGCGCAGCACCGTGATATTTGGCGGGGTTGGCCAAGGCCCGCAGGTAGACGCCCTGCGCCGGGGGGTGGATATTTTGGTGGCCACGCCGGGGCGGCTGAACGATTTGATAGGCCAGGGATATATCAAGCTGGACCGCCTTGAGGTATTTGTGCTGGACGAAGCCGACCGCATGCTGGACATGGGCTTTGTGCATGATGTAAAAAGAGTGATAAAGATAATACCGCCCAAAAGGCAAACCCTGCTGTTTTCTGCCACCATGCCGGGCGAAATTGTGGCCTTGGCAAACAGCCTGCTGCAAAACCCCGCCAAGGTGTTTGTTACCCCGCCGGCCACCACCGTAGAGATGATTACCCAAAGCGTGTACATGGTGGAAAAAACCGGCAAAAGGCACTTGCTGGCCCATTTGCTGCGCACGGCCGGCGTATCCAGCGCCCTGGTGTTCACCCGCACCAAGCACGGGGCCGACCGTGTGGTGCGCGAATTAACCCGCGATGGGATACAGGCGGTGGCAATCCATGGCAACAAAAGCCAGGGCGCGCGGCAAGAGGCGCTGGCGCGCCTGAAAGACGGCCGGGTAAAGGTGCTGGTGGCCACCGACATTGCCGCCAGAGGCCTGGATATTAACGAACTGTCGCATGTGTTTAATTACGATTTGCCCAATATCCCCGATACCTACGTACACCGCATTGGCCGCACCGGGCGCGCCGGGCGCGGCGGCGTGGCCATCAGCTTTTGCTGCGCCGAAGAGCGCCCCTTTTTGGCCGACATTCAAAAGCTGATTGGCTTTGCCGTGCCCGTGGCACAGGGCGACGCCATGCCCGCGCCAGGTGATGCCTTGCCGCCCAAGCCAGACGTACGTGCCGAAAAACCGGCTGAAAAAGCAAACAAAAGTGCTAAAACTGATAAACATGCCCCACAAACAGCCAGGCCGGCTTTGGCCGGAGAAAGGCGAAGTGCCCCCGGCGCCATTGTAACCAAACGGCCCGTGTGGAGCGGCCCGCCCGCGCCCGCCGCCCCGCCGGCAGAAAGAGAGGATGCCATGAGCAAAAACAACCGCAGGCATCGCGCCCGCCCAAACGATATCCAGGCGCCCGCCGCCACGCGCCAGCCGCCTGCCGCCGCCACACCCCCAAAAGCGCCGCCGCTGCCCAAAAACGAGAAGGGTATCTTCGATTTTTCGGAAAAGGAGCTTGCCGGAGACGATTCCCTCAAGCTTATCAGCGGGCCGGTGCAAAAGCGGCCCGACGAAGCGAAGTACCCCAATTTTGAGGCTTACTTGAAAGACCACGAGGGCGGCAGCCAGTGAAATGATGCAAAAAACAGCATTATGGGTGGTTTTTGGCGGTTTTTGCTTTGTTTTTCTGGCAGTGCCGGTTGCCGGGCTGGACATACTCATAGACGCGGTGGGGTATTTGGTGGTGTTTAATGCCCTGCGTTTTTTGGGCAAGCTGTATCCCGGCCGCTGCTTTAAGGTATCCGCCGTGCTAAGCCTTGTGCTGGTGGCGGTTTGCGCCCCGCAGTTGTTTATCAAAGAGGGTTCATTGGTTTTATGGCTGGCCGCGGCGCGCGCGGGCCTGGAAATAGGGCTGTACCTAAGCTGGATACCGCTTTTGCATGCCCTGCTGGGCCGCACCGGGCAAAAACGCTGGCGCGCGGCGTCTGTGGCCATGCCGGGCGTGGCGGCCGCGGCCACGGCCCTGGCCGCGGCGGGGCAATTTGCCGGCGGGGCGCTGCAAGCCGCCAGCGCCTGGGTGCTGTTTGCCTGCCAGGTGCTGCTTTTGGCCGGTTTGCTGCTTTTGTCGCTGCGGCGCTGGCCATTGGCATAAAGTGCTTTTTAATTATGGCATAATGTGGTACACTAACAGCTATAAACAAAGCACGCGAGGGGGCTTCAGGTATGGGCGCGTTGCAAGCGATGGAGAACATTTATTCGGTGGGTGTGCTGGATAAAAACCTGCGCGTGTTTGATATTATCATGACCACCGAGCACGGCACCACCTACAACGCCTATCTCATTCGCGGGCAAACAAAAACCGTGCTGGTAGAGGCCGTGAAAGACCGATTTTGCAATGAACTGATAGAAAACATTGAGCAAATATGCCCCCCCTGCGATATTGACTATGTGGTGATGAACCATACCGAGCCGGACCATAGCGGCTGCCTAAGCCGTGTGCTGGAACTGGCGCCTGGCGCCACCGTGCTGGCAAGCGCCACGGCGCTGGGCTTTTTGCAGCAGATACTGGGCAAACCCTTCAAAAGCCAGGCCGTAAAAGATGGCGATGCCGTAGACATTGGCGGCATGACGCTGACTTTTATGTATCTGCCCATGCTGCACTGGCCAGACACCATGTTTACCTATATCCCCGAAACCGGCGCTTTGTTTACCTGTGATTGCTTTGGCTGCCACTATGCCGATGAGCGTGTATTTAACGACCTAATTGGCGACGAAGAGGCCTTCACAGCGGCATATAAGTACTATTTTGACAATATACTGGGCCCTTATGTGCGTCCGCATTTGCAAAACGCCCTAAACAAAATAGAGGGCCTTGCCATCAACTTCATCGGCACGGGGCATGGCCCGGTGCTGCGCGCGGGCATCGGGCGCTACATCAATATGTACCGCCGGTGGGCCGCCACGCCCCCGGCACACGCCCTGAAAGCGGCGGTTGTGTATGTGTCGTCTTACGGCTACACGGCGGCGCTGGCGGGCGAAATTGCGCAGGGCCTAAGGGCGGGCGGTGTGCGGCAGGTGCAGATGTTTGACTTGGTGACCGGCAGCATGGACGACGCCAAGCGCGCGGTGGCCGAGGCCGACGGCATTTTGCTGGGCAGCCCCACCCTGGTGGGCGACGCCCTGCCACCCCTGTACGAGGTGATGATTGGCCTTAACCCGGTGATTCATCGCGGCAAGTTTGCCGCCGCTTTTGGCAGCTATGCCTGGAGCGGCGAGGCCGTGCACAACATCACCACCCGGATGAACGATTTGCACCTGAACCTGCCCCTGCCGGGCCTGCGGGTGCGCCTGAAGCCAACCGACGCGGATTTGGCCGCCGCGCGCGATTTTGGGCAGGAATTTGCCCGGCATATGCTGGGAGCGGCCGGCGAAACGGCGCAATAGCGCCGATAGCTATGAAACCCTCTGTGCCGTTTGGCACGGTGCGGCAATAAGCAAGGCGCGCCATGCCCCGGCAGCGGGGCAACGCGCCCAGATTGAAAGGGAGGCTTTACCGATGAAAAAATGGCGTTGTATTGTATGTGGTGCCGAGTTTGAGGGAGATGCTCCCCCCGATCCGTGCCCGGTGTGCGGTGCGCCCGGACGTGACAGCTTTGAAGAAGTAACCGGCTGAGGAACCGCAGAACAAGTACTGCCGCGCAGGGGGCTTTGCCCCGCGCGGCGGTTTTTCATCAGCTATAATAAAGGAACACACACCATGAAAACCCCCGGCAAAGGCGCGGCGGCGGCCACGGCCGAACGGCTGGAGCTGCCCGGCGGGCCGCTGCTTTACAGCTTAACGCGCAAGCGGGTGCGCAACCTCAACCTGCGCGTGCGCGCGAATGGGCAGGTGGCCGTAAGCGCGCCGCCGCGCATGCCCAAAGCCGAAATTGAGGCATTTCTGCGGCAAAAAGCGCCCTGGATAGCCAAAAACAGCAGGGAACTGTTGGCCCGCCCTGCCCCCGCGCCCTGCCCGTACACCAAGGAAGAGTGCCTGGCGCGCTTTACCCAGCTTAGCAACGCGGTTTTCCCGCTGTTTGCCGCCGCGCTGGGCGGGCAAAAACCCACACTGCGCGTGCGGGAGATGAAAACCCGCTGGGGTGTGTGCCACGCGCAAAGGCGCGTGATTACGCTGAATACGCGCCTGGCCGAAAAACCCCTGGCCGCGCAGGAATATGTGATATTGCACGAATATGTGCATTTTTTGCACCCAAACCACCAGGCGGGCTTCCACGCGGAAATGGCCCGCCTGATGCCGGACTATAAAGAAAGGCGAAAGCTTTTGAAAACCACGTGAAAGGCTGTGCGCTTTGAAGCAGGAAAACAGCAAATACGCGCGGCTGCTCTCCAACGCGGCTCTGTTTGCCATCAGCAGTTTCTCCAGCAAGGTGCTTAGCTTTTTGCTAACCCGCCTGTACACCGGCGTGCTTACCGAGGCCAGCTTTGGCGTGGTGGATTTGGTTACCAACAGCGCCAATTTGCTCATTCCGCTGGTAAGCCTGGGCATTTCAAACGCGGTCATTCGTTTTGGGCTGGAGAAGGGTGTATCGAAGCCTTCGGTGTTTACCGGGGGGCTGGCGGCCATTGGCGGCGGTTTTGCGTTGATGCTGCTGTTTGCGCCGCTGATAGCACAGCTTGAATTTGTGCAGGATTACGTTGTTCTTTTGTATATATACGTGCTGGTAAGCTGCCTGCGCACCCTGTGCTGCCATTTTGTGCGCGCAAAGCAGCTTAGCCGCCTGTTCGCCATCGACGGCATTTTGTCTACGCTGTACACCGTGGGCTTCAACGTGCTGTTTTTGGTGGCGTTTGAAATGGGCCCAAACGGCTTTTTGCTGTCCATCATCGCCGCCGATGCCCTCAGCGTGGTGGAAGCTGTGGCAAAACATCAGCATTCGCTTTTTTAGCGGCAAGCTGCTAAAAACCATGCTGCGCTACAGCCTGCCTTTAGTGCCCGCCATGATGTTCTGGTGGGTAACCAACGCGTCGGACCGTTACTTTATCACCTTCATGTGCGGGCCGGAGCAAAACGGCCTGTACGCCGCCGCCTACAAAGTGCCCTCGATGGTGGTGCTTTTCAGCACCATTTTTACAGAGGCCTGGCAAATGAGCGCCGTTACCGACGGGCAGGGCCCGGGCCGCCACCGGTTTTTCACCACGGTGTTTCAGTCGCTGTCGGCCGTTACCTTTATTGGCGGCGGGGTGCTTATTTGGGCGTGCCGGTTCGTTATGCAGTTTTTGGTGGCGCCCGGCTACTACCGCGCGTGGGAGTATATCCCCTTTTTGGTGTGCGCCACGGTGTTTTCCTGCCTGGTGGCCTTCCTCAACAGCGTGTATATGGTAGAAAAGCGCAGCATGATGTCTTTGGTAACCATGCTGGCGGGGGCGCTGGCCAACATTGGGCTCAACGCCCTGCTCATCCCCATCTATGGCCCGCACGGGGCGGCCATGGCCACATTTGCCAGTTATGTGCTGGTATTCATCATCCGGGCACTGCACACCCAGCAGTTTGTGCAAATCCAGTTTCAGCCCTTCAAAATGCTGCTAAACACCACACTGCTGCTGGTGATGTGCCTGATAATGGTGGGCGAGCCGCCCCTGTGGCCGCTGTGGTGCGGCTTTGTGTTTGCGGCGCTGTTGATGCCCAATGCCCTGCCGCTTTACCGTGGCTTTAGGCAGGTGCTGCGCCGCCGCCGCGGCAAAGAGGCCGCCGAGCCGCCCAAGCGCCACAGCCTGCCGCCCAGGCACTAGGGCACGAAGTGCAAATTTTGGCTTGCTAATCTATGCCGAAGCAGAACGCACATAGTTTGGGAGCAAACAAAATTTCCCGCGCCCGGCGAGCGCGAA
>QMCE01000149.1_pt1 | contig 50810 bp, 47 predicted proteins | sample 1821851 | NCBI WGS metagenome assembly QMCE01 (sample SAMN09453174, study PRJNA476694) | Termite gut metagenome, whole genome shotgun sequencing project. | isolation source: worker | host: Odontotermes sp. | place: South Africa:Pretoria | collected 2016-01-28 | reverse complement strand
CACTACTTATTTTTGTAAAACCCATTATTTTGTATAATTTGCACACTTTCCACGTCGTAACTAAGCATTCCGTACACACAACCTTCGCAGAAGACTTCCGTAAGCCTCACCCCTCGTCCCACTCAATCTGATGCTCCTTGAATATCCTCATCATCTCCGGCTTGACCTCCGGCATCCGCTGTAGGAGCCTTCCCATTTCGCGCTCCGCATGTTCCTTCACCTTTCGGTTATATTCCATCCGTTCGTTTGCCTTTATCTTTCTGGCTTCCAGCCGCTTACGAATCTCCTTCATTTCCCCTTCGTCCAAGATGGCCGTGGCCTGGTGCGTCCACACCTCCGAATCCGTCACGTGGATTTCCTTCAAGATGGCAACCATTTCTCCCACATTCTCCTCCAAGACCCTGGCGTTCTCCCTATGTTTTCGTTCTTCCTCCTTAGCCAACAAATACTGTTTCCAGATGTACTCCAATTCCGTGACGCTGCCCACTTGCAGCCTTTCGTGCATGGATTCCAACAACGTCGTGTTGTTCACGAACTTAATCGACACCTTGTTCAAGAGGTTGACTGCGCGGTTTTGTTTCGCCTCCGCCAACCGTATCTCCTTCTTGTTCTTCTGCGTCTCAAAGAAAATATAGAGGTATACCAGCATGGCCAGCAATATGGTCAGCAAGTACGGCACCGTCATATCCGTGTCAAATATCTTATAAAACACGAACAAGAGGACCATCAGGGACAGGACGAGCACGCAGGTGATGATGGCCATTTGTTTGAGGAAGTATTGCTTGTCGATGATGTCTTTTTCTTCCTTCGCCAGATTCTCCTTCTCATTCTCGAGGTGGTTACGGTCACTCGCAATCTTTAGGGCGTATTCCTCACTCTCCCTTAACTTGCGAACCTCCTTCTCCATCCCTTGCCCGTACTCCTCCATCCTGTTGTACTGTTCCTGGGTAATCTTTACCGTCCGCCCCAAAAACGCCGTCCGCTCCCTCTCCATCGTAACGATGCTTCTAGCCGCGTCTTTCAGCTTTTTTTTATCCGCCTCGCCCATCTCGTCTATTTTACGCATGTCGTTCAGGTAAGCGTCAATCTGTCCATACTCCATTTTGGCGTCCCTGTAATGCGCCTTTGCCTCAAGGATTTTCTCACAATTATCATGGATAAACGCATCCCGCTCTTCCTTGTCCTTATAGTCCCAACGCCTTTTTGTGGGCTTCTGCTCCACTTGCGGCTCGTCATTCGGAACATCGTCGCCAGAAAAGAACCGCTCCTCAAACTCTTCGTCCCCAATTTTATTTTTTCGTTTGAAGATGTTGAATATGCCCATACCCTTCCCCTTTACGTTATTGGTCAATGCGAAAACCTTCCCGGTACTTCGCCTTCCACTCCAATATGAATCGGTTGATGTTCTCGGGAACCGCTCCGGCCTTCATTCCGTCCGTCCGCTTCCATTCCCGCCTTAACCGCTTCAACTCCTCCATACCTTCCGCTTCCACCAAATAGTCTTCCATCTTTTTCTTATATTCATCCGCCTTTTCCCTGCCCCAGCCCAAGGCGGCGGCCTCCTTCTCCATGTCTTCCCCCCTGCCGGACAGAAGCAACGAATAGAGGTAGCTCTCCAAGGTCCTCGGTCTCTGGTTGCTGGCGTACGCCTTTTTGAACCCGTCCGACGCCTCCTCCAAACGGTCCGCGTGCATATACGCCACCGACAGGTTGTGAAGCGCGTCCCCATACTCCTCCGGCGACAGATTGCCCACCATGCCCCCGTTCAACAATTTTTCATACCCTCTAATGGCGTCCGCGTATTTCTTATACTTCATGTAGTTGTCCGCCTTAATCTTCTGCCTTCCATAGTACGGCTTGTGGGAAAGTTCCTCCACGACGCCCATTATGTATACAATCTCCGCCTCGGAGTAATAATCACAGCTACGGAAGACGCCCGCCACAATTTCCACGAGCCCGCTTCCCGCCCCCGTCAAGTTGCGCAACCGCTCCGCCAACTGTGGCAGTTCCGCCTCCTTTTCCAACCATTCTATGAGGGTTTCGTCAAATAGGTCCTCCGTAACCTCATATATGTTGTGGTAGAGGTAATGGCACAGTTCCTCTATGGAGCGCACCCTCACGTTCGACAGTCGGAACGTATAAGGCTTGGCCGCTTCCACCCCCCTACACAAAATCATCCTCCCCATTCCCGTACCCCCTTCACTTTGCCTTTGCGCATAGGCGCATCGTCCTTTCCCAAATACGGTTGCTGGTCTTGTACGCGTCCCCAAACCCCTTGTCCTTTATCGTAACGACGCACGTATCCCTGTCTTGAAAATGAATCCTGAGATTCAGGCGGGTCATGCGCTTGGGCCTTTCCTTCACCATCTCCAAAGGAACCAAATGCTTCTCTTCCTCCCTCGAGACGACGTTGCGCACCATCAACGGCAACTCGTCCTCCCCGTCCGGAATCACGTCCACGTCGCATTTGGCGTCAAACCACGGCGTCCCCGCCTTAATGAGGACGACTTCCTTTTCCTGCGCCTCCACGTACATTTTGGCGTATATGTGGCACGGAAGCATCTCCTCGTCCAAGAATATAAACTCCTCCAGCTTGGCGTGGCCGCCCATTTCCCTTGCCGCATAACACGCACCCTTGACGTACAAGTTCTTCCCCTTGAACACGCGTCTGCCGACGCACAACTTCTGCAACGTCGAGTCTGACCAATCGCCGTCGAACCCCTTGCCTATCATGTACAACGTGGACACGATTTGCTTGTGCGTCGCACTTTTCGCTATATTCTCAAATACGTACGAGACAGCCTCTTGATTCTCTTCCGGCGAACCAAGCATGTCATAACGCAGGGATTCTGAATAATCCTTTTCCGTCACCCCCACGATGGTGGGCCTTCTGCTCCGATTGATGACCAATTGGTAATACTTCAACCCTTCTCCACTAAAATCAAACATCCCCACGTCGTTCAGCCAAATCTCCTTCTTCTGGCACAGCGCATAGTACAGGTAGCTTTGCTTATGGCTGATGACCGTCGCCCGATCCTCCTGTACGCCCAACTCCTCCAACGCCTGGTATATCGTCTCCGTCAACGCCTTGTCCGATCCGTCCACCGCGACCACCAACTTGCGGATTGTCTCGTTCGGATACTCTATCCTTAAGAGGTTCAGTATCTTGGACAGAAACTTCCTCATCACCTTCACGTGGGAAACCTCGCTCCCAAACACGACGAAGGGTTCGCCGCGAACCACCTTCTCCAGTAAATGGTCCACGCACTCACCCTTCCCCTCCTCGCAGCACGACAGGGCTTCCCTACCGAACAACCATTCCTTCGTATCGTTCCTCACCGCCATAACCGTCGGTATGAATTGGCCTTCCTCTTGATCGTCCACGCCCAGACACTCGGGCTCGAACGTCTTCTCATTGTAGCAGCTTATCTGTGTATAATCGTCACACAAATCCAGCCCCACCAACAACCTTCTTTCCAGTATTTCCGACATGTTTCCTCCAAACCCGCATGGTTACATTACAACGGCTCAAACAACCGTTCCAACGCGTACTGTCTTTTGAGGTATTGCTCCATCGACTCCTGTAACCGCTCCGCATCCCCCTTCTTCCCGTCCTCCAACATCTGGTTGATGAGGGACAGCTTGCACTCCCTCTTCTCCACATATTCCCCCGACGCGTACAAGGTGCCGCCAGCGACTTCCTTCCACTCCCCCCCCTTGTTACGAAGGACGCGGTAGTCAACCTCCTCGTCCTGAAACAACACGAAGGTTTTGACGCGTATCCCATAATACACGTTCCTCATCCGTTCTTCGTATTCCTCGCCGTCCTCACTAAACTTTTTATCCCTCACCCTATAGCGTATCCGAACGGGTTCGTCCGAATCCTCCGCATACTCCACGATGTGGACGCCCCGTAATTTGGCCGGCAACGGCATCCTCCCGCGAAACTTCAGGAAGAAGGGCAGTATGACGTCTTCTTCCACAAGCCTACTCAGGTTGTAATCCACAAAACCCCGTTCCTTCTCGTCCAGTTCGTCACACTCGGCGTACCATTTGAGCACTGCCAACATACAAGCCTTGTTCTCCTCGTAGACGACGCTTTTCTTCATCCTCTCCATCAGCGAATCGGTAAGTGGCGCGTCCCGTGTAACGTTTTGGTACGCCAAATAGGAAAGGTACGCCTTCGACAACTGACGATTGCCGCCCTTCTCCACATAGGACTCATAGACGGACGCGCCTTCCCCCGCCTCCCCTCTGGTAAACAGTATTTGGGCCAGCAAGCGTTCCTCCAGTCGGCGCCTCTCCATGCCAAACCCCTCCGACACCTTCCAAATGTCCATCATTTCCCCGGTACCGCCCTCAAATCCGTCAATCAGGCATTCCAGGATGGGTTCCGCATACTGCCCCTTGGTGAACAGGTAATGGCAGAGCTTCAGCAACGACCGATTCCTGCCTTCTTCCGACTCCGACGCCATTAACAGATGGGTGCACACCTTCCCCAAACGGTACAAGTCAACGCCTTCATATCCATATCGGTCAATGTACTTGACGGCCTGCGGGTACATCTCCCTGATGACATAGAATTCCGCCCATTTTACCCGTTCCCTCGGCTCCGCCAAGCCCACGTCCAAACACTCCAGCAACTCGCCCAACCACTCGCTCTCCGCATTGTCAAAACAATATTGTACGAGGGCGTTCCCCACCTTCTTCTTATAGTGTTCCCGCAACGGCAGACGGATTACGGCGTCCCGATAGAGGGACGCGTTGTCCCGATTGACGGGGTACTGGGCTTCCGTCTTCAAGAATACGAACATCCTCAGCCCCAAGTCGCCGTCCGCCACTTCGCAACAGTCCGTCGCCAAGTCGTCCAAATGCAACAGCTTGTTCTCCGTGTAGTCCATCGTCTCCACGTAGCGGTTCCCCTTCTGGTCCACCAACAGAATCCTCGCGTTCTCCGTGTATACGTCCAACTTTGCCTTGCCGCCCACGAAGGCCGCATACCCTTCTTCGCCAACCTCCTTGTGGATTACGTACGCGCCAACCATGTGGGGATTCATGCAGGCGACCTCGTGCTTAAACATCACGCCGGGCAACGACGACGCCAACTCCTTGTCCAAGAAGTCCCTCTCGACAACGTTCTCGTAAATGACGGCGAGGTCGGGGTTGACGTTCCCCAACGCGATTTGCCTCCTTGCAAACGCTTCCATTATCCTTCTGTAGTTTTCGTAAATGTCGGGCCGCTTTTCTTGGTCTCGAACAATCCTCGCATACAGCAACGCCTTCTTTTTGTCGTTTAGATGATTGTCGTACATGAAGTATAGTAGCAGGGATTGGGGCAACTCCACCTCGTCCCCCCGATCCATCGCGTACATGAAGTATTCATAGATGTCCGTAACGCGCAACTGCTGCTCAACCCCCATTTTAAACCACTTGAAGTATTTGCGCCCCACTTTTTCGCTTCGTATCAGCATACTGCATATGGCGTTCAGCATGTCCTTCTTGGGATATTGCCCGTATACCAATTCCAGACTCCGCAGCACCAATGGGTGGAACCGCTTCACCCTGCCCGCCTGGTACGTGTACCGCAAGGCCAGCGCCTCCCCGCACAACCCCTTGGCGACGCCCCACTTGATAACGGCGAGATTCTCCTTGTTCAACTCCTTCAACAACTCCGGATGCGCGTTAAAGACGAGGAACGCCTCAAAATACAGCACGGGGCTGCAACAGCCGTCCCTCAAATGCCCCAAAATGGCGCCAAGCCGCACCTCGTCCTTTTCATACCTTTTGTCTATATGCAATAGGAACCATAAGAGTCGCCAATCCCCTTCCCTCTTGTACAACTCACCAATGACCTTGGCCGCTTCCCTGGCGTCCGCCTCCTCCTTGGTCAGCAAAGCCTTGATGTAAAAGGCCCCCGCTTGCTCCAGTACGGCGGTTCGGGAACCCGCCTTCCCTTCCACAAACGCCTCCCTCTTGCCCGCCCTGCTCAGAGTGTCTATCCCACTCTCCACCTTGCCCCGCCCTTCCCTCGTGGCGATGATGGAGGTGATTCCCCGCTCCACAAACGACTCCCTTTCCCTTACGTAGGCGCGCGCCACCGATTCCTTGCCCTCAACCAAGGCGAGGTGCGCGCGGAACAACGCAATGACGGGTTCGTCCAACGAATCCCCGTATTGTTTCAGCAAATCCCCCATCTGCCCCACGTATTCCGCGGGGCCAATCCGCTCCATGCGAAAGGCCAAATAATTCCTGGTTATCCCGTGCTTTACCGCCTTGTCCCCTTTTGCCGCATCCTGCTCACGCGCCCCGTCGGCAACCCCCGTCTTCTTGCGTGACGCGGCCACCTCGACGTGGATGCTCTGGTGTACGGTTTCGAACGTAATCCTGCCGTAATTCTTCCCCCCGTGCATCTTCTGCGGGTCTACGGCGAAATCCACCGAACAAGAATCCCCAAGAAAGCCGTCCGTCCACACGATTTTGCGCTCCGGCACAAGGAAGTCGGCGTCGCTCTTGATGCGAACCTCCGTGTACCCCCACGTATTTCTCCGCAGAACCACCTTGTCCATGAACTTCTTATCACAATCCGTATAGGTAAATTGTCTCTTCTCTATCTCCAAAGCCACCCTGACCTTCTTGCGGGTGGCAATTAGGAACTCCTCCATGGCTTGGCTGGGCAGGGGGCCCTTCATCAACGCCCGGTACGTCATGACGCCCACCGCGTCCCGATACAAGAATACGTCCTCAAAACTCTCGGACTTGAAAATCCGCACCGCCTCTTCCGGACGCTCCTTCGCCAATTGCGTGAAGCCGTTCAACTCCTTGATCTCACCCATCGTCGTCTCAAAGGTGGGGGCCTCCACATGGGCGGCGTAGGGCAATTCGTATTCTCCGCGGTCGCTGACAACCCATACCTTCCCCTTGACCACCTCGCCTACGGCCAAATGCTCCGCCGAATACTCATAGGCAATCTCGCATTCCGTTCCCATAAAGTGGTCTTGGCCAAACCGCAGCCTTTCGTCCATACAGCGAAGCATCCCCTTCATCGGAAGCCCCTTCGCATTCTTCAAGGTAAAGCTTCCTCTGGCCACTTTCCCCGCTTTCGGCTTAATTACGTAAGGAGTCAAGGGCAACGTCAAATCCTTGGCCTTGTATCCAAATTCACCCCTCGCCATGTCCATAATCCATTCGTTCATCATGGTCTCCACTTTCTTTTGCTTTATGGTTAACGTATAGATGAACCCATTATAACATGTTCGACTTCGACTAACTTTAACAATATTCACCTTGCATTGAATATCGTTTTCAGTTATTATGAGGTTACTGTTCAGACGCATGTCTGAACGTTGTGACAAATAAGGTTACTGTCGTGTCGGTACGGGGGGCTTATGATAAGGATTGCGATATGTGATGACGAAAGAAACGCCTGCATTATATTGAAAAAGAAAATAGTGTCACTCATGGCAAGCCTCAAGGAAGACTGCGAAGTCAAGTGCTATTTTGGCGCTGCAGAGCTGTTGGCGGAGACTTGTACGTTTGACTTGTTCTTTCTTGACATACAGATGCCGGAGCGGGACGGGATTGCGCTTGCAAAAAAGATGCGTGAAAGCGAAAAAAGAAGCATAATTGTTTTTGTGACCGCATTGCCGGAGCGCGTCTATGACGCTTTTGAGGTAGAGGCGTTCGATTATATCTGCAAGCCCGTTGACAACTCCCGCCTTCTAAAAACAATGGACAGGGCCATCAGAAAGCTGCGCGAAGGCAAATCCTTGTTTATTCAAGTAATGGGTGGCGGCAAATCCGTCAGAATTGACGACATCCACTATTGCGAGGTAATCAACAGAAAAATTTATCTTCACACAGAAAGCGAAGTCATCGACTATTACGCCAAGCTTGACGACGTTGAAAAGCAACTTGATTATCGCTTTATTCGGTGTCATCGCAGCTATCTCGTCAATTTGGACTATCTCTCGGAATATGCGGGAGGCGCAATCACACTGGTGGACGGCGGGCGTATTCCCGTTTCAAGACTGCGGCACCAGGACATTATGGGGGCCATCCTGTCATACATGAAGGCGAAGGGATGATAAAATGAACAAGTCGTTATTATGGGCTCTACTGTGGTACGGGACAAGTTCTGCATTGCTGTACTATTATTTTAGTAAATTAAGCGGCTCCCGCTGCCGCTGGCGCGGCGTCGCAATATATGCGGCTTTATCCTACGGCTTTGCATTTTTGCAGTATCGGGGCCTGATGGGGGAGTTTCTGCACGTTCTTCCCGGAATCGCGCTGCTTGCGGTATGCGGCGCATTTTTTCAAAAACGCGCGTTTGTAGAATCCCTTGTCTTGTCGTCGTTGGCGGTCTCGGTACACGGCGTCATGTCGGGAACCACGGAATCGATTGCTTTTTGGGTTGCATCGAGTATAAATCCCTCCCCTGCGTTCCGCTTCGCCGACTTTTTCAAAAATGTTGCGACGATTGCCTTGTTGATTTTTACTTTCCGCATAATCATTAATTCCTTTGCGGGCAGCCTTAGGAACATTCGCAGGCCATACCTGCTCATACTGCTTGCCCCCACCCTGTTCATCACGTTCGTCGGGGCTTTTCTCTCTGACGCCGTTTATGGGGATACGGTTGCCATCGATACCGCACAGGGAGTGGTTTTCCCAATAGTGAACAGCATGGAACTACTGTCCTTGCGCTTGCTTGCCTGTGTCTGCTTGTTTTCCGCCCTTTTCGCTTATAGACGATTAACACAGGCTATTGAACACGAAAAAACCATTCAGCTACTGGCGGGGCAAACCCACAACCAAGAGGTTTATATAAAAGAGGCCAAAGAGCGGTACGAGCAGACGCGCTCGTTCCGGCACGACATTAAAAACCATCTGCTCATTGTGCGACAACTGCTTTTAGCCAAAAATCCAAACGCGGCACAAGAGTATTTGGAGAAACTAGAAGAAATGTCCGACGCCTTGTCATTCCCAATACAGACTGGAAACGACAAAGTGGACGCTTTACTCGGCAGCAAACTGGCAGTCGCCGCAGGAAAAGGGATTAAAATTGATTGTACCTTGCACATCCCGAAGAAAAGCGGCGTGAACGATACGGATTGGTGCATCGTCCTATCCAACGCCATCGACAACGCCATAAACGCCAGCGACCACGTTTGCGAGCAGGAGCGGGAGATTCATATATCCAGCGGCCAGAAGGGAAACCTCTATTTCTTGCATATTGAAAACCGATGCCCCGCGGGTACGAAGCCACCAAAAGCAGGCATTGGGCTTACCAACATATGTGCGACGGTGGACAAATACAATGGGAAGGTTGATGTTGAAATTGCCGACGACGCCTTCAAACTGAGCGCCCTTTTTGTCATTCCACAACATTCCGGGAGCGTCTCACGTCAACCCTCTTGAAAACCGCTCCCCTTTACACGATAATAAAATACGTAGGACTCATCAAACAACCAAAAACTTTTAATGTGAGGAGGATTACTATGTCAATTATCGCAGTCGGGGAGAATACGCAACATCCCTACAATTACAAAACGGAAGACGCCAAAAACCATTCGTCACGCGCCATACCGAGGGAAACCCCTCGTAATGAGAAACCTCTCGTCGAAGAACCCAAGGACGAGTACACTCCCAGCGAGGACGCACGCAAAGAAAACGCCGACGTCTATCGTTTGGTTGAAGATGAAAAGGGGTATAAGCTAATCACAGCTCGGGAGGAAGGCGGTGGTGCCGCAATGAACACCGATAGGGTTGATGACGACATCAAACAACTGAAAAGCGAAAAGCAGCAGTTGGAACAACAGTTGACCAGCGTTCGCGACGAAGAAAAACGTAGAGATTTGGAGCAACGGCTTTCACAGATTACCTCCGAATTAAACGCAAAGGACAATGACGCTCACCGCAGATCAAATGCGGACGCAACTCTCTATTAAAGCCTCTGGAGTTGGCCCGAGAACATGGATTGAAATGTTTCGTGTGACAAACGGGACGTCATATGGTAGAATAAAAAGGCGCTGACTGAGAAGCGCACACAACATTTATAGAAGGGGAACGTCATGACGGAACGCAAATCATTTCACGGAAGCGACATCGAGCAAATTGCGGCGCATTACGGGTTGGACCAGTCAGCCATCGTAAGCTTCGCTTCCAACGTGAACCCTTTGGGGGTACCCCCGCGTCTTCGCGAGACGCTTACCCGCCATATTGACGTAATTATGAGCTATCCCGACCGGGAGTACGCATCCTTGCGCGAAAGCATCGCCGCCTACGTCCATTCGGACGTGGAAGACGTGCTCGTGGGCAACGGCTCCACGGAATTAATCTCTCTATTCATACAGTTGCGAAAGCCTAAGAAGGCGCTCATCGTCGGGCCTACTTATTCAGAATACGAAAGGGAGGTCTCCCTCGGCGGGGGACGCTCCCATTACATTCGCTTACGGGAATCGGACAATTTTCAATTGCGTATGGACGCCATGGAGGACGAGCTACGGGACGACGTAGACCTGTTAATCCTCTGCAACCCCAACAACCCCACCTCTTCCCTTGTGGGCCGTTACGACATGCGGGCCATCCTCGACGTCTGCAAGCAGAAGGACATCTTCGTCATGGTGGACGAGACGTACGTGGAATTCTCCCTGCACACCGACGAGATTACCGCCGTTCCCTTGACCAAGTATTACAACAACGTCGTTATTTTGCGCGGCGTCTCCAAATTCTTTGCGGCCCCGGGGTTGCGGCTTGGTTACGCCGTTTGCGGCAACCATGATTTGTTGAAGGAGATTTGGCAACGTAAGAAGCCTTGGACCATCAATTCGTTGGCCGCCATGGCGGGGGAGATTTTATTTTCCGACGACGAATACGTACGACGGACGAAGAAGCTGATTAGTGACGAGCAGAGACGCATTTGTGACCGTCTGATCGACCTCGACAGGTACAAGATTTATCCGCCCAATGCCAACTTCTTGCTGCTGCGGATTTTGGACGAAAGAATGACCTCCTCGGATTTATTCGAGAAGGCCATCCATAAAGGGCTTATGATAAGGGACTGCTCCACTTTCCCCTTCTTGAATCAGAAATACGTTCGGTTCTGCTTCTTGTTGCCCGAACAGAACGACCGACTGTTGGAGGTGCTGCTGTAGTCCCTCCGACCTACGCTTCGTACGCATCCCACAAGGACACCTTTTCCTTCATCAGTTCGGGAATGTTCAGATTGTACGGACATTTCCCCACGCATTTACGGCATTCCACACAAGTACGCGCCGCCGCCATGGCGTTGCCGACCATCGCAACCACCCGTTCACGCGGTATGCGCTTGATAAAGCTCTCCACGGTCAACACGGTGCTGATGCCGATTTTTTGCGGACAGGGTTGGCAATAGTCGCAACGGTGGCACCAAACGCCTCCCAGCTCCTTCTTGGCCTTCTCAATCGCTTCCGCATCCTCCGCCGTAAATGGTTTGTTTGCTTCCACAATTCGTACAATTTCCTCTATCTCCGACAGCTTCTCGATACCGGGGTCCGGTACGATGCCGTCAAACTGGGACAGGTACGCCAACGACAACTTGGCGTCATTCAACAGCCCGCCCCCAAACGGCTTCATGGCGATGAATCCCATGTCCAGTTCCTTGGCAAGCGGAATGGCTTCCTTTTCCGCCTCGTCGTCTATGTAGTTGATTGGCAACTGAACCGCGGCAAACTTGCCCTCCCGCATCATTTTTAGGGCCATTGGCACGCTGTGGCTCGAAAATGCGGGGAACCGTACTTTTCCCGCGCGTACGGCCTCCTCCATCCCTTCCCAAGCGCCTCCTTCGCTAAAAATCTCCTCATAGGCTTCCTTGGTGGATACTCCGTGAAGTTGGAGCAAGTCGACGTAGTCCAACTTCATCCGCTTCAAGGACAGTTCCAAATGGGACAGGAAGGTCTGTTTGTCCCGCGCCCCTGACTTGGTCGCAATAACGAGTCCGTCCCTTGGCACGTCCCGAATGGCGATTCCTATCTTTTCCTCGCTGTCACTGTAACCGTTCGCCGTGTCGATGAAGTTAATCCCCAAGTCAATACTGCCCCGTACGACTTTTACGGCGTCTTCCTCACTCAGGCGCTGTATGGGTATGGCGCCAAACGCGATTTTACTTACCATCAATCCTGTTTTGCCAAAACGAACCTTGTCCATACTTTCCTCCTTCCCCTTACCTTAGCACGACGTCGTCCCTGCCCGGACCGTTTGAAACCATGGTGACGGGAACCCCCAATTCATTTTCAATAAATTCCACGTACTTCCGACAATTCTCCGGCAATTTCCCGTATTCGCGTACGCCCCTGATATCCTCCAGCCATCCGGGCAACGTCTCATAGACGGGTTTGGCCTTCGCCAACTCCACCGTCGTCGGAAAATCCTTCACGACCTTACCCTCTATCTCGTAACCGACGCAAATCTTCAACTCCTTCAAATATCCCAACACGTCCAGTACCGTCAGCGCCGCCTCCGTCGCCCCCTGCACGCGGCACCCGTAACGGCTGGCCACCGCGTCAAACCAACCCATACGCCTCGGCCTACCCGTGGTCGCTCCGAACTCCCCGCCGTCTCCGCCGCGCCTGCGCAATTCGTCCGCCTCGTCTCCGAAGATTTCACTCACAAACTCTCCCGCCCCTACCGCGCTGGAATACGCCTTCACCACGGCAATGACGTCCTTAATCTCATAAGGCGGGACGCCCGCCCCAATCGCCCCGTATGCGGCCAACGTGGAGGATGACGTAACCATGGGGTATATCCTTTATCGCCTTGTGGAGGTACGCCCCCACGTCACATACGTAAGGCTTCACCATGGCCCCGTACTCCAACAACGTATCCAACAATTCATCGGGATCCAACAACGGCTTGTGGTATAAATGCTCCATGAGCACGTTCTTTACCTCGCACACCTTTTCCAGTTTGTCCTTCAACCGTCGCCCATCAAACAACTCCGATACTTGGAACCCCGTCTTCGCATATTTATCCGAATAAAACGGTGCAATGCCGGACTTGGTGGAGCCAAAGGAATTCTTGCCCAACCTCTCCTCCTCGTATTGGTCCAGAAGGACGTGGTACGGCGTCACGATTTGCGCCCGATCCGAAACCAGTATCCTAGGCTTGGGAACCCCCTTGTCCACAACCCCCCGTATCTCCCGAAACAAGTCGGGTATGTTCAAAGCCACCCCGTTGCCTATCACGTTCGTCGTATGCTCGTGAAACGAGCCCGACGGCAATATGTGGAGGGCGAACTTCCCATAATCATTGATTATCGTGTGTCCCGCATTGCTCCCTCCTTGAAAACGAACCACGATGTCCGACTCCCGACCCAACATGTCCGTTATCTTGCCTTTCCCTTCATCTCCCCAATTGGCGCCCACAATTGCCCTTACCATGATGTTGCCTCCTTCAATTAATCCATACCATCGAACGCCTTGGCGCCCTATCTGCACCCCTATTGTAATACAAAACATTCCATAAGTAAAATTAATATTGTTTATACTCCATATAATCAGACCTTATATCCAGACGGTTTACATCAAGACAGCTTACATCGAGACAGCTTGCATCAAGACGAGGGCGGCGTCGGGGGGCTCATCATTTGCAAGAACTCCGAGGCCGCCGAAGACAATCCTTCTTGGGCGTTGTACGCCACGTACATGGCCCTCTTAGGTAATTTCTTGTCAAAATGCAATTGGAACAGCTGCCCCGATTGAATGTAAGACTCGGCAAAATCCAAAATCACGCACCCGATTCCCATATTCCGCAACGCAAAATGCACGATGATGTCATGGGTCGCCATCTCAAATTCCGGTTTAAGCGTCAAGCCCATTTCGCCCAAAAACTCATCCAGATAACTCCTCATGCTCGTATTGCCCTCCAGACAAATGACAGGCAACTGGTTCAGCATGTCGTACGTCAACAATCTGTTCTTATAAGACCAAAACTTGTTGCCCGCCACGAATACGTCCTCCACTTCCCTGACCTTCCTGACGCACAAATTCTTCTCCGTGGGGAGTGGCGCCGTTACGATTCCAAAATCAATCCGCCCCATCTGCAAATGCTCCAGCGTCTCCGGGGTCGGCGTATTGGTGACGTTGATTTTGATGTTGGGGTAATTCCTATGGAATTCTTCCAGATGTGGAAGCAGGTAGCATCGAAGCGCCGTGTCGCTGGCACCTATGCGTATCTCGCCCGCATCCAGGTTCAGCATCTTCTTCAGCCTCTCCTCGCCCTCCAAGATGTGTTCGTAGCCTTCCGCGACATACCCGAACAGCAGCTCGCCCTCCTTCGTCAACCGCACCCCCTTGGACGTACGGACGAAGAGAGTGGTCCCCCACTCCCCCTCCAACGCCTTTACCGCCTGTGAGACGGCGGGTTGGGTGATGCAAAGCTCCTTGGCCGCCAGCGTAATCCCCTGACACTTCGCGACCTGGTAAAAAATCTTGTAATACTCCAAATTGACGTTCATACGTGAATCTCCGCCGTCCTACCCAATACATCCTTGTTCTTCTCCAATATCGGCCCAATAACCTCCCGCAAGAATTCCTCCGTCTGTTCCGGGGCCCTCCCCACAAAATTCTTCGGTTCCATCACGGACGCCAACTCCTCCGCCGTCATAGGGAACGCCGGGTCGTCCGCAATACGTTGGAGCAAGTCGTTCGGCTTCCCTTCCTCCTTGACCATCCTTCCCGCTTCCATTGAATGTATGCGGATGCGCTCATGCAATTCCTGCCTGTCGCCCCCCGCCTTCACCGCATCCATCAAGATGTTCTCCGTAGCCATAAAGGGCAACTCTTGGCGAAGCCTTCCGTCAATCACCTTCTCGTACACCACCAGACCGTCCACCACGTTCAAATAGAGGTCAAGAATACCGTCCACCGCCAGAAAAGCCTCCGCAACGGCCACCCTCCTGTTCGCCGAATCGTCCAGCGTGCGCTCGAACCACTGAGTCGCAGCCGTCATGGCCGGGTTCAGGGCGTCCGACATGACGTACTTCGCCAAAGAGGCCATACGCTCGGAACGCATGGGGTTCCTCTTGTACGCCATGGCCGAAGAACCAATCTGGTGCTTTTCAAACGGCTCCTCCACCTCCTTCAAATGTTGCAGCAACCGCACGTCGTTGGTAAATTTATGCGCAGATTGGGCGATGCCACTCAACACGTTCAGCACCCGCGAATCCACTTTGCGCGAATACGTCTGGCCGGACACCGGATAACACCCGTCAAACCCCATCTTCTCCGCAATCCTCTCATCCATCCGACGAACCTTGTCGTGGTCGCCGTCAAACAACGTGAGGAAACTCGCCTGCGTACCAGTCGTCCCCTTCGAGCCCAATAGCCGTTGCTGGCCAAGCGCATATTCCAAGTCGCCCAAATCCAACTTCAAATCCATCATCCACAACGTCGCCCTTTTCCCCACCGTCGTCGGCTGCGCCGGCTGAAAATGAGTGAAGCCCAACGTGGGCAAATCCTTGTACCTCATCGAGAACTCCGACAACTTATGCAATATATTAAGAAGCTTTACCCGAACCAACCTCATCGCCTCCGTGATGACCACCACGTCCGTGTTGTCCCCGACGTAACAGCTCGTGGCCCCCAAATGTATCACGCCCTTGGCCTTGGGGCATTGCTCCCCGTACGCATAGACGTGCGCCATCACGTCGTGCCGTACCACGCGCTCCCGCTCCTTCGCCACCTCGTAATTCACGTCGTCCACATGGGCCCTCAACTCCCCTATCTGCTCTTCCGAAATCTCCAACCCCAGCTCCCGCTCCACTTCCGCCAAGGCGAGCCAAAACCTCCTCCACGTCTTAAACTTCATGTCCGCCGAAAACAAATACTGCATTTCCTTGCTCGCATACCGCTCCGAAAACGGGCTGACATATCCTTCATACATTCCTTCACCCACGCCACACTTGTCCATACCGCTCCTATCCATGTCACTCCTATCCCCGCCATCCACTTGCCCTTGGCGATACTCACTTTGCCTTTACGCAAATAGTAACATGGCGCCCCCTTTTCCGTCAAGACAGAACCGAGTGGCGCCAGTGATTTAACACTCCGCAGTAAAGTAGAAATAAATCCCGATGATTTTGTTCAGACGCTTGCCGTTTACCGGATGACGAGCAAGCCATACGCATCTGGCGAGGGGCATCTGGCGCAAAGGCAAAGTGAGCATCATCAAGCTTGCTTGAATGATGCGAGCGCGCCCGCGAACCCGAGTGGTTCACGAAGTCACTCGGGTGAATCGTGCGTCGGTGCCTGAGCTTGGTGTTGTCAAGCACGTCCCCGCTGAACCCACACCAAAGCCAGGTTAAATAAAAATCACAACGCATTTATTTCCATTATCTGGTAACCAAACCAAGCCACCCCACATATGATACATTGTAAATGAATATAGGAGGATCTAACATGAGTGACTTGGCAGCGACAAACTGTGGTGGATGTCGTAACGAAGGGTGTGGTGGCAACGGGATTGGCGGGATTCTTCCCTTGCTGTTAATCTGCTGTTGTTGTGGCGGCGGAAATGGCCTTGGCGGCTTCGGATGTGGCAACGATTGTGGCAACGATTGCAGCAGCATGATCATGATATTACTATTGCTGAGCTGTTGTTGTGGTGGCAACGGCTTCTTCTAAGAGAAGAAACGCGTACCACCCACCAGTCCTTCGCACCGCAAACCCTAATCGGATGGCTCCCATGTCCGATTGGGGTTTCTTCTTGTGTGCGAAAACCCCACGCAAGGCAAACCGCACAAGGCCGCCTTTGCGCCGCGCGCCGTTACCGTGCCAGCACCCTTTTCTTCTGTTCCCTCAAGCATTCATAACAGTCCAGGTCAATTTCATAAATCGTATTGTCCTCAATAATAAGGCCCTCATCCTTGGAGTACGCGCGTCTCCTGTTCCCCGCCGCGGCTTCCCACCTATCGTCATAATCATTGTAGCCGCTTCCGTAACGACCGTTCCTTCTCCGATTCCCATTATTGTACGTGTATGACGACTCCTTCACAACGACACATCCTTTCCCGTATTTGACAACCATTGCCGTTCATCGAATCGATTACGGTATTCCGTTTGCCAACATTATTCTTCCTCTTTCTACAGCCAATATATGAAAAATACAGGAAAATGTCACAAGATTCCAAAAATTATCCTGCCATTTCCTTCACCGCTTGTCCGCATAGAACCTTACAACGTCGTCCATTCGGGAAGACATGCCCGCAAACAGCATATCCAACAACGTGATCGCAACCATCGCCTCAACGACGACGACGGCCCTCGGCACGATGACCGGGTCGTGGCGGCCCCCCAACTCCAATTCCACGTCCTCTCCCCCGGCCGTCACCGTCTCCTGACGCCTTTTAATAGAAGGAGTCGGCTTGATTGCCACCCGAATCAAGATGTCCGAGCCATCGCTCATCCCCCCCAAGATTCCTCCCGCATGGTTGGACGTCTTCCGAACCCCACCTTCCACCATGCGCATCCCGTCATTATTCTCCCATCCCGTGGCACGGGTGGCGGCAAATCCGTCCCCGACCTCCACGCCCTTGACCGCCCCGATGGAGAAAAGGGCCTTGGCGAGATTGGCGTCCAGCTTGTCGAACACCGGCTCCCCGACGCCCACCGGCATTCCCGTAACCACGCATTCCACAACCCCTCCCAGCGAATCCCCTTCCGCCATCTTCGCCTCCATAAGGGCCTCCGCCCTCTTGGAAGCGTCCATATCCGGCATATACAACGGACTCTCGTCCAAATCCTCCATCCTCATCCGCCCGTAATCCACCTCTACGCCGCCAATGGCCTTCGTAAAAGCCACCACTTTCACGCCCATAAGCCCCAGGGCCTCCAGCGCCACCGCGCCGGCGGCGACCCTGCCCGCCGTCTCCCTTCCGGAGGAGCGGCCACCGCCCCGGTAGTCTCGCACCCCGTACTTCGACATATACGTAAAATCCGCATGTCCCGGCCTGAAACGCCCGGCCACCTCCGCATAGTCGCGCGACCGCTGGTCCTCGTTCCTTATCAATAGAGAAATCGACGTCCCGGTCGTCACCCCTTCGAACGTCCCCGAGAGAATTTCAACTGCGTCGCCTTCCTTCCTCGGCGTGGCGTACTTATTCATACCCGGCTTCCTTCTATCTAAATACTCCTGTATCACGCTTTCCGTCAGCGGCAATCCGGCCGGACACCCGTCGACCACCGCACCAATCCCGTACCCGTGGGACTCCCCCCACGTCGTCACGCAAAAATTCTTGCCCCATACCGAACCCGACATCGCCACCCGTCCTTTCCGTGTCAGAGAGCCAAAAGATTTTCTGTCTCCCCTGATACCACGGACTGCTTCGCACTGCGTGCTCGCGCAGTCCTAAAAACATTCGAACTCCGCCCTATCGGGCTGCGTTCTCATCATCTTCTGTCTCCCCTGATACCACGGACTGCTTCGCACTGCGTGCTCGCGCAGTCCTAAAAACATTCGAACTCCGCCCTATCGGGCTGCGTTCTCATGTTTTTGCGGGTCCCAAAGTCCTGTGTTTTCATGCAAGCATGAAACACAGGACTTTTTGACCCTGTGGTATCATTATATCAACGCTCAAAAATCTTGTCAAACCACATTTTTCGAGCGCCAACGGGCATCCCAACAATTTTCCTGCAACAATTTTTATGAAAATTCAAAAATAAGGATTTCTTTTTTCCCCGAACTGTGATATTATGATAAGGAGTCTATTACAATAGTGAAAGGAGTCAATTATGTTTGGTCAATATTTTGGCGATTATCTATTGAAAAATAATCAGATTACTCCCGACCAATTTGCCGACGTCATGGATTACCAAGACAACCATCGCGCAAAATTGGGTCTCATAGCCGTATCCGAGGGTCTTTTGTCAATCAAGCAGGCGGACGAGCTAAACCGTCTACAAGCCCTTCAGGACAAGCGGTTTGGGGATTTGGCGATTGAGAAAGGATACTTGACTGACGCCGACATTTCGCATTTGCTAAGGTTACAGGGCAATCCCTACCTTGTTTTCATACAAGCGTTGGAAGAGAACCAGGTTATGACGCAAGAAGATGCGGAGGTTCTCGTTGCCAGTTTTCAGAAGGAACGGCATTTGTCCAACTCCGACATGACCGCCATCAAGAATGGCGAGCTGGAGACGCTGATACCCGTCTTTGTCGATAAGGACAGTGATATGATTCAGTTCCTGATTGGATTGGCGTTGAGGAACGTCGTACGTTTCGTCACCACGCATTTCCGTATTGAGCATTCCGAACAGGTTCAGACGTATTCCGGCAACTACATAGCCTTCCAACGGACGAAAGGGGACCACAAGGGGTTCTTGGCGTTTGCGAGCAACGACGACTCCATCCTCAAGATTGCCAACGGCTATGCGAAGGAAATCTTCGACCTCGTGGACGAGGACTCGTTGGATTCAGTCTGTGAATTCATCAACTGCATCAATGGTTTGTTCGCCACACAGTTGAGCCATGAGAACGTGAATATTGACATGTTGCCCCCCGACCTTAGAATCAATGGTTTCACCGTGACGGCTGACGATTTGCTCGTTTTACCCATATATACATGCAATAAACGGATTGACTTGTTGGTAGGTATTGACGGCAACGTCGATATTGAGTAGAGGAGGGAATTACTAAGATGGCAAAAATTCTTATTGTTGACGATTCCAGAACGTCGCGAAAAATTCTGAAATCCATTTTGGAAGAAAGCGGACACGAGGTGGTCGCCGAAGCCGTGAACGGGGAAGACGGCATAGCAAAATACAAGGAGATTCGCCCGGAGATTACGACCCTCGACATTACCATGCCCGTAATGGATGGCATTGAAGCACTCATTCAGATTATCGAGTACGATCCGCAGGCAATCGTCGTCATGGCGACGGCCGCGGGCCAGAAGAACAAGATTGTGGAGGCCGTGAAGGCCGGGGCTACGGAATTCATACAGAAGCCTTTTGAACCGGAGCAGATTAGTTCCATCATCAATTCATTGGTCAAATAACGACCGAAAAACAAATAGTTAAGCCAAGGGTTTGCTGTCAAATGGCGAACCCTTTTTGTGCCACGGAGGAATGCGGATGGCAAAGAAATTGATGGACTTGGTTCACATCACCAAGTCATTTGACGGGGAAGTCGTTTTGGATGACTTCAATTTATTTATCAACGAGAACAAGTTTCTAACCCTACTGGGGCCAAGCGGTTGTGGCAAGACCACTACGCTTCGCATTCTGGGTGGATTTGAGGCTCCGGACGCCGGGCAAGTCATGTTTGGCGACAAGGACATCACTCACCTTCCCCCCAACGAACGCCAGCTGAACACCGTGTTTCAGACCTACGCCCTCTTCTCGCACATGACCATCGAGGACAACATCGCCTTTGGATTGCGCATCAAGAAGAAGAGTCGCGACTACATCAGGGACAAGGTGAAATACGCATTGAAGCTCGTCAACTTGGACGGGTTTGAAAAACGTACGCCCGACTCGTTGAGCGGTGGACAGCGCCAACGAATCGCCATTGCGCGCGCCATCGTGAATGAGCCGAAGGTGCTCCTATTGGACGAGCCGTTGGGCGCCCTCGACCTAAAGCTCAGGCAGGACATGCAGTACGAGTTGATTCGCCTCAAGAACGAGCTGGGCATTACCTTCGTATACGTGACGCACGACCAAGAGGAGGCTTTGACCATGTCCGACACAGTCGTCGTCATGAACCAAGGCTACATCCAACAGATCGGCACCCCGGAGGACATATACAACGAGCCCACCAACGCCTTCGTCGCAGACTTCATCGGGGAGAGCAACATCATTCATTCTACAATGGTAGAAGACAAATTGGTCACCATTTTGGGAGTCAACTTCCCCTGCGTGGACGTGGGTTTCGGCCAGAACCGTCCCGTGGACGTGGTAATCCGACCGGAAGACGTGATCCTGACGAAGCCGGAGGACGGCACCCTACAGGGCGCCGTCACCTCCTTGATATTCAAGGGCGTACATTACGAGATGGAGGTACTGGCCGGAGGTTTTGAATGGTTGGTACATAGCACGACGCTGTCCCCGATTGGCACGCAGGTCGGCATCAAGGTGGATCCTTTCAACATTCAAATCATGAACAAACCGGAATCTGAGGACGAGGAGGCGCGGACGACCGATGAAGAATAAGGCGATGAATTTACTCTCGTTTCCCTACATCCTGTGGATGGCGGCCTTTATCCTGATTCCGTTGGTAATCGTGGCCGTCTATGGCTTTACCAGTAGGGAGGGCGGGTTTACGACGGAAAACGTGGCGGCCATAATGGAACCCAACAACCGAAGGGCTCTATGGCTCTCCATAAGGCTTTCCCTTTTATCGACGCTGTTTTGCTTCATTATGGCCTATCCCCTCGCCATGATACTGAACAACCTGAAAATACGGAGCAGCGGCTTCATCATCATGATATTCGTTCTGCCGATGTGGATGAACTTCCTGTTGCGTACGTTGGCTTGGCAGCTCTTATTGGAGAAGAACGGGGTCTTTAACGGCATCCTCTCCTTTCTCGGCCTTCCACACATACAGATTATCAATACGGAGTGGGCGATTATCTTGGGAATGGTGTATAACTTCCTTCCCTTCATGGTATTGCCCATATATAATTCCTTAATCAAGATTGACAAGGAAGTCCTGCACGCCGCACGGGATTTGGGAGCCAATGGCTTTCAAACGCTCCTCAAAGTCATACTGCCCCTTACGCTGCCCGGAGTCATCAGCGGCGTTACGATGGTTTTTGTTCCCGCCCTCACCACCTTCGTCATCTCCGACCTGTTGGGCGGCCGCAAAATCCTTCTGATTGGCAACGTCATCGAGATGGAGTTCCTGTCGGCCGGCAATTGGCACGTCGGTTCCGGCTTGTCCCTAGTGTTGATGGCCTTCATCGTCATCAGCATGGCGATTATGTCCAAATACGATAAGAGTGCGGGAGGGACCGGCGTATGGTAAAACGATTCCTTTCACGAACCTATTTAGGCTTAATCCTCATCTTCCTGTATGCGCCCATCGCCACGTTGGTGGTACTTTCCTTCAACAGCTCCAAATCCATGGCGCAGTGGACCGGTTTTACCTTCCAGTGGTACACGTCCCTGTTCCAAACGGACAGCCTGATGAACGCCTTGTACTACACGTTGCTGATTGCGTTCCTCTCCTCGGTATTGGCCGTCATCATCGGAACAGCGGCCTCCCTTGCGATGAACCGCATGAAGCGGGCACCGCGCGCCATACTGATGGGGATTACCAACATCCCCATGCTGAATGCGGACATCGTAACCGGCATCGCCTTTATGATGCTGTTCCTTTCGCTCAATTACGCCTTCGGGTTCTCCAGCATACTGCTGGCGCACATCACGTTCAACATCCCTTACGTGATATTGAGCGTCATGCCCAAACTGGGGCAAACCGACTCCAGTACTTATGAGGCGGCACTGGATTTGGGCGCCTCGCCATTGTACGCCTTTTTCAAGGTTACGTTGCCGGAGATTATGCCCGGCGTCATGACCGGCTTCTTGTTGGCGTTCACCATGTCGCTGGACGATTTCGTCATCACGCATTTCACCAAGGGTCCCGGCGTACACACGTTGTCAACGAAGGTTTATGCGGAGCTGCGCAAGGGCATCCACCCTGAAATCTACGCCCTTTCCAGCCTCATGTTCGTCTCCGTCATACTGCTGCTGGTCATCGTGAATCGACGTAGCAGCCTCGTCTCACACACGAACCACAAGAGTCATAAGAAGGGTTCCAAGCGTTGACTGAAACACGCAACGCTTCGCATAAGCGAAGGTTGTTGTCAACCGCCAAGCGTTGACTTTCTATAAATAAAAAACATGAAAGAAAGGATTGAAAATGAAAAGATTATTGATTTTAGCCATGTGTACCGTTTGTTGCGTGTTCCTAGTGACGTCCTGCCGTCCGAAGGGGGATTTGTTCATCTACAATTGGGGGGAGTATATAGACCCCGAAGTCCTCGACATCTTCGAGGAGGAGACCGGCCTGAACGTCGTTTATGACGAGTATGAAACCAACGAGGTCATGTACCCCAAGATTTCAAAGGGAGCTTCCAGCTACGACCTCGTCTGCCCTTCCGATTACATGATACAGCGCATGATTGAGGAAGACTTGGTGGCGGAGATTAACTTTGACAACGTCCCCAACATCAAGCACATAGGGGAAGAGTACATGACGGCCTCCCAAGCGTTCGACCCGGAGAACAAGTTCTCCGTACCTTACTGCTGGGGTACGGTGGGCATCCTGTACAACAAGACCATGGTGGAGGGGCCCATCGACAGCTGGGACGTCCTGTTCGACGACCAATACAAGGAAGCCTACCAAGACAACGTCCTCATGCAAAACAGCGTGCGGGACGCTATGGGCATCGCACTCAAATATCTGGGCTACTCCTTGAATTCGACGAACGAGGATGAGTTGAACGAGGCTAGGGATTTGTTGATAAAGCAACGGGAGAACGGGGTGGTGCAAGCCTACGTGATTGACGAGGTACGCGACAAGATGATTGGGAACTCCGCCGCAATCGGCGTCATTTATTCCGGCGAGGCACGTTACACGATGGAAAAAAACTCCGACTTAGAATACGTGGTTCCCAAGGAAGGTTCCAACATATGGATTGACTCATGGGTCATCACCAAGGACGCCAAGAACAAGGAGAACGCCGAGCAATTCATTAACTTCCTCTGCCGTCCCGACATCGCCTTAATGAATTTTGAGGAAATCACGTATCCCACTCCCAATATAGAAGCCAGGGCGCTCATTGCAGACGAAGCCGTCCGCAACAGTTCCGTCATATTCCCTGATGCGGCAACCATGGATGCCTGCGAGACGTTCCGTTACCTTGGCCCCGAAGTGGATGAACTGTACAACGAGAAATGGAAAGAAGTAAAGTCCGCCGAGGAGTGATTTGTGTGCCGTCATGGTGACTTTTAAGAACGCCTTGATGAATTATTTTCAAAAACAGATTGTTCAGAAAGAAAACATATGGTATAATCTTTATAGACAACCGTGTACGAGGTGGTTGGCCCCCTATAACGACAAAAAGGGGGTGGTGCTTATGAGTACATACGAAATAATTAACTTGTTAATCAGTTTCGGATTGCTTATAGTTGCGCTACTTGCCTATCTAGACAAGAAGCACAAGCGATAGCACTAAAAAATCACCTTCGTACTTTGGCAGGTGCAAGGTGATTTTCTAGCCAACAATCGGCCAACCACTTTGTGGCGGTTGTCTCTTGTAATGTCATTCTACCACGATCTAGGGAAAAAAGCAAGGATGACTTAATCGTTTGATTTAACGTTTGTTAATCGTTGGTTTAACGCCGCTTGACACCCGTTGATGGAGAAATGGATGGACGTACCACTTCCGTCATGTACCCCCGCATTATAACCAAACAGCCCAATCGCCGTAATCAAACGTACCCGCCCCGTGATGGAGTTTGCCGTCAGCCTTGATACTGCGAAAAGCGTCCACCATACGGTTTAAAATCTCTGGCTGAACGTCAAGGCTGTGATGAGCAGGAAACACCCTTTTCACAGGCAACGCCGCTATCTTCTCAAGAGAAGCCAAATACGCCCGTGGGTCAGTGGAGGGATAATAAGCAAATAACGTATCCTTATAAACAAGGTCGCCAGTAAATAAGTATCCCCTCTCCTCTTCCCAAAAGCATAGATGCCCCGGCGAATGTCCCGGCGTATGCAGCGCCGTCATTACGCGCCCGCCCAAGTCAATCGTATCACCATCTTCCAATACCCGAGTAGGCGTTCCCTGAAAAAGCTTGTAAGTTTTAACATCATAACCCCTCGGTAAATCACAACGATCCACAACCATCTCCCGTATCGTATCCATTGATAATGGAAACTCACCATGAAGCCAGTTCAATTCATCCCCATGCGCATAAAAATCTGGGTAGTGCTCATGACCGCCGACATGATCCCAGTGAATATGCGTCGCCGTAGCGACAACCGGCTTGTCCGTCAATTTGCCCACTTCACTCGAAATATCACAAATACCAAGACCAGTATCAATAAGCAAACACCGCTCCTCCCCTTCCAACAGGTAACAATGCGTTTCTTCCCAATGACGATACTCACTAATAATATGCGTATTCCCATCAATCCTGTCAATCGTAAACCAGTCCCCCATCTTCATTCCCCTTCTCACCTTCCATGCCAACTAGCAATCCCTTGCCCATCAGTACCCAACCCTGCATTTTTTGCAAACCATTTCCGCTGCATACACTCATACCTGTATACACTCACATCATGAGGGTGCACTTGATAATCACACACTTGCTCAGACCCTGCCCGACACACACATCTCGAACACCAGTTTCTATTGTAGCATAGGAACAAACGTTTGACAAGAAAAACCCGAATTTACAGTTAACCATTTATAGACATTTATATCCATTTATAGTTGACCCAGCAGTCCCCTCCACTAGAACCGACAGGACATTCAAGAAGCGATGGCGATGCGCAATCGTTAGCTTGTAGAAGGTGAAAGCGTATGACATGGGTTCCTGATTCCATAAGGAGGGTGTGCGGCACCGTCGGTACTTAGGCTGCGTATTGAGCAGCCTTACGTACCGCTACGGTGACGCTTAAGCGCAAGCGGCCCTCCGTTGGAACAGGAAACCCATGTCATGCGCATACACCCCTACCCTAACGATTGCCCGCCACTTCGCTTCGCTACACATTGGTGCGGGTCACTTCCGTCACGCCCTCCAGCTCATGGAACCTGTCCATTAAGCTCATCAGCTCCTCCTTCCCCTGTATCTCGAAGGCAATATTGATAATGGCGACGCCCTCCTTGTTCGTGCGACTGTTGAGGGCCGTCACGTCAATCTGCTTATCCACCATCACGGCGGACACCTCGGCGAGGATGCCCAAACGGTTCTTAGCCAAAATGGTCACCTCCACCAAGTACTGCTCATTGAGAGGTTGATACCCCTTTATCATCCGCCAATCCAGCTCGACCAACCGTCCCCTGTCCAGCTCGGACAGATTCATCACGTTGATGCAGTCCGTGCGGTGGACAGCCATGACGTGACCCTTCGTAACGAACCCCACCACCTCGTCTCCCGGCACGGGGTTGCAGCATTTCGAATAGCGGACGTCCATGTCCTGCACGGACTTCCCTTCCATGGACTCCCGCCTGTCCTCCTCACTCATTGACACAAGTTTGTTGACGACTTGCCCTTCCTTCAATCCTCCATGTCCGATGGCCGCCAGAAGCGATTCCCAATCCTTGAAGCCGTACTTCTTCATCGTCTGCTCCATCCATTCAGGCTTCATCACGTCCCCTTCGGCAATCCCCTTTGCCTCCAAGTACGCCGACAACATTTCCTTCCCCTGTGTGATGTTGCTCTCCTTGAATTCCGCCATGAACCACTGGTTAATTCGGTTTCTGGCCCGCGGAGTCTTGACCAAGCCCAGCCAATTCCTGTTGGGTCCAGCCGAATTCTGCGAAGTAATAATCTCAATTTGGTCGCCGTTTTGGATGGCGTAGTCAAACGGCATCATCTTGCCGTTCACCCGCGCGCCAACCATCCGATTACCCACGGCGCTGTGGATGGCGTAGGCAAAATCAATGGCGTTGGCCCCATTGGGAAGGTTCTTGACCTCACCCTTGGGAGTAAAGCAGTATATCCTTTCAGAAAACACGTTCAGGTCGTTCTTCACAAGGTACATGAACTCGCGATTGTCCGGCATGTCCCTCTGCCACTCCAATATCTCCCGCAACCACGTCAGCTTTTCTTCTTCCCCGTCCTCCTGGTTCTTCCCCACCACGCCCTCTTTGTACTTCCAATGTGCGGCGATTCCGTATTCCGCCACTTTGTCCATCTCCCTCGTGCGTATCTGCACTTCAAAAGGCTGGCCGCCAGGCGAAATCAACGTCGTGTGTATGGACTGGTACTTGTTCGTCTTGGGCATGGCGATATAGTCCTTAAAACGACCGGGGACGGGTTTGTACGATTCATGCATGATGCCCAACGCCGCATAGCAATCCTTGACCGTCTCCAGCACGATGCGGATGGTAAACAAGTCATACATCTGCTCCAACGTCTTGTTCTGCCTCACCATCTTGCGGTAAACACTGAAGAAATGTTTCTGTTTTCCATTCACCTCACCGAGTATCCCGTTCTCTTCCAACCTCTCCCTCACGTCTTCTATCATTTCATTAATGAACGCCTCTTTGGCGCCCTTCATGTGCTCCACGTTCAAGACCAAATCACGGTATGCCTCCGCCTCCATATACCGCAATGACAAATCATCCAGCTCGTTCTTAATCTTCGCTATCCCAAGGCGGTTCGCCAACGGGGCGTAGATGTCCAACGTTTCCTTGGCAATCTTTATCTGTTTCACTTCACTTTGAAACGTCAGCGTCCGCATATTGTGCAAGCGGTCCGCCAATTTTATGATAATGACCCGAATGTCCTTCGCCATCGCCAAGAACATCTTCCTCAAATTCTCCGCTTCCAACTCCACCTTGTCCGCGGCGTAGGGTATCTTCTCCAGTTTCGTCACCCCGTCGACCAAATACGCCACGTCCTCGTTAAACATTTCCGCTATTTCCTCATTGGTGTATCCCGTATCCTCCACCACGTCGTGCAACAACCCTGCGGCAATCGTCTCTTTATCCAGCTCCAAATCAGCCAAAATAATGGCCACGCTCAAAGGATGGATGATGTAGGGCTCGCCCGACTTGCGCGCCTGCCCCCCATGTGCGTTCCTTGCAATACAATAAGCCTTGAAGATTAACGATATGTCGGAAGAGGGATGGTACTCGACAATCTTGTCAATCAACTTAACGTACAGCGTCTCCGGGTTCTGCAATTCTTGACGGTCGATTGAATCTGACATGGTGTACGACTCCCTCCCTTCCTTATATTCCATCAAAGGTAACGTTCACTTACTGTGCGCCCGCGAACCTGGTATCATTATATCATATCTATTCAAATTGTCAATTTAGTATACGGACTGTGCCATTGCTGAAACACCCCTAAAACTTCCGAAAATCCTTCACGTCGTCCACCACGATTTGGGCCCCCCGAATCAAGTCGTCAAACAGCCCTATTCGATGGAAGTTCATCACGACCATGCCGACGGGTATTGCGACGATCATTCCAAGAATCCTGCCAAACCGATACCCTATGAACATGAAGAACATCGTGGCCAAAGGATTGAGTCCAATGCTGTCCGCCACCATCTTGGGCTGGATTACTTGCCGTACAATCATGCAGACGACGTAAAGCACCATCAACAGGACGGCTTGCAGGTAATCCCCCGTAATCGCCTCGTAGGCGGCCCACGGCCACAATATCACCCCCGCGCCAAAGATGGGCAGGAAGTCCAGCAACGCGATGAGGAACGCCAACAACACCGTATAATCCACCCGTAGCAGGAACAACCCCACCAGCAACACAAAGAAAAGGACGACCGCAATTTTGAGTTGGGCGCGGAAGTATCCCCCGATGGCGGACTGAAAATTAGTGGATATCATTTGGTACCTGTCCTTCACGCCCTTCGAGGTCCTCTTCGCCATCCAATTGGCGATGTTGTCCTTTTCGGCAATGAAGAAGTAGGAGGAGAGGATTGTGATAATCCCCATGACGAGGCCGTCCGCCATATTCATGACCAAATGCCCCGCCGACTCGATGGACATGACCTTGTCCATGTTGTTGATGGAGTTGCCGACGGCCTCCCCAACGCTCTCCATTAGGCGGTCGAGGTAATCCCGCACGGGAAGCGGCAGAATGTCCACGTTCGTACGCAATTGTTCCCTGAAGTCGTCAATCTCCTTCTCCACACCCTCGTAAATCCCGGGCAGGTTCTCCAACAAGCTCGAAACCTCTCTTGCCAACGTCGCCACCGTAAGGTACAGGATGCCTGTAACGGCGGCCAACGCCAGTACGATGACGACGACGGACCCATGCTTCCGCACGATCTTAACCCTGCGCTCCAAGAAACGAACCAGCGGATTGGCAATCATGGCGATAATCCACGCCACGACGAACGGCCAAAAGAAACCAATCAGCTTGGGTACGACAAAAATCAGCAGCAACACGCAAGCGATTGCCAGCAGATAGTTAACCATGATTTTTAGGTACGTCTCTTTTTTCCTCATGTCGATCCCCTCTCCCGCATTACAGGTAGTTTACCGTAAAGTGCAACTCCCCCTTCCGATCTACCTCCATCACCATGTAACTGCATCGGTGCCCCTCCTGTCTGGGCAACGATATACTGCCCGGATTCAACGTCGTCAAATCCGCCTCCCTCTCCAGCAACGGCCTGTGCGTATGTCCAAACATGACTATTTCCGCCCCCCGCGACCTTGCCGCGGCCTTCAACTTGTCCGTCCCCACGTACACCCCGTATCGATGTCCGTGCGTTATAAATACATGGTGCCCGCCCAGCCACAACTCCTCATCCTTGGGCAAATCAGCTCCATAGTCGTTGTTGCCGGAAACCATATGTACGGGGCAATCGGCCAGCGACCTCACATACTCCTCGCTTCCTTCCAAGTCACCTAGATGAATCAAGGCGTCGATGGGAGGCACCTTCCCCATGATGTTCCTCATATTGGCGTTGCGACCGTGTGAGTCACTCATTATCAATACTTTCACGTTGCAATAACTCCTTCATTGCCTGTAGCGCCCTTCCCCTATGGCTAATTTCGTTCTTCTCCTCGGACGCCAACTCCGCCGAGGTACAGCCATACTCCGGAAGGTAGAAGATGGGGTCGTACCCGAAACCGTTCTCCCCCTTCTCCCCATAACCAATCCGCCCCTCCAACACGCCCCTCGTGGTGACGATCCTGCCATCCGGAAACGCACAGGCGATTGCGCAGACGAATCTGGCACTACGTTCGTCGCCCTTTGCCTCTTTCAACAATTCTACAATGTGGTTGTTCTTCACGTGGTACGGAGTACCTTCCCCCAAGTATCTGGCAGAATAGACTCCGGGCGCCTTGTCGAGGTAATCCACTTCCAATCCGGAGTCGTCCGCCATGACGATTTCCTTCGTCTTCTCCATCATGGCCTTGGCCTTGAGGATGGCGTTCGCCTCGAACGTGTCCCCGTCCTCCTCCACTTCCTCCTCCACTCCTACGTCCTTTTTGGACAAGACCTCGTATCCGGAACCCTTCATGATGGCTCGAACCTCGTCCATCTTCCCCTCGTTGCCCGTGGCAAACACAATCCTCTTACGCATGGCCATCCTTTCTGGACGGCTTGGGTCCTAAGTATTGGTAAAAATACGTCTTCATCATCCCATTGTATATCTTGCGGTTCTTATCCGCCTTCCTCCCAATATATTTCTGTGCGTCCTCGTAACCCGAAATGACGTAATAGGACCACGAATCCAACTGGGAGAAGGCGCGCCCCATTTCCTGGTAGAGCTTGGGTAGGTCGTACTCTTCCTCCAACCTTTCGCCATAGGGCGGGTTGGTCAGGATGAATCCGTATTTTTTCTGGCTGCTCAACTCCTTTACCGCCCGCTGCTGAAAATGTATCATCTCCTCCACCCCGGCCAGCTTGGCGTTGGCGCGCGCCATCTCAACGACGTCCCCGTCTATGTCATATGCCTGTATGTTCATCTCCACGTCTTTCCGAACCTTGTCCTTTGCTTCGGATACGGCGTCCTTCCAAGCCTTCTTGTCCACCAAATTGGTCCATTCTTCGGCTAGAAACGTACGGTTCACTCCAGGCGCCATATTCGCCCCCATCATCGCCGCCTCAATCGGTATGGTCCCACTGCCGCAGAACGGGTCCACCAGAATACGGTCCCTCCTCCACGGCGTCAGCATAATCAAGGAAGCCGCCAACGTCTCCGTTATGGGCGCCTTCACCGTCATCTTGCGGTAGCCCCTCTTGTGCAGGGATTCCCCCGACGCGTCCAGTCCAATGGTTACCTCGTCCTTTATAATGGCGATGCGAAGCGGATAGGAAGCACCCGTCTCCTCAAACCACTCGACCTTGTACTTCGTCTTCATCCTCTCCACGATGGCCTTCTTGACGATCGACTGGATGTCGGAAGGGCTGAACAACTTGCTCCCCACGGAATTCGCCTTGGCAACCCAGAACTTCCCGTCCTTGGGTATGTACTCCTCCCACGGTATTTGCTTGGTGCGCTCAAACAACTCGTCAAACGTGGTCGCCGTAAAGGCGTCTATCTTTAACAGCACCCTCTCCGCCGTCCGTATGAACACGTTGGCCCTGCACATGGCGTCAAGGCCCCCCGTAAAATATACCTTGCCGTCCTCCACCTTACTGACGGAGTACCCCAAATCCAACACTTCCCTTTTGCAAACCGCTTCCGTCCCAAAATGGCACGGCAATATCCATTCGTACATCTGTCTACCTCCTGTATGTGACTATTATGACCCAGAACCAGACCAATGTCAATCTTTAACGGCGATAATTTCTTGTAGACGCCATCTCCCCACGGGCATAATTTTGATATGCAACCATCCCGCCACACACATTCTTTACCCGATATCCCAATCGACACAACTGTCGCGCGGCCAACAGGCTTTGGTTCCCCCTCTCACAATACAGGACGACTTGGTAATAGTCGTGCAATTGGTATTGCTGATTTTCCAACTCCTCATAAGGGATGTTTACCGCCGTCTCCACATGGTAGGCGTCATACTCCTCCTTGCTCCTCAAATCTATGATAAGGGTGTTCGGACTACCCACGTAAGAGTCTAATTCCTTTGCCGGAATCATGTCAAAGTCCATGGCGGCTTCTCCGCTTTTTTATACCATTTTATTCTAACCATGGGCATATGTGACATACTGCAAGGCAGACGAACCCCGAGCGACACGATACATGGTGTCTCCCGGGGTTCGTCCGTACGTCGTATCCATTGCTGGCAATTGGGTTATCTGTAGTTTTTGCTTCCCGGCTCGTCGTTGCTGCTCTTCGCATTGCTTCCCGCATAATTCTTCGCGCTGCCGTTCGACTTGCCACCGCTGCCATTCATGTTGTTGGGCTTGCTGCTCCCTGAATTATTCTTCGACGTATTCTTGGGACTGTCTTGTGCCATTTTTATTGCCTCCTGAATGCATAATTTTTGTTACACCTTTATTGTTCACCGTTTTTCAAAAATTATACATGCAAAATGAGGAAGTATTGGCGCCCAACACAAAGTACGTCTAAAATCCGAATCTACGCCTTCCCTTGTGAGCCGAACAGCTCCATCTTCTCTTTGACCGTCGCCTTAATCGCCTCAAAACCCGGCGCCAATAATTTACGCGGGTCAAACCCCTTCCCTTGCTTGTCTTTGCCTTCTTCAATGTATTGCCGAGTGGCGTCCGCAAACGACCATTGGCATTCCGTATTCACGTTAATCTTCGCCACCCCCAACGATATCGCCTTCTTGATCATGTCTTCGGGAATCCCCGTGCCCCCGTGGAGCACCAACGGCATCTCCCCCGTCTTCTGCTGTACGGCTTCCAACGTCTCAAAGCTCAAACCCGCCCAATTGTCGGGATATTTACCATGAATGTTGCCGATGCCGGCCGCCAACATGGTCACGCCCAAGTCCGCAATCCTTTTGCACTCGTCGGGATCCGCACATTCGCCGGTTCCCACCACTCCGTCTTCCTCGCCGCCGATGGAGCCGACCTCCGCCTCGATTGACAACCCCTTCTTATTACAGACGTCAACCAACTCCTTGGTCTTCTCCACATTTTCCTCAATTGGATAATGCGAGCCGTCAAACATGACGGACGAGAACCCGGCCTCGATGCATTGTTTCGCCCCTTCATAGCTGCCGTGGTCCAGATGCAGGGCGACGGGAACCGTAATCCCCAATTCCTCCAACATGCCGTTGACCATCCCGACGACCGTCCTATAGCCGCACATATACTTGCCCGCCCCCTCCGAAACGCCTAGGATGACGGGAGACTTCATCTCCTCCGCCGTCAACAGGACGGCCTTCGTCCATTCCAGATTGTTGATGTTGAACTGCCCCACCGCATACTTTCCCTTTTTCGCCTTCTCCAACATTTCCTTTGCCGCTACCAACATAAGTGAATCCTCCATATCCTGAATTATTTGACTAGGCAACCGTATGGCGCCCCCATGTGCGCCGTCAAACCACCCTCCGACAATGACTTATTATAACCCATCTTCCGCTAAAATGAAACAAAAATTTTCTGGACTCCGAATATCCAACCCAGGCGCACCGCCCGTCCGTTAGTTGGGGATGGGCTTGTGTTGTACCAGTTCGGTGCGTTTGCTGATTCTTCGAAAGGTATATCCCCTGTTCTGCGCATAGTCGATGACGTCATCCAACGCGTCACAGGTAACGTGGTTCCCGCCAAAGTCATGGCACAACACTACGTTTACCCTATGCTTCCTCAATCCACTTGTGACGTTGCGGTAAACGGAACCCTTTGACTTGTATCGTTCCGCATCTTCCGCACTTACGTTCCAATCGAAATATCGATAGCCTTCCTCCTGTACAAGGGACGTCAACCTCGTCATAACGCCCGGGTTGAATTTACTGCTACTATTGGACGAGCCTCCCGGGAACCTCATGATGGTACAGTCCTTTCCCGTCAGCTTAAACAGCTTCTTCCTCAATCGGGTTATATTCTTCATGAATGCGGCCTCTGAGCGGTAAATGTCCCGATATACGTGGGAAAGCCCGTGAAGCGCCAGCGTATGTCCTTCTTTGACGATGCGCTTGATCAACTTCTCGTTGGCCACGCTATAGTTTACCACGAAAAACGTCGCCTTAATGTTCCTCCGTTTGAGGATGTCGAGTATCCTTGGCGTGACGTCGGAACTGGGGCCGTCGTCAAACGTTAGGTATACTGCATTCTTCGGAATGCCGACCGCCACGCGGCAGCGGTACCTCTTTTTACCCGCCTTGCCCTCCATATCCACGACGCCCGCACTCACTCCCGTAAATGTTCCGTTCTTCTTGATTACGGCTACCCGTGGGTTGGTGCTGCTCCATTTCACCTTCTTCGCAGCTTTCTTCTTCACGTTCGCCCAATTGACAACGCCGCCTTTTCCTTTTATAACGGTATAATTTACGAGTCCAAGACCTTTCTCGGCAACCGTCACCTGACACCGACGCTTGCGCTTGCCCACCTTGGCCAGAATCGTGGTCACTCCTTGGTCGACCCCCCACACTCTTCCTTCTGCATCCACCATCGCAACGGCTTCGTTCTTACTGCTCCACCTGATTCTCTTATCCGTCCCCTCTACTTTTAGTTGGCGCACCCTCCCCTTATGCAGGGTGAGCGCCTCCCTGTTTATCTGGACGACGGGCTTACGGGATTTGTCGTCTTTATCCTCTTTTTCATCTAACGCTCCATTACTCTTGTGCGTGGCAATTTTCGCCTTCGCCTCCGCAAAAAATATAAGCGAACACATGGTAACTAACACAAGGTATTTCCGTACTTTTATCGGCCTCATGACAATCTCCATTCCCGTATGTGCTATGTGATGATACCAGGGTGCATGAAATGCAGAGCAGTCCGTGGTATCAGAGCGACAAAATACCTTTTGTCGCTCGAATCATGTGATGCAACGGGGCAATTATAACACGTTTCGACTTATTTGACAAAAGAAATTCTTGTAAAGTCCCTTGCCTGCTCCGCCTTTTTTGTTGTATTTTATGCTTTTCTGTGTTAAAATACAGTTAGTGTAGTAAGTTGTGAATTGACTGAATGAACTATTTATTTGGGGGGCTTGATTATGCGTAATCGACCGAGAAGTTGGTATTGGGTTATCTTTTGGCTCATCATCTTTTGGCCCGTGGGGCTATATTATCTGTTGAAGAAACTGTCGAGCGACAATTCAGCCGCAATAAGCGGAGGGTCGAAGACAGCTTCCATCGTTGGCTGGGCTCTCCTTCTCATCGGCGTCTTCGGGCTTTTTTATGAAATCTTCAGCAACCGTGACTCTTACGCCATCGTTATCGCCATCATGCTCATTGTGGGAGGCGGCATACTGATACTTAAAATGGCCAAGTCGAAAAAGAGGGCGCTCAAGTACAGACAATACATCAACGTCATTGTAAATCAAAAAAACAGGAAAATAAGCAACATTGCCGCCATTGTCGGTTTGTCTTCCGATGAGGTCGCAACGGATCTACAGGATATGATACACGCCGGTTACCTAGCCGGCGCCTACATCAACCAGAGTACCCATGAAATCGTTTTGAGACAGGATGATGCCGCGGCAACCACCATACGCATAACGAGGGGGGCGTCCTCCGCCCAAGAAAGGGTCGTCCACTGCCCTGGCTGTGGCATGGATACCGTCGTTACCGTAGGTAGCGTCTCAAGATGCGAGTATTGCGATAGTTTGATAAATGGCTGAGGGGGGCGCATTAAGAGTGAAAGCTTATTACAGCGAAACTCATCTAAACAGACGTTTCATTATTCCTTGCTCCATATCATCAATATTGTAGATATGTTCCATCACGTCAAACGTCTCTCTTAGGTTTCCTTTTGCACTCTTCCACCCAATCCCATCCGTAAACCAAACAAAGCTAAAACCCTCAACGGCATCCGACTCTTTCGATAGCATTTTATAGCTCCTAGCAGTTTCATTCAACTTTGATCCACCGCCACCATAAAAATTAGTCTCACATCCATAAATCATGTCTGGCGTTTTTACTACAAAATCAAACCGCTTCTCGGTTTTCCCATTATTCGATAATTCCGAGAGATCAATCTCCCATTTCTTTTCAACATCTTTCAAGGTCATCTCCTTGAAGTACGTTTCGCCTTTTTTCAACCCTGCTTCAATTATATATTTCTCCACCAAATCTTCCATCTGGTGACCCCCTCTATTCTTTCGTCCATTAGAATCCATGCCCGTCTCAATGCCAAACGCATAATCCACAAGGCTATTTACTAGATGGTTAGCCATCATGTCAAATAGACACGTTTTTCTCATAAAGGTGACGTACTGCTCAATACTTTGGTTCTGCTTCCTAAAATCATATAAAAATGCACCTTCTTCATCCTGCGCATAAACCTCATGTGCTCGAACCGCAAGTAGCAACGGGATGCATTTTAAAGTTTCAGGGTACTTCCTTACGACGTCGACGAACTCCTCTTCAATATTCTTTGAACCAATTAATGAGTTTAAGATATTTAGCTCAATTTTTATTGCTTCCACATTTCCTTCTACCTTGCTAAAATCTATGTAATATCCATAACTTGATATACTTGCTCGAAACTTGCCCAACCACTCAACAAAATCTCTGTCAGCCATATATTTTCTCCAATCTTCTTCTGCTTATTTTTAAATACTCTTCCTCATTGTCAATACCAACAAACAATCTCTTGTTTTTTCCTGCCACTACTCCCGTTGTTCCAGAGCCACAAAAGGGATCCAGTATGACGTCGCCCTCATAAGTAGAGGCTAGTATAATTCTTTCTAATAGGTATTCTGGTTTCTGTGTCGGATGTTTTCCTTCTCTCTTTTCCGACAATTTTGTAAGACTCCCCCTCCATACATCCTTCATTTGTTTCCCTTCATTCATTCGCTTCATTAAGTCATATTGAAAGACCTGTTTTGCCTTCTTGTCATTTTTCTTAGCCCACAAAATGGTCTCCGTCGAATGTGTGAAACATCTGCACGCCATATTGGGTGGTGGATTCGTTTTCTGCCAAGTTATGTTGTTTAGTATCCTATATCCTTCTTGTTCTAACGCCATGCCAATCGAGTATATATTGTGTAGCGTTCCCGATATCCATATCGTTCCGTTTGGTTTGAGAATTTTTTTACACAAGCGAATCCACTTCCGATTAAATTTATGCTTCGTCATTGTATCTTTACCCTCGTCCCACGTCGCTTTATTTACTGAAACCACCTTCCCTCCCCGGCACGTTATCCCGTTATTGCTTAAAAAATATGGGGGATCGGCAAATATAACGTCTACACTCTCGGATTTCATCTTCATCAATATCTCACAACAGTCTCCTAAAAGCAATCGTTGCGTCTCCGTCTCATAATACGGTTTCATTCCCCCACCCAATAATGCTTCCAATATTGTCCTCCTAATAATTCGTGATGATGATTTCCTTTCCAATCCTATTCGCCGCATCGGAATTTATCATCCTCTTGACCTCTACGACTTCTTTATTATAATCGTCATACAAGTCATTGATAAATTCTGTATCATGATTGGTCAACATACAATAACAGCCTCTCTCGGTCAAATCTCGAAACACTTTTGACAATCGAATATGACTTTCCTTGTCAAACCCCTCTTTTGTGTAAGATTCAAAAGACGTGGGGTTAATTGGTGCATATGGACTGTCAAGAAATAAAAAGTCTCCCCTTTCTGCCATATCACACACTTCTTGAAAATCCCCCTTCATAATCGTGGTATCTTGCAGATATTCCGACACCGCCATTATGTTCTCACGATTGCACGACTCTCTAACGCTGTTATTATAAGGAACGTTAAACAGACCTTTCGCATTTACACGATACAAACCATTAAAACAGTGTTTATTAAGAAATACAAAGGTGGCTGCCAATTCAACATCGTATTCTTCCTTCATCATCTTATCGTTAAAGTGCTCTCTGGTCTGATAAAAATACTCCTTTTTCTCTATTTTTATCTTTTCGTCTAAACCGGCTATTTCATCCAAAAAGGATTCTGGCACATCTCTAATTTTCTGATATGTATTAATTAAAGCCACGTTAATGTCATTTATCGTTGCATTTACTGGCGATAACTCAAAATAAACTGCACCACCACCCACAAAGGGTTCAAAAAATTTCTTGTACCCGTTCGGCATTTTCGCTCTTATATGTGGTATCAATTGCCTTTTCCCACCAGCCCACTTTACAAATGGTGCGGCATTACTGTCCTGCATCCTCCATCCCCCTCTTTATCCTCTATAATGACTTTTCTATCAAACTACATTATAGATGAATTACACTCAAATAACAACCTCTAACTTGCCCACTCATTTTAAGAAAACAAAGATATATTCGTGCGCCAACATCAGAAAATTCTTGGGTCTTTCAACCCAATACCTATTCGAGCCGCAATTATGCTGTTCTTTTATGATAATTTCCTTCGTCTTAAAGCCTACTCGTAGAAAGCTGTTCATAACTTGAAATCCCAATGGGATGACGTTCCCGTTCCTTCGAATATCTCCCATCATGATTGTGCATACCTTTCCTTCTTTTAGAACCCGAAGAGACTCCTTTGCCACATTTGTCATCGCTTGGACGAATCTCTCTAATGATAGTAGTGAAATGTCCTCTCGTATCTCTTCGCTATACCTTATTATGTGGGCATAAGGCGGGTGTGTACAAATCAAGTCCAGGCTCTCACTCTTGATAAATGACAACTCTCTGGCATCCCCTTGTTTTAGAAAGATTTTGGAGTTTGATTGAGAATCGAATTTCAGATTTTCCCTTGAGAGATTTAGTGCTTCTCCATTTACGTCTATGCCGATAGCGTTGCGATTAAGTAACTTGGCTTCAATTAATGTCGTTCCACTACCCAAAAATTGATCCAGAACCCATTCATTTTCTTTACTGTATCGAAGAATAATGTTCCTGGGAACGTGTGGCGTCCAGTTTCCACGATACCTCCCTGAATGTGTCGCCCAACTACCACGTTCTGGAAAAGACCAAACTGTTGTTGGCTCTAGATGAAAGCTATTCGGTTGTAGTATGATATCACACTCCCCCTTTCGTTATGATTTTCATTATATACTATATGTATAGAGAATGCAACCTTATTTTCTTTCACAATATGTGAAATTATTATGTACGCCTTTCATGCTATACTAATCACAAATAGTGAAGGGATGAGCAAGGAATTGTTCTTCTCACTTATCGGATCTGTCGTAACACTTCGCCTGCTGTTAAATACACCTGTCAAGACAATAAAAATCCCACCTCGGCAGGCAAAGGCTTCCCGCCTACCACGCGTCAATAGCTTCTGCCTACCACGCGTCAATAGCATCCCGCATCGGCAGATAAGACCTGCCGATGGCGGTCTGCACGCGGACATTCGCCGAATGTCCGCTTACGAAAACAAAAATGACGGGCGTCGCCCATGCTAGCATGGGCACGCCCGTCATTTTATTTTCGATTGACGCTCGGACTCAAAGTCGTCACGATCACTCTTTTATTGTCGCCACACGGCCTGATCCAACGGTACGGCCGCCTTCGCGGATGGCGAAGGTCAATCCTTGGTCCATGGCGATGGGGTGGATGAGTTCAATCGACATCTCCACGTTATCGCCGGGCATACACATCTCGGTGCCTTCCGGCAGGTTGATGACGCCCGTTACGTCCGTCGTCCTGAAGTAGAACTGCGGCCTATAGTTATTGAAGAACGGCGTATGGCGGCCGCCCTCGTCCTTGGTCAATACGTAAACCTGGGCGGTAAACTTGGTGTGGCACTTGGTTGAACCGGGCTTGGCCAATACCTGGCCCCTCTCGATCTCGTCCCTCTGTACGCCACGAAGCAATGCGCCAACGTTGTCACCGGCACGAGCCTCGTCCAACAACTTACGGAACATCTCGATACCCGTTACGACGACCTTCCTTACGTCTTCCTTGATGCCGACGATCTCTACTTCCTCGGACACCTTCAATATACCCCTCTCAACACGGCCGGTGGCAACCGTACCACGACCGGTAATGGAGAACACGTCCTCAACGGGCATCAAGAACGGTTTGTCCGTATCCCTCTCAGGATCAGGAATGTAATCGTCAACCGCATTCATCAGCTCCATAATCTTGTCGCCATATTCGCCACTCGGATCTTCCAAAGCCTTCAACGCGGAACCTTGGACGACCGGCGTGTCGTCTCCCGGGAACTCGTACTCGCTCAACAAGTCGCGAATCTCCATCTCTACCAATTCCAACAACTCTTCGTCGTCTACCGCGTCGCACTTGTTCATGAATACGACGATGTAAGGAACGCCTACCTGACGGGACAGAAGGATGTGCTCCTTCGTCTGCGCCATAACGCCGTCGGTGGCGGCAACAACCAGAATCGCACCATCCATCTGGGCGGCGCCGGTTATCATGTTCTTAACGTAGTCGGCGTGTCCCGGGCAGTCAACGTGGGCGTAATGCCTTTTTTCCGTCTCATACTCCACATGGGCCGTCGATATCGTAATACCTCTTTCACGTTCTTCCGGAGCCTTGTCAATATTCTCAAAATCAACCGCCTCACCGGTACCCAGCCTAACGCTCAGCGTCTTCGTAATCGCTGCGGTCAACGTGGTCTTACCATGGTCAACGTGACCGATGGTCCCGATATTACAATGTGTTTTGTTTCTTTCAAACTTTGCTTTTGCCATTTCTAACGTCCTCCTTCAATTCGATTGTACCGCATATGTCTCATTATATTTCATATTTGAAATATTTTCAAGCGGTTTTTTCATGTTACTGGATATTTCCCTACCTTACTTCGCTAGCAGCTTTTCTTGTATGGATTTGGGCACCGTCTCATATTTCTCAAAGAACATGGAGTAGTTGCCCCGCCCCTGCGTTTTGGAACGCAAGTCCGTGGCATACCCAAACATCTCAGACAATGGTACGAAGCCTTTTACAATCTTGCCTCCCCCAACGTCCTCCATACCTTCAATCCGTCCCCTACGCGAGTTGATGTCGCCGATTACGTCACCCATGTATTCCTCCGGCATGGTTACCTCCACCCTCATAATGGGCTCCAAGAGGACTGAACCAGCCTTGTGCATGGCTTCCTTGAACGCCATGGAACCGGCTATCTTGAACGCCATTTCACTGGAGTCCACTTCATGGTAGGAACCGTCCCATACGGTGGCGTGTACGCCAAGTACGGGGAATCCGCCCAATATACCGGCCTGTGACGCTTCCTTGATGCCTTCTCCAATCGCCGGGATGTACTCCTTGGGGATGTTGCCGCCAACCACGGTGGATTCGAACTTGAACAATTCTTCCGCATTGGCGTCCATCGGCTCAAACTTAACTTTACAGTGTCCATACTGACCCCTGCCGCCGGACTGCTTCGCGTATTTCGTCTCCACGTCCACGGCCTTGGTGAAGGTCTCCTTATATGCGACTTGCGGAGCGCCCACGTTGGCTTCGACCTTGAATTCACGCAGCAAACGGTCCACGATGATTTCCAGGTGCAATTCCCCCATGCCCGCAATAATCGTCTGTCCCGTTTCGGAATTGGTATGCGCCCGGAACGTTGGGTCCTCTTCCGCCAATTTTGCCAGCGCGTCGCTCATTTTCCCTTGCCCCGCCTTCGTCTTAGGCTCGATGGCCAACTCGATGACCGGCTCGGGGAACTCCATCGACTCCAAAATAACCGGATGCTTCTCGTCACAAATGGTGTCGCCCGTCGTCGTAAGCTTGAACCCTACCGCCGCCGCAATGTCTCCGGCGTACACTTTGTCCAACTCTTCCCTTTTGTTGGCGTGCATTTGCAGTATGCGTCCTACGCGCTCCTTCTTTTCTTTGGTTGCATTGAGGACGTAGGAACCTGAATTCATGGTTCCCGAGTACACGCGGAAAAAGGCCAGCTTGCCAACGAACGGGTCGGTCATGATTTTAAAGGCCAATGCGGAGAACGGTTCTTCATCCGACGAACGCCTGACCACTTCGTTCCCTTCGTCGTCCACGCCCTTGATGTCCTCAATGTCCGTCGGCGCGGGCATGAATTCCACGATTGCGTCCAATAACTTTTGTACCCCTCGGTTACGGTAAGCGGTTCCACAACAAACGGGAATGACGCTGCAAGCGCAAGTCGCTTTTCGTAACGCCTTCTTTAGTTCTTCGTCCGACGGTACCTCGTCTTCCAGATACGCCATCATCAAATCGTCGTCCGTCTCACATATTTTTTCAATCATGTCACTCCGGTACATCTCCGCGTCGTCCTTCATGTCGTCCGGAATCGGTTCCACGGAAACGTCCTCGCCCTTGTCGTCATGATACATATAGGCTTTCTGCTCGAACAAGTCCACGACTCCCTTGAAATCGTCTTCCTTCCCAATCGGCAACTGGATTGGCACCGCATTCTTACCCAACCTCGTCTTAATCATGTCCACGGCGTTGTAAAAATCCGCACCCATGATGTCCATTTTGTTGATGAACGCCATTCTCGGCACGTTATACGTGTCGGCCTGACGCCAGACGTTCTCTGACTGGGGTTCCACCCCGCCTTTTGCACAAAATACGCCTACTGCCCCGTCCAATACGCGAAGGGAACGCTCCACCTCGACGGTGAAGTCAACGTGGCCGGGTGTGTCGATGATGTTGATGCGATGCTCCTTGGCGTCCTCAACCACCTTGTTCTCCTTTTGGAGAGTCCAGTGGCAGGTCGTGGCGGCAGAGGTAATGGTGATTCCCCTCTCCTGCTCCTGCTCCATCCAGTCCATCGTCGCCGTGCCTTCGTGCGTGTCCCCTATCTTGTAGTTGACGCCGGTATAGTACAAAATGCGTTCCGTCAACGTTGTTTTGCCCGCATCGATATGAGCCATAATCCCAATGTTTCTAGTCTGCTCCAACGGGTATTCTCTTCCTGCCAAAAAAATTCCTCCAATTCTACCCTTGCGCGGCACTCTTCGCGAGCCTACCCAGGTTCGCGGGCGCGCTCACATCCTTCAAGCAAGCTTGATGATGCTCGCCTTGCCTTCGCGCAAATACTTAGTCATCCCACATGGTCGGGCCATGCGACCTACCAACGGTAATTGGCAAAGGCCCTGTTCGCTTCCGCCATCTTGTGCATTTCTTCTTTTTTCTTTACGGACGCCCCCGTGTTGTTGGCCGCGTCCATAATTTCGTTGGCAAGCCTTTCCTTCATCGTCTTCTCGCCCCTCTTACGAGAGTACTGAGTCAACCAACGAAGCGCCAAGGCGTGCCTCCGTTCCGGCCTAACCTCGATGGGTACTTGGTAGGTGGAACCGCCAATGCGCCTGGCTTTAACCTCCAACTGGGGCATGACGTTGGCCAACGCCTCTTCAAACACGTCAACCGCTTCCTTCCCCGTCTTCTCGGCTATGCTTTCAAACGCGGCGTACACAATCTTTTGGGCCGTACCCCTTTTTCCGTCCAACATGATGTTGTTAATCAACTTCGTAACAATCTTACTCTTGTAGACGGGATCCATCAATACGTCCCTTTTCTGAATATGTCCTCTACGTGGCACGTAACTTCCCTCCTTAATTATCAACCTGAGTCCCAGGCGACGCCATTCACGCGCCTACGACCCCGCGGGCCCATTTGCACCCCCGCGTAATTAACTCATCGGTACTCACCAGTTTCAGTGTCCGCACCAGTTTAATTTTTTCTTTATGCATAAAGGTAAAAATTAATCCGGCACTTCCCCATATTAGTGATTACTTGGCTTTCGGCTTCTTCGCGCCATACTTGGAACGAGCCTGCCTTCGGTTTGCGACGCCCGCCGTATCCAACGTACCACGGATAATGTGGTACCTGGTACCCGGAAGGTCCCTTACCCTGCCACCGCGAATCAGTACCACGCTATGCTCCTGAAGGTTGTGGCCTTCGCCCGGAATATAACTGGTAACCTCGATTCCATTGGAAAGACGTACCCTGGCTATCTTCCTAAGCGCCGAGTTCGGCTTCTTGGGAGTAGCCGTCCTTACGGCCGTACACACGCCCCTCTTCTGCGGCGAGCTGGCGTCCGTCATTCGCTTCTTCAATGAGTTCATACCGTGCTGCAGAGCCGGAGAAGTGGACTTCTTCGTGGTCGTCTTCCTTCCCTTTCTTACTAATTGGTTAAATGTTGGCATTAATTTTCACCTCCTGTCCGTCAAATTTTAATCCCCGCACACCCTTCGCACAAAAAAAACTGTGCAAACGCACACGCCTAATCATTTTATCCCGAATGAAGAACCTTGTCAAGGAGAAATTTGAGATTTTTTTATGAAAGTCCCGCCAAGCGGCCACGGGAAGGGCAAGCTCGCTTGCCCTTCCCGTGGCCATTTGGCGGGCTAGGAAGAATGAGCAAGAAGGGCGTAGCCCGAATTGCGAATGATTCCGGCAGCCGCGAGAGCGCGAAGCGCGGAGCGGCTGACTTTCATAAACCCTCGCACGGCCGCTTGGCGGGCTAGGAAAAACGAGCAAGAAGAACCCAATCCGAATTGCGAATTTTCATAAACCCTCGCACGGCCATTTGGCGGGCTAGGAAAAACGAGCAAGAAGAACCCAATCCGAATTGCGAATGATTCCGGCAGCCGCGAGAGCGCGGAGCGCGGAGCGGCTGACTTTCATAAACCCTCGCACGGCCGCTTGGCGGGCTTCCCTCATATATCAACATCCATCCCCTCCGGCCACGCCACGTCCGGGATTTTCTCCGCAAACCCCCTAATAACGTCAACAAGCGGCATGAGCGGATCAATCCCATACAGGAAATGCGACAACGTCCCCCCCTCGATATAACGAATCACCATCGCCGCAAACGACGCCTCCTCGAAAAGGAAAAGTACGGCGAATACAATCCACACGCTCACCAGTCCCAAGGCGAGGCCGGCCGCCATCCCCAAAATCTTGTTCACCTGTTTCAGAACCGGAATGCGTTCCACCTGCTCCAGGAGGGAGCGTATCAACCGAAACAAAAGCCCCACCCCAATCATGGCGCCCACAAAAACGACGCCGCTCAACGCATACGGCGTATCGCTCGGCATCATGGCCATAAGCACCCGCCATATGACGAACCCAATGACAATCGACAAGACCCTTCTCACCAGTAGCAACAACGTCACGAGCAGCCCCCGCTTGTACCCAAAGAACGAGGACAACCCCAAAACCACCATTATAACGGCGTCCGCCTGAAACCCCTCACTCATCATTTCCCTCCGTCAGCTTTAGCTCCTTTATCTCCAACTCGTCAATCACGTAATACCGGTTACGGTTCTTCGACTTCATCAAGTAGGCAAAAGTCGCATCAAACGTATAGTTCCATTTTTCCGTCCCATTCTTGCGAATGACCACGCACGATTGGTTCGTACGCAAAACCACCTCGCCGCCCTGCAAAGATGCCTCGCTATAGTCATACCCTACCCGCTTGTCCAACCGTAGCTTCCCCTTCCCATCATACAACCTAAGCCGACTGCCCCCCTCCCCGTTCGTCTCATCCAACAGAAATCCAAACGTTCCCTTTTCAACCAACGCACTCCTAATCTCCTTGTCGAATTCCTCGGAACGGACCTCTTCCGGCTGCTTCATATTCTTATAGAGAGTGTACCCCTTTTCCCGGAACACACACACGGCGTTATTGCCCAGGAACTCCACCTTTCCCGGCACCTCGCCCGGAAAAGCCTTGCCCCCCACGAGGTTGTTCTTCTCCCTTCCGACGTCAGAGAAATTGTAGAAGACCAATTTACTCTCCATCGCCCCATTGGCGACGCCGGCATATATGGCGACCAAACTCTCGGCGTTCGGGGACAGTGCAAAATCCACGGGATAGCCATCCGTTTTGACGTTCGTGGGAACCTCGACCAATCGGTCAACCGTGGAACTGTAAGGGTTAAACAAGCAGAGCAGGTTCGCCTCCTCCTCTTGAAGCAGTAAGGCCACGACCCCTTGACCCGCCACGCGAACTTGCTGGATGGGCAAATCGTTGTCTATCTTCACGCCCGAGTCCTTACCATTATATACGTAGCAATCCGTCCCCCCGACGTCGGCAATGGCGACGTAATCGCCACAGGCGTCCACCGTCGGATTGTTCATCTCATATCCGCCGTTCCAATAAGTCTTGCCCGACGCGTCCAACAGAGAGGCGCCATCCTTGCTGTACTTAAGGATGTTGCCGTTACAATACTGGTAGACGACCGAGTTGCCATCCGCCCGATCCGTTGCGTTAACCAGTTTCATCCCCCGATACGTGTGCGTGCGATAGTCGTTCCAGAACAGGAACGCCGCCACTAGGGCGACAAGCACCAATAACAGAAGCAGAAGGGAGACAACCCGCCTGCGCCGCTTTTTTTCCGTCTTCAGCCTAGCGTCGGCGTTGACTTGCGACAAACCATCCATATGACTTCGATTCCCTCCCTCATACCTTCGCCAAAACCACGGCTATGGTTTGCATCTTCCGCAAGGCGAATACCCTTGCCCCACTACCTCTTCCCTGCTCCACGTGGTCTCCAGTGCATTTTCTTCCTTCATGTCGTCTATGCTGGAACACGAGGGGATATGGAACTTTCCCGTGTTCGTATTAACAATGTAAGTCGCTTCACCAGAAACGGCCTCCCCTTCGGCCTCTCCCGGATCCACATTCCCCTCGTTCACCTTTGCCTCGTCCCCAACCACGACGTCCTCGTCCGTTTCGCTTCCCGCACCCGCCTGCCACGTCTCGGTCGGCGGCTGGTTCCACGTTATCTCCTCTCCGTCGGACGTCGCCACAATCCCTCCCTGCTCGTCCGTTCGGAACAATTCCGTCCCCATCGACTGCAAGGCGTTCAGCGTCCGCGCGTGCGGATGCCCATATGGATTCCCCTCCCCACAGCTAATCACCGCGTACGTCGGATCCACGGCCTCCAGAAACTCCCTGGTAGAGGCGGTTTGACTGCCATGGTGCGACACCTTGTACACGTCGGCGGATATGTCAATCCCGTTCTCCACCATGTCTTCTTCCGCCTGCCCTTCGGCGTCTCCCGCAAGCATGAACTGATTGTCTCCGTGGCTAAGGAGAATGCCTATCGACCCCTCGTTCGCGTCGCCTCCATAATCGCCATTCGGTGCAACCATCGTGAATTCGGCACTTCCCAATGTATAAGAGTCGCCAACCTCGGGTTTGGTCAGCTCGTAACTCTTATTCTCCATGGTTTGGACCACCTCGTCATAGGTCCTTGTGTCCTTGTCACCCTCCGGCATCATGACCGTTTCACAATCGAACTTATGCAGGACGACGTCCAATCCCCCGATATGGTCGGCGTCGGGATGCGTCCCAATCACGTAATCCAACCCCTCTATCCCTTGCCCTTCCAAGTACCGCTGAACCACCGACCCTTTATCGTTGTCCCCCGCGTCAACCAACATGGCGCGTCCGTCGCAAACGACAAGGGTACAGTCACCCTGCCCCACGTCCAGGAAATGTACCTCCATCTCTCCGTCAACTATGCCGGATGACGGTTGGCTCTGGTTCGCGCAAGCCGTCAGGAAAAATGCGAGGACAATCGTAATCAACCATCTTAACCATAAATCACGTCTTATTTTCATCATGGTTATCATCTTAACATATGACATCCAGAAAATCAATTGCATCTGGCACTCTTTCCCATGCAAAAATTGGGGCGACATAAAAAGCGTTGTTGAAAACCACAACGCTCTACAGTTTGGCTTTGCCAAACTTGCTCCGCAATTGAGAACTTTCCTGTAAGGCATAAAAAGCGTTGTTGAAAACCACAACGCTCTACAGTTTGGCTTTGCCAAACTTGCTCCGCAATTGAGAACTTTCCTGTAAGGCAAAAGGGAGGCTCCGAAAAACCGTCATCCAGTTTCTCGAAGCCTTGCCGCATCACCCCCATGCCTCATGGCGCACAATGCCTTACTGCTTGGGTATCATCAGCCTCTGGCCTTCATATATGTAGTCTTCGCTGCTCAGATTGTTTATGTTGCGTATCGTCTCCACCTGGTAGATGGATTTGAATATGCTTTCTGATATTTGGCTCAGCGTGTCCCCCTTTTTCACTATATAGTAGTCATAACCACCCGCACTTGCCTCTTCATTGGGGACGGCCTCCTGCCCTTCCGGATTCTCCTCCGACGTTTCTCCCGACGGCGGGGCGTCCGTCACTGCGGGCGGGGTTGCATTCTCAGCCGTCTCCCCCGTGGGTGGGGCCACCGACGCTTCCGTCGACACATCCTGTTCCTGTCCCGCTTCGGGTGACGCCGCCGCAACCTCCTCCCCCGTCTGCCCTTCTATCGAGACGTCCTCCGCCTTGCCTGGAGGAATCCCCGTTGACGCCGCCTCCTCGTTCTCCTTCTTGTCCACGTCGCCTTCTACCGTCTCCACTTGAACCTGTCCGTCGCTTTGGGGACTCGTCAACCCTTCGTTAATTACGTCCAACGCATTCCCCAGACCGTCCTTCTTGGAACGGCCACTCAACCGAGTCGTCCCAATGATCAAAATGATGGCGGCAACGACCATTCCCACTCCATACGCATATTGCGCATATTTCTTCGTAGTCTGCCTCTCCTCCTTCTTGCTCGACATTTTCTCCCGCATATCCTTTACGGCTTGCTCCACTTTTTCGTTGGCCGAGGACTTCGTCCTCCTCCCATCCACCATGAAACTCTGCATGCCGGCGTTCTTTTCATAGTATATGTAGTGTCCTTTGAGCCGCTTGAAATGGTTCCCCGAATACAGAAAAAGACCTTCTTCCTTTTCCTCCCCGTCGTATATTAGGAGCGCCTTGTCCTGCCCGGGGAAATTCTCCAGATGTATCTTGCGCAAATCCTCGTCTATCCGAAACTCCTGCCCTTTTCTCGTAAAAACCCAGCCAACCACTTCCACTTCCTCAAAATAAGTCTTGATTTTGTCGTATATGTCCGACCACGTCTGGTTGGAAAAGGTTGGGCTCCCCCCCCTCCGAAATCCTTCCACCTCTACCGCCCCATTGATGAACAAATACCTGGCGTTGTTGTGCCACTGGGCCTGGCCCAACAAAACGGCCGCCCTACATTCCGCCCCCTCCTTCTCCGCCATTTGCCTTACGTATGTCATTACATAGTCTTCTAAATATACCTTCTTCTCCTCTTCCACTTCCCCTATTTGCCGTATATTCTTCGGTAGCTTCACGATAACCCCTCCATTCTGGAACATTATATGGGGACAATATACCACAGCCTTTCCATTTTTTTTGTCATTTTGGCGGTTTCGAGACAAGGGTATGTTCGTCCGATTGTGACTTAATAGTTCACCAATCTCCTTATTTTTTTCATAATGTGGGGACGCGCCCCGCCTCCATGGGACGTGTTGTCGCTTCCCATCATTTTATGCGAAAAATTTTTTTTAATATGGGGGAAATGGGCGAGTAGCGAGCGACAACTCTGTTAATACTTTCCATTGAGCGCAACTTGTGCGCATCGAGAAGAAATGGGGCTGACGAGGGCTTTATGGGACTATCTCTGAGAAAGAAACAGAAAATATATTACTTTAATCCAAAGGAGACCTACTCCATTTATGATTTTTGTGCGACGTTGACCCAATTAATCAGGAAAAAGGCCTCCGCCAACCAAGAATTGGTGCTGGTTTGCATTGGCTCGGACCGCGCCACCGGCGACTGCCTGGGTCCAATCATCGGCCACAAGCTGTCCAAATACGTGGGACCCGACTTCTCCGTATACGGCACGCTGGAAGAACCCGTCCACGCCAAGAATTTGGAGGAAACGTTGGACCTCATATCGGAAAAACATCTTGACCCCATCGTCATCGCCATCGACGCCTCCCTCGGCAACAGCAACCACCTCGGCTACATTACCTTGGGGGAAGGCTCCTTGAACCCGGGCATCGGGGTGGACAAACGCCTGCCTTGCGTCGGCGACATCTTCATCACGGGCATCGTCAACATATCCGGCATGTTGAATCAGATTCTATTGCAAACCACGCGGTTGAACGTCGTCATGAAACTGGCCGACTTCATTTGCCTCGGCATCCGCTACTCCCTGCACGAATCTAGGAAGTAGGCGTTGGCTGAGAGCATCCAACTTCGCTCCACGCCAGTGAACCTGCCTACAACTCCACTCGTCCCTCCAACGCCCTTAACAGGGTCACCTCGTCAATGTACTCTATATCGCCGCCTACGGGGACTCCGCTGGCAATCCTACTTACCTTGATGCCGGTGGGCTTCACCAGCTTGGTGATGTACATGGCCGTGGCCTCCCCCTCTATCGTGGAGTTGGTGGCAATAATCACTTCTTCCACCTCCCCCTGTAAGCGGCTCAACAACTCCTTCAACCGAATGTCGGCGGGGCCAATCCCCAAACTCGGCGATATGGCGCCATGCAACACGTGGTACACCCCTTCGTACTTCTGCGTCTTCTCGTACGCCGCCAAATCCCTCGTATTTTCCACCACCATAATCTGCTTTTTGTTACGGTTGGCGCTGCCACATATGGGACACGTCTCTTTGTCCGTCAGGGTCAGGCACTCTTTGCAGTACCTTACTTTCTGCTTGGCCTCTACGATGGCCTCCGACAGCTGCTTTACTTTATCTTCCGGCATGTTCACGATGTGAAAGGCGAGCCGCCCCGCCGACTTGGCTCCAATCCCCGGCAGTCGGGTCAGCTCCTCAATCAATCGACCCATGGCCGTACCGTAATAATCCATTAATTATTTCCCCTTCCCTCAGTTCTCTAACATTGTACCATATTCAAAAGCCGATTTACAAGTCTTTTGAGGATATGGACATTTTATTGGACATTTAATATATATAACGGGTTGCTAAAAAGAAGGACTCATGGTATGATTTTTACAGACAACCGTGTACGGGGTGGTTGGCCTTCCATTCTACATGAGATGGGAGGTGGTGCATATGTCTACATTTGAAAGTATTCACGTAATACTGACGATTGTACACGTTTCGTTGGCACTGCTTACCTACATAGTCCGTAGGCAAAAGCACAACAAATAGCACTAAAAAATCACCCGGGTACTTTGGCAGGTTCTGGGTGATTCTTTAGGCTCAATCAGCACCACCCGTCCAACGGGTGGTTTGCTCGCCCCTATAAGGGGCTGCTACCGGCTGCGCCTCAAGGCGCTGGCTTTCACTTCGTTCAAGCTA
>QMCE01000185.1_pt1 | contig 51038 bp, 48 predicted proteins | sample 1821851 | NCBI WGS metagenome assembly QMCE01 (sample SAMN09453174, study PRJNA476694) | Termite gut metagenome, whole genome shotgun sequencing project. | isolation source: worker | host: Odontotermes sp. | place: South Africa:Pretoria | collected 2016-01-28 | reverse complement strand
ACTTCCTCGGGCAGATGGCCGATGTGTCCGACGCGCTGCGTCCCGTGGCGCGGGAGGCTGTCGTCAGGATCCGGCGTGGCGTGGTGGACGCGTCTCCGCTGGAGGACTGAGCGGCGGCTGGACACGCGTGGTGCGGTGGGTTGACAACGTTGTTCTGGTTTTGGCGGGAGTAACAGGTACAATCCGTCTCGCTGGGGTGCGTGTGCTCTTCAGCGGATGTGAATGTGCGTGCGGACACCGAAAGAAAGGAAGAAATCGGTGGCAACGTCGGGACATCGGAAAGCGAAGATCGCGGGCATCGCGGTTTTGGCGTTTGTTGTTGTCGTCGTAGGAGCGGGCGCGGTGGTCGTGGGCCTTTTCTCCGACAAGGCGAAGCCGGGTGTTTCGGTCGCCGGCGAAGATGTGTCCGGCAAAGACGGCGTTGACGTCGCGCGCACCGTCAATGCGCTCACCAGTTCGTTCCAGATCGCGTTCACCTCGACGGACGGGAAGTCTGTCACAGCGAAGGCGTCCGATCTCGGCATCAGTTTCGATCAGCCGGCGACGATTCAGGCCGCCATCTCCGGCGGCCAGGGTGTGAACGCCTTGGCTCTCTATAACCCGTGGCAGCAGAAGAGCGTCCCGTTGGCCTATTCGCTCGATGACGCCACCGCGCAGCAGTTCCTTGACAGTTCGCTCTTGCCTGCGGACGTCGAGCCTCAAGACGCCTCTGTCTCATACGACAAGAAGGCGAAGAAATTCGTCGTGAAACCGGGGGTCGTCGGCCAAGCGGCCAACCTGGACGACGTCAAGTCGGCCATCGCGCAGGCGACGGCAGGGTCGCGGCAGGCGAGCTACACAGTGGCGGCGGTCGAATCGAATCCGCTCATCAGCGACGACGCAGCGAAAAAGGCCGCCGACAAGGCCAACAAAGCGCTTGGTCTCAAGCTGAAATTCACGAGCGATGAGGGTTCGTACACGGTTCCTGTGTCGTCCATCGCGATATGGACGAAATTCACGTCCGCCGACGGGGCGCTCGACGTCGTGTATGACGAAGACGCCATCGCCAAAGACCTCCCGAAAGCGCTCGACGACAAGATCGCCGCCGCTCCTGTGGATGAGAAATACCTGACCGCGAATGACGTGAACATCGTCAAACTGCAAACCGGCAAGAATGGCACCGAGGTGCCGAAGAGCGCCGCTGACAAGGCGGTCAAGGCCACGGCTGACGCGTTGGCCGCCGGTAAAGCGGTCACGCAGGCGGTGAAGACGAAGACGGCCAAGTACAAGACGGTCAAAGAGCCGGTGCCGCAGAATTACGACGAGCCGAACGGTGCGAAGTGGATCGACATCAACCTGTCGACGCAGACCGCGACGACGTACAAGGGCACGACGAAGATCAAGACGTACGTCGTGGCCACCGGCATCAACACCCCGGATCGCGTGACTGACCGGGGCACGTGGTACGTGTGGCTCAAGATGCCCGTCCAGACCATGCGTGGCGAAGGCTACGTGACGCCCAATGTGCGGTGGATCAGCTACTTCCATGGCGGCGAGGGCTTCCACGCCGCGCCCTGGGTGAGTAATTTCGGCGTGCCGCACTCCCATGGTTGCGTCAACATGACCACGAGCCAGGCGAAAGAGATCTACGACTGGGCGCCTCTCGGCACCAAGGTGGTCGTGCACGGGCAGACGCCATAGTCCGGTAGGCGAACACTCGCTCCTGAACACTGTTCAATAGCTGGGCGTCGCGTGTCGTCGGACTGGCCATGTGCTTGACTGCTCGTCGTTCGTCCAACCAGGAAGTTTGCCGATGCCACGTTCGTCGACCGCTCGCGATATCGCACTCGTCGCCGTGTTCGCGGCGTTGATCGCCGCCTTCTCGTTGACTCCGGCGCTGCCGGTGGCGGCGGGCGTGCCGCTCACTCTTCAGACGCTGGTGGTCTCGCTCACGGGGCTCATCCTCGGTCCTTGGCGCGGCTTCCTCGCCACTGTGCTGTACGTGCTGGTCGGGCTGGCCGGTTTGCCGGTCTTCACGCAAGGCGGCGCCGGCTTGGCCGTGCTCGCGACGCCGTCGGCCGGTTACCTCGTCTCGTTCCCGCTCATGGCGCTCCTGAGCGGCCTGTGCGCGCACGGCTGGCTCCATCGCACACGGTCGCATGCGTCCGCCGCGCTCATCGTCGCCGGGCTGATCGGCTCGCTCGTCGTCAACCATCCGGCGGGCATCGTCGGCCTGGTGCTCAACGCCGGACTGCCGTGGCGGGACGCGGCGGTGATGGATCTCGCCTTCGTGCCGGGAGACGTGGTGAAGAGCGTGCTCGCGGGGCTCGTCGCCGCGGTCGTCTACCGGGCGTTCCCGGCGTTGGCGCCGCTCCAGGCGAGGGCAGTGGCAGCAGAGCAGGCCGCATGATTGAGCTGCGCGGCGTGACCGTCGACGTCGACGGGCCCCAGGGGCCGCTCCGGTTGCTTGACTCGGTGAGCGTCAGCTTGGCCGAACGTCGCGTGGGCGTCATCGGCGACAACGGTTCCGGCAAGTCGACCCTGCTTCGCCTCATCGACGGGCTCGTCGCGCCGACAGGTGGCCAGGTGCTCGTCGGTGGAGCCGACACGGTGGCCGACGGCAAGACGGTGCGGCGCATGGTCGGTTTCGTCTTCACCGATGCGATGGCGCAATTGCTGGCGCCGACGGCCGTCGAAGACGTGGAACTGAGCCTGCGGTCGCGCGTCCGCGACAAGAGACAGCGCACCGCCCAAGCCTTGGAGCTGCTCGACCGCTGGCAGCTCGCCCACCTCGCCCGGCGTAGCGTGTACGACCTGTCCGGCGGTGAGCGGCAGCTCGTCGCGCTCACCTCGGTGCTCGCCGTCGAGCCGCTGATCGTGCTGGCCGACGAGCCGACGACGCTGCTCGACCTCACGAACCGGATGCGGTTGCGCGCGGCCTTCCGCCAGCTTGGTCAGCAGCTCGTCGTCGCCACCCATGACCTCGACCTCGCCGCGGACATGGATCGGGTGCTCGTCATGTGGCATGGCAGGATCGCTTTCGACGGGCCGGCGGCCGACGGCATCGCCTGGTACCGCGAGCGGACGGCGGCAGCGGTCCGCGCTGTGGCGGTGACAGGCGAACAGGGCTTCAAACGGGGCGAGGCGACAGAGGCGCCCGGTCGGAGCGGCGGTGACGCGACTGCGGCCCGCGGTCGGCAGCCCGCCCATGGGGAATCATCTGGGGAATCCCATGGCGGACGCTGACCGCCTGCTGGGCGTCTACCAGCCGCGCGGCACTCGCGTCGAACGGGCGCCGGTCGTGGTGAAATACGTCGTCTTTCTGGGGCTGACCCTGCCCGCGTTCATCGTGGGCCGATGGTGGCTGACGGCGGTCTGTCTGGGCGTGGTCGTCGGGCTCGTGCGACTGGCCCGGACCGGCTGGCGGCGGGGGCTGGCGCTCACCCGCGGGCTGGGCGTGTTGCTCGTCCTGCTCGCGGCGTTCCAGGCGGTGACCGTGTCGTGGGTGTCCGGCCTGGTGCTGGCTGGGAATCTGCTCTTGGCGATCTGGGCTAGCCGCCTCATCGTCCAGACGACGCCATCGTCCGTGCTGATAGACGCGTTGGCTGCTTTCGTGCGACCGGCCCGTCTCGTTGGCGTCGATCCTGAACGATTCGCCCTGAGTGTCGCGATTATGCTGCGCTCAATCCCGTACCTGGCTGGCGAGTTCGCGACGATCCGGCAAGCGGCTCGTGCCCGGGGCGTCGAGCGGCGGTTGTTCGGGCAGCTCACGCAGGTGGTGGTGAAGGCGGTGGGGTATGCCACCGCCACCGGAGACGCCATGGATACGCGCGGGCTCGGTTGAGCGTGCCAGGAGTTGTTAACGCGCGACGCTGACCTGGAGGCCGTTTACGAAAAGGGCGACGGCCTGGTCGAGGGTGGCGTCGTCGGTTGTCGGGGGGTCGGAGACGACACCGAGCTCGGCGGCCTGGGCGCGTTGGTCGGCGTCGAAGGCGTAGCCGAGCACGAGGTAGAGCACGCCGGTGGCGGCGGCTTGGGCGAGGCTGGGGGCGACCCCTGCGGCGGTGAGGCCGTGCTCGACAGCGGCGCCCGGCCCGTTCTCCCAACGGCCGAGCGCCAGTGTGGAGGAGACGACTTCGGCCCCGCTGCGGTGGCGACGGAGGGCCGCGTTCAGGTCGGCGGCCCAGGAGCGAAGGCCCGTGGGGCCGGCGGCGGCGTCGAATGGGGGCAGGTCGGCCAGCACCCGGTCGGAGACGGCGGCGAGCAGGCTCTGCTTGTTGGGGAAGTGCCAGTAGAGGGCACTCGGCTGCACGTCGAGGGCGGTGGCGATGCGGCGCATCGAGAGGTCCGCCAGGCCGTAGGCGTCCATGATGTCGAGCGCTGTGTCGACGATCGTCTCGCGAGACAGGTTCACGGATGGCACTTTAGCCGTCGGTAGAGGCGGAACTCGCCATCCGGCCGCGCGCGGCTGCCCGTTGGCCACTGGTTAGGCTGGTCTCATGCCAGTCGCCCTGCGTGTGATCCCGTGTCTGGACGTCCATGACGGCCGGGTCGTCAAAGGCGTCAATTTCCGCAATCTGCGGGATGCCGGAGATCCGGTCGAACTCGCCACGGCCTACGGGCGTGAGGGGGCCGACGAACTGGTTTTTCTCGACATCTCGGCATCGGTCGAGGGACGGGCGACGATGTACGACGTGGTGCGCCGGACCGCGGAGACGGTGTTCATCCCGCTGACGGTCGGCGGCGGGGTGCGCGGCGTCGCGGACGTCGACCGGCTGTTGCGCGAAGGCGCCGACAAGGTGGGCATCAACACCGGGGCCATCGTGCGCCCGGCGGCCATCGACGAGATCGCCTCACGCTTCGGCAGCCAGGTGTTGGTGCTCTCATTGGACGCGCGACGGGAGCCGGGCCAGCCCTCTGGTTTCGGGGTGACGACGCATGGTGGGCGGAAGGCGGCGGGCCTCGACGCCATCGCCTGGGTGCGGGAGGCGGCCGACCGGGGGGTGGGGGAGATCCTGCTCAACTCGATGGACGCCGACGGCACCACCGACGGTTTCGACGTCGAGATGATCCGCGCGGTCAAAGCCGTCGTCGACGTCCCGGTCATCGCGTCCGGTGGGGCGGGGACGGCAGAGCATTTTGTCCAAGCGGCCCGGGCTGGCGCCGACGCGGTGCTCGCGGCTTCCGTCTTTCACTATGGCAGACTCACCATCGCCCAGGTCAAGGCGGCGCTCAGTAGGGCTGGGTTCGTCGTGCGTGGTTCCCGTAGTTTGAGTGCTTAGGTGGGAGAGCGTTGTTTGTGGTGGGTTTTCTCGATTTGCGCTAGATTACTCACAGGCGCCGCACATGCGCTTACGTTATCGATGAAGTAGGGGAACTTCGTATGTTCAAATCTCATATGGCGCGCAGGGTTGCGGCGCTTGCAGTGGGGGCCGCGCTTTGCGCAACCGGCTTGGCCGCTCCTGTCGCGAATGCGGCTGGTCCGTCTGCTACTCTTTCTCCGTCATCCGGCTGGGTTCAGTCTGGTAGCACGTTCACGCTGTCCGGTTCCGGCTGCACAGCGCCGCTGCGCGAGGATGGCACTCCCATTCCTGTCGCAGTCGCTGTCGTCGATACGGCGACGACCGGGATCGTCGGTCAGGCCACTCCTGCGGCTGATGGCACGTGGAAGGTCACGTTCGGCCAGCTTTCTGATTGGCTGCCGACGGGCGGTTCTGCGTCGGTTGGGGCGTTGTGCGTCACCTATGGGGCAAGTGATGACCGAGCAGCTCTCGTGAATGTGGTGAGCGACGCCTTTGACGTGTCCTTCGTCGGCGTCACGTCGTGGCCTAGCTCCGTCGGCGGCAAGGCCGTCACGGTGAAGCTCGCTGGCTTCGGTGCCAACGAGAAGGTCACGATTGTGCTGTCGGGTCATGGCGAGAACGCGGTGATCGGCACCGGCACATCTGACGCGGACGGCAACGTGAGCCTTTCCGTCACTGTTCCGAAGTCGGTCAAGCCAGGTCTCTATACGATCACGGCTACGGGTGCCACCAGTGGTCGCACTTTCGTTGAGAAGAACGGCTTCCGTGTGGGCAGCCCGTCGCTCAGCATTCCGAGCAGCATCACCGCTGGCAAGAGCGCCACGGTCACCGGCACCGCTTTCTTCCCCGGCGAAAAGGTCACGGTGACGATCAAGGTCAACGGCAAGGACGTGACCATCGGCACCGGCACCGCCGCGAGCGACGGCACCGTCAAATTCACGATCAAGGTGCCGACGTCGGTCAAGGCTGGCACGTACGACCTCACGGCGATCGGTGATCCGGATGCCCAAGGGAAGCCTGCCACCGTCGTGACGCAGAAGCTCAAGGTTCTGGCACCGGGAACCTCCAGCGACGAGGGCGGCATGCCTGACCAAGGCACAGATGTTGCCTGACGACAAGACGCCGATGGGGGGCGAGGATTCATCCGAAGATGAGTCCTCGCCCACTCATCAAAGTTCAGACTCGCCTGTGACTGACCATGATGTTTCAGCCGCAGGCGAGTCTTCGTCTGTGCCTGCGCAGTCTGAAGAGGGCGATGGCGAGGCCGTGGAGGATGTGAAAGCCGAGGCGGCCGCTGAGCAAGGCGATGCGGAGGCTGTGGGGCAAAGCGATGCCGAGGCCGAGAATCGCGATGAGCTAGCGGACGAGACGCCGTCTGAGCCGACGGATGACGAGACGCCGTCGGAGACTACTTCGACTGAGACAGCGCCTCTGGCTGGCGGCCCACTGCAAAACGACCGCCCGTCCGCGGCGGAGCGGATGCAGATGGCCGGGCTCGACGAGTCGGCGACGGGCGACACTGGTGTGGCTGCCGAAACGGCGTCTCAACCTCATCGGTCGCTTGTCCGACGCCTGATCGTCCCGATTCTCGCGATCGTGGTCATCGTGATCGTGGTCGTCGCCGTCGTCATGGCGGTGGGCAGAGGGTCTGGCGGCCCCGCCATTCCGACCAGCGGCTGGCAAACGGCTCGTCCCTTCCCGACTGTGGCGCCCAGCTCGACCCCGGAAGTCGTGGGGGCGGTGCCGAAAGCGGACCCCCAGCGCATTGTCATTCCGGACGCCGACGTGGACGCCGCGGTTGAGTTGTACACGGTCGACATGGCGAAGCGGAGCAACAACCCGCTGACCGGCGCCGCCTGTTATTCGAAGGGTCGCATCGCCTGCGTCAATCCGCCCGATGTCAACAAGGTCTATTGGGAAAAGGCCGGCGTGGGAGAGATCCCCTTCGGCGACCAGCCTGGGACCGATTCGACCGGCACGGTTTACATGGCCGGGCACGCGTCAGGGACGAAGGATGTCGTCTTCAACGATCTGTACACGTTGAAGACCGGCGATCCCGTCGACGTCACGACAGCGAACGGGACAGTGCGCTATCTCGTCGAACAGGTGGTCGTGCTCGGCAAGTCCAGTTGGTCGACATCGGAGTGGGCGAACGCCCAGGTGCCGGGACGGCTCGTGCTGGCCACGTGTTACCACGCGGATGGCGCGAAGGTCGCGGGCAACGGGTCGTCCACGCAAAACGTGCTGGTCATCGCCCAGGTGCCAGCGACGAGTTCCCTCGGCTAGTGACGACACAATCGACGGCCGACGGGGCGTGGGGCTGCGGCCCGTCGGCCATCAACGCAGTGGAGGGGAAATCCGATGTCTGATGAGCGGGCAGCTCTGCCGCCGAGGCGGGCGGTGCCCCAACAGGGCCGGAACCGTCGCCAGCACCGCAAAGCCGGGTGGATCGCCGCGATCGTGGGCTGCTTGGTGGTGTTGCTCGTTGCCGTCGACGCCCTGGTGCTCGTCAGCCGGATCGGCCGCGTCAGTCTGCCTCCTGTCACGATGGCCGGGAACGCCGATCCGGGCGAGACGTGGGTGATCGTCGGTTCGGACAACCGCGCCGACGTGCCAGACGGGTTGAGCAAATACGGCAGCGGCGGGGCGGAGATCGGCGAGCACGCCGACATCATCATCGTCGTGCATCAAACGGCCGACGGCACGCACGCCTTCGCGGTGCCGCGTGACATGTGGGTCAGGTCCAGAGCGGGCGATCCCGGACGTCTGACGCTCATGCTGACCTCGAGCCCCGACGACTTCGCCGCCGCCATGTGCCTCAGCCTGGGCATCCCCGTGGACCATCTGGTCATCGTGCACATGGGAGCGTTCATTGGGCTCGTGAACGCGCTTGGCGGCATCGACATCGACTTCCCCCACGCCACCCGGGACGCCAACGCCCAACTTAATGTGCCGGCGGGGCTCAACCACCTGAACGGCGACCAAGCGTTGGCCTACGTGCGTTCGCGGGAGCCAGAGTATTTCATCGATGGCACGTGGAAGGCCGAAGACATCACGCAGGGGGCGCAGGAACAACGGCCCCAGGCGGCCACCCAGGTGTTGGGCCAGGTCGTCAAGAAGCTGAAGGCGGCACGCAACCCGGTCACGTGGCAAAACGTCGCCTGGGCGCTCACCAGCAACACGTTGGTCGACGAGGGCACGTCGTTCTTCGACCTGCCGTCTTTGCTCGGCAGCATCGACGGGGACATCCCCGTCTTGCCCGTCTCGCCGTCCAGCGGCGAGATCATCGCGGTGCCCTCCGATGAGACGTATCGGGCCCTGATGGCGGCGGGTTATCCATCCGGGGCCTGCCGGATATGAACGCGGTTACGATGAGCACCATGGATTGCCTGTTTTGTTCGATCGTGGCGGGAGACATCCCGTCGCGTCAGGTGTACGCCGATGATTTCGCCGTCGCCTTTCTCGACATCAACCCCCTGCATCCCGGGCACACGCTCGTGGTGCCGCGGCGGCATGTGAGCGACCTGCTCGACGATCCGACGGTGTTGGCCCAGATCGCGCCAGCCATCACAGCGACGGGGCAGTTGCTGGTGGACAAGCTGGGGGCGGCCGGGCTCAATATGATGTCGAGCGTCGGCAAGATCGCCGGCCAAGAGGTGATGCACCTGCACGTGCACCTGATCCCGCGGATGGCTGACAAGCCGGGACTGCGGCAGCTGATGGTGCGCGAGCCGATCGGTGACCTGGACGCCATTCTGGCTCGGATCGTCGGTGGCGAAGAGCCACGCTGATCAATGCCGCGGCGCTGACCGTGATGAGGCGACGGGCCAAAGATCGGGGCCGTTTCCTGCGGCAGCGTCTTCCTCAGACGTTCACGATCGTTTGGGAAGGGTCTGGCGACAGGGTTTCGCCGGCCTTGTGACGCGGTCGGTGCGGCCCCGGGAGATTTGGGTCGGCGAGTTTTATCTGACGCCCACTATATGGATTCTTTCGCTCACGAGTTGACATGGTCGCGGTCCTGCGTCACGCTGGAGCCATGTTTTTCGCAGTGCTGGTACTTATTCCGCGTGTCGGTTGAACACTTACTGTTCATCCGACACGTTCCCTCGTCTGCTTCGGCAACGAGGGTTTTTTGTTGCAGGCACTGGATTCGAGACATGGAACGGAAGGTGACCGATGGACGATCAGCCAATGATGCTCACCGGAGCACAGGCTTTGGTGCAATCCCTGGAGCGGGTCGGGGTCGATGTGGTTTTCGGCATCCCGGGCGGCATGATCCTGCCCGCCTACGATCCGCTGTTCGCCTCGCGCATCCGTCACATCCTCGTCCGCCACGAGCAGGGCGCGGGCCACGCCGCCGAGGGCTACGCGCTCGCGACGGGCAAGGTGGGCGTCTGCATGGCGACGTCTGGCCCCGGCGCGACCAACCTGGTGACGGCCATCGCGGACGCCTATATGGATTCGGTGCCGCTGGTGGCGATCACCGGCCAGGTGGCGAGCGGCATGATCGGGACCGACGCCTTCCAGGAGGCCGACATTCGTGGCATCACGTTCCCAGTCACGAAACATAGTTTCCTCGTGACGAAAGCCGCGGACATTCCGATGGCGATCGCGGCGGCCTTCGAGATCGCCGGTACCGGGCGGCCGGGCCCCGTCCTCGTCGACATCACGACGGACGCCCTCGCCTCGTCGGCTCCGTTCGTCTGGCCGGAGACGGTGCCGCTGCCCGGTTACCACCCGAACGTCCACCCGCACGCGCGGCAACTGCGACAGGCGGCGGAGCTCATCAGCCAGGCCGAGCGGCCGGTGTTCATGGTCGGCGGCGGCGTCCGGCGGGCCAAGGTGTCGGACGAGCTGGCTGAGCTGGTGCACCAAACCGGCATCCCGGTCGTGACGACGCTTACGGCGCGCGGGGTCTTCCCCGACAGCGACCCGCTCAACTACGGCATGCCCGGCATGCACGGCACGGTCGCGGCGGTGGGGGCGCTGCAGCGCGCCGATCTGCTGATCGTGCTCGGCGCCCGGTTCGACAACCGGGTGACGGGCAAGCTCGACACGTTCGCGCCGCGCGCGGCGGTCATCCACGCCGACATCGACCCGGCGGAGATCTCCAAGAACCGGGTAGCGGACGTCCCCATCGTGGGGGACCTCCGCTACACCCTCGCCGAGTTGAACGAGTTGATGCGCGAGCGGCCGACGAACGACTTGTCCGGCTGGCTGCGTTACCTCGACCAACTGCGTGAGCGCTACGAGGCCGCGATCGAACCGACGAAGGACGGCGAGTTGAGCCCCGAGTGGGTCATCAAGCGCCTCGGCGAGCTGGTCGGGCCGGACGCGATCTACGCGACCGGCGTCGGCCAGCACCAGATGTGGGCGGCCCACCTGCTGCCGCACGAGGTGCCCGACCGCTGGGTGACGTCGGCCGGCGCCGGCACGATGGGCTTTTGCGTCCCGGCGGCGATGGGAGCCCAAGTCGGTCGGCCGGACCTGGCCGTGTGGGGCATCGACGGCGACGGCTCGTTCCAGATGACCGACCAAGAACTGGTCACCTGTGCCCTGGAGGGCATCCCCGTCAAGATCGCCATCATCAACAACGAAAGCCTCGGCATGGTGCGCCAGTGGCAGACGCTTTTCTACGGCGAGCGCTATTCGAACACCGACCTGCATTCGCTGCACATTCCCGATTTCCCGAAGCTCGCGGAGGCGATGGGGGCGGTCGGGCTGCGGGCAGAGACGCCCGACGAGGTCGACGACGTGATCCGACAGGCCATGGCGGTGACCGACCAGCCCGTCGTCGTCGAATTCGTCGTCGCGAAGGACGCGCTCGTGTGGCCGATGGTGCCCTCTGGCGCGAGCAACGATGACATCCGTATCGCGCGTGACCTCGCGCCCGACTGGTCAGGGGAGGACCTGTGAACACCCACACGCTGAGTGTCATCGTCGAGAACAAGCCGGGCGTGCTCGCTCGTATTGCCGGCCTGTTCGCGCGACGCGGTTACAACATCGAATCGTTGGCCGTCGGACCAACCGACGACCCGGAGCAGTCGCGCATCACGATTGAGGTCGGCGCCACGACGCCGCTTGTCTTGGAGCAGATCGTCAAGCAGCTTCACAAGCTCGTCGAGGTTCTGAAGATCGTCGAGTTGGAGGAGAACCAGGCCGTCCGGCGGGAACTCTTGCTCGTCAAGGTCAAGGCCGACCCGCAGGTGCGCGGGCAGATCATCGAGATCGTCCAGCTCTTCCGGGCGAAGACGGTGGACGCGCACAACGAATCGATGATCATCGAGGCCACCGGCTCGCCCGACAAGCTCGCGGCCATGATGGACATGCTCGCGCCGTACGGTGTGCGAGAGTTGGTCCGTTCCGGCCTGGTCGCCCTCGGGCGGGGGAACAAAGCTCTCGTCGGGCGCGGGCGGGCGTCCAAGGCCCGCTGAAGCACATCAATCTGCATGTAGTCATACAAAGCTGAACAAGAAGAAAAGGGACACACTCATGGCACAGATGTACTACGACAACGACGCTGACCTGTCGGTCATCCAGCAACGCAAGGTGGCGGTGATCGGCTATGGCAGTCAGGGACACGCGCACGCGCTGTCGCTGCGTGATTCGGGGGTGGACGTGCGCGTCGGCCTGCGCGAAGGGTCGAAGTCCATCGCGAAGGCACAGGCGCAGGGCCTGCGGGTCGTGTCGCCGGCGCAGGCGTGCGAAGAGGCGGATCTCATCATGGTGCTCGCCCCCGATCAGGCGCAGCGTCACTTGTATGCGCAGGACATCGCGCCGCACCTCAAGCCGGGGGACGCGCTGTTCTTCGCGCACGGTTTCAATATCCGCTACGGCTACATTCAGCCGCCGGAGGGCGTGGACGTGTGCATGGTCGCGCCGAAGGGGCCGGGCCACCTCGTCCGCCGTGAGTACACGGAGGGACGCGGGGTGCCCGTCGTCGTCGCCGTCGAGAAGGACGAGACGGGCAACGCCTGGCCGTTGACGCTGGCGTACGCGAAGGGCATCGGCGGGCTGCGTGCCGGTGGCATCAAGACGACCTTCACCGAGGAGACCGAGACTGACCTGTTCGGCGAGCAGTCGGTGCTGTGCGGTGGCTTGTCGCACCTGATCACGGCCGGTTGGGAGACGCTGGTCGAGGCCGGTTACCAGCCCGAGGTGGCGTATTTCGAGTGCCTGCACGAGGTGAAGCTGATCGTCGACCTCATCTACGAGGGTGGCATCGCCAAGATGCGCTGGAGCGTGTCCGACACGGCCGAGTACGGCGACTACGTCTCGGGGCCGCGGGTGATCGACGACCAGGTGAAGGCCCACATGAAGGACGTGCTGGCCGACATCCAGTCGGGCGCCTTCGCCTCGCGCTTCATCGCCGATCAGGACGCCGGCGCCCCGGAGTTCAAACGGTTGCGGGCCGAGGGCGAGGCTCACCCGATTGAGGCGACCGGCCATAAGCTGCGCGACCTCATGTCATGGGTCAAGAACGTCGACGACGACTACGTCGAAGGAACCGCTGCTCGCTGAGTAGAGGAGAGGTGCCATGGCCCGGTATCGGGTGACGGCGGTGTGGTCGCGGTGTCCCCGCCGTTTCGCCCGATTCCGGGCCGACGCTTCTTCATCGACGGCTCAAGCGCGTCTCGTGTGGTCGTCGAAGGTCTCTTCTGGTGCCCCAGGGGGATTCCAGGGGCATTCCTGACACGTCGATGGCGCGGGAGGCTGGGCTCGCCCACTAATCTGGCGTGCAATGTTGCGCACCACAGAGAGCTAGCGAATTCGTGAACGATGTGTCGATATCGGGGCTGACCACCGCCGAAGTAGCCGAGCGGGTCGCAGCCGGGCAGGTGAATCACTTGCCGCCGAGGTCCGGGCGCACGACGTGGGATATCGTGCGCGCTAACGTGTTCACTCGCATCAACGCCTTGTTGTTCGTGCTGTTTGTGCTTGTGCTCGTCACCGGGTCACTCATCAACGGCCTGTTCGGTTTTCTCATCATCGTGAACTCGGCCATTGGCATCATCCAAGAGTTGCGGGCGAAGAAGACGCTGGACAACCTGTCAGTGGTGGGCGAGGGCAAGCCTCGTGTCCGTCGGGACGGGAAAACCCGCGAGCTGCGCCGTGACGAACTCGTGCTCGGCGACGTGATCGAGATCGCGCCTGGCGACCAGATCGTCGTGGACGGCGACGTGGTGCAGGCCGCCTATCTCGAGGTGGACGAGTCGTTGCTCACCGGTGAATCCGATCCGGTGGGGAAGCGGCCCGGCGACGAGCTGTTGTCGGGCAGCCACGTCGTCGCTGGCGCCGGGGCCTATCGGGCGAACCGCGTCGGTACCGACGCCTACGCCGCCAAACTGACCGCGCAGGCGAACAAGTTCTCGCTCGCGAAATCCGAGCTGCAGGGCGGCGTCAACGTCATCTTGCGGCTGATCGGCTGGTTGCTCGTGCCCGTCGGCCTGGCGACGATCTGGGTGCAATGGCGGCAGCACGACGACTGGCGCGAGGCGTTGTTGTCGATGGCCGGAGCGCTCGTCCCCATGGTGCCCGAAGGGCTGGTGCTGCTCACGTCGGCCGCGTTCGCCCTCGCCGTGATCCGTCTGGGCCGTCGGCACGTGCTCGTTCAGGAACTGCCCGCCGTCGAGGGTTTGGCCCGTGTCGACGTCGTTTGTGCCGACAAGACCGGCACTCTGACGCAGAACGGGCTGCGTTTCGGCGAACTGGTCGTGGTGGGCGGGCTGGCCGAAGGCGACTGCCGTGCGGCGTTGGCCCAGTTGGCAGCCGCCGACGTCGCCCCCAACGCGTCGATGGCGGCGATCGCCGAGGAGATGGGGGCGCCCACGGTCCGCTGGCCAGTCGGACAGCAGTGGCCGTTCACGTCGGCGACGAAATGGTCGGCCGCGACGCTCACCGAGCCAGACGGCGACAGCGTCGTGTGGGTGCTCGGAGCGCCGGACGTGCTCGTCGCTCGCGAGACGGAGCTGGCCAAGCAAGCTGAGAGCATCGGGGCGGCGGGGCGACGGGTGCTGTTGTTCGGGCAGGCGTCCCCCGAGGCTGGCGTCGTCGAATCGTTCGTCCCGTTGGCGCTCGTGGTGCTCGAACAGCGAGTGCGCTCGGAGGCAGCGGGGACGCTTGCCTATTTTGCCGCCCAGGACGTCGCAGTCAAGGTCATCTCGGGCGACAACCCGGTGTCGGTCGGGGCGATCGTCGAGCCGCTCGGTGTGCCCGGTCCGGTGGTGGACGCCCGGGAGCTGCCCGCGGAGCCGGAGGAGTTCGCCGCGGCCGTCGAGCAGGAATCGGTGTTCGGCCGCGTCACCCCGGCGCAGAAGTGCGACATGGTGGTGGCGCTCAAATCACGGGGGCACACGGTCGCCATGACCGGCGACGGCGTCAACGACGTGCTCGCCCTGAAGGAGGCTGATCTCGGGGTCGCCATGGGGTCGGGAGCGGCGGCGGCCCGCGGCGTCGCCCAGGTGGTGTTGCTCGACGACTCGTTCGCGACGCTGCCCGACGTGGTCGCCGAAGGACGCCGGGTCATCGCGAACATCGAACGCGTCGCCAATTTCTTCCTCACCAAGACGATGTATTCGATTCTGCTCGCCTTGCTCGTCGCCGTCTGGCAACTGCGCTTTCCGTTCATGCCCATCCACATCACGTTGGTCGGCTGGTTCACCATCGGCATCCCGGCGGCCGTGCTCGCGCTCGCGCCGAGCGCCGAACGAGCACGGCCGGGCTTCCTCGGCCGGGTGTTGCGCTTCGGCATCCCCGCCGGCGTGATCGTGGCGGCGTCCGTCTTCGTCAGCTACCTGTTCGTGGTGCCGTCGGCGGACGCGGACAAGAGCGTTCTCGCCCAGGCGAGCACCGCCGTCCTCGTGACGCTGCTCATGGCCGGCACCTGGGTGATGGTGGTGACGAGCCGGCCGTACCAGTGGTGGAAACTGGTCATGATCGGGGTGTGCGTCGCCGCGTGGATCCTGGCGATGGTGGTGCCTGTGGGGCGGACGTTTTTCCTGCTCGACCCGTCCAACCAGCCCATGATGATCTCCGGCGTGGTGTGCGGGCTGATCGCGATGGTGCTCATCGAAGCCGTGTGGTGGCTCGACGGCCTGATCCTGCACGAGCACCGACGCGTGTGGTGAGGGAGCGGGAACAGGGCTCTTGATCTCCGACACGATTGAGCGTGTAGGACCGGGTGCTCGTAGCGGTGTCACACGCTCAAGGGGAGATTGACCTCAGATGGTGCTAGCCCGGACGACGAGTTCTGGAAGGAACACGGTGTTTTCGTGTTGGTGTTGCGCTGGTTGTTCGATCTCGTCCACCAGCAGGGACGCGGCTCGCGTGCCGACGTCGTGGGCGGGCTGATGCACTGTGGTGAGGGGGACGCGGGCGGCGATCGCGAAGTCGGTGTCGTCGTAGCCGATCACGGCGACGTCGCCGGGGACGCGAATGCCGCGTTCGACCAGCGTCGAGATGATGCCCATCGCGAGGATGTCGTTGGCCGCGAACACCGCATCCGGCCGGCGCGACTTCGGCTTGCTGGCGATGACAGATCCGGCCTGGACGCCGCCCCGGACGAAATAGGTCGAGGCGACGATCTCCTCGCAGCCGATGCCGAGTTCGGCGCACGTGTCCCGCGCGGCATCCATGCGGAGCGCAATCTGCGTCACTTCGGCGGGGCCGCGGACGAGGGCCACCTGCGTCCGGCCGACGCTCGCCAGGTGTTGCACGGCCATGCGTCCGCCCGCCGCGTGGTCGGTCGTCACCGAGCATGCGTCCGGCCACGGCGCTTGCGCGTCCACGTGGACGACGGGCACGCCGTGGCGCATGATGGCGTTGAGTTCAGGGCGCGGCGTGGCCATCGGGTTGAAGAGCATCCCGCGAACGCGCCGGGCTTCAAAGAGGCGGATGAGGCGTTCGGCCACGGCGGGGTCGTGGTAGGCGCTGCTGACCATGGCCGAGTAGCCGCACGCCGTGAACGTGCTGTCGGCGGCGCGGATCACGTCCGCATAAAAGGGGCTCGTGCTCTCGCTCACGACGATGCCGACCGCTTGGCTCTCGCCGAGACGGAGCGCGCGGGCGGCTTCGTTGCGAACGTAGCCCAATTGTTGGATGGCGGCGTTGACGCGCTCCCGCGTGGCCGCCGCCACCCGATTTGGTTGGTTGAGGACATTCGAAACGGTGCTGAGACTCACGCCCGCGAGTTCAGCGACGTCGCGAACGGTGATAGTGCCTTTGTCAGCCATGGTGAAATCATCTCAAACGTGCCACAGCGGTGCGCGAACGCCCGCTGTCTGGCCGTCATGGCACGAGGAGCACCTTGAGGGCTTCCGGATCTTTTTCCGCCGTCTCGAAGGCCTTCTGCCAGTCGGCGAGCGGAAATGTGTGGGTGGCAAGGCCGTCAGTGCGGATACGGCCGGATTCGATGCCCTTGATGACGGACGGGTAGCACGTGCCCGACAGGTGGGAGCCGATGATCGTGATCTCTTTCCCGTCGCCGATGATGTTCCAGTCCGCCTGGACGAGGTCGGCGAAAACGCCCATCTGCACGTAACGCCCGTGGTTGATGAGACTGTCCAGTCCTTGCTGCACGCTTTGTTGGCTGCCTGAGGCGTCGATATAGACGTCGCAGCCCAACCCGTCGGTGAGCTGTCTGATTTCCTCGGCCACGTCGCAGGTGGCGGGGTTGAGCACGACGTCGGCGCCGTAGTCGAGTCCACGGTCGAGGCGCTCTTGGCGGATGTCGATGCCGATCAGTCGCTTGGGCAGGTAGAGCGCGGCGATGTTCACCATCGACAGGCCGATGCCGCCCAGTCCAGCGATGGCGACGGTGTCGCTGTGTTTGATGTCGGCTTGTTCCACGGCGTGCATGCCGCACGCGATGGGCTCGATCAGGGCCGCCTGCTCGGTGCTGAACGTCGGCGGCACCAGATGGTTGATGGACGTGGCCGGTAGCTTCACGTAGTCGGCGAATCCGCCTTCGCACACGTGCTTGAACCCATAGACGGCGGAGCGGACGCACATCCAGTACACGCCTTCTCGGCAGAAGCGGCATTCGCCGCACGGCACGATCTGTTCGGACACGACCCGGTCGCCGATGGTGAAATCGGTGACGCCAGCACCCACGGCCACGACTTCGCCACAGAACTCGTGGCCGCCGGTCACGGGGGCGTCGATGTAGCGGTCGGCTTCCGACGTGCCCCAGATGCGGATGCCGCCATGGTAGGCCTTGACGTCGCCGGCGCAGACGCCGCAGGCGAGCACCTTGAGCAACAACTCGTGGTCGCCGATCGTCGGCAAAGCCACTTCTTCGTAGCGGTAATCGAGCGGGGCATGGGCCACGAGGGCGTGCATTGTCGTCATAGTATTTCTCCTATCTGGGCTGGTTGCCCCCTGTCTCTTCTAGGGCAGGGAGCAACCAGCTTGTTCACGCGTAACGTTTATTTGTTTCCGTAGTTTTCGTCGTAGTAGTCCTGCGCGTTGGTCTTGTCGATCACCGTGATGGGCATGTATTGGTCCTTCTCCACCTGCTTGCCGGTGAGGAGGTCATAGGTCATGTCGATCAGCTTGTCGCCATGCTGCTTGCCGCCACCCAGGCTGATGGTGGTTTTCTCAGGATCGCCCTTGATGATGTCGAGGATCTCTTGTTCCGTCGCGTCGATGCCGAACAGACCGATCTTGCTGAAATCGGTGACGCCCGCGCTCTTGATGCCCTCGTTGCCACCAGCGGCGCCACCGCCACCGATCGTGGCGATCACCTTGAGGTCGGGGTTCGCCTGCAGGAAGTTCTCCGCATTGGACGTGCCTTCCTCAATCGTCTCCGCCGGCGCCGTGTTCACCAGCTTGGCGTTCGGGGCTTCCTTGGCGATCGCGTCCTTGATGCCGTTGGCGCGGTCGATGATCTCCGGGAAATTCGGCAGATCCATGAGCGCCCACTGCACCTCGGGGGCATCCTTGTAGTTCTCATTGATCCACTTGGCCGCCTGCTCGCCGTTCGCGTAGCCGGTCTTGTAGGCGTCGACGAGGTATTGCGCGTCGTAATTCTTGAGCACCTGGGTGTAGCCGACCACCTTGATGCCGGCATCTTGGGCTTGCTTCGTCACGTCGGCGATGGAGTTTGACTCCACCGCGCAGATGATGATCGCGTCCATCTTGTTCTGGATGAAGTTCTCGATCTGTGTCACCTGTTTGGAAGAATCGCTTTGGGCGTCAACTGAGGTGATGTGCATGCCTTTGGACTGCCCATACGTGGTGGCTTCCTGGACCAATTCCGCCCATACTGGGTTGCTCAAATCAGAGAAGGTGATGCCGACCTCATACGTGTCGGTCGCATCCGCTGCGCCACTTGCCGCGGGAGCCGAGGCTGAGCCAGAACAACCAGCCAGGCCGACGGCTGTCGCTGACGCCACCAATGCCACCAGCAATTTCATCGTGGTTTTCTTCTTCATGTGTTCCTCCTTCGTGGGTTTTCGTACGGTGAATTAGGCGTTCGCCGCATTGATTGCTTTCATTTTTTTGACTTTGTCGCCGCTGGCTTTCGACATGGTGTCGTAGATGACGGCGACCAACAAGATCGCGCCTTTGATGACGAGTTGGACGTATTCGCTGATGTTGAGCAGGACGAGCCCGTTGTCGAGGATGCCGACGATGAGCACGCCGACGAAGGCGCCCATCATGCGCCCCTTGCCGCCCATGACGCTGACGCCGCCGAGCACGCAGGCCGTCAGAACGCTGAACTCGAAGCCGGCGCCGGTCGCGGATTGCGCGGAGTTGAGCCGCGACAGCATGAGGATCGCGCCGATGGCGGTGAAGAAGCCGCACAGCGAATACACCAGGATGATCATCCGGTTGGCGGGGACGCCGGACAGCCGGGCGGCTTCCATGTTGGAGCCGATGGCGTAGAAGTAGCGCCCGACGTAGGTCTTGTTCAGGATGAACACGCCGACGACCCAGATGACCACCAGAAAGATCAGCGGTATCGGCACCGGGCCGAGACTGCCTTGTCCCAGTGCCGTGAACTCTTGCGGGAAGCCGATGATCGGCATGCCCTTCGAGATGAGGTAACTCACGCCGTTGAGGATGGTCATCACGGACAAAGTGACGATGAGGGGAGCGACCCCCGTTTTCGCGATGATGGCCCCGTTGAAGCAGCCGATGGCGGTTCCGAGGAGGAGCGTCAGCAGGATGGCGAGCACCCAGGGAACGTCCAGCTTGGCCATGAGAAAACCGCACACGACGACGTCGAGCGAGATCTGGTAGCCGAGCGACAAGTCGATGCCAGCCGTGATGAGGACATAGGTGAACCCGACGGCGCAGATGCCGAGCGTGGCGATCTGCTTCGAGATGTTGAAGATGTTGCTCATCGTCAGGAACTGGGGCGACAGGACGCTGAACGCGATGATGAGTGCGACCAGCACGAGGAGGATGCCAAGCTCCTTGGCATTGGAGGTCAACTTCTTGCTCATAGCTCTAGCTCTCCGCTCGACAGGGCCAGGATCTTCTCCTGGACGATTTCCGATTTGTTCAAGGTGCCGGCCAGCCGTCCGCGGTGAAGCACGATCACGCGGTCAGACATGCCGATCAGCTCCTCCATGTCGGAGGAGATCATGATGATGACCTTTCCCTGAGCGGCCAGGTCGTTCATGATGCTGTAGATCTCTTGTTTGGCGCCCACGTCGATGCCTCGGGTGGGCTCATCGAAGATCAGCACCTCCGGGCTCGTGGCGAGCCATTTGGCGAGCACGACCTTCTGCTGGTTGCCGCCGGAGAGGTTCATGACCTTCTGCGCGGTGCTCGGCGCTTTGATCTGGAGGGCGTTCATGTACTCGTCGACGAGGGCGCGCTCTTGGCCTGCTCGGATGACGCTTGCCAGGCTGATCCGTTTGAGCATGGGCAACGAGACGTTGTCGCGGATGCTCAAGTTGAGGATGACCCCGTGACGTTTGCGGTCTTCGGGGACGAGGGCAATGCCGTCCGTGACCGCGGCGATGGGGCTCTTGGCGGTGATCGGGCGGCCGCCGAGGGAGATGGAGCCGGATTCGATCGGCTCGGCCCCGAACAAGAGCTGCATGAGCTCGGTGCGGCCGGCGCCGATGAGGCCGGCGAAGCCGAGCACTTCGCCGCGGCGGGCTTCGAAGGTGATGTCCTTGACGCCGTTGCCGCTCACGTCGGTGACGGACAGGTACACCTCGCCGGGCGGGGTGGTGCGAGCAGGGTAGCTTTCGGACAATTCGCGACCGACCATGAGCTTGATCAGTTCGTTCTTGTCGGTGTCGCGGGTCCGCAAGGTGGCGACGTGAGCGCCGTCTCTCAACACCGACACGCGGTCGGAAATGCGGAAGATTTCCTCCAAACGGTGCGAAATGTAGATGATCGTGACGCCTTGCTGCCGCAGGGTTTCGACGACGTGGAACAGGGCCTCGACTTCAGCGGTCATTAACGGGGCGGACGGCTCGTCCATGATGAGCAGGCGGGCGTCCTGCGACAGTGCTTTCGCGATCTCGACGAGTTGTTGATAGCCAGTTGTGAGGTCCTGCACCAGCGTCTTCGAGTCGATATGGATGCCGAGGCGGGCGAACAACTCGTCGGACTCGGCGGCCATGGCCTTGCGGTCGAGGACGGCGCCCTTCATCGGATAACGGCCAAGGAAGATGTTCTCAGCCACACTGAGCACCGGGATGAGGGTGAACTCCTGGTAGATGACGGCGATGCCGAGGTCGCGCGCCTGGGCCGGAGTGAGGCTTTCGTGGTCGACACCGTCGATGCGGATGGTGCCGCTGGTCGGCCGCAAGGCGCCCGACAACGTCTTGATCAGGGTGGATTTGCCGGCACCGTTCTCGCCGACGAGCGCGTGCACCTCGCCGCGGACGACGTCGAGGTTGACGTCCGACAGGGCGGTGACGCCCGGGAACGCCTTGGAGATGTGGCGAAGAGCCAGGAGTGTTTCGTTCTCGCCGATGCCGTCTGGCTGTGTGTGTTCGTTCGTGGGATCGTCCACGTCGACTCCCGCTGGTGTGTGGCGCAGGCCGCCTTGGTCTGTTGTCATAGGACAATATCGTAACGTTACATACAGGTCAACAGTCACTATTTGGTGGGTTTTCTGGCTTGATCGCGCCTGTATTAGCAGGCGTCAGGGAGCCTGGAGGGGCATATTATTGCAACGTTTTACATACGGTGTGCGCCATGTCACGTCGAGCGGTTTTGTGTCGGGCCAGGCGTCACGCGGCCCTGCGAGGGCGACGAAGGTCAAGACGGTGTGCCGGTGGAATGAGGGCACACGAATGGACGCCGCGCGATCGGTGGGGCGCGGCGGATCAGTGACCTCTTACGAGCGATGCGCCTTCGCGAAGTCGTCCATGAACGACACGAGGCGCTCGACGCCGTCGACAGGCATCGCGTTGTAGATGCTCGCCCGCATGCCGCCGACGGCTCGGTGGCCCTTGAGATTGCTCATGCCCGCGGCCGCGCTTTCCTTCGCGAAGCGCGCGTCCAGATCGTCGTCACCGGTGCGGAAGGTGACGTTCATGAGAGAACGGTTCTGCGGGACGATGACGGACTTGTAGAAGTCTTGCGAATCGAGGTAGTCGTACAGCAACGCGGCCTTCGCGGCGTTGCGCGCGTGCATGGCCTCCAGGCCGCCGAGGCCCTCGATCCACTCCAGCACCAGCATCGCCATGTAGATGCCGTAGCAGGGCGGCGTGTTGTACATGGACTCGTTGGCGGCCATCGTCGCGTAATTCAGCATCGTCGGCGTCCCCGGCAAGGGGTCGTGCAGCAGGTCGTCACGGATGATCACGATGGTGACGCCGGCGGGAGCGACGTTCTTTTGCGCGCCGGCGTAGATGAGCGCGAACCGGGAGACGTCGACCGGTTGGGAGAGGATGTGGCTCGACATGTCGGTGACCAACGGCACATCGCCGGTGTCGGGGATGTAGTGCCAGGTGCTGCCGTAGATCGTGTTGTTGAAGCAAATGTGCACGTAGTCGGCGGCCGGGTCGAGCGTGAGCTCGTCTTGCTCGGGGATGCGGGCGAAGCCTTCGGCTTTCGTGCTGCCCGCCACGTTGATCGTCTTGCCGAAAAGCTGCGCCTCCTGGTAGGCCTTCGTCGAGAAATTGCCGGTGAGGACGTAGTCGGCGCGGCCGCTGCCGGCCAACAGGTTCAGTGGCACCATGGCGAATTGCAGGCTCGCACCGCCCTGCAGGAAGAGGACCCGGTAGTTGTCGGGGATGCCCATCACCGAACGGAACAGCTCTTCCGTGTGCTGGATGATCTTCTCGTAGACCTTGCTGCGGTGGCTCATCTCCATGACGCTCATGCCAGAGCCGTCGTAGTCGAGCATCTCTGACGAGGCCCGCTCCAACACCTCAACAGGGAGCATGGACGGTCCGGCGGAGAAATTATAGATTCTCGACATGGTGGCTCTCCTCGTGCGTGTCTGACGCCGACAGCGATCGGTTCTATCGTGGGGAAACCCTGGCCTGACGCCGCCGTCCCGCCTTGCGGGGATGGACGGCCAAAGCTTTCCCTGGATCGACGCTAACATGGCGGCTTCGCCGGGCCGGTCAGGGCGACACATCATGGGACGGGCCCGCACCCCACCAGGCATGGCGGTACGGGCCCGTTCTGCTCCTCGGTTTTTGCGGCTCAGTCGTTGATGTCCGCTGGGTCGGCGGCGAGGCGGTGGCCGGTGTCGAGCGCGCGGATGGCGGCCATCTCGGCGTCCGACAGCTCAAAGCTCATGATGTCGAGGTTGGCCCGCTGGTGTTCGGGCGACGTCGACTTCGGCATGGCGATGATGCCTTCCTGCAGGTGCCAGCGCAGGATCACCTGGGCCGGCATGACGCCGTGGGCTTGCGCCGCATCCGTGATGGCGGCGAACTCGTCCACCGCGAAGCGGCCCTGGCCGAGGGGCGCCCAGGCTTCGGCTTTGATGCCGTGCTGGTCGAGGTAGGCGCGCAGTTCGCGCTGCTGGAAGCGCGGGTGCAGTTCCACCTGGTCGACGGCGGGCACGACGTCGGTGGCGGCGAGCAGTTGTTCGAGGTGCTCGATCAGGAAATTCGACACGCCGATGGCCTTGGCCTGCCCGCCGGCGTAGAAGCGTTCGAACTGCTGCCACGTCTCGACGAACTTGCCGACGGCGGGCATCGGCCAGTGGATGAGGTAGAGGTCGACGTAGTCGAGGCCGAGCATGTCGAGGCTGCGATGGAAGGCGCCGCCGACGTCGCCCGCCGCCTGATGGTCGTTGCGTAGCTTGGTGGTGACGAACAACTCGTCGCGCGGGATGCCGCTCGCGGCGATGGCCTGGCCGACTTCCGTCTCGTTGCCGTAGGCGGTCGCCGTGTCGATGTGCCGGTAGCCGATCTCGAGCGCTCGTTCGACGGTGGCCTGCGTCACTGCCGGGTCGACTTTGAACACGCCGAAGCCGATCTGGGGAATGGAGGTGCCGGAGTTGAGAGGGATCCAAGGAATGTTGCTCATGTCAACAAATCTAGTTCCGGGTGGCCCCCAGCACTAGCGCACCGGCCCTAAGAGCGTGGCAAATAGTTTCGTGAGGGTCGCGTAAGAGGCCTGAGGGGCTAGGTAAGCGCGTGGCGAGGAATCCGTGAGTTAGTTTCGGGGAACTCCATGGGGGAAGATGATAGAGGAGTCTTGCGCCGGTGGTGGGTTGAGAACCTGTTCGGCGTCGTCACCCAGATAGCTGGTGGCGAGTTGTCGAGTGATGGGGGAGTCAGCACCATAAGTGTCGGCGATGAGGCCGATCGCCTGCTTGCCTGCTTGAGCGCGAGCCTTGGTGACGGTCGTCAGGATGGCTTCTTCGAGTCTTTCGGCAGGCAGGCGGAAGGCGGCATCAGTCAGATGAATGCCGCTAAGGTGCCCGGCAGCATCCACTTCGACGGTGACCTCATGGCCAGGCGATGTTTCGGCGTGGCGTAATTGCTCAACTTGGTCGGCGAGTCGTTCGGCCGCCTCTGTGCGGCGCGCTGATTCTTCTGCTTGGGAGTCGATATGGCGAAGCAACTCCTGGGCTGTCTGCGATAACGGGTCCATACAAAAATGCTATAACGTTTGGCTATGTTTGATTTAAGCGTGGCCCCCGACGCTTGGCGGTCTGCCCGGACAAATGTCGACGCTGCGGCGTCGACTGTCGACACGGCGCGCGACGCGGGCAGCCAGGCTTTACCTGATGGGGCATTTGGGCTGATGTGTTCCCCGCTGTTGTTGCCAGCGTATTCAATGGTGGCAGGCGTAGCCGAGCAGCTGTTGTCCTCAGTGGCGAATGGTTTGCGGGAGACAGAGACGAACCTGGGCCTGGCGGTGGCTAACTTTGAGAACACCGAGCAAGAAGTCGCAGACACGTTTAAACAACTCACCCGTTCGTGGGAGTGATGGATTGTGAGTACCGATGTGTTCGGCCTGCGGGGGAGGATGCCGTACGAGCCGTCGAGCGGAGGTCCCGACAATCCGCTGTTGGTCACTAAGCATTCCTCATATGTCGGTCCGCTGGAGTTGTCGACCCCGTTCAGCGGCTCACGGCTCGTCGAAGACGGCACTCAATTGGCGACGGCGATCCGCGACGGGGATTGGGTGTCGGGAACGCTGGCGGGCGTGTCTGCTGCTGGTGACGCGATCGCGGCAGCGATTGACCCTATTGGTCAGGCCATTGCGATGGGGGTCGGCTGGCTGTTGGACCATGTGTGGCCATTGAACGAATGGCTCAATGAGCTCACCGGTGATTCCGCTGAGGTACAGGCTGCCGGTCAGACCTGGGGGAACATCGCCGCTTCTATGGGGACTGCGGCCGCCGATGTTGAGGTCGCTCTGCGCCACCTGACCGAGGAACAGGGCCTGACGGCTGAAGCAGCGCGGCTGGTGCTAGCCGCCGAGCAGGACCACATCGGCATGGCTGGTCAGCTCAGTGATGCCTTGTCGTTTGGCCTAGGGGTGGCGTCGACGATCGTGCAAGTGGTGCATGATCTCGTGCGTGATGCTATCGGTGACGTGGTGGGGAAAATGGCGTCGGCCGCCATCCAAGAGTTGTGTAGTTTGGGGTTGGCTACGCCGAAGGTGATAGCCGATGTCATCGCATTGGTGAACAAGTGGGTTGGCCGTTTGTCCAAAAAAGTCGAAGATCTGGTCCGTTCCATTGATGCGTTGCGTTCGTTGTTCGCGAAGATTGAGCCGATCTGGTCCAAGTTGAAAGTGATCTTCGACGAGATCAACGCTGCTTCTCGCCGCGTCGACACGTGGGCAGAAGATTTCGGTCGTGGGCTGGCGCATCCCGGCAGCACCGGCGGCATCCCCGCTCCCCACGTTCCGTCAGCACCACGACCTACTGGTGAGGCTCCTGTGGACCTTCCGGGCACGGAACCGATGCCGGACCACGGCAAGCTGCCATCGGATCCCGTTCCATCCGAATCGACCGGTCCTCTGATCAGCGACCCGGATGCCCGGTTCGGGCGCGATCTCAATCAGACGCCATACAGCAGAGGGCAATACGACGAGCGGTTCGTCAACCCTGACGATTGGCCACGATATCCACCCAACAATGGTGCGGTCGCAGGCACGACCGTCTCCACAACCGATGTAGGAGCATTCGCTCGCGAGCACGGCCGTTTTGTGGATCGCATCGGCTATGAGCGGGGTGGCTATCTCGCCGTGGACCCGGCTGGCGGCCCAGTGAGCTTCGAGCAACGGTCGTTGCCGGCCGGGGATGTTGCCAAGCCGCATCATAGGTATGAGTTCACAGGACATTTGCCAGACGGTTGGCAGATAGAGACTAGTCAGGTTGCGCCCTGGTTTGGGAGGCAGGGCGGAGCAACGCAAGTGCGAGTAATCATGTCCAACGGCAGAGCGGCTCGTATTGAAGACCTTCTCGATTCGGAGTACTACGTTTTGAGGCAAAGATGATCGAATCACCTTTTAGTGAAGGATTCAGTGAATTGATCGCTCGGGTCAACAATCACATTTTCGTGAGAGGGGACTCTTGGGTAATCACTGACACTGGTGACGTAAAGGATATTGTACGTAAAGGCGAGCGGGGGTATATTTTAACAGAAAGTGAGCGCGGTGGTGCTGAAAACTTTGTGCTGACGACGCCCAGCCGTGCGATTTTGGAAAAATTTCTCACTTGTGTATACGGCGCGCTTGTCCGTAGAGAGTTGGGCTATAGGGCAATCTCTTCTGTTGGATATACTCCGGCCGACTTATATCCAAAGTATCATTTAGAAGAAGTGCTTCCGGGTCGAATTGCTATTGTTGACCAACATGGAGTGGTTCCGGTTGTTGCGGGTGGCGATCTGTTGACGAGTGCGGGTGATGCAGTAAAGATTTCTTGGGTTATAGATTCTCAGTTATCGGACGTGCGGGCATCATATTTGGATCGGGATGGCCTGCCGCTTTTCCCAGGATTGAGGCTTGATGCGAATACGTCGCTCCGAGAAGGATGAGTTGGAACAGTGGCGGTCTGAGCCCATCGGTGACCCGTCCAATTTTCCACAATATGTACACCCTGGCCTCGCGGTGGGTGGCGCCGTCGCCATCACGTCCGATGTGAGGGTCTTCGCGCGTCGGTATGGTCGTTTCGTGGACCGGGTCGGCGACGAGCGTGGAAGCTATCTTTTCGTGGAACCTGCCGGTGGCCCGGTCGGTTTCGAACAGCGATCGCTACCCGCTGGGGATGTCGCCAAGCCGCATCGCCGGTATGAGTTCACGGGGCATCTGCCAGATGGCTGGTGGGTTGAGGTCAGCCAGGTGGCCCCCTGGTTCGGTCGGCCAGGTGGGGCTGTCCAGGTGAGAGTGCTCATGTCGGATGGTGCTGCCGCTGCGGTCAGAGAACTTTTAAACTCGGAATACTATGTTTTAAGGAAAAGGTAATGACGTCACCATTCAGTGAGGGGTTCAGCGAACTGGTTTCCTTGGTTGGTACTCGCATCGTCGATAAAGGAGAGGTGTGGGCTGTCACGGAGTACAGCGAAACGGATTTCTTTGTTCGGCAAGGTTTGTTGGGCTGGGTTTTGACGCAGACTTCTCGTGGAAGCGTGGAACAATTTATGTTGTCCACGGCGAGCCCCGTCGGGATCGAGAAATATCTTACCTGTGTGTTTGGTGACCTTGTTCGCCGCAGGCAAAACTATGAGCCGATCAAGTGGCCAGGATATACCCCTCGGGATATGTGCCCGCGGTATCGCTTGAATGAGGCAGCTCCTGGGCAGGTGGCCATTGTTGACGGCCAAAGTAACACCCAGGCTGTCGTGCGTGGTGATCTTCGGACAAGCGCAGGTGACGCTGCAGCTTATTCATGGATCATCGATTCCTCGTTGGCGGACGTGAGGGCGTCGCATCTGGATCGATATGGCCTTCCGCTGTTTCCTGGCATGAGTCTCACCAGCAACAGGGATCTGCGTAAAAGGTGAGCCATTGGCGCGGAATCCGGCGCACATCGACGTGGAGTATTCGCGGTCGGTGATCACCGATAGCCGGTGTGTGATCTCTTCGGTCACGGCCAACCTTGTCACTTTAGCCCCTCGTGGTATCGACCTTCCGAGGCTGCGTAGAACGGGTAGGTGGTGTCCTAGGCCGTTGCTAGCGGTGCATCACTTTGCGGGCGAGCCAGTTGCCGAGCGTCTGAACGATTTGGACGAAGATGACGATGACAATCAGCGCGGCCCACGTGACGTAGTCGTTGAACTTGTTGTAGCCGTACTGGATGGCGAAGCTGCCCAGACCGCCGGCGCCGATCACGCCCGCGATGGCGGACATGTCGAGGATGCCGACGATAAGGAACGCGTAACCCAGGATGAGCGGGGATAGGGCTTCGGGAATGAGGATGCGGACGAGCACGTGCAACCTCGACGCGCCCATGGCGCGTCCGGCTTCGATGATGCCTCGGTCTGTGCCCACCATGGACTGTTCGACGAGGCGCGACGTCGCTAGGGCGCACATGATCACCATGGGGAAGATGGCGCCCTGAATGCCGATAGCGTGACCGGTGACCGCCAGCGTGACCGGTCGCATCGCCGTGATGAAGATGATGAAGGGAATGGGACGGACGGTGTTGACGATGACATTCAACACGAGGAAAACGGGACGATTTTCGAACAGTCCGTGCCGACGGGTGGCGAACAACGTGAGCCCGAGGATGAGACCGATGAGACCGCCGATGACGAGCGTCGAGCCCACCATGATCAAGGTGTCGAACGTCGAGCTCAACAGTTGGCTCGTGTACTGAGTTTCCCAGTGGTTCTCCAAGGGAACCAGGACGAATGGGCTCATCGGGACACCTCCCGTGCATGTGTGTCAGCGAGCGCTAGTGGTGAGTCGGGCGACGTCGGGGACGAATCGTTTGTGGCGATTTGGTCGGTCGTGGTGCCCGGCTCCTTTCGCGAATCGAGATCCGTCACCTCGAGCCCATCGCGGCGCAGCCGGTCGATCGTTGCCTCGGCGGCGTCGTCCGGCAGCGAGACGAGGGCGAGCCGTTTGCCGTGCGGTGCGCGCACCTGCAGGGCCGACTCGACGAAGCTCTTGGCCACCCGGCTGGTGGGGGCGGTGAGCACGTCTTCAGTGAGTCCTCTTTCGACGACTTCGCCTTCTTCCATGACAGCCACGCGGTCGCACAGGTACTGCACGACCGACAGGTTGTGGGTGATGATCACGAGGGTGATGCCGAGTTCTTGGTTGACGCGGCGCAGCAAGTCGAGCACGTCGCGGGTGGTCTCCGGGTCGAGGGCGCTCGTCGCCTCGTCGGCCAGCAAGATGGACGGCGAGGCGGCCAGCGCCCGGGCGATGCCGACGCGCTGCTTCTGGCCGCCGGAGAGCTGGCTGGGCCAGGCGTCGGCCTTGTCGGCGATGCCGACGAACTCCAACAACTCGCGGGCTCTCACCCGACGCTCGGCCTTCGGCATGCCCTGGAGCCGCAGCGGGTAGGCGACGTTCGCGGCGACGCTTCGCGCGTTGAACAGGTTGAACTGCTGGAAGATCATGCCCACGTCGGTGCGCGATGCGACCGCTGTCGGCTTTCTCCAGGGCGTTGATCAGGCGGACGAGGGTGGATTTGCCCGCGCCCGAGTAGCCGATCACGCCGAAGACCTCGCCGCGCTCGACGTCTAGGCTGACGTCCTTGACGGCTGTGGTCGTGCCGGCACGGCTCGTGAACGTTTTCGTCACGTGCTCGAGCCTGATGATCGGCCCCTCGGTCGCGTTGGTGAGTGACACCAGAATCTCCCTCGTCGCTTGATCGCCCGCCGGTCAGTGGGCTTTCTTTTTGGCCTCGATGTCGGCCAACGTCTTGGCGAGCTCATCGGCGCCCTTGTCAACAATCAAAGCCGACCCCTTCGACTGCTTCAACAGCGCGTCCTGATACTCCTTCGTCCGTGCGATTTCGAGCACCCGCTTGATGGCCGGGTTGTCGAGCGCCTCCGGCTTGCCCGCCCACACGTTGATGTAAGGCGCGGCCGCCGGCGAGTTCGGGTCGTCCTTCGCGATGGCCTCGTCAGGCTGAAGACCCGCGTCGAGCGCGTAGGTGTTGTTGATGATGGCGGCCGCCGTGTTGGGGTCGTCCAGCGAACGAGGCGTCTGCTCGGCGGAAATCGCCACGATCTTGACCTTGGACGCGGCCTCGTCGACGTCGAGCGGCGTCGCGTAGGCGGCGTCGACGCCTGGCTTCAAGGTGATCAAGCCGGCAGAGGCGACGACGCCGAGTGCGCGCGCCTGGTTCGTCTCGTCGTTAGGAATAGCGACCTGTGCGCCCTGGGGAATGTCGGCGACATTCTTGTACGTGTTCGAATAGAGGCTGAGCGGGTAGATCGCCGTCGATTGCAGTGCGGCCAGAGGTTGACCTGATTCGAGGTTGTAGTTGGCCAGGAAGTCGAGGTGCTGGAACTGGTTGAGCTGCAACTCGTTGTTCACCACGGCGGGGTTCGGCTGGTTGTAGTCGTTGAACGACGTGTACTCGATGTAGAGCCCCTCCTTTTCGGCGGTTTCTTTGAGGTAGTCGTATTGAAGCTCTGGGCTCATGATGCCGATCTTCACGGGGTTGCCTTGGGTGCCAAGATCGGCGCCGCCGAAGACGTTGGCGTCAGACGACGGGGCGGGAGCGCCCGAACAGGCCGCCAGCAGGGTGCCGCTGGCGAGAAGACTGACGAGGAAAAGAACTTTTTTGGACATAACAGGTTCCTTACGGTGTTGTGTGCCCGCTCGGCTTGGCACAGCTTTGGCGCGGTGCGGCCAACGGACGATGATCATGACTGGTTGTGATGCGCAAGCGATATGCGAAATAGCGGCCATCAAGCGACAGCTGTGATGAGCGCATAGCTATGCTGCGCGAAATATCAAAAGTGGTTAAAGCGCGCCTGGTCTTTAGTGACGGCGCATGGGCATGCACGCGCGGCACATTCGACCAGTGCCGGGCATTCGCGTGTCGTAGATTGCCATGGCCCAGAGGCTAGCACACGGGACGAATGAATGACGAACGCGTCTCATATTGTGCGAACGCCGCCCGCTGCCAGCGTTTCTTTGAAGCCGGCGAGGTCGTCGTCGTGGAGGGTCGGCACGCCGGCCATGCGGTAGGGCCAGCCGAGCAGTTCGTACTTGCGTTCGCCGAATTGATGGAACGGCATGAGCTGCACCTCATGGACGCCGATGGGGGCGAGCAAGGCGGCGAACGCCCGGGCGTCGTCGAGCGAGTCGTTCACGCCGGGGATGACGGGGATGCGGACGAGCAGGTCACCGCCCGCGGTGACGGCGGCGCGCAGATTGGCCAGGCAGCGAGTGTTCGTCACGCCCGTCCACTGGCGGTGGGCCTCGGGGTCGTGGTGCTTGACGTCCATGATGACCAGGTCGGCTTCGCGGCGCGCGCGCTCGAAGATGGCGGCCGGCGCGTGCCCGGTTGTCTCGATGGCGGTGTGGATGCCCTCGTCATGGAGACGGCGGATGAGGGCGAGCGCGAACGGGTGTTGCACCAGCGGCTCGCCGCCCGACAGCGTGACGCCGCCGCCGGATTCCTCATAGAAAACGCGGTCTTGCAGGCAGATGTCGACGACTTCGTCGACGGTGCGATCGAACGAGTCCGGTTGCGTCACGGACGGGTCGGTGGGGTCTTGAATGGGCAGCACGGCGAGTTTCTGCCCGCCGGGGTTGCAGCACCAGGCGCAGGCCAGCGGACAACCCTTGAGAAAGACGGTGGTGCGGATGCCCGGGCCGTCGTGGATGGAGAACTTCTGGATGTCGAGGACGCGCCCGAGTTGGGCGCTGAGGGCGGGGATGCCCGGTTTCATGACGATGTCGGCGCGATTCTTGACCCGGTGGGTGCTCGCGTCCGTGCCTGTCCGTTCTGCCACTGCGTCGCTCACAAACACGAGCATACACTTGCGAATGAAACTAATACGACTTACGATCGTTATGTCGAGGTTGTTGGAGGCCTCGGCAGGCAAGTCAGGCGGACGATGCCCGATTGAGCTGGGACGGGCCAGGAGTCATCCGGGTCGGCGGCAATCGAGGGTCTGAGGCCTTCAACGGCGATGGGACGCGGTGATGATCGGGCGCCAAGCGCAGATCTTGGAGTACGTGACCGGCCAGGAGCGGGCCAACGTTCCCGAGCTGGCTCAGCTCTGTGACGTCTCTCAGGTGACGATCCGCAAAGACCTCGACTCGTTGGAGCAGCTCGGCCTCATCCGGCGCCAGCACGGCGTCGCGCTCGCCCCGTCGCCCGACGACATCCGGGGCCGCCTCGCCATCGACTACGAACTCAAACACGCCATCGCCCGCCGGGCGGTGGACCTGGTCGCCGACGGGGAGACAGTCTTCATCGAGTCGGGCTCGTGTTGTGCGCTGCTCGCCAGCGAGATCGCCACGGGGCGGCACGGCTGCACGATCATCACGAACTCGGCGTTCATCGCTGAGCGCACGCGCGGCCTGCATGGCGCGTCCGTCGTGCTGCTCGGCGGCGACTACCAGCCGGAGGCGCAAGTGGTGGTGGGGCCCTTGGCGGAGCAGAACGCCGCCAGCTTCTTCGCTGACCGGCTCTTCATCGGCATCGACGGTCTCGACCCGGCCAGCGGCTTCACGGCAAGGGACCAATCCCGTGCGGCCGTCGTCCGCGCGATGGCTCGCCAGGTGCGCGACGTCGTCGTCGTGACCACCTCCGCCAAGTTCCGCGACCACGGCGCGGTCCATCTGCTGCCGCTCGGCGACGTGCGCGACGTCATCACCGATGACCAGGCGCCACGCGCGACTCAAGAGCTGCTCGCCGCCGCCGGCATCGATGTGACGCTCGTCGAGGGCTCTCACGAATCTGTTGATTCTCGAACCGCTGACCGTCCCGTGAATCGGACGGATCCGGACAACCCCGGCTCCGCCGGGTCTTCTGTTGCTCATGGAAGGACGAAGAAATGACCACTGCTGTCGTGACGCCTGCTGTGACGTCTGAACCGCATTTCGGTCGCCTCACACCGCGGATGGCGGCGTGGCGCGAGTTGCTGCTCGACACCGAGCAGACTGTGTGCGTCGAACGCGCCAAACTGACCACGCAGACCTACCGCGAGCACGGGGAGGAACCGATGGTGCTCGTGCGCGCGCTGATGCTCAAGAACGTGCTCGATCACATGTCGATCTACATCGAACCGGCCACGTTGATCGCGGGCAACCAGGCGTCTGCCAACCGGGCCGCGCCGATCATGCCCGAGTACGCGATGGACTGGGTGATCAACGAACTCGACGAGTTCGGCGACCGTCCCGGCGACCGTTTCGAGATCACGGAGGAGGCTAAACAGGCGCTCCGCGACATCGCCCCGTTCTGGGAGCATCGCACGCTCAAAGATCGCGGGTTGGCTCTCATGCCGCCGGTCAGTCGTCAGTTCTATGACCTGGGCATCATCCATCCCGAGGGCAACATCACCTCGGGCGACGCGCACATCGCGGTCAACTACCGGCGGCTGCTGAACGACGGCTTGGCCCGGTACCGCGAACGCGCCGCGACAGCTCTCGCCAATCTCGATCTGACGGAGGCGGAAGGTCTGAAGAAGTCGTACTTCTACCGCGCCGTGCTCATCGTGATCAATGCCGTCATCAACTTCGCGCACCGCTACGCCGACCTCGCCGCCGAGTTGGCCGAGACCGAGCCCGATGACGCCCGGCGCGCCGAACTGCTGGAGATGAGCCGCGTTCTGCACGTCGTGCCGGAGCATCCGGCGACGAGTTTCCGCGAGGCTGTCCAGGCGGTGTGGCTGGTGCACGTGTGCCTGCAGATCGAGTCGAACGGGCACTCGCTGTCGTATGGTCGTTTCGACCAATACATGGAGCCCTACTATGCGGCCGATCTCGCCGCTGGTGCCATCACGCCCGACCAGGCGACCGAGTTGCTGACCAACCTGTGGCTCAAGACCATGACCGTGGCGAAGATCCGTTCGTGGTCGCACACCAAGTTCTCGGCGGGCGGCCCGCTCTACCAGAACGTGACCGTCGGCGGGCAGACGGCGGACGGCCGGGACGCGGTCAACGACCTCAGTTACCTCGTGCTGCGTTCCGTCGCCCAGACGAAGCTGCCACAGCCGAACCTGACGGTTCGCTACCACCACGGCATGACGGACGACTTCTTCAGCGAGTGCGTCGCCGTCATGCGGCTCGGCTTCGGCATGCCGGCCTTCAACTCCGACGAGGTCATCATTCCGTCGCTCATCGAGAAGGGCGTCGCCCCCGACGACGCGCGCGACTACTCGGCCATCGGCTGCGTCGAGGTGGCGGTGCCGGGCAAGTGGGGCTATCGCTGCACGGGCATGAGCTTCCTCAACTTCCCGAAGACCCTGCTCATCGCGCTGAACAACGGCGTCGATCCGGCGTCCGGCACCCAGTTGGCGACGCCGATGGGACGCCTGGCCGACATGACGTCGTTCGACCAGGTCATGAAGGCCTGGGACGTGACGGTCCGCGAGTTCCAGCGGCACGCCATCACGCTGGACGCGGCCTGTGACATCGCGCTCGAAGAGAGCGTCGCCGACATCTTGTGCTCCACGCTCGTCGAGGATTGCCTCGGCCGCGGGAAGACGATCAAGGAGGGAGGGGCGATCTACGACTTCATCTCAGAGCTCCAGGTCGGCATCGCCAACCTTGGTGACTCGCTGGCGGCGATCAAGACGTGCGTGTTCGACGACAAGTCGGTGACGGGGGCGGATCTCTGGGATGCGCTGATGACCGATTTTGCGGGAGAGCGGGGCGAGAAGATTCGTGATCTGCTGTTGGCCGCGCCGAAGTACGGCAACGACGACGACCGGGTCGACCTGCTGCTGCATGACGCTTACGCATCGTGCATCGACGAGATCACTCAGCATCACAACACCCGTTTCGGCCGTGGGCCGGTCGGCGGCGTCTATTACGCGGGCACGTCGTCCATTTCGTCTAACGTGCCACAGGGCGCCTCGACCATGGCGACGCCCGATGGTCGCCACGCCGGCGCGCCGCTGGCAGAAGGGTGCTCGCCGAGCCACGGGGCGGACACGCACGGGCCGACCGCGGTGTTCAAGTCGGTGTCGAAGCTCGACACCCACGCCATCACCGGCGGTGTGCTGCTCAACCAGAAGGTTGTGCCGTCCATGCTCGACAAGCCGGCCGACCGGGCCAAGCTCCAGGTGATGTTGCGGACGTTCTTCAACCGGCTCGACGGTTTCCATGTGCAGTACAACGTCGTTGACAAGGCGACGCTGCTGGACGCGCAGGTGCACCCCGAGCGGCATCGCGATCTCATCGTTCGCGTGGCCGGTTACAGCGCTTTTTTCACCGTGTTGTCGAAGGCGACGCAGGACGACATCATCGCGCGCACCGAGCAGACGCTGTAGCGACGAGAGCATGCCGGAGACAGGGGCTCAGGCTGGCAACGTGTGACTGACGCCGCCAGTCCGAGCCCAGTGTCTGTTGTGACGGCGGATTGAAACGGCCCCGCGGGGTGGGAAGGAGCCAGCGATGACGGTGGCGATCGGCATCGACGTCGGTGGGACGGCCATCAAGGGCGCCCTCGTCGACACCGACCGGGGGGTGCTCGCCGCCGCGCGTGCCGTCGCGCCTACGCCGCAACCGGCCCTGCCGCATGCCGTGGCGGAGGCGGTCGCCCAGATGTGTGGCGGTTTCGACGTGGCCGACGCGCCCGTCGGCGTGGCCGTCCCAGCGGTCGTCACCCACGGCATCGTGCGGACCGCGGCGAACATCGACGACACCTGGATCGGGGCCGACGCGTCCGTCCTCTTCGAGCAGGCGCTCGGCCGCCCGGCTCGGCTCCTCAACGACGCCGACGCGGCGGGCGTGGCCGAAGCACGGTTCGGCGCGGCCCGTGACGTGCCCGGCGTGGTCATGGTGGTGACGCTGGGCACCGGCATCGGCTCTGCCCTGCTGGTGGACGGCCACCTCGCTCCCAACACCGAGTTGGGCCATCTCGAGCGAGCCGGGGAAGACATGTGCCCGTGGGCGTGTGCGGCGGCGAAAGGCCGTGACCGTTTGTCGTGGGCCGCGTGGGCGGAGCGTCTACAGATCTATTTCAGTCGGGCTGAAGAACTGTTGTGGCCCGATCTCTTCGTCGTCGGTGGCGCGATCTCCACCGAGGCGAGTCACTTCCTGCCGCGTCTGCGCCTCCAGACACCCGTGGTGAGTGCGAAACTGGGCAACGATAGCGGCACCATCGGAGCCGCTTATGCCGCATGTCAAAAGGCCTTGTCGCGGCAGTGATAAACGCCCGGGCGCTGCGTGGTTTTTGATGACGCTTTCCTGCTCTTATGAGCATGTGTGACTCAATTGCTAGTCTCAAATCCTGGTCGTCATGAGTTGACGACGGCCGTTCTGTGGGTTTAGGTTTTCTTAGCGGTGGGAAATATGACGGGGCAGCGTCCATAGCGATGGTGTCGCTGGTGGGGCGACGTCGATGATCAATGTTCGCGCGTCCGAGTCGCGGCAATGGGTGCTGCGGCAGGCGTCGCGTGTTCTTAATCGTCTTCCTCTGGCTGCGGGTGCTGGGCTTCATTACGCTGTTTGAGGAGGAATTAAATTGAACCGGGAATCAAGTGCCTCGCATGAGGAATTGAAACTCAAGAGACGCACAATAGCGGTCTCGGTGTCGTTGCTGACTTTATTCGGTGGCTTCTTCGTCGCGCCGTACGCGCAAGCGACAGTGACGACGGAGGCGTCATCTTCGACGCGTGACACGAATCTGTACCAAGTCGCCGATTCCGACACTGCTGATCCGGCTGAGACTGGCAATGGTGCCTACGTCGAGCCGACCAACACGTTCTCTGACGGAGATGTGACGCGCTGGCTGCTCACTCAGGACGAAAACAAAGAGGGGTATGATCAAACAGTCACGGTTGACGGCGTTGATTACCCCGTGCTGGCGGCGAATGTGATCCTCAGCGACGATCTATCCGCTGCCGCCGCCGCGGGTGCTATGAACGATGACCAAACCCTCTTCGTCGACCCGGGCACCTACACCTCCACGGTGGAGGCCACCGCTTTCAGTCACACCAATTTTTCCCTGGTCGGGCTGGGCTCAGTGGGCGACGTGACGTTGACGCGTGTTCCGAATGACGACGGAGTGATCAATCGGTACCTTGTCGGTCAGCAGAACGTTTACATCGGGAATATCGTCTTCGATGGTGGCGGTGGCGATGTGGTGGACACCGCCGGCCTGTGGTACGCCTGGGTTGTTGACGGCTCGAATGGGTCGGGCGATCGAGATGCCGCCGCCAATTTTGTTATGAAGGACTGCGCAATCACAAACGTTGGCTCTGGCGCGGGCGAGAACGGTGCTTTGGAGGTTCGTAACGACGAGGGGCTGCATCACTTCGTCAATTTGACCATTGACAATATCGAGACGATATCGCCTGACGGTCCTCTGGTCTTGATGACGCAGAGTGCCGATAGCTATTTTGAAAATCTTCAAGTCGTGGTCAGCGATGTGATGGGAAGTGGTCCGGTCGTTCGTGTCTCCAAGGATATCGTCGCACAGGATGATGATCCTAATGGCTTTAGTGGTTTGACTGGTGGGGACAATGAAGATTCCGCTGTCTTCGCTGGCGGCATGACGATCTCGCCGGAAGGCCAAGATTTCATTCAGATTGATGACTATCAATTCGGTGTGCAGTATGTTGATGCTGACAACGGTGAGTTACGCAAGCCGATTTCAGCGCCGCAAGATTATCGCTATGTGCAATATATGGCGCCAAGTTGGGGCGCGGTGGTTACGGCAGAAGGTGCTCATTTCGGAATGTATCGCATCTGGCGCGATATCCAAGACTCGTTCGCGGCGCAACTGTCCACTGATAATCCTGAATGGGGGCAAGTTGGCTGTGATTTCGGTTGTTACTCAGGTGACGCCTGGCTGGATCGAACTGACAACTACTGGGTGGTTCGTCAAGGCGATGATTATCCGTCGGTGACTGATCAGATTGCTTTCATTGCGGAGGTCCGCGAAGCTATGACTGGACTGCTTGGGCCGGACTCGGACGCCGTCCCGCCGGCGAACATCAAGTTAGTGGTGGCTCCTGGGCAGTCCATTGAGAACTTTGATGTGCTCGGTTTCCCTGCGGGCGAGCCGATCAATATTGTTGCTGTTGAGAGCGGTGATGATGGGGCAATCCCCAGCGTCGATCCCCAGACCGTTTCTTCGCCAGTGCCTGTGGCAGTCGGTTTTGAGTCTGTCTATGGCGGCACTGACATGTGGGATGTGAATGGGCTCTCTAGTGGTTGGTGTGTCCAAGAGCAGTATTCTTGTCTGACGCATGAGGCTGACGTCCCTGCGGTGACTTTGGGTAACTTCGATTTCGCCCAAAATGCCGGCTATACATTGCAGGAAACAGTCGACGGCACGTCGGCGTTGACGGCGACAGACCCATATGACGCGGATTATCCGGCGGGCGACGGGCTCACGTTGTCGGAGTATGCGACTTCTACGGACCCCGTGATCACGAATGTCGATGGCAGTGCGGTTATGGCGGATCAGTTCATGAATTGCACGTTCGTGGGCCTCAACGCAGGCACGGACGACACTCTGACGAAGCTCACGGTCGACGGCCCGTCGTTCCTGACCGTCGGTGGCACGGGGACCATGACGGCGACGGGCGACTTCTACACCGTGGCGGATGAGATGTCGACGAACGGCGACCCAACCGTTGACGACCCGACAGTGATGTATTTCGCCAGCGACGACACGATCGCCACGGTGGATCCGAACACAGGCGACGTGACGGGCGTCAAGCCCGGAACCGTCACGATTTATGTGAAAGCGGTGGACACGAATAACCAGGGCGAGATTGAGAAGCCCTATGGGGAGTTCAATGTGACCGTCGTCAGTGCTCTCACGGCTGAGGACGGCACCGGTGCTGTGACCGTGACGACGTTGCCGCCGACCGCTGGCACGGTGACTGTGGCGAATAATCCTGTGGCTGATCCGTCGGGAACCGTCGCCTCGACGTCTGTGGGAGATGTGATGGATGCGGCTGGCGACAAGGTCGATGGCTTCACGCTGACGCAGGCGGATCCGGATGATCCGTCGGCTGGCTGGGTGGTCACGGTGGATGCGTCGGTTCCGGCTGGCACGTACACGGTGGACGTCACCTACACCGACAGCTTCGGTCAGACGGTGACTGTGACAGACACGATCACTGTGACCGTAGTGACGCCGACAGTGCCGACGGCTTCGGACGGCTCAGGGCAGGTGAAGGTCGACCCGCCGAGGGGAACGCCTGGCACGGTGACCATCACGAATGATCCGGGGGTCGATTCGGCGGCGACGCTGGCGTCGACGTCGGTGGGCGACGTGCTCGACTCGGCTGGCGACAAGGTCGACGGTTTCACGCTGACGCAGGCGGATCCGGATGATCCGGCGGCTGGCTGGGTGGTCACGGTGGATGCGTCGGTTCCGGCTGGCACGTACACGGTGGACGTCACCTACACCGACAGCTTCGGCCAGACGGTGACCGTGACGGACACCATCACGGTGGGTCTTGTGACAATCACGGAACCGATCGTTGGCGGCGGGGCCGATAGCGAGGGCGTCACCGATCAGGGTGGCGAGGGCGCCAACTTGGCGACCGACGTCCGTTCGACTCCGAACTCGGCGTCGGCGGGGAAGGCAGCTCCGGCTGAGAAGGCGGCCGAGGCTGGCGGCTCCGTTGCGACTGGCGGTTCGGCCATGGGGGCTAGCGCTTCGGTGAGCCTTATGGCGATGGCGGCTGTGATGTTGTTCGCGGCGGGAGCGGGGGCGACGGTCGTCGCTCGTCGTCGGCGCAACTGACCAGTGAAGCGCCGCGTTCAGCAACGGCGCGGTGACGTGGCGAGGAGGAGAGTTCTGAGCGGGGAGGCTCGCCCAGAACTCTCCTCCTTGGTGTTTGGGCGATTGCTCCTTGGGCTCGCCTCCGTCTGGGCTTGTCTGTGGCCCAACTGCCTCAGCAACGGTGTCGTGGCGGCCTGGGCGTCTGAGCCGTATCGATTGGTGGACCCGGCTGCCGCCATATAGGTGACCTGCCTGCCCGATGAGACGGATGAGGACTAAAATTTCTATTGATATCCGTTCTGCGCGCCCATGGAAGGGCGTTGGTGTGACGAAAAGAAAGGATTCCTCGAAGGAGGTTTTGTTATGTTCGCGCCTGAGGTAGAGAAGCTGCTCAACGAGCAGATCGTCCACGAAATGTATTCGGCCAACCTGTATATCTCGATGTCAGCATGGCTGCGGGGGAAGAGCCTTGATGGCTATGCGCACTGGTTCTACGTGCAGTACAAGGAAGAGATGGACCACGCGCTCATCATGTATAACTTCATCTTGAACGCTGGTGGAACGGTGAAGATGGGCGCCATCGACGCGCCGCCCACGGAGTTCACCGACCTCGCGACCGTCCTCAAGATGAGCCTTGAACACGAGCAGCTCGTGACGTCGCTGATCTACAACATCGTCGAGGCGGCCCAGAAAGCCAAGGACTACAAGACGGTGCAGTTCCTCGACTGGTTCGTGAAGGAGCAGGTCGAAGAGGAAGACAACGCGTCGACCAACATCGGCCGTTTGGCGACGTTCGGCGGCGACAGCATGGGCCTGCACACCCTCGACCAGGAGTTGGCTAGTCGCGCCTACACGCAGACGGCGCAACTCGCGCTGTACGAAACGGAGTAATCCTTTTGGCGGTAGGACAGTACATAGTGGGGCACAGCAGATTCTTCTGCTGTGCCCCACTATGTGTCTTGATGAACCGACTCGGTGCCTACATTCGTTAGTCCTCAACTGCTAGGCGTGGTCTCCATCGCTTTGAGTTCTTCGGCTGAGCATGTCCAGTCGTAGCCAGGCTGCCTTCCGATGTTCTGGAAGTCTTTGGGCAGTCTTTTGGCATCATTCAGATCTTTGATGAGTTCTGACGGTTTTCCTCCCGCGTACTTCGTGAACAGTGGCTCTTCTTTCCCGTCTGGATCGAAGTTGAACTGTTGCCCAAGTTCTTTGGCGCGTTCGGGGTGATTGCTTTTCCTTCGAATTCACTGTTTCCGAGGATGTTGTCGTCAGCCGGAATGATACCGCCGGAGCCGATAGCGCCCCACTCTCCTGGCCGGTTTCCATCGTCAGGATCACATTCTGGTTCAAGCCATGCCAGCGCGATGACGTACTGGTGCCCCACTTCGATGCGAGACTGTCCGGCCATGCCAAACCTCATCTCGCCACGTTCGCTCTGGGTGACCCAGCCAGTGAGATTGAGCTTGATTGTCTCGTCCGCCGCGAGTTTGTTTTTCGGCTCGGGTGAGGTCCACAAGACGTCGACGATCTCAAGCACGCCTGTGCGTGGTGTCATCCCGTCCCACTCAGGGTCGCTTTCGTTGGTTTTCGGTCGGGCTTCGTCGATCAAACGGGCAGTAACGACGGCATCAGCGACTGCCACCCAGCTGGCGGCAGAGCCAGAGGAAACGCGTTCATAGGGATCTGCGAGGGTGATCGCCAACTCGGGCTCGGGCGCAGAGACTTCCTCCTTCAGGGACGTGCCGCCGTCAGAGGTGGCGCAACCGGTCGCAATTAACAACATGCCGGTGACCAGGAGGGCTGGCCACATCTTTTTGGGATTGAACATGGTCATGTCCTGTCTTGGCTGTAATGGGACACGTCCTTGTTGTCAGTTCGGCAGACGACACCCGCTGTTTGCCCGCCGACGCACTGGACGTTATAAGTGCCCGTGGGAACAACCATGTCGATGCTAGGTGCGGCTGCCTCGGCAAAAGTGGTAGGTGCCACGAGCAAGATAACCGAAATCAAGGCGATGGCGATGCTTCGTTGAACTCTCATATCCACTGTCCTTCCGTTCGCAGCTTTGGTGAATGGAAAAATAGTGCTTTTATCAAAAAAAGTGGAGTGAGCAACCAAACGCAAGAGACTGACGAGACTTATTTGTGCTGCCCGTTTGGGGCGGTTGGCTTGTCAGGTGGATAGGGCGTTGTTGATGGCTGTGCATGATGCCCCGACCGACAGAATGATGCCAAGGTAACGCGCCAATGCGAGGTCGATGTCGGTCATGGCATGTCAGAGGGCGACACGACGAGGCCATAGCGATGCCTCTGTTGTTCATGGCCGCGGGGCTGGCCGAGATTGATCTGGTAGACGACGCCGCGAATCACCAGGCTCCGGTTCATCGCGCAGATCTTCGTCGTGCAGGCGCCCGGCGTCGGCCGTCCTGACTGAGGCAGGACGAGTAGTCGAGGAGCTGCAGCGCGATGAAGAACCTCGCTTGCTGTTTCGCCGGTGCGTGTGGTCTGGAGCTGGATGCGTTTGTCTTCTGCGCCGGGGCGGAACCCGATGACTGTCAAAGACGCCGTCGCATGTTTAACTGTTGTGAGACAGCAGGCTTCGCTGTGTCACAACAGCCGGTCGGCGATGGCGTCGCCGATCTGGGACGTGCTGCGGGTGGCGCCGTCGCGGGTGGCGAGGTCGGCGTCGACGGCCGACTCGATGCGAGCCGCGTCGTCAGAATGACCGAGGTGGTCGAGCATCATGGCGACCGACAGGATCGCTGCGGTCGGGTCGGCTTTGCCGGTGCCCGCGATGTCGGGGGCTGAGCCGTGCACCGGCTCGAACATCGACGGGTGTGAGCCGTCGACATTGATGTTGGCGCTGGCGGCCAAGCCGATGCCGCCAGTGATCGCGCCCGCCAGGTCGGTCAGGATGTCGCCGAACAGGTTGTCGGTGACGATGACGTCGAAGCGCTGCGGATCTCGCACCAGCGCGATGGTGGCGGCGTCGACGTGGAGGTAGTCGGTCTCAATGCCGGGAAACTCGGCGGCGACGGCCTGGAACGTCCGGTTCCAGAGGCCGCCGGCGTTGGCCAGCACATTGTGCTTGTGCACCAGCGTCACCTTGCCGCAGCGCTTCGCGGCGCGCGCGAAGGCGTCTCGGACGACCCGTTGGACGCCGAACGCGGTGTTGAGTGACACCTCGGTCGCGATCTCATGCGGCGTCCCCTGACGGACGACGCCGCCGTTGCCGACGTAGAGGCCTTCGGTGCCCTCGCGGACCACCAGGAAATCAATGGGGCCCCGTTCCACGACCCACGGCGCCAGCGGGGTGCGAGCACCGGGGAGGAGACGCGACGGGCGCAGGTTCACACACTGGTCGAACGCGAAGCGCAGCTTCAGCAGCAGCCCACGTTCCAGCAGCCCGCTGGGCACGGCGGCCGAGCCGGGAGCCGCGCCGACCGCCCCGAGCAGAATGGCGTCGCTCGCGTCGAGTTCGGCGAGCTCGTCGTCGGGCAGCACCTCGCCGGTCCGCTGCCACCGGGCCGCGCCCAAGTCGTGGTGGCGGATGTCGAACGTATCGCCGCTGGCGGCCCGCAACACTTTGAGGCCTTCTGCGACGACTTCCGGGCCGATGCCGTCGCCGGCGATCACCGAGATGACAGGTTGGGTGGAAGACGATGGGGTTTCACTCACACCGGCGAGAATACGTGACCGTCGGGTCACGTCGTGGCTGCGTCTCAGCCGGTGGCAGACAAGCACTACCATGCCAATATGTCGTTGTCATTCCCATTGACCCGTACGTCGTCACCCCGCACAGCCGAGGACATCGCAGCCATTCACGCCGATCCTGGTTTTGGCGATTACTTCACCGATCACATGGCGCTCGCCAGTTGGTCGAAGGACGAGGGGTGGACAGACGACAAAGTCGTGCCCTATGCGCCGTTCACTTTGGACCCGGCGGCGGGCGTGTTGCATTACGCGCAAGAGATATTCGAAGGCATCAAAGCCTTTCGGCACGCCGACGGTTCGGTGTGGCTTTTCCGTCCCGAGGCGAACGCGCAACGGTTCGTCAACTCGGCCCGGCGGCTCATGCTGCCGGAATTGCCGGTCGACGATTTCGTGACCGCCTGCCTCAACGTGGTTGAGGCGGATGCCCGCTGGGTGCCGCCATCGGTGGGGGGCGACGAGAAGAGCCTGTACGTGCGGCCGTTCGAGTTCGCGTCAGAGGCCTTTCTCGGCGTGCGCTCGGCTTTGAAAGTGCAGTTCGCTGTCATCGCGTCGCCTGTGGGGCCCTATTTCGACGGCGGCGTCCAAGGTATCGATATCTGGGTGACCGACCGGTATTCGCGTGCGGGAATCGGCGGCACCGGCGCAGCGAAATGCGGCGGCAACTACGCGTCGTCGCTGATCGCGCAATATGAGGGCTATGAGCACGGCTGCTCGCAAGTGATCTTCCTTGAGGCCTCCGGCTCGGACCGGGTCCAAGAGCTCGGCGGCATGAACGTCGTGTTCGTGACGAAGGACGACGTGCTCGTCACGCCGGAGTTGGACGGCACGATCCTCGACGGCATCACACGGCGCTCGCTCCTCGAACTGGCGCCCGGCTTCGGCCTGCGGGTCGAGCAGCGGGCCGTCCCGGCCCAAGAGGTGTTCGACGGCATCACGTCCGGTGAGATCGTCGAGGCGTTCTCCTGCGGGACGGCCGCCGTCATCACCCCGATCGCCAGCTTCAAGACGGAGACAGGCGACTACCACTTGGCGCAGCCGGTGGGCGAGCGCACCGTGCAATTGCGGGATGGGCTCATCGACATCCAGTACGGGCGCGTCGAAGACACGCACGGCTGGATGCGCCGCGTCTGTTAAACCTGCTGGACGCCGCCGCTGAGCGGTTGCAGGCTCGTCGTTTGGTGCCGCGAGACACCTGTGACCTGCTGGCCGCCCCGGTTTCTCCAGGGCCGGCCAGCAGGTCATGTCCACATAGCGAGAGTCTCACGGCAAGCCGTGGAGGCCCGGCAGAAGTGGCTGCTCAGAGAGCCTTGGCCGCGGCGATGGCGGCGTCGTAATCGGGTTCCGTCCCGATTTCGGGCACCAACTGCGTGTAGCGGACGACGCCGTTCCCGTCGGCCACGATGACGGTGCGGGCGAGCAGGCCGCGCAGCGGTCCGTCGGTCATGGTGACGCCGTAATCCTCGCCAAAGGTGGAGCGGAACGCCGACGCGGTGACGACGTTCTCAATGCCCTCCGCCCCGCAGAAGCGGCCGAGCGCGAACGGCAGGTCTTGGGAGGCGCACACCACCTTGGCGCCCGGCAGAGAAGCGGCGAGCTCGTTGAACCGGCGCACGCTCATCGCGCACACGCCGGTGTCGACGCTGGGGAAGATGTTGAGGATCACGGTCGAGCCGCGGAGCGACGCCGCGTCGAGATCGGCCAATTCCGCCGTCGTGAGGACGAAATCGGGCAACGTGCCACCGACCGCCGGGATGTCACCAACGGTGTGGACGGGGGTTCCTTGGAATGCTGCTGTAGCCATGGATTCAAGATAGGCACGGTCCATGGGCTGAATCAAGAGCAAGTCCTGCTGGCTGACGCCGTAGTCTGAAAGGGCCACGATTCTCGGGCGTCCGAAGGAGAACACACCATGACAGGCACGCCTGCTTTCCCAGGGACTTTTCACGTGTACGACACGACCCTGCGTGATGGCGCGCAACAAGAAGGACTGCGTCTCACGGTGTCGGACAAGCTGAAGATCGCGCGCATGCTCGACCACCTTGGCGTCACGTTCATCGAGGGCGGGTGGCCCGGAGCCAACCCGAACGACACGGCGTTCTTCGAGGCCGCGCGCAGCGAGCTGAAGCTGCGCAACGCGACGTTGACGGCGTTCGGGGCGACGCGGCACGCGGGAACCCTCGCCGGTGAGGATCCGCTCATCCAGGCGCTGGTGGACGCGGGTACCGACGTGGTCTGCATCGTGGCGAAGGCGCACGACGTCCATGTGGAACGCGCGTTGCACACGTCCCTCAACGAAAACCTGGAGATGATCAACGACACCGTGTCCTACCTGACACGGCGCGGGAAGCGGGTTTTCGTCGACGCCGAGCATTACTTCGACGGCTACCAGCACAATCGGGGTTACGCGCTCGACGTCGTGCGCACCGCCGCCGAGGCGGGGGCGGAAGCGGTGGTGCTGTGCGACACGAACGGCGGCATGCTGCCGACGTGGGTCGCCCAGATCGTCCAGGAGACGTTGGAGGTGGGAGGCGACCTCGGCATCCACTGCCACAACGACACGGGCTGCGCGGTGGCGAACACCATCGCCGCCGTGGAGGCCGGCGTCATGCACGTCCAGGGGACGGTCAACGGGCACGGCGAGCGCACCGGCAACGCCGACCTCATCACGGTGATCGCTGACCTGCAACTGAAATTCGGTTGGCCAGTGGTGACCGACGTCGATCTCGCGGAGGCGACCCATATCGCCCACGGCATCGCCGATATCACCAACGTGCCGGTCGGCGGGCGGCAACCCTACGTCGGGCAGTCGGCGTTCGCGCACAAGGCTGGCTTGCACGCGTCCGCCATCAAAGTGGACCCGACGCTGTATCAGCACATCGACCCGAGCCTGGTCGGCAACAACATCCGCATGCTCGTCTCCGACATGTCGGGCAGCGCGAACATCCAGCTCAAGGCCGCCGAACTCGGTTATGACCTGGCCGATCGCGAGTTGGCCGCTCGGCTGACGGACAAGGTCAAGGCCCGTGAGGCCGAGGGCTATTCGTTCGAATCCGCGGACGCCTCGTTCGAACTGTTGCTGCGCGACGCTCTCGGCGTCGGCGAGCCGTTCTTCAAGGTGTTGACTTGGCGCGTCTTCACCAGCGACCAGGACGGTTTCGAGGGCGATTCCGAGGCGGTGGTGAGGCTCGAGGTGAAGGGCGACTTGGAGGCGCTCGTCGGCGAAGGCCACGGCCCGTTGAACGCGCTCGACTTGGCGTTGCACCGGGCTCTCGTCCACGCCTACCCGGTGGTGGACGGCTTCGAGCTGACGGACTACCGGGTCCGTATCCTCGACCAAGGGCATGGCACCGACACCATCGTCCGCACGCTCATCGATTTCAGCGACAACGAGCGCACGTGGACGACGGTCGGGGTCGGCACCAATGTCATCGAAGCGAGCTGGGAGGCGCTCGTCGACGCTTACCGATGGGGGTTGGCGAAGACCAGCACTACGCTTTCAGCATGACGCATCGTGTGTGGCTGCCGTTCGGCAGCGTCGCTGAAGCCGCAGACGCGCTGGGAGGAATTCCAGACGGGATAGACGTCGATTGTTTCCTCGGGAAAGGGGACGAGCCCGCCTCCATCGGCGACGTCGAGTTGCTGGTGGCGCCCTACATGATCCCGGCGCAGCAGGTGATGGCCCGTCGCTCGGAGATGACGAGCCTTCAGGCCGTCGCGTTACAAACGGCCGGCTATGAGGACTACCTGCCGCTGCTGCCGGCCGGCGTGCGCTTGTGCAACGCCGCTGGCGTGCACGACACGAGCACGTCCGAGCTGGCGGTGGCCCTGGCGCTCGCCAACCTGCGCCATCTCGACGTGTTCGCGCGCGACATGGCGACGCAGATCTGGCGTTCGACGTGGGCCGATTCCCTCGCCGACCGGCGGGCGCTGATCGTCGGGTACGGCCGCATCGGCAAGGCGATCGAGCGTCGGCTGGAAGCTTTTGAGGTGACGGTGACCCGCGTCGCCACCCACGCCCGGGTCGAGGACGGCCGTGAGGTGCACGGCATCGACGACCTGCATGACCTGTTGCCCTCGGCCGACGTCGTGTTCCTCGTCACCCCGCTCACGGAGCAGACGTATCACCTGATCGGCGCCCGGGAGTTGGAGCTCATGCACGACGGCGCGTTGCTGGTCAACACGGCGCGGGGCAAGGTGGTCGACACCGACGCGTTGGTCGAGCAGACGGCGTCAGGCCGCATCCGTGCGTCGCTCGACGTCACCGATCCCGAGCCGCTGCCGCCGGGCCACCCGCTGTGGCGGTGCCCCGGCGTGTTGATCAGTCCGCACACGGGCGGGGCGAGCACCGCCTTCACGCCGCGCACGAACGCGCTGATGGCGGCCCAAGTGCAGGCTTTCGCGGCGGGAGCGCCGTTGCGCAACGTCGTCGCAGGGGGGCCGTGCGGCTCGGTCTGACGCCAGCCCTCGACCGTATGCCCGCGATCAGACGCCGGGCAGCGGATGTCGCCACCGGGGGATATGGACGGCACATGTTTCGAAGGATCGATTCAAGGAGGAAGAGAAATGCGTATCGCGCGCTTCGTGGCTGACGGTGACCCAACGTACGGTGTCGTCGAATTAGCCGAGGACGACGGCTCCAATCCGGAGACCATTGCGGTCGTCACAGGCGACCCATTGGCCGGGCCGGTGCACTACACCGGCGAGAGGGTGCACTTGGCGGACGTCCGTCTCGTCGCGCCGGTGATCCCGCGCAGCAAAGTGGCCTGTATCGGCAAGAACTATGCGGCCCACATCGCCGAGTTGGGCGGGCCGGAGCCAACCGAGCCCGTCGTGTTCTTCAAGCCGAACACGTCCGTCATCGGGCCGGGGGAGCCGATCGTCCGTCCGCCGGAGACTCACATGTTGCACTACGAGGGCGAGCTCGTCATCGTCATCGGGCGCATCTGCCGGCGCGTGCCGGTCGAGCGGGCCGCCGAGGTGATCTTCGGCTACACGATCGCCAACGACGTGACCTGCCGTGACCTCCAGGCGTCAGACGGCCAATGGACGCGGGCGAAGGGCTTCGACACCTTCTGCCCGCTCGGCCCGTGGATCGTGACGCACCTGGGCATCGACGAGGCGGGCCAGCTCGACTTGCGCACGAGCGTCAACGGCAAGGTGCGTCAGGACGCGAACACGAAGCGCATGATCCGGGGCATCGCAGAGCTCGTCGCGCAGGTGAGCGCCTTCACCACGCTGCTGCCCGGCGACCTGATCCTGACAGGCACGCCGTCCGGCATCGGCGAGATCGTGCCCGGCGACAAGGTGACGGTGGCGATCGAGGGCATCGGTGAGCTGACCAACCCCGTGGTCGACGAGGACGCGTAGGTGGCGGCCCTGGCTTTACGGTCGGCGCCGCCCGCCGTGTCCTACGCTGACGCCCTCACGGGCGGCGACGACGTCGGCGTGGTGCGCTCGCTGCGCGGCCTGATCGGCGCCCTGCTCGGTGTTCTCGCGTTCATCGTGCTCACTCCGCTGGTGACCTACCTCGTGCTGATGATCAGTTGGGTGGCGTCGGGCTCGCCGGGCGATTTCGCCGCCTACTCGGCGGCGGGACAGGCGATGGAATTCCCCGCCGGCATGCTCGCCGCCCACCTCGGGCTCGCCATGCTCATCCCCATCGCGTTCGGCCTGGTGGTCGGGTTGCACAAGGTGCAGGGACGGTGGCTCAACTCAGTGCAGCCTGGCTTCCGCTGGCGCTATTGGGTGGTGTGCCTGCTCATAGCGGCGGTCGTGTTGAACCTGGTGCTGTGGGTGTCGATGGGCTTCCAGATCGGTCCCGTGGCCCCGCAGCCGAACGTGGCGTGGTTCCTCGTCGTCATCGTGTTGACGTCGCCGCTCCAAGCCGCCGCCGAGGAGTACTTCTTCCGGGGCTATCTGCTTCAGGCGCTCACGCTCGTCGTGCGCAACCGGTGGATCGGCGTCGTCATCACCGCCGTCGTGTTCGCCGCCTTCCACGGCGTCCAGAACGCGCCGCTTTTCGTCTACCGGCTCGGCTTCGGTCTGCTCGCCGGGGCGCTCGTGGTCCTCACGGGCGGCATCGAGGCGGGCATCGCGGCCCACGTCATCAACAACCTCTGCTCGTTCACGTATGCGGCGCTCGGCAGCTCGGTCGCGTCGGCCATGTCCGTCAACGAGATCACGTGGGAGCAGTGCGCCTGGACGTTGGCGTCGTTCGCGATCTTCGGCGTGCTGGCCTGGCTCGTCGGACGGGCGATGCGGGTGGCCACGAGAACCCCGGCGGCGCAGTAGGCCGCTGGCTGAGGCCGGAGGCGCGGGTTTGACCCCCGTCCACCCGTCCACGTATTGTTGACCCTCGGCGCGTGATGCCGCAATTGTGCGTGCGCGGCGCTTGGACGTATGAAGAATCGCGAGGAAGTGGGTTAGACGTGTACGCGATCGTGCGCGGTGGCGGACGCCAACACAAGGTTGCCGTCGGCGATGTCTTGGAGATCGACAAGGTCGAGGCTGAGGCCGGATCGTCGGTCGAGCTTCCGGCTCTGCTGCTGGTCGACGGTGACGCTGTGACCACCGATACGGCAAAGCTGGGCAAGGTGAAGGTCAGCGCTGAGGTGCTCGCGCAGACGAAGGGCCCCAAGATCCGCATCATGAAGTACAAGAACAAGGGCGGATACAAGCGCCGCATGGGGCACCGTCAGCGCTACACGCAGGTCAAGATCACCGACATCATCGCGGCATAGCTTCAAGGAGCGATAGACATGGCACACAAAAAAGGCGCATCATCCTCGCGCAACGGTCGCGATTCGAATGCTCAACGGCTGGGCGTCAAGCGCTTCGGCGGCGAGATGGTCGGCACCGGTGACATTATCCTGCGGCAGCGGGGCACTCACTTCCATCCCGGTGAGGGCGTTGGCCGCGGGGGCGACGACACGTTGTTCGCCCTGCGTGAGGGCCAGGTGGAGTTCCGCACCAAGCGGGGGCGTCGCGTGGTGAACGTGGCGGTCAGCGAAGCCGGCGAGTAGCCACTGGGCGGAAACGCTCACCCACAACTCTTGAACGAAGGCGGTCTGAGGGCCGCCTTCGTCGTTTTCGCGACCAAGTCTGACGCGACTCGTGCTGAGGCGTGGAGCCTGTCCGGTCGTTCGCAGGCACGTCGTTGCGCGGGTGGCCGCCGCCGAGCGCTTGTCGCGTAAACTGACCCCGGCGTCCACAGGGCGCTTCCCACTCATCTTTCGGTTTTCTTCGGAGCGTCATGGCCATCCCGTCATTCGTCGATCACGTCACCCTGTCTGTGGTCGGCGGGCATGGTGGCAACGGCTGCGCGTCCGTCCGGCGCGAGAAGTTCAAGCCGCTCGGCGGGCCCGACGGCGGCAACGGCGGCAATGGCGGGTCGGTGATCCTGCGCGTCGACGAGGGGCTCACCACGCTCGTCGACTACCACCGGCAGTCCGTACGGCGGGCGACGAACGGTCAACCGGGGCGCGGCGATTTCGCCAACGGCGCAAACGGCGACGACATCGTGCTGGCGGTGCCCGACGGCACGGTCGTGACGGACAAAGCCACCGGCGAGACACTGGCCGACCTGACAGGAGCCGGTTCCGAAGCGGTCGTCGCCGCTGGCGGCCGCGGCGGGCTCGGCAACGCGGCGCTCGCCTCATCGGCGCGCAAGGCGCCGGGTTTCGCCTTGCTGGGCGAGGACGGCGAGGAACGCACGATCGTCCTGGATGGAGCTTTTCCGAGATGGCGTGGCCCGCCGCCTCCGTCTTGCGACGCAGGTCGCGCAGCGTCGGCGAGGCGTCGTCCTCCAGCCGGTCGACG
>QMCE01000197.1_pt1 | contig 51093 bp, 18 predicted proteins | sample 1821851 | NCBI WGS metagenome assembly QMCE01 (sample SAMN09453174, study PRJNA476694) | Termite gut metagenome, whole genome shotgun sequencing project. | isolation source: worker | host: Odontotermes sp. | place: South Africa:Pretoria | collected 2016-01-28 | reverse complement strand
CATAATAGGATTCTACAACAAAAAGATGCAAAATGAAACCCCAAAACCCCTCATGAGTGAGGGGTAGGGGAGTTGATGCGTCGAAGACGCTTTGTTCCCTTATAGGAAAGTTCTCAATTGCGGAGCAAGTTCCACGAAGTGGAACTGTAGAGCGTTGCGCTTTTCAGTCAACGCTTTTTTATGTGGATTTTCTCATCTGCAGAGCAAGTATTCAGGCCATATTATGGGAAAAATACCCATTCACAAAATCCGAAATGTTGAATTATCGGGCTATTTTGTCGAATTTGAGAATTTTCGTTGAATATTTTAGGTTGCCGTGTTATTATTGTAAAACAAGCAAGAAAGTATCTGTCAAAAATCCATTTATTTAAAGGAGGAGAAGATGATGAGGTCAAAAAAAGTAACGAGATTCAAAAAAGCAATTGCCATTTTATTGTCGTTTGGTTTGGTCATCGGAGTATTTCCCATGACGACGCATGCAGCCGGCACGTCGGCCAACCCCGTATCCATTAATATAGGTACGGTAAATGCCGGTGGAAGCGGTTACTCTTTCTCAAATGGTGTATTGACCATCAACGAGGACGGCTACTACAAGATATCTGGTGCGACGAATACAAACCGCGTCGTTGTTACCCAGGGTAACAAAACGATTGTTCTTGACAATGTGAACATTACTTCAAACACAGGGTCACCCATTACCTTAAACTCTCAGGGGCCAATGTAACGATGATACTTAATGGCACGAACAAAACAGCCGGCTCTGGATTGTATGCCGGCATTCAGACTACCGGTGCAACATTAACCGTACAGAAGGGTACGGGTAAGGCAGAGTTGTATACCTATGGCCAATACGGTGCAGGCATTGGCGGAATGGGGGGACAAAATGGGGGTCATGGCTTCGATGGCGAAGACGATATGTATGTGAGAGTAATTTTCTTACCATATTTCAGAGTTGGCACTAAAGGTAGTGACGGTGACAGAGGCGGCAACGGGGGCAGTGGCGGGACGGTCATCCTTCGTGGTGGATTTGTTGACGCCGAAAGTGAATATGGTGCCGGCATTGGTGGTGGTGCTGGAGGTAAAGGCGGCAACGGTGGTAGAGGTGGAGCAAAGCAATTTAGTGGACGCTATGACGATGGCAATGGTGGTAGAGGCGGCAACGGCGGTGACGGTGCAACCCTCCATGTCAACGGGGGCAATTTGAGGGCACACAGTAAAAATGGTGCGGCGATTGGCAGTGGCAGCGGTGGCAGCGGTGGCAACGGACGCCAAACAGGAGTGATCGGTTCCATGGGAAGTGTGGGAAGCATTGCATTGTCCTCGCCTTACAGTTGCTGGACAAGCAACTTGCACAACTACACTGCCATCGAAAGTGAAAAGAAATCATTTTTTACTCTCAGCAATAGCTACCGATGCGTAATCATTCACACGGATTTTGGTGTTTGATGACGGACGTTACGATGATAGTTGGGGCGGCAACGGCGATGATGGCGTTGCCATCCCCCATTTACGCGAAGCATACCGCGCAAGGTTTCTCAGTTTTGTATCTGAAATTCTTAAAGGAGGGAAAGAAAAATGAGGTCAAAAAAAGTAATGAGGTTTAAAAAAGTAATTGCCATTCTTTTGTCGATTAGTTTGGTTATCGGAATGCTTCCCGTGACGATGACGACGACACGCGCGGCTGGCACGTTGGCAAATCCTGTAGTAATCAATGTGAGCACGGTAACTTCCGGCGGAAGCGGTTACTCATATTCAGACGGAGTAGTGACCATCAACGAAAACGGATACTACAAAATCACTGGTAAGACGGGGACGAAGCGTGTTGTCGTTACCAGTGGTAGCAAAACCATTACTCTTGACAATGCGGATATTTCCTCATCATCCGGATCGCCCATTACCCTGAATTCTGGGGCCAATGTGACGATGATACTTAACGGCGAGAACAAAACAACCGGAGCCGGATCGTATGCCGGCATTCAGACTACCGGCGCAACGTTAACCATACAGCGGGGCACGGGTAAAGCGGCACTGACTACCTCTGGCCAATACGGTGCGGGTATTGGAGGAAGCAGAGGAACCGCTGGCAGTAATGGTGCCAAAGGCGAAGACGATCTTTTTTGGACCGTGATTTTAATACCATATTTAAGAATCGGCACCAATGGCAGTAGCGGTGGAAGTGGCGGCAATGGTGGTAGTGGTGGCACGGTTACCATTAATGGCGGGGTCATTGAAGCAGAAAGTAACTTTGGCGTCGGTATAGGCGGGGGTACGGGAGGTCAAGGCGGCAACGGCGGTAAAGGAGGGGAAAAACAGTTTGGTGGGAACTACGACAGCGGCAGGGGCGGTAGCGGCGGTAATGGCGGCAATGGCTGCAACCTGCGCATTGAAGGGGGATATGTAAAAGCCCGTAGTAGAAATGGTGCGGCGATTGGCGGTGGAAACGGTGGCAACGGTGGCACTGGCCGCTCCACGGGGGCGACTGGTTCCATTGGCGGCGTGGGAAGTGTTGCATTGCCCTCAGTTTACAGTAGTTGGACAAGCGATACATTTGAATTTATACCATCGACTGGGAATGGAGTCAAAGGAAACTTTACTCTTAATAATAGCAATAAATTTGCAATCATCAATACTCCATTTGACATTTTATTTAACCCAGCCTCCATCAATTTCAATTCTGCCGAAGAAGGATATGGCGTACAGACTCCTAGAGAGGTTGCCATATCTATAGGCGGCAGTGGATATGCGATGAGTCCTCAATATGATATTGAAAATAAGCCTGATGGGGCATTTGAAGTGTCGACCAATATTGGGGGGACCAAATTGTTCGTTGAACCAAAAACTGGACTTGGGGCAGGTGAGTACAAAGATAAGATAACGGTAGTTGACCGCTTCTCGGGAATGTCAGGTTCGTTCGATGTGAGTTTCAAAGTTATAAAGTATGGTATATCGATTAGTCAGAGCGAACCTCTCGAATTCTCCTCCGCCATCGAAGGTTATGGTTTGCCGCCTGAACAGTCCGTGACGGTATCCAACACGGGCAATGAGGCGACAGGCGACCTGAAGGTCGAATTATCGGGTGACGCCAATGCATTCACTCTCAACAAAACGACAGTTGGCAGCTTGGGGGTTGGTGGTTCGAATACGTTTACCGTAGTTCCCAAGCAGAATCTTCCGGCAGGCGTATACAATGCCAAAGCAATCGTGTCGAACGACAAAATACCAGCCAAGACATTTGACATGGTTTTTGTCGTAGATAAGAAAAACAACAGTTTTTCATTGAATCAAGAAGGAACATACACGTTTCCTTCTGCTGACGAGGGTTATGGCGCACAGGCTGCCAAGTCCGTGACGGTATCCAATACGGGTAATGTGGTGACGGGTAACATAAAAATCGCACTATCAGGTAGCGACGCCCAACGATTCACCCTGAACAAGACACAGATTGGCAGCTTGGCCGTTGGTGGCTCGGACTCGTTTACCGTCGTCCCCAATAACGGGATACCAAGGGGAATGTATGGAGCCTTGGTGACGGTATCGAACGACGAGGAGGCGATGGCGTCATTTTATGTAAGCTTCAAGGTGAATGGTTATGGAATAGGGACGGACGTCGATAAGGTCGACTTTCCCGACGCCAATTATGACCGTACCCAGAGTACATCGAAAAGAGTGGCGGTTACCAATACGGGCAACGTGGCGACGGGCAAACTGAATGTTGCATTGTCGGGAGAGAATGCCGACAGCTTCCAATTAGAAAAGAATGAAATTAGCAGTTTGGGAGTCGGTCAAAGTGGTTCCTTTACCGTTGTTCCCAAGGCAGGTCTTGCGATTGGAAATCATGTCACCACCATAACGGTATCGGGCGCCAAAATGAAAACGTTGTCTATTCCCGTGAAGCTTAAGGTTGTGGTGACGCACAGAACGGGTGAATTTAAGTATGACGACAATAATTCTGGAACCTACTATTACGAAGACGTTTACTTTGCCGGCAGCTCGTTTGCCGACAGAGACAGTTCCGGCCAATGGAAATACAACGACAGTCTCGCCACTATGTCACTATGCTTGGAGCTGTCCGCTTTTTCGGGTGAAGACGGCGATAAAAGTGGCAATGCCGAAAAGCTGTTGGGTGATTTGGGATTCAAGCAAATTGAAACTAACGTTGACTACAACGACCCTCCAGGAAAGGACACCATCGGTGCCGTTTACGCCAACAAGAAGATTCATGTTGACGATCAAACCTATACATTGATATCGTTAGCCGTCAGAGGCAGTGGATATGGTCCCGAATGGGCAAGCAACCTTACCATGGGCCGCAGCGGACAGCATCAAGGATTTCGCAAGGCAAAGGAAGACGTCTATGGATACTTGACGAACTACATAAAAAAACACCAAATTTCGGGAAACATCAAAGTGTGGTTGACTGGTTTCAGTCGAGGGGCCGCAACGGCCAACCTAATTGCTGGACAATTAGACGATATGGCGGCGTCCGGACAAGGTGGGAAGGCTAAAATCGGGGATTGCACCTTGCGCCCTGAAGACTTGTACGCATTCGGTTTCGAAACGCCAATGGGTGCAGTGAAAAATGATGCGGCGAACAAGGGAGAGCGATATAACAACATCATCAACATCGTAAATCCGTACGACGTCGTGACAAAGCTCGCTCCCGGTACGTCCCCCTTTAATTTTGCCCGTTACGGCGTTGACATAGTCCTTCCCACGGAAGCCAACAGCACGTTTTATGCGGCGGAGAGAAACGAAATGAGAGACAGGCTCAGGAAAATTGACGGAAACAAACCTTATATAATTGACCATTTTACAAACTGGAAATTTCTCATGGAATGGAAATTCTCAGGGATTGGTACTGGGATACATTTTCTATCTATTTTCGTAGTACCACCACTTATGCCATATATATGGTTTGAGTTCAAAGAGGACAGGAATACGAGCATGAACGTCTTTTTGGACAATATGATTACCCGGGTCGCAAAAGAGTGTTTTGTAAATCGGAATATCTATGTTGACGTTTTTCAGGAGCATGTCAGGGAAGTGTTGGGTTTTCTATCCTACACGGATGATTTTGAAGAGAACGTTTGGAACGATTTTTGGGGAGACTTTAAGGGGAGGATAACGGACGAAAACAACTTGGCAAAGCTTATCCTTGCGTCATTGGGTATTCACATACCGTTTTACAATCCCGAACCCTTGCCGAATCAAATCAGAAGTCATTTGAGGGCAAGTCTGAAAGCTGTCAACATTTCATACGACGAGGCGCAATTGGGAACGTTGGTTGCCAGCGCCCTGGCGCTGGGCACACAGTTTATTGCCACTCACACCAGTGAATTCAAAACCTTATTAAGCAACATTGATCAAATTGGGGATGCGCATGATTCGGAACTTTGCTTCGCATGGATGCAGTCTCGTGATTTTAATTATACGCCGGGAGCAAAATGGAGTGGAACGACGGGTAACTACATAACGGTCCGAGTCAATTGTCCGATTAACGTAGAAGTATTCAAGGATGGCAAACTGGTTGCGGCCATCATTGACGACGTGCCACAAACCATCGAGGGAAGCACCATCGTCACATCCATTAACGAAGATGGGGAAAAACTCGTACACCTTCCCGTTGACGCCGCCTATAGCATGAAGTTAACGGCTACCGACGACGGAGAAATGACGTTTGGCGTCAATGAATACTGTTTCGAGGCAAGCGACGTGACAAGAGTCGTCAATTACTACGACCTTCCCCTTACCAAGGGCATGGAATTCGAAGCATCCTTCCCGGGACTTAGCAAGGACGACGTCATTAACGGAACGACAGACGGTTCCAACACGCATTACACGCTGAGCCAAGGCGGCGTTGAAATCATGCCGGATGAGAACGTAACCGGAGCGGAAGCCATCGAAGCCTACTATATGGTTGACGCGGAAGCCAACGAGGACGAGTATGGAACCGTAACGGGCCAGGGAATGCGCCAGCTTGGCAGCTTTGCATCGTTGACCGCGATGGCCAATGACGGGTTTGCCTTTATCGGATGGTACAAGGATGACGTATTAGTCTCTACGGATGCGGAATACCGCTTCGCCGTGAAGGAAGACGTCAAACTGATGGCGGAGTTCAAGAAAATTTTTGATGTGACTTTCGTAGATTGGGACGGTACGGAACTCAAAAAACAGAGCGTCATACACGGCCTGGACGCCGAGGCTCCCGACGAGCCGACAAGGACCGGTTACACGTTCACGGGTTGGGATGCGGATTATTCCAACGTGGGAGAGGACCTAACCATAACGGCGCTGTATACCCCCAACCTTGTCTCTTGGGCGGCGAAGGCTTCCGTGGAAAAACTCAAAGGCAACCAAAACAGCCTGACCATTACGGTGACGGAAACATACTATGACGATTCGAAAAAGCATATTGTCGAGACGTTTATGATTAAGAACAATGCGGCCGGCACATACCAAGTCGGACCGTACAACGTCTTTGTGGAGACGAAGGGTAATGACCAGATTCGAAAATGCCACATTGAACCCGTCGAATGATTGACGTGATTCATCCATAGGCAGTGAGGATTTTACTTAGCAAAAGAAAGGCGCACGCGAAGGATTCCTGGTTCCATAGAGAAGTCCTTGCGTGCGCCTTTCATCATACTTTACGGAGTAGTAATGGTGCAGTTTCCGGGCGGCATTTTTTTGCGCAAAAAGTCATTGACAAATGGTTTCTAATCATGTAGAATTATAGGCAGTCACCTCTCTACAAAGGTAGATTCTTATGTAGGCAACGCACGCATCGACTCGTAAAATTAAGAAAACCAACTACTTATGTAGAATTAGCCATACTAGAATTGTAGAATAGGGTAAATGGGGAGAAACGTGCAACTCATCAAGAGTCCAATTAGCCAATTATTGAGTGGGGAGATGTGGATGTGGATACGCAAAAGAAAGAAATCCGTTTACACGAAGGCGAATTGAACGTAATGGAATTGTTGTGGTCCAACAACGTGTTGGCCGCCAAGGACATTGCAAAGATTATTAAGGAATACATAGGTTGGGAAAAAAACACGACCTACACCGTAATCAAGCGTTTGATTGACAAAGGGGCCGTTGCGCGTGACGAACCTGGATTTGTTTGTCGAGCGGTCATTACGAAGAAAAAGGTTCAGATTATTGAGACGAAAAGCTTGTTAAGTAAATTATACAATTCCTCGCTAAGCAATTTCTTTAGCGAGTATCTGCGGAATCAAAAATTATCCAACGCCGAATTGCTGGAACTGGAACGCATCATAAGCGAGCAAAAGTATTGATGTGTATGGATGTATGCGAAAATAGAGGCGCATATCGACGGACTCCCCTTATGTATTCCACATAACTCTCTTGGACAAACTCAGGTTTTTCAAAAAGAGTATTCCAAAATAAATAAGGTAATACTTGATAATGCATTCGACATGTGTTATAATGTTGGTAGCCAGAAACGAATATATGTTTCACACGTACAAAAAGCCCCAGAGCTCGCGACTCTGGGGCTTTTTTAAGCTAGTTGTCCCCCTTGTTTCCATCTAGCCATCTGCGAAGGTAGTAACCCGTTACATTCGCCATGACGGAAACTAGAAACGAATATATTGTTTCCATCACACGTACACCCCCTTTCCGTTGTCGGATTGGGTGGGTGACAACACACACATTATATCATCAAAATTCGACGATGAAAAGCTGATATTTTTCTTTGCACATAGACAGCGTTTATGTTAGTATTAACTTAAATGAATTTTGTGAAATAGACATAGTAACCGTGCAAATAAAGGGATAACCCATGAAAAAGAACGAAGCCACCTACCAAGAACGCATCTATATGGAACATACGCAAAAAATGCGCCAAGTGCTAGAGACGATGCCCGACTTTGTGCGTACCTATTTTCGTGCGATTGAGCCGACGACGACCGCCAAGACGCGGATATCCTACGCCTATGACGTGAGGTTGTTCCTGCAATTTTTGCAGACCGAAATACGTACCTTTCAAGGCAAGAGAATGGGTGATTTTCTTGTGGGTGATTTGGACGAGGTCAAGCCCGTCGATATCGAGGAATTCTTGGAGTACCTCAAATTATACCAGTCGCCGGACGGCAAAACCCACAAGAACGGGACGAGGGGGTTACATAGAAAGCTATCCACCTTGAGGAGTTTCTACCGGTATTACCAAAAAAAACAGATGATACAGACCGATCCCACGGTATTGGTTGACATGCCTAAATTGCGCGACAAGGAAATCATTCGTTTGGATTACGACGAGGTGGCCTCCTTGTTGGACTTGGTTGAGTTTGGCGGTGAGAATTATTCGGGTATGAAAAAAATATACCATGAGAAGAACAAATGGCGCAACCTGGCCATATTCACCTTGCTACTCGGTACCGGAATCCGCGTGTCCGAATGCGTCGGGCTTAGCTTGGGTGATTTGGACTTCAAGAACAACCGCATCAAAGTGGTGAGGAAGGGCGAGAAAGAGGACTTCGTATATTTTGGCGAAGAGGTTGAGGCGGCGATAAAGGGGTATCTGGAGAAAACGAGGACGCACCTCTCTCCCGCCGTCGGTCATGAGGACGCCCTCTTTTTATCCATCCAAAAGAAACGTATGAGCGTACAAGCCGTTGAAGATTTGGTGGGCGAATACGCCAAGCAAATTACCGCCATCAAACACATCACGCCGCATAAATTGCGCAGTACGTATGGAACCAACCTCTACCGGGAAACGGGTGACATTTATCTGGTGGCCGAGGTTCTGGGACATAACGACGTAAATACGACGCGCAAGCATTATGCCGCAATGGGCGAGGATAAGAAGCGGATGGCGGCAAAAGCCGTCGCCTTACGCAAGGATACGTAAGGCGTTCACTCCAGGCCAAGACGTTCATCCCAGACCAAGGCGCTTATCCCGGACCATTTTCCTTCACAAAGTTAAGGCTCCCTTTCGCCAACCCCCAAACCTCGTCCGCAACCGAGGAGACCTTTTTGGAGTGCGTGACGATAATGACGCATTTTTCATTCTCATGTGCGAGGGACGTCAGGATTCTCAAAACGTCGTCTTCCGTGACGGCATCCAAATTACCAGTTGGCTCGTCCGCAATTATAACGTCAGGATTATGCGCCAAGGCCCTTGCTATGCCCACTCGCTGCTGCTCTCCGCCAGACAGCTTCAAGATTTTGCGGTTGGCCGTCTCGCGGTCAATACCCACGCTTTCCAGCAGTGCGTAAGCGAAGGCTTTTTTGTTCTTTTCACCGCTCCCGCTGACGTTCATGGATAAGTCGATGTTTTCAACGGCGGTTGCGTTTGTTAATAGGTTGTAACTCTGAAAGATGACTCCGATGTTTTTCGCCCTGTACTTGTCTCGGTCGATGGTGCGTAGGTTGCTTCCGTTATATAGGATTTCCCCATCGGGGCATACGTCCAAGCCCGCCACCAAGGACAGCAATGTGGATTTACCGGCACCTGATTTTCCCACGATGGCGTATACCTTGCCTGCGTCAAATTCCGCACTGACCTTTTTGAGGATGTCTTTCTTCGTACCTTCGTATTGGTAAGTCACATTGGTCAACGTTAAAACGCTCATAGGTTTAGTTCCTTTCCATCAATATTTTGATTGGTTCGTACTTCGTAATCTTGACAATGGAGGCCACGCTGGCTATCGAAGCGAGGATTATCGCAATCGCAACGATTTCCCAAATCGTGTCGAAGTCTAGTGACACGTCCAATTCTTCGAGGGGCGTGAGGGAGCCGTCCACTTCGCCGTTGCCTACTCCGGCGATGTAAAACTGTCCACCAATTGACTGTGAATTTTCCATGGCTTTTGCGTTTTCAATCTGTCCGGCAAGTAGGGCGTCGGTTACGGGTTGGGATGCCAACGCACCTGCGCCCAAGCCTATCAGGAGACACGTAAGGGTTATGACGAGCGACTCCGCCCAAAGCCCAAGTGCGACTTTTCTCTTTTTCATGCCCATCGCCCGCAATACCCCGATTTCATATTTTCTCTCCCGAATGGCGATGGAAGACAACAGAATAAGGATGATTGACCCGAGTATCAAGACGATGACCATAAAGGTGATGGATATGCCTCTAAGTCCTTCGACGGGACCGACCACCTTTTTGTATCCGGCCTCGTCCGTTTCCACATCGTAAAAGTCCCCCAACCCTTTTTCACGGAGCTCCGCTTCATAGGCGTCCAGCATGGAGGGGTTCTTTAGAAAATAGCGCGTGGCGACTTCCGTATGTTCGCCTGGCTTCAGCATGTTGATGACGCTCTCCGTCTTCGTGAAAATCTGGTTTCGCTTGTTTGACGAAAAATGTCCGCCGCCCCTGCCCGAATACGGGTCTGACGCGTCGTAGTAAATACCCGATACCGTAAAATCATAAGATACCGTACGGAACGTTCCTTCTTGCGTCATCACCGAACCTTTGAACGCAACCGCGTCACCGACGGAAAGACCGTTCAGCTCCGCAAGTTCCTGACTGATGAGGCATTCATTCGGGTTTTCCGCCATGTTTCCATCCACCACTTTTTTCGTGCCCGTGTTGAAGTCATCCCAAGTGTCGCCCTTCAAAACCATCTGCGGATTGACGTATGGGTCGCCGCCCTCCGATCCGCTGGATTCGACAACGAATCCTCCGTCCCCGCCCTGCAGAGGGATTTCATCGACGGCTTTGAGGTTCTCACTTGCCAAGTCCTGCGTCAACGCCATATAAAATTCCTTAATATATTCGGATTCCGCAAAGGCTAAGAATTGGTCAACTCTTAGAAGGGACGTCTTCGCACCGTTCGGAGCCGACATGAATTTATCCATATTCGGCATAAGAAAAACCTCTGAACCGAACCGTTCCCTTTGCTCGTCGATAATCCCCTTGGACGTGTTGTTGATGCACAGGGCGACTACCACCCCCGTGATAATGGCAAAAACAATGGCGCCCACCAATATGTTTCTGCCCTTGTTGCGGAAAAGGTTTCTTACCGCATTTTGCAAGACGTACATCGTTGCGTTCCTCCTTTGGTTTGCGCAAGGGTGAAGCAAGCCGCGCAAGGTTTTGATACCTTGATTATAAAGGAGGAACTTGTGGCTAATTTCGAGTTTGTGTGGAGTTTGTGTGAAACCGAAGAATTATAGTTGAATGGTAAACCGCATACCTTTTTTATCCTCCGTTGACTGGAAGGAGTATGCGACGCCACAAGCGGCAAGTGCCTTATCCGCTATATACAGCCCAAGGCCATTGCCGCCCGAATCGTGGTTATGGTCAAAATCAGGGCGATAGAACGGTTCGGATAAATGGGCTAGGACGTCTTCATGGAGCGGGATACACTCATTTTCGATGACGACGTTCCTGTCTTTGAAGTAGATATGGACGGATTTACCCTCGTCAGTGTAATTTACGGCGTTGGATACCACGTTGGATACCGCTTTTGAGAATAACTTTTCGGGAAGTTCGGCGGAAAAGGAACCGTCCTTTTCAAAAACGAGGGTTACGTTCTTGGCCTTGGCGATAAGTCCGTATGGCTCGATTACCCCATCCATCACGGAACCCAGCTCTACTTCCCTCGTCTCCCTGATTTCGGCATACATGTCCAAGTCTGAGGAATCCAACACCTCTCGCAACAGTTCGCCCAATCCGTCCATTTGCTTTTTGCATTCCTGTAGGTAAAGGTCCCTGTCTTGGTATCTGCCCACATTGTGAATCATCCCTTCCAGCATCCCGCTGACGGCGGTGACGGGGGTTTTCAGTTCATGGGAGGCCGTGCGCAGGAAATCGACCTTTAACTGTTCCGATTCACTCACCTTGGATATTTCATCTTGTAGCCTGTCAATCGTCGTCAGTAAATTTTCATACAAATGATTCAGATCATTGGCAAGCGTCCCGATTTCATCACCGCTCGTAACCGAACAGACGGCCTCCCTTTCAAGAAGACCCATTTGGCGGGCGACGGACGAAATCTCCAGAATTGGCTTCGTAATTTGCTTCGAATATATAAAGGCAAAAATGGCGGAAACAAGGATGCAGATAAAGAGGGTTACCGGCAGTAACGTCATTACCACGTCGGAGGCTTCCCGCACCGGTTCTAGCGGCAAATGCGTCTTTAACTTGTAAGTGTCGTCCTGCATGTTGGTAAAAGTCCTATCGACCACCAGGTCGTTAAGTGACGTTGCTCCACGGATGGATATGCCGTCCTGGTCGGAGTTGGAAAAATATACTTCTTCCGTTTCGTTTTCGTCTGGGTCGTTACTAAAAATCCGCCACACATCTTTTTCGTTGCGCTTTTCGGCGGATAGCATGACCGTCATATCCGACCCCTTCATGAATTCCAGAATATTCTCCTTGTATTCTTCTTCTGGAAGGAGCGACAGTATTTCGACCAAAGAATCAGTATCCCTTTTGATGGTGCTCCTCTTTTGCATCGTATAAAAGAGTGGCGTGAAAAAGTAGATTAACGCATGGGAAATAAAGGAAATCACCAACATCAGACTGACGACGTAAAGGAATGTCTTGGGAAACAGCTTTAGCTTTTTCATTCCTTCACCTCCAATTTGTATCCAAAGCCTCGGATTGTGGTAATGCAGTCACAACCCAGCTTTTTACGTATATTCTTGACGTGCGTATCGATTTTGCGGTCAGACGACATAAAGTCGATGCCCCACACCGCATCCAAAATCTGATTCCTCGACATGGCTCGACCCTTGTGTTTGTACAGGTATTTGACCAGTTCAATTTCCTTCATGGATAAGTCCACGGGTCCATCCTTGTTCGTGACGCTGTATCCGTCAAAATCTATGGTGACGTCGCCGAGAGGTAAGACGTTGCCCTCCGTCGTCCCCGACCGTCTCAGAAGTGCCTTCACCCGCTTCACCAACAAAATGAGTGAAAACGGTTTGGTGACATAGTCGTCCGCCATACGGTCAAAGCTCATAATCTGCGTATGCTCGTCCTCCATTGCGGTAAGCATGAGGACGGGTATCTGGCTGGTTTTACGAATGTTTTTGAGGACGGTCAACCCGTCCACTTTGGGCAGCATGACGTCTAAAATGACCAGGTCGATTTCGACGTTTGAAAAATGGTTGAGTGCTTGCTCACCGTCAAAAACGGGGGTGACGTCAAAGCCTGCATCCGTCAAAAAATCGCAGATGACGTTGTTTGTGTTCTTGTCATCTTCCACGACTAAAATGTTGGCCACCTGATTCCACCTTCCCTTCCGCTGGATGACCACGCGCTGTTGCTCTCCGCCAGACAGCTTCAAGATTTTGCGGTTGGCCGTCTCGCGGTCAATATCCACGCTTTCCAGCAGTGCGTAGGCGAAGGCTTGTATCCCATATGGCTCCACGAAGCTTTACCGCGTCACCGACCCGTGGGATAGCTGTTGAAGAGTTGCACCGTGGAATCGTAGATTGCCTTGGCCGCTTGGTCTTGGAACGTGGGGTCCGTCAATTTGCCGAAGTCGGACGGGTTGGACATGAATCCCAACTCAATCAGTATGGCCGGAACCGTATTGCGGTGTACCACGACGAACTTTTGGGACTGCACCCCGCGGTCCACCATGCCGAGCGCCCATAAGAGGTTGTTCTGGTATACGGCCGCCATATTTTGGCTGTTCAACCCTGAAGGCTGCGTTTCGTTGTTGGATGTGGAGTAATACACTTCCGTACCCATTGGTTTGGACGTGGTGAAGGCGTTCATGTGAAGGCTGACAAAGGCGTCGGCACCGATGGAGTCGGCGTAAGCCGCACGGTCCGCCAATTCGATGAAGGTGTCGTCCTTTCTCGTCCAATACGCCTTGACGGGTGAATCCGGAGCGTCAAAATACGCCCTCGCATATTCATAGAGTATGGTGAGGTTCAAATTCTTCTCCTCCACCGACCCGTTCTTGGCCCCGGGGTCCTTGCCACCATGTCCGGCGTCCAAAACCACGATGTTCGGGTAGATGTCCCTCGGATTGCCTACGGACACCCTGACGTATTCCCCAAACGGGGTAAGCCTGTACCCCTGTAGACGGGACGTCGATACGGTTATGACCGTGTTGGTTCCTACGGCTTCCGTATCGATGGATTGCACCACGGGGTTATTCGACTGTATGGCGTTGTCCGTGAAGAAGGCGACATGGTTGCCCGGTATCGTTATGGCGAATTGATTTTGCTCATACAGGTCCTCGCTCGTAATCTGTTCAAACGCCACGTCGACCGGCTTCAAGAATTGGATGGAGTACTCTTCCACTTTTACGGGGTAGACCATGATGGTTAAATCCGTTCCCTGTAGGTTGCATTCATAATAGTTCAAGTTCGTCATGGTAAGCGCCAGCCTTGTGACGTTCCCGTCTAGCTGGCTCAGGTTCACCTTTTTGAGTATGGGCGACAAGTTCTCGCAGAATGCTTCCCCCGTATCGTTGAACGTGGCGGGGAAATCCAAATACAGTTGTCCGCTCGCCGCGTCTGTTGTCTCCACGAAGGAGGCCATAGTCTCCGGATTGCTCCCCTTCACCGTAATGCGGACTCCGTTGGTCGCAGGGTCGTATTGTCCCGTGCATTGGACTATTTTATTGGGGAAGGCGGCCACGTCATAAGGCAAATTCTGCCCCTTCCAGTCGAAGTGGTTCACAACCTGAATCGTGATAGAGTCCAGAACCTTATCCCATTTATATTGACAATCCAAATTCTTGGCTACAAAGGAGGCGGGTACCATGACGTGGGATTTGCCCCCCATGCTTTTGAATTTGACCACCCACGGTGCGGCCTCCATCGTGGAGGGAACCCCGTTGACGAACCCTTCCCTACTCCCTATCGTCATTTCGATCCGCTTCTCCCCCGATCGCAGTACGACCTTTTTCGTGGCGGAGTCATAGGCGTATTCGACGCCCGATATCGCCCCAAAATGTGACTTGGCCGTCAGCATGGCCTTCCCGCCAATCGTTATGGCGGGTAAGGAAGAATCCATCGTCGTCCCATTGATTACGACGTTGGCAATGGGCTTGTGCAAGTTCCATTGGCCGTCGTACTTCACAAGGGATGGGCTTGCCATGGTAATCTTCGCTTGTTTGGGATACCACGTATAGGTATAGCCCAAATTCTCCGCAACGAACCTGGAGGGAACCAGAATCTTAGTCTTCCGTTTGTTGACGTACCTTACCTTGGCGGGGGCCGCCGGCATCTTTGCCTTCTTACCGTTCACATACGCCTTCTTGCTGCCAAGGGTCATGGTGATGGTCACCCCGTTCTTGCTGATGGTGATGCGTTTCTTGGATGCGGAATATTTGCATTGCGCCTTCAAACCTTTTTGAAATACGTCTTTATACGACAACATCGCACTGCCTTTTGTCAGTATGCCGTTCGTACCGTCCAACTTGATTTTCTTGCGGTCCAACATGACTTTGCGAACCTGTACATTGTCATAAGTTCGACGCTTACCATTATATTTTATTCTTATCTTGGAAGCCGCCATCGCATTGGCGGAATGCGTCGCCAATAAGATGAACACCCCCAACATGCAGAACAACGTCCTTTTCCTACCCCTCATACCCTACCTCCCCATTTTGTGATAGACGAACTGATTTTACAAATAAAGAGTGTTAAAAATGTGTCAATTATCTTGTTTTTTTCGTGCGGTTCGGATACAATGAATGGTATCAATTGATAAAGGAGCCATCATGAAATTACAGAAATTATTAAGCTATACGAGAAGGGCCGTTGACGATTACGGACTCATCGACGAGGGGGACACGGTTGCCGTTGCCGTATCTGGTGGAAAAGACAGTTTGACCTTGCTGCACGCATTGAGCGCCTTGAGGAGGTTCTATCCCCAATCATTTCGACTGGTGGCCTTGTCCGTCCATTTGGGTTTCGAGGGGTTCGACCTGTCCCCCGTCCAGAAATTATGTGACGAGTTGGACGTACCCTATGACATAGTGGAGACGAATATTGCAAGAATAATCTTTGAAGATAGGAAGGAAAGCAATCCCTGCTCCCTTTGCTCCAAGTTGAGAAAAGGGGCGTTCAACAAGAAGGCAAAGGCGCTTGGGTGCAACAAGATTGCATTCGCACACCACAAGGATGACGTGGTCGAGACGTTGTTGATGTCCCTGTTGTTCGAAGGAAGGATTCAGGCGTTCCCCCCTAAGACTTATCTTGACCGCATGGAACTTACGGTCATACGTCCCCTCATCTACGTGGAAGAAGCCGAAATCAAGGGGTTTTGGAACCGTTATGATCTACCCGTCAGGAAAAACCCTTGTCCTAGCGATGGGTATACGAAAAGGGAGTATGCCAAGAATCTTGTCAAGCAATTGGAAGAAGAACATCCAGGAGCGAAGAACCGCATGTTCCACGCCATACGGGAGGGCAATCTGGAAGGTTGGGGCGTCGTCTAAGAATTTCACTGGTAGTAGGGAACCACCAAATAATTCCCATGATGTATGGCGTCACCCACCAATCCATTGGTTCGCCGAATCTCATCCACAAACGTCCGTATGTCTCCACACTCGCTGGAATGGTAACGCTCGGCGATTGCCCATAGGCTGTCACCCTTCTCAACCATTATGCTGGTAATGACTTTCTTGCCGTCACCTGATGGCTGCTTCGGCTCACTGGCCTTGACGGAATGAATGCAGATGAAAATCAGGACGAATGCCACGCTGATTAATAAAGACGTCTTGGCAACAATGGAATACGTAAGCTTCTTATTCATAATAACCCTCCCATCCTATCGTTCGAACGTATTTTCAGAACGTGTATTCCGAACACCTGTTTTCATTATAGTATGGGAACAAACGTTTGTCAAGAGGGAAAAATAAAAAATATAGGCCAAGCTTGCGCAGCTCGCCGCACACCCACGCACGTCCCAAAAACCGGGACGCACGTGGGTCGCGGGCGCGCTCGGATAGCCAAGCCTCATGACTTTGTGAGTGAACTCACAGTCATGAGGCTTGGCTATCCTCACTTTGCCTTCGCGCAAAACTTCGGCGCTTCCCATCCCACTATGAGAAGCGCCGAGTTTGCGTTTGCGGCGGAGCGTCTATATATTGTACACAGCTGTGAGAGTTAGGATTAGTCAACTTGCTCCGCTGTTACGCTTACAGTTAGGGTGACTTTTCGTAAGTCGTCCTCTCGTCTGTGCCTCACGATTCGCATCCCCCCTTTGTCGTCTCATGGTTGCCGATACCGTTTTCTTGACAAGTCAAGTATAAACAATGGTGTTACACCGAGGTCAACATGTATTAATTTCCATTTCTCCATTTCACAAATCCTTGTTTTTTATAGTCATACACGCTATAATGCAACGGAGGTGTAAAAGTAATGCATTTGTGGAGGTGATTGGATTATGAAGGAGCGGCACGAGGACAAGGGCTTGTTTTCAATCAGTGATTTTGCGGATTTTGCGCGTACGACGAAGGATACGTTAATCCATTATGATAAAATCGGTTTGCTTTCTCCCGTATCTCGTGGAGAGAACAATTACCGTTATTATTCCGGCAACCAGTTGGCGGTCGTCAACGTCATACGCACGTTTCAGGATTTGGGCATGTCCTTGGGCGACATAAAGGAAATGAAAGACCATCGAACGCCGGAAAGCATTGACGAGATGCTAGAGAAGCAGATGGAGAAAATAAACTTGAAGATTGAGGAGTGGGTACGCGCCAAAAAACTATTGTCTACGCTTCAAGAAGTCGTCCGTTCCGGACTGGATGCAGACGAGGACGACGTTACCATTCAATTCTTACCGGCGAAGGCAATCGTGCTTGGTGGTTTGAATGATTACTACAGGGGTCAGGGGGATTATGACGCGTTGTACCATTTCTACCATTCCATCAGGAATGTACATCCCGACTTGAATTTTAACTATCCCGTATGGGGACTCTTCTCTAAGGAACGCATTAAACGGGGGGACTGGGTCTGGCCGGACCGGTACTATTTCTACAACCCGGAAGGGAGCGACAGCAAGCCGGCCGGTTTGTACGCCGTCGGCTATGCGCGCGGCGGATATGGTCAAAGTGATGGGTTGTATCGACGAATTATTGATTATGTAGGTGAAAATGGTTTCGAAATATGTGGTGACGCATACGAGGAATATCCATTAAACGAGCTCTCCGTCGTGGATGACGACAATTACCTGATGCGCGTGATGATTGCCGTACAGCAAAAAAAACGCTGACGCAAAGTTAGAAGTATTCCTTGTATACTTGACAGGCCATTCCCATGCGGATATACTGGAGGGTATTGATAACGGATGGTTGCAAAGGAAGATGGAGTGACGGGGGGAAATGAAGAATGGGTAATTTTGAATTTGATGGCGAGCGCTACAAGCAAGCTTCCAGACACCAGAAGGAATGGGGCAATCGACTCATTGCCGAGCTAACGCTTAGGGGCGACGAGTCGATTCTGGATCTTGGATGCGGGGACGGCGTACTTACCGCGCAATTGGCGGATTTGGTGCCGAACGGCAAGGTCGTGGGCATAGACGCCTCCATTGGGATGATTCGGACGGCCAAGGCGTTGGAGCGGGGAAATTTGAGTTTTCGCCACATGAACGTCGACGACATGGATTATGTGGATTGCTTTGACGTCATCTATTCCAACGCCGCCCTACATTGGGTGAAGAACCACAAAAGGCTTCTTGCCAATAGCTTGGCGGCACTCAAGGCCGGAGGGATTCTCAGGTGGAGTTTTGCGGGCGACGGTACTTGTACGTATTTTAACGACGAGGTCAAGAAGGTGATGGGCGAGGAGGCGTACAAGGGGTATTTCGTACATTTTGAATGGCCTTGGTTCATGCCTTCGCTGGACGAGTACGAGGCGTTGGCGTCCACTGTGGGGTTTGCGAAGATGGACGTTCAGTACGAAATTATGGACCGTCATTTTGCCGACAGTGACGAAATGACGAAGTGGATGGACCAGCCGTCCCTTGTGCCATTTTTAGCGTGCATTCCCGAGAATGAAAAGATAGGGTTCCGTAACAAGGTGGTGGACGCCATGATTGAGAGGACCCGTCAGGCGGATGGTACGTGTTTTGAGAGGTTTCGTCGGATTCACGTAATGGGGGCGAAGGCGTAAGCAGGAAGCCGAAAGCAGAGAAAGAATTGAGAAGAGAAAAAGCTAAGTGAAGGCATTCGCTTTGCCTACATTGCGGACCCCCAAGTCAAGAGTGCACAATCTGCCGAAGCGTTGGGTGCCACCTTCCACTATGTCAATACCGCCAAAGAAAAATATGATTTCCTCTATATTGCAGGGGACTTGACGGATGCGGGGGCTTGTGAAACGCAATGGGAAAGGTTGTTTTACAATGCGGGTGCATTTCCCAATGCGGGAAGGGACGCGTTCGGCAACCATGCGGTTGCATGACCAGTTGACCGTTTACGCCACGCACCACTCTCCCGCTCCTCGTTGAGCGTTTATAATCTATAAAATTACCGCCATCAAACTCACTACGGCGTTCTTCGCGTCAAACAAGCTATTTCAGTGTCAATCCATATTTCAACGTCCCGTCCCATGTCTAGGAACGATTCGTCAAATGGAAATCGAAACCCATGGCAACCACTTTGACAGGGTTCGCCGAACCTTTTTTTATCACATCCATATCCCATCGCAATGTTATCCCGCAACATGGCGGGGAACTTCTCGACGACGTCGGCGTACTGGTGGACGTTCTCCGCCCTAATGTGGATGCGACAGCCGTAGTTCAGCGATACCGCCAGCATCCATATCTCCTTGTTTTTAAATGTGTAGTTGAATCGAGTACGAAGTGAGCTTGTCGTCACGTTGCATTTCAAACCGGAATCGAGACAATGTTGGTGCAAATGAAGCGCCAAGTCTTGTACCTTTTGGGGTAGCGAGCGAAGGATTTCCTTTAGAATTGAGGCGACGTCCGTAGTCTCCTCTCCCATCACCCTGTAATCACACCGCAAAAATACGTCGTCGTTGCCTTTCGCCATCCACTCGTTCTGGGCGAACGCCATCACTTTCAGGCCCGTCGGCATCATGGGTTCATCGGGATACGACGCCGTCAACGCCCCCACCTTTGACATGTCCGGCTTTTTAGCGTCCAAGTCAATCCCATCAAAATCCATGCCGCACGACGTCAAAAAACGCAGGCACTTTATTAGGTTCGGGGTGGAAATTTTACTCTTCAACTTTCCACCGTCCGCAGACATCGCCGTGGTCAGGGACTCCCAGTCCGACACCATAAGCGAGGTTCCACGGGACACTTGTTCGCCATGGGAAGCGAGTGTCATACGGTCAACTTGTTCGCCATGGGAAGAGAGTGTCCCATGGTCACCTAATTGACCACGGTGAACTTGTTCACCGTAGGAACCAAGGTTGAACAGAATACTTTTCAGGTTGTTTAGGAATGGGTATTCGGTCGACAAATTCACCGCGTCCTTTTCCTGACTCGGTTTGTTGTTCGGAATGTCGTCCTGCATCAATTGGTCGCAAAGTCGATACAGAAAATCCCGAAACATCGGGACGCTTTTACGCACGGTTTCCTCGTCGGCGACATCCCTGAGCCGAGGTTTGACCTTAAAGTCTTCCGGAATGTTTGCGGGGATTAAGGTTTTTATGTACTTCGCCACGTCGCCAAGCTTCTTGGGTTCCATAGGCGCCCTTTTCACCCACTTCCCCATGGATGCGACCTCGACGTTGAATTTGTCTATATAATACGTCGTGGCCTGACTGTCGTTCTTCCAAGTGCTTAGGTAAAATACGCGGGACGTGGAATCGGAACCACTCGCAACCACCCCCGTCCACTCGCCACTCATGGAATGCCAAACGTCGGCTTTGGCCTTGGAAACCGCCCTGCCAACCAAGGGATAGCCTTGCGTGTTGATTTGCCACTGCAACGCCCCCGTAGTACCGACGCGCTTGATGTCGACGGCAAACCGGATGTGGACGAGTTGGCCCTCGTACTCCGCCAAATCATGCTCCACCACGTTCCAACCACTTGGATTGACGACTTTCATGACGCCGCTCCGCCCTTCGTCCGGTAAATCGATTATTTCAAAAAAACTGGAACTGGAAAGCGGCATCCCCCTTTTGGAGTCCTTGTCGTTTGCATTCATATTGTCTCCCCCCCCTTGCCTTGAAAATAAAATTACAAATGTAGTATATCTAAATTACGAGGGGTTGTCAAGGACGCACTAACATTTTTTGCAACTTATTATGTCCGTATATTTCTTTTTCGACTCTTCATCCAAACTCCAAAATAAATACTTGATTGCATCTTCATATGAAATTGCCATATTTTCTTTTTTATCCTTCTGAATTCTTCCTTGAGAAATCCGGTTATTCTTACAGATTTTATTTAGAGCATCTTCTCTTGAGCCATAAATTTTCCGAATGTCTTTTTTCTCTTTACACAAGGCTAGCAATTCCGTTATTAACTGAGTTACTTTTTCACAAGCATCATCAGCATTTAAGCAAAGACAGATTTTGTTTAGTAATCTTACATGACAAACAAGTTTTCTCCTATACCCGATTTTCCATCTCCCCTCACTTCTTTTTTCAGCAACAAACCCAACATACAATAACCCACCGAGCAAAGAATCCCTCTCCATAATACCTCCTAACTTTCACAAACTCATCTCCTGAATGAATTCGAAAGCATGGTGCGTTCATATGGACCACTGTCCATCTGCCGCTTTAATTCACGGAATGTGTAGCGGTTCTTAATCGATGACGTTGTTTGTTCGTCGCCTCTTCCTTAATCCGTTTGCCCTCTTCTCGTCTTTTATCTATTGTTCCACTTCTTGGTTTGTTGGTGGTGTATTTTTTTCTCCACTGTTAATGAAGCATGTCCCTTGCTTTTATATGTACACCCAGTATTGTAACAAATCTCTACCCGTTTCGTCAACGCCGTTTTGGTCGATGTTTCGCGAAAAGGGAACCTTGGTTACTGTTCAGTCGATACCTCCCGCAAGCATGTTTGTGAGTCGTTTCACAAACATGCGGGGTACGAAGGTGCGCCGCAACAAACCGTTCTTGTTGTTGCGTGTGCATGTCGTTACGTTCAGACGCACGTCTGAACAGTAACGAACCTTGTATTTGTTTGCGCGAAGGCAAAGTGAGCATCATCAAGCTTGCTTGAATGATGCGAGCGCGCCCGCGAACCTGAGCAGGCTCGCGAAGCGTGCCGCGAAAGGTTATGAAACGGGAGGAAGCCGATCCTAGTGGCTCCCTCCCGTTTAACATGTAACTTTTGTGTGCTATGGCAAGCAGTGTTCATCCTTCATTGCTATGATCGACGCATTTCACACCGCGGCGTCGTTTAGCACCTTGTGCGCATGTCACAAGGGGATATCCACCCCGCATACAAGGACATGTTGCAATTGACGGGGTTGCTGAAATTCCACGGGCATCTCGCATGGCAGTCGGTAAACCAACCGGCGAAGACACAACGGCAATCATACAAGTCCGCCGGTCTGGCGACGGGCGTGCCGCACGTGACCGTCCGGCACCCTACCAAGCGTCCGTTGCTGTAGAAACGAACGGTGCATTGCTGGGGTTCGGCGACGACGGGTGGCGCCGCCTCTATGGTCGGCGTCGTCGTTACGGTACTCGTGTTGTTGGCCGTGTTCGGGTCGGTACTCGTACTCGTTACCGTGACGGTGTTCGTCATTTTGTCCGTCACGCCGCCGTCGACTTTGCCTCTGATGAGGAGTTGGCTCGTGCCGCCGTTCGGGATGTCGTTCAGCGTCTTGTTGCCCGTCCAAGGCGTCCACGTCTTGCCGCCGTCCGTCGAGTATTGCACGTCAGTCAGACCGCGCGGCGGTCGATAATCGACGCTCGGGCTGGTCGCCGTGGCGGGGCCGTTGTTCTTGACCGTAACCGTATAGGTTGACGTGTCGCCCGGTTTTGGTTTGTCGTTGTCCACCGTGACCGTCACCACAAGGTCGGAGACCGGCGTGACGTTCGTGGTGGTCGGCGTGGACGTGATTGGGGTGTTCGGACCGTCCTTTCCCAACGTCGGGGTTGTGACGGTGGCCGTGTTCGTGACGCTTCCCGTCGCATTGTTGCCGACGGTTCCCCTAACCAGTACGACCGCCACCTTGTTGGCCGCAAGGTCGGGCAATACGGCGCTGCCGCTCCACGCCGTCCATGTTGCGCCGCGGTCAAGGCTGACTTGTGGGTTCACAAACGCCGCGGGCATGGCGTCGCTTACGGTCGGGGTACTCGCCGTCAAAGGCCCCCCGTTCGCCACGTTAATCGTGTAGGTGACGGTTTCGCCCGGCATTGCCGTGGTTTTGTCGGCGGTTTTGGTGATTGACACGTTCGCAATGTCCGTCGTCTTGACGGGGGTACTCGTCGTCACGGTGTTGTTGGCGACGTTCGGGTCGTCGGTCAGGCTTCTGGTGGTGACGGTACCCGTAATGCCCGTCGCACTGCCTTCCACCCTACCCCTCACCAGCAACATCTTGATGCCGCCGTTGGGAATGTCGGGAACGGTCGTGGTTCCCGTCCACGGCGTCCACGTGTTGCCGCCGTCCGTCGAATAGTCCATGTCCGTCAGTCCGCGCGGCGGTCGGAAGCTCACTTCCGGCGTCGTCGCCGTGGCGGGCCCGTTGTTCTTGACTTCGATTCGATAGGTCACGTCGTCGCCAGGGGTCGGATTGTCCTTGTCGGGCGTCACCGTCGTCACCAAGTCGGATACGGGCGTGACGTTCGTGGTCGTCTGTGTGGACGTGACGGGCGTGGTCGTGCCGTCGATTCCCGGCGTCGGGGTTGTGACGGTGGCCGTGTTGGTCAAATCGCCCGGAGGCGTGGCCTTGCTGATGGTTCCCTTGACCAGTACGGTCGCTCTGGAGCCAACCGCAAGGTCGGGCAACGTCGTGCTGCCACTCCAAGCCTGCCACGTCGCACCATTGTCAAGGCTGTACTGTGGATTCTCAATCGCGTCACGGAGTCGGTCGCTTACGGTCGGCGTCGCCGCCGTAGACGGACCGTCGTTGGCCACGGTAATGGTATAGGTGAGTACCTCGCCCGGCTTGGCGGCAGTCTTGTCGGCAACCTTCGTGGCGGAAACGTTCGCCGCATTCTTGGGCGAAATGGTCGAAGTCGCCGTGTTGTTGCCCGGATTCGGGTCGGTGTTGGTCGGGGTTGTGGTCACGGTGCTTGTGATGGTACCCGTCGTACTGTCGGTGACTTTGCCGCGAATCAACACTTGCTTCGTCTCGCCGTTCGGAATGCTGGGAATCGTGGTGTTGCCCGTCCACGGAGTCCACGTATTGCCGCCGTCCGTCGAATACTCCACTCCCGTAAGCTGTGACGGCGGGGCGTAGCTTATGGTCGGGGTCGTTGCCGTAGACGGACCGTTGTTCTTCACGGTGACCGTGTAGGTCAAGCTGTCGCCCGTCTTTGGCGTGTTATTATCCACGGTTATCGTCGTTACGACGTCGGATATCGGGGTGACGCTCGTATTGGTCGGCGTGGACGTGGATGACGTGGGCGTGCCGTCCTTACTCGGCGTGGAGGAGGTGACGCCGGCAACGTTCGCCACGTCTCCCGTGGCGCTTCCGCCAAGGGTGCCTCGGATGGCGACGATGGCGTTGGTTCCTGCGGCAATGTCGGACAGCGTCACGCTGCCGGCCCAAGGCGTCCACGTCGCCCCGTTGTCCAGACTGTATTGCGGGTTCTGAACCGCCGTCGGTACGGCGTCGGTTACGACGGGCGCCTTGGCCGCCGCCGAACCGCCGTTGGTAATCGTGATGGTGTAGGTGAGGGCGTCGCCAGGCTTCGCCGTGGTTTTATCGACGATTTTTGTGATGCCGAGGTCGGTCGTCTCCTGAATGGTGGTGTTCGACGTGGCGGTGTTGTTGGCGGGCGTCGGGTCGTTATTGGGACTTAACGCCGTGGCGGTGGTCGTGATGGTGCCCTTGGCTCCGTCCACGACTCTTCCGCGAACCATTACTTGGTCGGTTCCGCCATTGGGGATGTCGTCAAGCGGTGTGTTGCCGAACCACGGTTCCCACGTCCTTCCGCCGTCCGTGGAATATTCCACGTCAGTCAACTGTGGCGGCAACGTCAATCGAAGCAATGGTTCCGTCGCCGTCATCGGCCCCTCGTTCTTGACCGTAACCGTGTAGACGAGGTCGTCACCCGGTTTCGGGTTCTGGGTGTTGGCCGTAATGGTCGTTACCAGGTCGGAAGTCGGGGTGACGATGGTATGGCTCGGCGTCGTGGTAACCGGCGTGGTCGTACCGTCGAATCCCGGCGTCGGACTCGTGACCGTCGCACGGTTTGTGATGGTTCCCGTCGCATTCTTGCTGACGGTTCCCTTAATCAACAGGGACGTCTTGGTGCCGGCCGCAACGTCCGGCAATACCGCGCTGCCTCCCCACGGCGTCCATGTCGCGCCGCCGTCAAGGCTGTACTGCGGGCTTTCCACCGTCGCAGGCACTTGGTCGCTTACGGTCGGGGTCTTGGCCGTCGACGGCCCGTCGTTCGTGATGGTGACGGTGTAGGTGACGGTTTCGCCCGCTTTGGCGGTAAATTTATCGGACGCCTTGGTTGCACTTAGGTCGGCGGTTTCCTTGATGGTGGTGCTTGTGACGCTGGTGTTGTTGGTCGTGTTGGAATCCGGGGTGAGGCTCCTCGTGGTCACGCTGCTTGTGACGTTCTTCGTGCCGCCTTCCACTCTCCCGCGTACGAGCAACATTTCGGTGCCGCCGTTGGGAATGTCGGGAACGGTCGTGGTACCCGTCCACGGGGTCCACGTATTGCCGCCGTCTTTGGAGACTTCCATATCCGTCAAACCTTGGGGCGGGGTGAAGTTTACTTCCGGCGTTTGCGCCGTGGCGGGGCCGTTGTTCTTAACCGTAATCAGATACGTTACGTCGTCTCCCGGAATCGGATTGTCTTTATCCGGCGTAATCGTCGTGACAAGGTCGGAAACGGGGGTGACGTTCGTACTGGTTTGCGTGGACGTCACCGGGGTGTTGGTGCCGTCGGAACCCGGCGTCGGACTCGTAACGGTCGCCGTGTTGGTTAAGTTGCCCGGAGGCGTGGCCTTGCTGATGGTACCCTTGACCTGCACGCTCGCTTTGGAATTGGCGGCAACGTCGGGTAGCGTGACGCTGTTCGTCCAAGGCGCCCACGTCGCCCCATTGTCCAAGCTGTATTGCGGATTCTCGATGGCGTCGCGCAGACGGTCGCTTACGGTTGGCGTTTTTGCCGTCGCGGGCCCGCCGTTCTCCACGGTGATGGTATAGGTGAGCACCTCGCCCGGTTTGGCGACGGCCTTGTCGGCGACCTTGGTCGACGTAACGTGCGCCACGTCCTTCACCGGGGTGGTGGTCGTCGCGGTGTTGTTTGCCGGCGTCGGGTCGTCGTTGGGACTGGTGGTGGTCACGGTCGACGTCACGTTGCCCGTCGTGTTGTCGTCTATTTTACCCCGAATCAGCACTTGCTCGGTGCCGCCGTTCGGGATGTCCGTGAGCGTCGTGGTGTTGCCCGTCCACGGGGTCCATGTGTTGCCGCCGTCTTTGGAGACTTCCACGTTGGTCAGCTGTGGCGGCGGGGTGTAGCTCATGGTCGGGGTCGTCGCCGTGGCGGGTCCGTTGTTCTTAACCGTAACCGTGTAAGTCAGCGTCTCGCCGGGTACGGGGTTCGGTTTGTCGGGCGTCACCGTCGTCACAAGGTCGGACGTCGGCGTCACGTTGGTGGTGGTCCTCGTCGAGGTGACGGGGGTGTTGCCGCCGTCGGGCCCCGGAGTCGGACTCGTGACGGTGGCCGTGTTGGTCAAGCTTCCCGTCGTGGTCTTGCTGATGGTTCCGCGCACCAGTACGCCCGCCCTCGTATTGGCCGGGATGTCGGGCAACGTCGCGCTGCCGTTCCACGTCGCCCACGTCGCACCGTTGTCCAAGCTGTACTGCGGATTCTCAATGGCGTCGCGCAGACGGTCGCTCACGGTCGGCGTCTTGGCCGTCGCGGGGCCGCCGTTCTCCACGGTGATGGTATAGGTGAGCGTGTCACCCGGTTTGACGACGGCTTTATCCGCCACCTTGGTCGCCGTAACGTTGGCCACGTCCTTGACAGGGGTGGTCGTCGTCGACGTGTTGTTGCCCGGTACGGGGTCGTCGTTGGGACTGGTGGTGGTCACGGTCGTCGTAACGTTGCCCGTGGTGGCGTCGTCGATTTTACCGCGAATCAACACTTGCCGGGTGTCGCCGTTCGGGATGTCCGTGAGGGTCGTGGAGTTGCCCGTCCACGGAACCCATGTGTTGCCGCCGTCTTTGGAGACTTCCACGTTGGTCAGCTGTGGCGGCGGGGCGTAGCTCATGGTCGGGGTCGTCGCCGTGGCGGGCCCGTTGTTCTTGACCGTAACCGTGTAAGTCAGGGTTTCACCGGGCGTGGGGTTCGTTTTGTCCGGCGTCACCGTCGTCACAAGGTCGGACGTTGGGGTGACGGGGGTGTTGGCCGGTGGCGAGGTCACGGGGGTGTTGCTACCGTTGGCTCCTGGCGTCGGACTCGTAACGGTGGCCGTGTTGGTGAGGCTTCCCGTTGCATTTTTACTAACGGTTCCCTTGACCAGTATGGTGGCCGTCGCATTGGCGACGAGGTCGGGCAGCACGGTGCTGCCGCTCCAAGACGCCCAAGTCGCACCGTTGTCCAGGCTGTATTGTGGATTCTCCACTGCGGCGGGTACTTGGTCGCTTACGGTTGGAGTCTTGGCCGTCGCCGGCCCTTCGTTGGTGACGACGATGGTGTACATAAGGCTCTCGCCCGGTTTTACGGCCGCCTTATCCGCCTTTTTGGCCGAGGTTAGCTTCGCAGTATCGGTAACCATCGGGTCGCCCGTCGGACTATCCGAGGTTTTGGCGGTTATTGGCGTCGTTTTACCGTCCTTGTCGGGAGTGGTACTGGTAAGGGTTGACGTATTCGCGAGGGTGCCCGTCGCCGTTGGGCTTACGGTTCCCCTAATAAGCACCGTCGCCGTTTGGCCCGCGGGTAAATCCGCCAAGTTCACGCTGCCGCCCCACGTTTCCCAGTTGGTGCCGTTGTCCGTGCTAAATTGCGGGTTTTGGACGTTGGCAGGCACCTTGTCGCTTAGGGTCAGCCCCCTTGCCTCGGCGGGTCCGCCATTGGCGATTTGTATTGCGTAGGTGATTGTCTCGCCGGGGAGGTAGTTCTTCTTGTCGGACGTCTTGGTCGAGGTCAGCGTTGCGGTATCGGTAACGCGGGTGGTGGTCGTGCTGGTATTGGTACCGTCGTCTCCCGTTCCCGGCGTCGGAGTGGTGGCCGTCGCCGTATTGTCAAGGCTGCCGGTTGCCGTCGCGCTCACCGTACCCTTGATGGAGACTACCGCCGTCGTGTTGGCGGGCAGGTCGGGCAATACCGTGCTGCCGGTCCACGCTTGCCAAGTCGCACCGTTGTCTATGCTGAATTGTGGATTCTCCACTTTGGCGGGTACTTGGTCCGTGACGGTCGGCGTCTTGGCCGTGGCGGGGCCGTTGTTGCGGACGTTGATGGTGTAACTAATCGGTTGTCCGGGCAGGACGGCGTCCTTATCCGCCGTTTTCGTCGTGACGACTTTGGCCACGTCCGCGACGGGCGTTTGCGTCGTAGCGGTGTTGTTGGCGGGATTCGGGTCGCCGTTCGGCGTCGTAACGTTAACCGTGCTGGTTATGGTTCCCGTCGTGTTGTCGTTGATTTTCCCTCGGATTAACAACGGAACGTTGCCGCCGTTCGGGATGTTTCCGAGCGTCGTTCCGCCCGGCCACGGCGTCCATGTCTTGCCGCCGTCCTTCGAGTATTCCACGTTGGAAAGCTGTGGCGGCGGCGCATAGTTGAGCGTCGGGTCTTTCGCCGTTCCGGGGCCGTTGTTCTGAACGTTGACCGTATAGGTCAGCGCGTCACCCGGTTTGGGATTGGTCTTGTCGGGCGTCATCGTGACGACCAAGTCGGACGTCGTATCCGTCCCGGTATTCGTGGTGGACGTACGCGTGGACGGGTCCGTGGGATCCGGGGAAGGGCTGGTTACCGTGGCGGTATTCGTAATGACGCCGCCCGGCTCCGCACTCACCGTGCCTCGAATGAGCACTTGGCTGGTATTGCCGTTGGCGATGTCGGCAAGCGTCGTACTGCCGTTCCACGGGTTCCAAGTCGTCCCGCCGTCCAAGCTGAATTCTGGTTTCTCCACCGTGGAGGGTACGTTGTCGGTTACCGTCGGCGTCTTGGCAATGGCCGGGCCCTCGTTCTTGACGGTAATGGTATAGGTGAGCCGCTGGCCGGGCACCGCCGTGGCGGGCGACGCCGTCTTCGTCGTGACGATTCTTGCCGAATCGGAGGATACGACGTCCGTCTTGCCGGTCGCGCCGTCGGGGTTCGGGTTCTTGGTCGGGCTGGTAATGGTCGCCGAATTGGAAATGGTTCCGCTGGCGTTGGCGGCTACTTTTCCCCGGAGCAATACGTCGACGGATTGCCCGGCGGGCAGGTCGGCCACTTGCGTACTACCCGTCCAAGGCTTCCAAGTCGTGCCGCCGTCCGTGCTGTATTCGGGATTTTCAATGGCGGACGGTACGGCGTCCGTTATCGTCGGCGTCTTGGCCGTCGCCGGCCCGGCGTTGGTCGCGTGAAGGGTATAGGTGACGGTGTCGCCGGGATTTACCTTGCTCGTCGGCGTGGTTTTGGCCATGGTCAACTTGGCAATCGGCGTAACCGTCGTATCGGGCGTGGTGGTCGTGTTGTTGCCGGTGTTCGGGTCGGTCGTCGTACTGGTCGTCGTGGCGGCGTTGCGAACGGCGCCACTGGCGTTGGCGGACAACGTGCCTTTGATTAGTAGGGTGGACGTCGTCCCGTTTGGCATGTCGGGCAACGTCGCACTACCCGTCCACGGCTTCCACGTCGCGCCGTTGTCCGTACTGAATTGCGGATTCTCCACTGCCGCGGGTACGTTGTCGGTTACCACGGGAGCGACCGCCGTCGCCGGCCCGTTGTTGGTAACGGTAATCGTATAGGATATCGGGTCGCCGCTATTCAGCGCCGTCGAGCTGGCGGTTTTCGCCGTGACGAGGTCGGCCGTGTCGGTGACCTTCGGGTCGCCGTTCGGACTGTCGGACGTCTTGGCCGTCGTGGACGTGTTGTTGCCGTTCTTATCCGGCGTCGTACTGGTCGTCGTCGCGGCGTTGGGCAGCGTACCCGTCGCCGTCTTGCTAACGGTTCCGCGAATCAGCACGCCAGCCGTTTGTCCCAATGGCAGGTCGGCGAGCTGCGTGCTTCCCGTCCAAGCGTTCCAAGTGGTGCCGCCGTCTATGCTGAACTGTGGGTTTTCCACGTTGGCGGGCACGTTGTCGGTTACCGTCGGGGCCTTGGCCGTGGCGGGGCCGTCGTTCGTCACTTGGATGGTGTAGGTAATGGCGTCGCCCGGTAGGTAGTTTTGTTTATCCGAGGTTTTGGTGGATCTCAGGTTGGCCGTGTCGGTCACCTTGGGGTCGCCGTTGGTGCTCGTGCCGGTCGTCCCCGTGCTCGTGTTCGGGCTTCCGTCCTTCTTCGGCGTCGCAGTCGTCGTCGTCGCACTGTTGGGAAGGCTGCCCGTCGCATCCGCACGTATCGTGCCCTTGATGAGAATCGGCGAGGCCGAATTGGCGGCGAGGTCGGGCAGGGTGGTGGAACCCGTCCACGGCTTCCACGTCGCGCCGTTGTCCGTGCTGTACTGCGGGTTCTGCACGCCACTTGGCACCGTGTCGTTGACGACGGGGGCCTTGGCCGTGGCGGGACCGTTGTTGGTCACGTTGACGGTGTAGGTGATGGTCTCCCCGGGTAGGTAGTTCGTTTTGTCAGACGTTTTCGTGGTGTTCACGTCCGCCGTGTCCTTAATGACGGGGTCGCCGTTCGGGCTGTCGGACGTTTTGGCCATCGTCGGCGTGGTGGAACCGTCGGGACGCGGCGTGGTGCTGGAGACTACGGCGGCGTTGGGTATGGTACCCGTCGCCGTTTGGCTGACGACGCCGCGGAATAAGACGGTACCGGACGCGCCGGACGCCAAATCCTGCGTTTGCAGCGTCGTGTCGTTGGTCCAAGCGTTCCAAGTGGTGCCGCCGTCCGAACTGTACTCCTGCTTCTCCAACTGGGACGGCATGGCGTCGGTAATCGTCGGGGCCTTGGCCGTGGCGGGTCCCTTGTTCGTGATGGTGAGCGCGTAGTTTACGGTTTCACCCGGCAGGTATTCCTTCTTCTCCGACGACTTGGCCGCCGTCAAGTCCGCCGTGTCGGTCACTTTGGGGTCGCCCGGGGTGGTTCCCTCGCTGTTGTTGGGACTGCCGTCGGGCTTCGGCGTGGTTGACGAGGTCTTCGCCGTGTTGCTTACGCTGCCCGTCGCCGTCGAGCTTACCGTACCCTTGATTAAAATGCCTTGAGAACCGTTGGCGGGAATGTCCGCCAACGTTATACTATTGCCCGCAGGCCAAGGGTTCCAAGTGGTGCCGCCGTCCGAACTGTACTGTGGGTTTTGCACGTTGGAGGGAATCGTGTCGGTTACGGTTGGAGCTTTGGCCGTGGCGGGGCCTTTGTTGGTCACGTCAATCGTGTAGGTGATGGCTTCGCCCGGCAGATAGCTGGTTTTGTCGGATTTCTTGGCCGTCGAGACGTCCGCCGTGTCAACGACCGCGGGGTCGCCCGTGGGGGAATCCGACGTTTTGGCCGTGGTCGGCGTGGTGGTGCCATCCGTACGCGGCGTCTTGCTCGTGGTGGCGGCCGTATTGGCCAGGGTGCCCGTCGCCGTCTTGCTGACGGTTCCGCGGATTTGCACGGTTGCCGTTTGGCCCATCGACAAATCTTCCAACGTGGCGTTGCCCGTCCACGGATTCCACGTCTTGCCACCGTCGACGCTGAATTGTGGGTCTTGTATCTGGGAAGGAACGGCGTCGCTTACGGTTGGCGCCGCAGACGTGGCAGGCCCGCCGTTCGTGACGTTAATCGTGTACGTGACGGTTTCTCCCGGCAGATAGTCCTTTTTGTCGGAGGTCTTCGTGGAGGTCAGGTTGGCCGTGTCGGTAACCCTTGGGTCGTCCGTGGTTCCCGTACTGGTATTGGGACTGCCGTCGGGCTTCGGCGTCGGCGTGGTGGTCGTCGCCGTATTGTTCAAGCTGCCCGTCGCCGTCGGGCTTACCGTACCCTTGATTAATATTTGTTTGGGACTGTTGACGGGTACGTCCGGCAATGTCACGCTGTTGTTAGAGGGCCAAGGGTTCCATGTGGCGCCGTTGTCCGTGCTGTATTGCGGGTTGACGACGGTGGTGGGTATTTCGTCGGTCACCGTCGGCGTCTTGGCCGTGGCGGGACCCTTGTTCGCAACCTCAATCGTATAGGTGATGGGGTCGTTTGGCAGATAAGTGGCTTTGTCCGCTTTCTTCGTCGTGGTAACGTCCGCCGTGTCGGTGACCGATGGGTCGCCCGTGGGGGAATCCGACGTTTTGGCCGTGGACGGGGTCGTGGAGCCGTCCGTACGCGGCGTCTTGCTCGTGGTGGTGGACGTGTTGGCAAGCGAACCCGTCGCGGTGGAACTGACGGTTCCCTTGATTTGGAGGGTTCGCGTCTCGCCGTTCGGTATGTCCGCCAACGTGGTGCTGCCCGTCCACGGACTCCACGTCGCACCACCGTCGACGCTGAACTGCGGATTCTGTATCTGGGAGGGAACGGAGTCGCTGACGGTCGGGGCCGTCGACGTGGCGGGCCCGCCGTTTTTGACGTTAATCGTATAAGTGGCGGTCTCCCCCGGCAGGTATTCTTTTTTATCCGAGGTCTTGGTGGACGTCAGGTTGGCCGTGTCGGTGACTTTGGGGTCCCCGCCCGGGCTGCCCGTGGTCGTCCCCGTGGTTTTGTTGGGGCTGCCGTCCGGTTTGGGCGTAGGGGTCTCGGTCGTCGCCGTATTGTTCAGGCTGCCCGTCGCGGTGGAACTGAGCGTCCCTTTGATTAAAATCTGCTGTGCGCCGTTCACGGCGACGTCCGGCAACGTGGTACTGCCGGTCCAAGCGGCCCACGTCTGGCCCCCGTCCGTGCTGTATTGCGGATTTTGGACGTTCGACGGAACCGTGTCGGTTACGGTCGGCGTCTTGGCCACGGCGGGGCCTTTGTTGGTCACGCTGATGGTGTAGGTGACGGTTTCTCCCGGCAGGTAGTCGGTCTTGTCGGCCTTTTTGGCCGTTGAGACGTCCGCCGTGTCGGTAACCTTGGGATCCGTTTTGCCGTTGTCGGACGTTTTGGCCGTGGACGGGGTGGTGGTGCCATCCGTACGCGGCGTTTTGCTCGTGGCGGTGGACGTGTTGGCAAGCGAACCCGTTGCGGTGGAGCTTAGCGTCCCCTTAATCTGTACGGTCGCCGTCTGACTCATCGACAAGTCCTCCAGCGTGGTGCTGCCCGTCCACGGATTCCAAGTCTTGCCACCGTCAATGCTGAACTGCGGGTTCTGTATCTGGGAGGGAACGTCGTCACTGACGGTTGGGGCCGTCGAGGTGGCGGGTCCGCCATTCGTGACGCTGATGGTGTACGTGACGGTCTCTCCTGGAAGATAGTCCGTCTTATCCGACGTTTTGGTGGACGTCAGGTTGGCCGTGTCGGTCACCTTGGGGTCTCCGCCCGGACTGCCCGTGGTCGTCCCCGTGCTGGTGTTGGGGCTGCCGTCTGGTTTGGGGGTCGGCGTCGTGGTCGTCGCCGTATTGTTCAGGCTGCCCGTCGCCGTCGGACTTACCGTCCCCTTGATTAAAATCTGTGAAGGACTGTTGACGGGAACGTCCGGCAAGGTCACGCTGTTGCCCGCTGGCCAGGCGTTCCACGTGGCACCGTTGTCCGTGCTGTATTGCGGATTGACGACGGTGTTCGGTATTTCGTCGGTTACGGTCGGCGTCTTGGCCGCGGCGGGGCCTTTGTTGGTCACGGTGATGGTATAGGTGATGGGGTCGTTCGGCAGGTAGTCCGTCTTGTCGGCCTTCTTGGCCGTCGAGACGTCCGCCGTGTCGGTAACCTTGGGGTCCGTCTTGCCGTTGTCGGACGTCTTGGCCGTAGACGGGGTGGTGGAGCCGTCCGTCCGCGGCGTGTTGCTCGTGGTCTCCGACGTGTTGGCAAGCGAGCCCGTGGCGGTGGAGGCAATGGTTCCCTTGATTTGGAGGGTTCGCGTCTCGCCGTTTGGTATATCCGTCAACGTCGCACTCCCGCTCCATGGATTCCAAGTCGCACCGTTGTCCGTGCTGTACTGCGGATTCTGTATCTGGGAGGGAATGGAGTCTTTTACCGTCGGCGTCTTCGACGTGGCGGGCCCGCCGTTCGTAACGTTGATGGCGTAGGTAATCGTTTCCCCGGGCAAATAGTCCGTTTTATCCGACGTTTTAGTGGATGTCAGGTTGGCCGTGTCGGTCACGCTGGGATTGTCGGTCGTGCTACCCGAGCTGGTGTTCGGCCCACCGCTCTTATTGGCGGTCGGAGTCGTCGTCGTAGCGGTGTTGCTCACGCTGCCCGTGGCGGTGGGGCTTACGGTGCCTTTGATTTGAACCTGTTGCGAACTGTTTGCAGCGATGTCGGACAAGGTTGCGCTGCCCGTCCAGTTGCTCCACGTCTTACCGCCGTCCGTGCTGTACTGCGGATTTTGGACGTTGCTTGGGACGGTATCGGTTACCGTCGGCGTTTTCGCCGTACTCGGTCCATTGTTGGTTACCGTGATGGTATAGGTAATCGGCTGGCCCGGCAAGTAAGTCGTTTTGTCCGACACCTTGCTCGTCGTTACGTCGGCGGCGGTCTTCACCGTAACCGGCGTGTTGGTCGAGGATTCATTAAATTGTGACGGAATGCCTCCTTGGACGAGGGGATAGTCGTAGGTCGTTCTGGCGACGTTGACTTGCGTACCGTCGGTTGCGTCGTTGTTGACCTTTGCTTGAAAGGTAACGGTGGCCGTCTGCTTCGAGGCAAGGTCGGGTACGGCGATGCCCGTTGCCGGGTCGCCCGTCGTGACCGTACCGTTTACTTTTGCCGAGCCGCTGACGAACGTCTGTCCTGCCGGCAGATTGTCAAACACTTTGACGTTGGTGAGGGGTCGATCGAAATTATTCGTGACGGTTACCGTGTAGGTAATCACGTCGCCCGCCAACGCACTGCTTTTGTCTGCCGTTTTACTTGGCGTGGGCTTGTTGGTCACATTGAGCTCGTTCAGGGAAATGTCGTCGATGGCGTAATCGTTGCCGCTGGCTGCCGGCCCTTGGCTGACAAGCTGGACTGTCACGGTGGAATTGCCGCCCGTGTTGAACCCGGTTCCCATCTCCACCCATTCCGGCTCGTTCAGATTCTGTGCGAGCATCTGCCCCAGCGTACGCTCCGTAATCACGTTGCCTGACGAGTCCAGAATTCGGACGCCGAGGGCGGGGAGGGCGGAACCGGGAACCTTGTTGATGTTCATCAGCCATGCATCCAGCAAATAATTCGTGTTTTGCTTCACGTTCACTTGTTGCTGAAAAATGATGGAACCCGTCTGAAAACCGTCGATGACCATGTGGCGGCTGGTTTCATTACCTCTCGTGTGGTCCGCCGAATTCCAGAAATAAGCGTTGGACGGGGAGACGGATGCAAGGCCCCAATCACCGCCGGCCCCAATGTTGCTGGATTGTCCGCGATAGTTGAACGGCGGCAAACCAACGTTGGAGGGCCAAGGATTGGTTGCGGGCGCGGAGCTTTCAATCGGGGTGCCTCCGGGCAGTATGCCGAACGTCCCGTTATCCGCCGTGGTAATCAGGTTGGTTCCCGTCTTTGCGGCGTTACTGTCGATTTTTGACCCGAACGGCGTGTATTTGACAGGGCCGTTCCTTATGGTCGGTACGGTAACGGTTCCCGAGGAAGGAACCGAGAACTTCATCGTCGTCGACGTTACGGCGTCCAAGTTCGTCGCACCCGGTGCCGGATTCGTCACATAGGAAATGGGCGGGAACTTCCCCCCCGTCGTTATGACGGGTTGCACCGTGGCGTTAGACCAATCCGCCGTGCTGGAGGTTGGCGCGGGCGTATACCCGTAAGCCTCGACCACTTGGTAATTGCTGCCTGCCGGCACGTTGTTGATGGTGTAATTGCCGTTTGCGTCCGTCAGTACGGCGACGGTTTGTCCCGTAGAGGTGTCTTGAAGCACCATTGGCACATTGGCGATACCGCTTGTATCGGAATTGTTTCTGGTGTTATCATACGTTAGTCTGCCTGTTACCGTTGACATAATCACTTCTCCTTTTACTTGGATTTTTGCCTTATAGGAAACTTCGCTGGCGCGGAGCCAGTTTGGCGAAGCCAAACGTAGAGCGTTGCGCTTCTCAGTCAACGCTTTTTATAATGGCTATGTTCTTGCCGACTTGTCGTATCACTCCCCCTTTTCAATGACAAAGAGATGAATATTACATAATATTCTAAAAATCAATAATGTGTTAACCGAACCTTTTACGTCTAACTTCGCCTTTGCAAAACCTTGTGCGGCACCCCCGCATCCCGATTGTGGGGATGTGGGGGGTGGGTTCGCAAAGCGCACCGCACAGGGTGATTCAATCCTTAGCGTTTTAACAATAGGAACGCCTTCTATTGCGTGGTATCCGTCCGGCGTACAACGTCATGTCGCAGTTGACGGGATTGCTGAAATTCCATAGGTGGGTCAAACAACCATCCGTATACCAGCAGCCGCAGTCACAACCAGGGTAACGGTACTCCGTCGGCGGCGAGACGCAGGTACCGCATGGAATGGTTTGGCATCCCACTAGGCAGTTGTCTCGGTAGAACGTGACGGTACAGGTACGGCATGAGGACTCGATAACGTGAATCTCCGCGGTTCCCGTATTGCCGCCAGCGTTCGGGTTGATGTTCGGGCTGGTCACCGTTACGGAGGTGAGGATGGTTCCCGTCACGCTGCCGTCCACGTCGCCCCGTATCAATACTTGTGCCGTTCCGCCGTTGGGGATGTCGTTCAGCGTCGCGGTTCCCGTCCACGGCGTCCACGTTACGCCGCCGTCCGTGGAGTATTCCACGTTCGACAGGCCGCGCGGCGGTCGATAGCCAACCTGCGGCGTGTTGGCCAACGCCGGGCCGTTGTTCTTGACGGTCACGGTATAGGTCGCCTTGTCGCCCGGTTTCGGCGCGTCGTTGTCCACGGTCACCGTCGTTACCAGGTTGGAGGTCGAAGTAGCCCTCTTCACGGGGGTGATGATTTCCGTGGTGTCACTGCCGGCGTTCGGCGGACGGTTCGTGGTGGTCGTGGTGACGGTGGTGTCGATGTCGCCCGTCACGCCCCCGTCCACTTTCCCCCTAATCAGAAGTTGATTCGTTCCGCCGTTCGGGATGTTGTCAAGGGTCGTGGTTCCCGTCCAAGGCGTCCAAGTCTTGCCGCCGTCCTTGGAATACTCCACGTCGTTCAGGCCGCGTGGCGGACGATAGCTAACGGTGGGATTCTCCGCCGTGGAAGGACCGTTGTTCTTCACGGTGACGGTGTACGTAATCTCGTCTCCCGGCTGCGGGGTATCTCTATTCACCTTGATGGTGGTTACGGTGTTGCTGCCGCTTGCGGTCGGAGTGACCGGCGTCGTAGTGGTGACGGCGTTGCTGCCGGGGTCCGGGTCGTTGCTGCGGCTGGTGGTCGTAATGGTGCTGGTAATGCTCGGGGTACTTCCGTCCACGTTGCCCCTAATCTGTATCTGCTTGGTTCCGCCGTTCGGAAGGTCCGGTATCGTCGTGGTTCCCGTCCAAGGCGTCCAAGTCTTGCCGCCGTCGGTGGAGTATTCCACTCCCGTCAGTCCGTTTGGCGGCGCGTAGCTGACCGATGGTTCTTGGGCCGTGGAAGGGCCGTTGTTCTTGACGGTCACGGTATAGGTCACCTTGTCGCCCGGCTTCGGCGTATTGTTGTCCACCGTCACGGTCGTTACCAAGTCCGAGGTCGGAGTGATGGGCGTCACCTGGGTAACCGTGTTGTTGTCCGTCGACGGGTCGTCGTTGGAACTGGTGGTCGTCATTCTGGTGGTTACGTTGCCGGTCGCCGTGACTCCCACTTTCCCCCGAATTGTGACTTGGGCGTTGCCGCCGTTGGGGATGTTGTCAAGGGTTGTATTCCCCGTCCAAGGAGTCCAAGTTTTGCCGCCGTCGGTGGAGTATTCCACGTTGGTCAATTCGGCCGGCGGGCTGTAACTAAGCAGGGGTGTGTCCGCCGTGGCGGGCCCGTTGTTCTTCACCGTCACCGTGTAGGTCAGGGAGTCGCCGGGCGTGACGCGGTCTTTATCCACGGTGACCGTCGTGACCAAGTCGGAGACGGGGGTGAGGAAGGTGTCGGTCGACCGCGCCGTGACGGGGGTGTTGGTTCCGTCCGTTCCCGGCGTCGAGGTCGTGACGGTGGCCGTATTGGGTACGGCGCCCGTCGAGGTTTTGCTCAGGGTACCCTTGATTAGCACAACCGCCCTCGTATTGGCCGCCAAGTCGGGCAGTACCTTGCTACCCGTCCAGGTTGCCCAAGTCGCACCGCCGTCGGTGCTGTACCGTGGATTCTCCACCGCCGCCGACACGGCGTCGTTGACGGTCGGAGCCGTCGCCGTTGCGGGGCCGTTGTTCGATACGGTAATGGTATAGGTAATCGTATCCCCCGGCTTGGCAATCCGCTTGTCGGAAGCCTTGGTGACCTCGACGTCGGCGGTACTCCGTACGGTTGAGGTACTCGTCGTGGTATTGTTGCTTAGGTTCGGGTCGTCGGTCAGGCTTCGGGTGGTCACGTCGCTGGTGACGTTTGACGCGTCCCCGTCCACCCTTCCCCGAACGAGGAGCATTTCCGTGCCGCCGTTGGGGATGTTGGGAAGGGTCGTGGTTCCCGTCCACGGGGTCCAGGTGTTGCCACCGTCCGTGGAATACTCGACGTCGCTCAAACCTCGCGGCGGTCGGAAGTTGACTTCCGGGGTTTCCGCCGTCGCCGGCCCGTTGTTCTTCACGGTGATGCGGTAGGTGACGTCGTCGCCCGGAATCGGGTTATCCTTATCCGGCGTTATGGTCGTGACCAAATCGGCCGCAGGGGTGATGTTCGTCCTTGCCGTCGTGGAGGTGACTGGCGTGGCGTTGCCGTCGGTTCCCGGCGTCGTCGTGGTAACGGTCGCCGTATTGGTCAGTTCCTCCGGCGGCGTGGCCTTGCTGATGGTTCCGCGCACCTGTACGGCGGCCTGCTTGTTGGCCGCAAGGTCGGGCAACGTCGTGCTGCCGGTCCAAGCCGCCCAAGTGGCGCCTCCGTCCAGACTGTATTGTGGACTCTCAATCAAGTCACGGAGTCGGTCGTTGACGGTGGGTGCCTTGGCCGCGGCGGGTCCGTCGTTGGCCACGGTAATCGTGTAGGTGAGGATCTCGCCCGGTTTGGCGACGGTTTTATCCGCCACCTTGCTTGCGGTTACTTTCGCCACGTCCTTCACCGTAACGGTGGACGTGTTCGTGTTGTTCCCCGGATTCGGGTCGTCGTTCGGACTGGTGGTCGTCACGGTGGTGGTCACGGTGCCCGTCGTTCCGCCGTCAATTTTGCCGCGAACCAGCACTTGGTCCGTGCCGCCGTTGGGGATGTCGGGACGGGTCGTGGTTCCCGTCCACGGAATCCACGTGTTGCCGCCGTCGGTGGAGTATTCCACGTTGGTGATCTGTGGCGGCGGATTGAGGCTGACCGTCGGGCTTGGCGCCGTGGCGGGACCGTTGTTCTTGGTGGTTACGGTATAGGTCACCGTATCCCCCGGTTTCGGGTTGTCGTTGTTCACCGTCACCGTCGTTACCAAGTCGGAAGTCGGCGTGACGTTGGTGACGGTCGGCGTCGAGGTTGACGGGGTACTGGTTCCGTCGGGACTCGGCGTCGGAGTGGTGACGGTGGCCGTATTGCTTAGGCTTCCCGTCGTCGTCTTACTAATGGTTCCACGGAGCAGCACCGTGGCTTTCGAGCCTGCCGCAAGGTCGGACAAGGTGGTGCTGCCGTTCCAAGTGGCCCAAGTGGCGCCGCCGTCCGTGCTGTATTGCGGATTTTCAACGGCGTTTTGCATCTTGTCGGCGACGGTCGGCGTCTTGGCCGTGGCCGGCCCGTCATTGGTTACGGTAATCGTATAGGTGAGGAGGTCGCCCGGTTTGGCCACCATCTTGTCGGCGGTTTTCACCGAACTGATTCTGGCGGTGTCGGTCACGACGGGGTCACCGTTGGGACTGTTGGACGTGTTGGACGTAATGGGCTTGTTGGTTCCGTCCTTCCCCGGCGTCGTACTGGTTGTGGTGGCGCTATTCGCCAACGTTCCCGCTCCGTTTTGGCTGACGGTTCCCTTAATCAGCAGGCTCGCCGTGCTCCCAGAAGGTATATCCGCCAAAGTCGTGCTACCCGTCCATGGTTTCCAAGTGGATCCTTTGTCCGTGCTGTATTGCGGGTTTACCACGTTGGCGGGTACCGTATCGCTGACGGTCGGCGCCTTGGCCGTGGCGGGACCGTTGTTATGGGTTTCTATGGTGTAGGTGATGGTTTCTCCCGGCAGATAATTCTTTTTGTCCGCCGTTTTGGTCGTTACCACGTCCGCCGCATCTATGGTTGGATTCTGGTTGGAGCCGACGGTTCCCGGTTTGCTTGGGTCGTTCGGTCCCGTGGTGCCCGTGCTGGTGTTGGTTTTGCCGTCCTTGTTCGGGGTGTCCGTCGTGGTCGTCGCGCTGTTGTTCAGGTCACCGCTGCTCCCGCCTGCCTTGACGGTTCCCTTGATGGTGATGGTCTTCGTCTGTCCCGCCGCCAAGTCGGTCGGCAACGTCAGCTTGCCGGGCCACGCCGCCGGGAGGCTTCCGTCCATGCTATACTGCGGGCTGTCGACGCCCGTCGGCACCGCGTCGGTCACGGTTGGGGTCTTAGCGGCCGCCGGGCCGTTGTTGGTCACGGTGATGGTATAGGTGATGGTCTCGCCCGGTTGGTAGCTGGTTTTGTCCGCCGTCTTCCTCGTCACGACGTCGGCCGCGTTCACGGTCGGGTTCTGGTTGGATCCTACGGTTCCCGGTTGGTTCGGGTCGTTCGTCCCCGTGGTTCCCGTGCTGGTATTGGTCTTGCCGTCCTTGTTCGGCGTGTCGGTCGTGGTCGTCGCGCTGTTGTTCAGGTCGCCGGTTCCGCCAGACTTGACCGTCCCCGTGATGGTGATGGTCTTCGACTGTCCCGCCGCCAGGTCGGTCGGAAGGGTGATTTTGCCGGGCCAAGCCGCAGGCGCGCTGCCGTCCATGCTGTATTGCGGGTTGTCGACGCCGCTCGGCACCGTGTCGCTCACGGTCGGGGTCTTCGCCGCGGACGGGCCGTTGTTGGTCACGGTAATGGTATAGGTGATGGCGTCTCCCGGCAGGTAGCTGGTTTTGTCCGCCGTCTTACGGGTCACCGCGTCCGCCGTACCGGTTATCGACGGGTTCTGGTTGGCACCGACGGTTCCCGGTTTGCTTGGGTCGTTCGTTCCCGTAGTTCCCGTGGTGGTGTTGGTCGTGCCGTCCTTGTTCGGCGTGTCGGTCGTGGTCGTCGCGCTGTTGTTCAGGTCGCCGGTCGCTCCGGCCTTGACCGTCCCCTTGATGGTAATCTTCGTCGTGGCTCCCGCCGCTAGGTCGGTCGGCAGCGTGATTCTGCCGGGCCACGCCGCAGGGGCGCTTCCGTCCAAGCTGTATTGCGGGTTATCCACGCTGGTCGGCACCGTGTCGGTCACGGTCGGGGTCTTGGCCGCGGACGGGCCGTTGTTGGTTACCGTGATGGTATAGGTGATGGCGTCACCCGGCAGGTAGTTGGTTTTGTCCGCCACCTTGCGGGTCACCACGTCCGCCGTGTTCACGGGCGGTTTTTGGTTGCTCACGGTCGGGTTCTGGTTGGAGCCGACGGTCCCCGGTTTGCTTGGGTCGTTCGTCCCCGTGGTTCCCGTGGAGGTGTTGGTCGTACCGTCCTTGTTCGGGGTGGTCGTCGTGGTCGTCGCACTGTTGTTGAGGTCGCCACTTCCACCAGCCTTGACCGTCCCCGTGATGGTGACAACCTTCGACTGTCCCGCCGCCAGGTCGGTTGGCAACGTGACGCTGCCTGGCCAAGCCGTCGGCGTACTGCCGTCCATGCTGTATTGCGGGTTATCCACGCCGCTCGGCACCGTGTCGCTCACGGTCGGGGTCTTGGCCGCCGCCGGGCCTCGGTTGGTCACGGTGATGGTATAGGTGATGGTCTCGCCCGGTTGGTAGCTGGTTTTATCCGACTCTTTACGGGTGATTACGTCCGCCGCGTTCACGGTCGGGCTCTGGTTGGCACCGACGGTTCCCGGTTTGGTCGGGTCGTTCGGGCCGGTGGTTCCCGTGGAGGTGTTGGTCGCACCGTCCTTGTTCGGGGTGTCCGTCGTGGTCGTGGCACTGTTGTTGAGGTCGCCGCTTCCGCCGGACTTGACCGTCCCCTTGATGGTGATGGTCTTCGACTGTCCCGCCGCCAGGTCGGTAGGCAGCGTCAGTTTGCCGGGCCATGCCGCAGGTGCGCTTCCATCCAAGCTATATTGCGGGTTGTCGACGTTACTCGGCACCGTGTCGGTCACGGTCGGGGTCTTGGCCGCGGCCGGGCCGTTGTTGGTCACGGTGATGGCGTAGGTGATGGTATCCCCCGGCAGGTAGCTGGTTTTGTCCGCCGTCTTCTTGGTCACGACGTCCGCCGTATTCATGGTCGGGTTCTGGTTGGAGCCGACGGTTCCCGGTTTGCTCGGGTCGTTCGGTCCCGTGGTACCCGTGCTGGTGTTGGTCTTGCCTTCCTTATTCGGGGTGTCCGTCGTGGTCGTGGCGCTATTGTTCAGGTCGCCGCTTCCGCCGGATTTGACCGTCCCCTTGATGGTGATGGTCTTCGACTGTCCCGCCGCCAAGTCGGTTGGCAGCGTCAGTTTGCCGGGCCACGCCGCAGGTGCGCCGCCGTCCAAGCTGTATTGCGGGTTGTCGACGTTACTCGGTACCGTGTCACTCACAGTCGGAGTCTTGGCCGCGGCCGGACCGTTGTTCTTCACCGTAATGGTGTACGTGATGGCGTCGCCCGGCTGGTAACTGATTTTGTCCGCCACCTTGGTCGTCACGACGTCCGCCGCGTTCACGGTCGGGTTCTGGTTGGCACCGGTGGTTCCCGGTTGGTTCGGGTCGTTCGTCCCCGTGGTTCCCGTGCTGGTGTTGGTCTTGCCGTCCTTGTTCGGCGTGTCGGTGGTGGTCGTCGCACTGTTGTTCAGGTCGCCGCTTCCACCGGATTTGACCGTCCCCGTAATGGTGATGGTCTTCGACTGTCCCGCCGCCAGGTCGGTCGGAAGGGTGATTTTGCCGGGCCACGCCACGGGCGCACTGCCGTCCAAGCTGTATTGCGGGTTATCCACGCCGCTCGGCACCGTGTCGGTCACGGTCGGGGTCTTGGCCGCGGCCGGGCCATTGTTGGTCACGGTGATGGCGTAGGTGATGGTCTCGCCCGGCAGGTAGCTGGTTTTGTCCGCCGCCTTGCGGGTCACCACGTCCGCCGTATTGGTTACGGATGGGTTCTGGTTGGCACCGATGGTTCCCGGTTTGCTGGGGTCGTTCGCTCCGGTGGTTCCCGTGGAGGAGTTGGGCGCGCCGTCCTTGTTCGGGGTGTCCGTGGTGGTGGTCGCGCTGTTGTTCAGGTCGCCGGTCGCTCCCGCCTTGACTTTTCCCGTGATGGTGATTTTCGTCGAGGCACCCGACGCCAGGTCGGTCGGCAGGGTGACCCTTCCGGGCCATGCCGCGGGTGCGCCGCCGTCCACGCTGTATTGCGGATTCTCCACGCTGCTCGGCACTGTATCGCTCACGGTCGGGGTCTTGGCCGCCGCCGGGCCGTTGTTGGTCACCGTGATGGTGTAGGTGATGGCCTCGCCCGGCAGGTAGTTGGTTTTGTCCGCCATCTTGCGGGTCACCACGTCCGCCGTGTCCAAATCCCGTTTTCGGTCGCTTATAGTGGGATTTTGGTTGGCGCCGATGGTTCCCGGCTTGCTGGGGTCGTTCGTCCCCGTGGTTCCCGTGCTGGTGTTGGTCTTGCCGTCCTTGTTCGGCGTGGTCGTCGTGGTCGTGGCGCTGTTGTTCAGGTCGTTGCTTCCTCCAGACTTGACTGTCCCCTTGATGGTGATGGTCTTCGACTGTCCCGCCGCTAGGTCGGTCGGCAGCGTGACGCTGCCCGGCCATGTCGCAGGGGTGCTTCCGTCCACGCTGTATTGCGGGCTATCCACGTTACTCGGCACCGTGTCGGTCACGGTCGGGGTTTTGGCCGCGGCCGGGCCGTTGTTGGTCACGGTGATGGTGTACGTGATGGTCTCGCCCGGTTGGTAGCTGGTTTTGTCCGCTTCTTTACGGGTTGTCACGTCCGCCGCATTCACGGTCGGGTTCTGGTTGGCGCCGACGGTCCCCGGTTGGTTCGGGTCGTTCGGACCGGTGGTTCCCGTGCTGGTATTGGTCTTGCCGTCCTTGTTCGGCGTACTCGTCGTGGTCGTGGCGCTGTTGTTCAGGTCTCCGTTCCCACCGGATTTGACCGTCCCCGTGATGGTGACGACCTTCGACTGTCCCGCCGCCAAGTCGTTCGGTAGCGTGACGCTGCCGGGCCATGCCGCCGGGGTGCTTCCGTCCATGCTGTATTGCGGGTTATCCACGTTGCTTGGTACCGCGTCACTCACGGTCGGGGTTTTGGCTGCGGTCGGGCCGTTGTTGGTTACGGTGATGGTGTACGTGATGGTTTCGCCCGGTTGGTAGCTGGTTTTGTCCGCCGTCTTCTTCGTCACGACGTCCGCCGTATTCGTGGTCGGGTTCTGGTTGGAGCCGACGGTTCCCGGCTTGCTTGGGTCGTTCGTCCCCGTGGTACCCGTGGAGGTGTTGGTCTTGCCGTCCTTGTTCGGGGTGTCGGTGGTGGTCGTGGCACTGTTGTTCAGGTCGCCGCTTCCACCGGATTTGACCATCCCGGTGATGATGATGGTCTTCGACTGTCCCGCAGCCAAGTCATTCGGCAGTTTGACGCTGCCTGGCCACGCCGCCGGGGCGCTTCCGTCCATGCTGTACTGCGGGTTATCCACTCCGCTTGGCACCGCGTCGGTCACGGTCGGGGTTTTGGCCGCCGCCGGGCCGTTGTTCTTCACGGTGACGGTGTACGTGATGGTTTCACCGGGCAGATAGCTGGTTTTGTCCGCCGTCTTGGTCGTTACGACGTCCGCCGTGTCGACGGTCGGGTTCTGGTTGGAACCGACGGTTCCCGGCTTGCTCGGGTCGTTCGTCCCCGTGGTTCCCGTGGAGGTGTTGGTCTTGCCGTCCTTGTTCGGGGTGTCGGTGGTGGTCGTGGCGCTGTTGTTCAAGTCGCCGCTTCCGCCGGATTTGACCGTTCCCGTGATGGTGATCTTCTTTGACTGTCCCGCAGCCAGGTCGGTTGGTAGTTTGACGCTGCCGGGCCATGCCGCCGGGGCGCTCCCGTCCATGCTGTATTGTGGGTTGTCAACGTTGCTTGGCATTGCGTCACTCACGGTCGGGGTCTTGGCCGCCGCCGGGCCGTTGTTGGTCACGGTGATGGTGTACGTGATGGCGTCGCCCGGCACGTAACTGGTTTTGTCCGCCGTCTTGGTCGTCACGACGTCCGCCGTGTTCATGGTCGGGTTCTGGTTGGAGCCGACGGTTCCTGGTTGGTTCGGGTCGTTCGGCCCGGTGGTTCCCGTGCTGGTATTGGTCTTGCCGTCCTTGTTCGGCGTGTCCGTCGTGGTCGTGGCACTGTTGTTCAGGTCGCCGCTTCCGCCGGACTTGACCGTCCCCGTGATGGTGATGGTCTTCGACTGTCCCGCCGCCAGGTCGGTCGGTAGCGTCAGCTTGCCGGGCCACGCCGCAGGAACGCTCCCGTCCATGCTGTACTGCGGGTTGTTAACGTTACTTGGCACCGTGTCGCTCACGGTCGGGGTCTTGGCCGCAGACGGGCCGTTATTGGTCACTTTAATGGTGTACGTGATGGCGTCACCGGGTTGGTAGCTGATTTTGTCCGCCGTCTTGGTCGTCACCACGTCTGCCGCATTCACGGTCGGATTCTGGTTGGCACCGGTGATTCCTGGTTGGTTCGGGTCGTTCGGCCCTGTGGTTCCTGTGCTGGTGTTGGTCTTACCGTCCTTGTTCGGGGTGTCGGTGGTGGTCGTGGCGCTGTTGTTCAAGTCTCCGCTTCCACCGGACTTGACCGTTCCAGTGATGGTGATGGTCTTCGACTGTCCCGCCGCCAGGTCGGTTGGCAGTGTGATTTTGCCGGGCCATGCCGCCGGTGCGCTTCCATCCATGCTGTATTGTGGGTTATCCACGTTACTCGGTACCGTGTCGGATACCGTCGGGGTCTTGGCCGCGGCCGGACCGTTGTTGGTCACGGTGATGGTGTACGTGATGGCGTCCCCGGGCAAGTAACTGGTTTTGTCCGCCGTCTTCCTCGTTACGACGTCAGCCGTACCGGTTACTGACGGGTTCTGGTTGGAGCCGACGGTTCCCGGTTTGCTCGGGTCGTTCGGCCCGGTGGTACCCGTGCTGGTGTTGGTCTTGCCGTCCTTGTTCGGGGTGTCGGTGGTGGTCGTGGCACTGTTGTTCAAGTCACTGGTCGCTCCCGCCTTGACCGTTCCGGTGATGGTGATGGTCTTGGACTGTCCCGCCGCCAGGTCGGTCGGCAACGTCAGCTTGCCGGGCCACGCCGCCGGTGCGCTTCCGTCCATGGTGTATTGTGGGTTATCCACGTTACTTGGCACCGTGTCGGTTACCGTTGGAGTCTTGGCCGCGGCCGGACCGTTGTTGGTCACGGTGATGGTGTACGTAATCGCATCGCCCGGTTGGTAGATGGTTTTGTCCGCCGTCTTCTTCGTCACCACGTCCGCCGCATTCACGGTCGGGTTCTGGTTGGCACCGATGGTTCCCGGTTGGTTCGGGTCGTTTGGCCCCGTGGTACCCGTGCTGGTGTTGGTCTTGCCGTCCTTGTTCGGGGTGTCGGTAGTGGTCGTCGCACTGTTGTTCAGGTCGCCACTCCCGCCGGACTTGACCGTTCCGGTGATGGTGATGGTCTTAGACTGTCCCGCCGCCAGGTCGGTCGGCAGCGTCAGCTTGCCGGGCCACGCCGCCGGCGCGCTTCCGTCCATGGTGTATTGTGGGCTGTCTACATTACTCGGCACCGTGTCGGTCACCGTCGGGGTCTTGGCCGCAGACGGGCCGTTGTTGGTCACGGTGATGGTGTACGTGATGGCGTCGCCGGGCAGGTAACTGGTTTTGTCCGCCGTCTTCTTCGTCACCACGTCCGCCGTGTTCGTAGTCGGATTCTGGTTGGAGCCGACGGTTCCCGGTTGGTTCGGGTCGTTCGCCCCCGTGGTACCCGTGCTGGTGTTGGTCTTGCCGTCCTTGTTCGGGGTGTCGGTGGTGGTCGTCGCACTGTTGTTTAGGTCGCCACTTCCGCCGGATTTGACCGTTCCCGTGATGGTGATGGTCTTGGTCTGTCCCGCCGCCAAGTCATTCGGCAGCGTCAACTTGCCGGGCCATGTTGCGGGCGCGCTTCCGTCCATGCTGTATTGTGGGTTATCCACGCCTGTCGGCACCGCGTCACTCACGGTCGGGGTTTTAGCCGCGGCCGGGCCGTTGTTGGTCACGGTGATGGTGTACGTGATGGTCTCGCCCGGCACGTAACTGGTTTTGTCCGCCGTCTTCTTCGTCACCACGTCCGCCGCATTCACGGTCGGATTCTGGTTGGCTCCGGTGGTTCCCGGTTGGTTCGGGTCACTTGTACCCGTGGTTCCCGTGGAGGTGTTGGTCTTGCCGTCCTTGTTCGGGGTGTCGGTGGTGGTCGTGGCGCTGTTGTTCAGGTCGCCGCTGCCGCCGGATTTGACCGTCCCTTTGATGGCGATGGTCTTGGACTGTCCCGCCGCAAGGTCGGTCGGCAAAGTGATTTTGCCGGGCCATGCCGCCGGTGCGCTTCCGTCCATGCTGTATTGTGGGTTATCCACGTTACTCGGTACCGTGTCGCTCACGGTCGGGGTTTTGGCTGCGGATGGGCCGTTGTTGGTCACGGTGATGGTGTACGTGATGGCGTCGCCGGGCAGGTAACTGGTTTTGTCCGCCGTCTTGCGGGTCACCACGTCCGCCGTACCGGTTACCGACGGGTTCTGGTTGGAGCCGATGGTTCCCGGTTGGTTCGGGTCGTTCGTTCCGGTGGTTCCCGTACTGGTGTTGGTCGTGCCAGTTTTATTCGGGGTGTCGGTGGTGGTCGTGGCACTGTTGTTCAGGTCGCCGGTCGCTCCCGCCTTGACCTTCCCCGTGATGGTAATGGTCTTCGACTGCCCCGCCGCCAGGTCGGTTGGCAGGGTGATTTTGCCGGGCCATGCCGCGGGCGTGCTGCCGTCCATGCTGTATTGTGGATTTTCCACGCTTGCCGGTACCGTGTCGCTCACGGTCGGGGTTTTCGCCGCAGCCGGGCCGTTGTTGGTCACGGTGATGGTGTACGTGATGGTCTCGCCCGGCAGATAACTGGTTTTGTTCGCCGTCTTACGGGTCACCACGTCCGCCGTGTTGTCAACTGGTTTCTGACTGCTTACGGTCGGGTTCTGGTTGGAGCCGGTGGTTCCCGGTTTGCTTGGGTCGTTCGTCCCCGTGGTTCCCGTGGAGGTGTTGGTCTTGCCGTCCTTGTTCGGGGTGTCGGTGGTGGTTGTGGCGCTGTTGTTCAGGTCGCCGGTCGCCCCGGCCTTAATCGTCCCCGTGATGGTGATCTTCTTCGACTGTCCCGCCGCCAGGTCGGTCGGCAGGGTGATTTTGCCGGGCCACGCCGTAGGGGCGCTGCCATCCACGCTGTACTGCGGGTTGTCAACATTGCTCGGTACCGTGTCGCTTACGGTCGGGGTCTTGGCGGCCGCCGGGCCGTTGTTGGTCACGGTGATGGTGTACGTAATCGTGTCGCCCGGTTGGTAACTGGTTTTATCCGACTCTTTGCGTGTTACCACGTCCGCCGCGTTCACGGTCGGGTTCTGGTTGGAGCCGGTGGTTCCCGGTTTGCTTGGGTCGTTCGTCCCCGTGGTTCCCGTGGAGGTATTGGTCTTGCCGTCCTTGTTCGGTGTGTCGGTGGTGGTCGTGGCGCTGTTGTTCAGGTCGCCGTTACCGCCGGACTTGACCGTTCCCGTGACGGTAATCTTCTTGGACTGTCCCGCCGCCAAATCGGTTGGCAGGGTGATTTTGCCGGGCCATGCCGCAGGGGCGCTGCCGTCCACGCTGTACTGTGGGCTGTCCACGTTACTCGGCACCGCGTCGGTCACGGTCGGGGTCTTGGCTGCCGCCGGGCCGTTGTTGGTCACGGTGATGGTGTACGTAATCGTGTCGCCGGGCAGGTAGCTGATTTTGTCCGCCGTCTTGGTCGTCACCACGTCCGCCGTGTTCACGGTCGGGTTTTGGTTGGAACCGGTGGTTCCCGGTTTGGTGGGGTCGTTCGTCCCGGTGGTTCCCGTACTGGTGTTGGTCTTGCCGTCCTTGTTCGGGGTGTCGGTGGTGGTCGTGGCGCTGTTGTTCAGGTCGCCGCTTCCGCCGGACTTGACCGTCCCCGTGATGGTGATCTTCTTCGACTGCCCCGCCGCCAAGTCGGTCGGAAGGGTTATTTTCCCGGGCCATGCCGCCGGGGCGCTCCCGTCCACGCTGTACTGCGGGTTGTCGACGCCACTTGGCACCGCGTCGGTCACGGTCGGGGTCTTGGCGGCCGCCGGGCCGTTGTTGGTCACGGTGATGGTGTACGTAATCGCGTCGCCGGGCAGGTAGCTGGTTTTGTCCGCGGTCTTGGTCGTCACCACGTCCGCCGCATTGACGGTCGGGTTCTGGTTGGAACCGGTGGTTCCCGGCTTGCTCGGGTCGTTCGTCCCGGTAGTTCCCGTGGAGGTATTGGTCTTGCCGTCCTTGTTCGGGGTGTCGGTGGTGGTCGTGGCGCTGTTGTTCAAGTCGCCATTACCGCCGGACTTGACCGTCCCCGTGATGGTGATGGTCTTCGACTGTCCCGCCGCCAAGTCGGTTGGCAGTTTGACGCTGCCGGGCCATGCCGCCGGGACGCTGCCGTCCATGCTGTACTGCGGGTTGTCGACGTTACTTGGTACTGCGTCGCTCACGGTCGGGGTCTTGGCGGCCGCCGGGCCGTTGTTGGTCACGGTGATGGTGTACGTGATAGTCTCGCCCGGCGCATAGCTGGTTTTGTCCGCCGTCTTCTTCGTCACCACGTCCGCCGCGTTCACGGTTGGGTTTTGGTTGGAACCGGTGGTTCCCGGCTTGCTCGGGTCGTTCGTCCCCGTGGTTCCCGTGGAGGTGTTGGTCTTGCCATCCTTGTTCGGGGTGTCGGTGGTGGTCGTGGCACTGTTGTTCAGGTCGCCGTTGGTACCAGACTTGACTGTTCCCGTGATGGTGATTTTCATCGACTGTCCCGCCGCCAAGTCGGTCGGAAGGGTTATTTTCCCGGGCCACGCCGCAGGGGCGCTCCCGTCCACGCTGTACTGCGGGTTGTCGACGCCGCTTGGCACCGTGTCGCTCACGGTCGGGGTCTTGGCGGCCGCCGGGCCGTTGTTGGTCACCGTAATGGTGTACGTGATGGTTTCGCCGGGCAGGTAGCTGGTTTTATCCGCCGTCTTGGTCGTCACCACGTCAGCCGTTCCCAGCGTCGGATTCTGGTTGGAGCCGACGGTTCCCGGTTTGGTTGGGTCGTTCGTCCCCGTGGTCCCCGTGCTGGTGTTGGTCTTGCCGTCCTTGTTCGGTGTGTCGGTGGTGGTCGTGGCGCTGTTGTTCAGGTCGCCGCTGCCGCCGGACTTGACCGTCCCCGTGATGGTGATGGTCTTCGACTGTCCCGCCGCCAAATCGTTCGGCAACGTTACGCTTCCCGGCCAAGCGGCGGGCGCACTGCCGTCCACGCTGTACTTCGGGGCGTCCACGTTGCTTGGCACCGTGTCGCTCACGGTCGGGGTCTTGGCGGCGGCGGGGCCGTTGTTGGTCACGGTGATGGTGTAGGTAATCGTGTCGCCGGGCAGGTAGCTGGTTTTGTCCGCCGTCTTGGTCGTCACGACGTCCGCCGTGTTCCTGGTCGGATTCTGGTTGGCGCCGGTGGTTCCAGGTTTGGTTGGGTCGTCCGTCCCCGTAGTTCCCGTGGAGGTT
>QMCE01000105.1_pt1 | contig 51136 bp, 52 predicted proteins | sample 1821851 | NCBI WGS metagenome assembly QMCE01 (sample SAMN09453174, study PRJNA476694) | Termite gut metagenome, whole genome shotgun sequencing project. | isolation source: worker | host: Odontotermes sp. | place: South Africa:Pretoria | collected 2016-01-28 | reverse complement strand
AACGACTACGCTGCCGTCCAAGCCCCCAGCGGCCTCTTCGCCGGAGAAGGCGGCTACCACATCGACGTCCAAGGCCACACCGAACTCACCGGCGGCCATCCAAGGGTGATGGCATGAGATCAAGCTCATCGCAATTGGATCAGGGCTGTCAGAAAATTCATATCCAAGGCGGTTTTTAAGAATCATACAGCAGGTTGAGCAAATCGCTCTTCAATCGGTCAGGCCTATTTGGTCAGGAAGCTTTCCCAAGGATAGATATCTTGCCCATATCTGGTCTTTCTTTTTTTAACAAGTTCGCGCGATAAACAGTCGTCAATCGATTTTTCTATTTGAGTGAGCTTATCAAGAGTTTTTTTACGCTTGCCAGGAAGTAACTCCCAATAAAGCTCTTCAAGACATCCGGACACGACAGCGCGCTCAGCCAGGATACGCGGATGATTGTAAAGCCAATGAAGAAAGGCAATGTTTTCTTCGCTTTTGAACCAAAGGTCAGCATACAGCGATAGGTAGCCATGCGCGGCTTCCGGCGCATTAAAATTGCTGGAGTGCCAAATAGCCATTTTTCTCACTTCGTAGTTGCCGCAAAGAATTTCTGCGATATACGGATTTGAATAAAACCCTTGGCGAAGCGCCGTCGCGGCGGATACCCAATTATTTTCATGGATGTGTAGAAGCGCCAGTTCGTAGTAGTATGGTGGGTAATAAGCGGCTTCTGTCTTCAGCAATTTTTCAGCTGGTTCTTTTTGCCCATTCCTAAGATATTCTGAACCGAGAAGAAGTCGTATTCCCTGGTTATCGTTGGGATTATAGTGCAGCAGTTTTTCGATTAACGCGATAGCATTTTTATGTTGGCGCAACATAACGTATGAAAGAGAAGCGCCGTACAGCGCCCGCAAAAAAGGGCGATTATCAAGACAGCCCCAGCTGATTGTTCCGGAAAATCCTTCAGGGATACAACGGTTTGCAATGGATAAACCAGACAAAAATATTTCCAGAGCCTTCTTCGGTTTGTCTTGTGAGAGAAAAGTATGGGCAAGATGGACGTATCCATCGATGTATTCCGGATGGTCTTCTATCAGCTTCCGGAGTTTTTTTAGGTCGTAGCCCTTACCATGATGGTGTTCATACTGCTCAATCAACTCGTTGAGCTTTTTCTCCGCTAAATCCAATTGGGCAAGCTGATGGCGGAATACTCCCTGATTATCATCAAGGATTTCAAAGACGACAGGCATAGATGGATTTGATAAGTCCAGAAATATTGATGATAGCGAAAAGGGAATTATATTTGAAGCATCTTACCGTTGTTGACCAGCGTTACTCGGAAAATTCTTCAAAAGCGGCCAACGCGTTTGTCGCGTACATGACCGAAGGTCCGCCGCCCATATAAATAGCGACCGACAATAGCTCCATGATTTCTTCGCGGGTGATTCCAAGCGCGACCAACGCTTTCACATGGAAACCAATGCAACCGTCGCAACGTATGGCGACGGCAATGGCCAGCGCCATCATTTCTTTGGTTTTATGGTCCAATGCCCCGTCTTTATTTGCCGCATGATTCATGGCGCCAAAAGACTGCAAGACTTCAGGGATGCCGCCGCCCAATTTTTTCATGTACGAAGAAATATTTTCGGTTAATTCTTTGTAAGAAGAGACTGACATGGAAAAATCCTTTCATGTTGAGTGATGAAATATGTTTTAAGAGGCGTTGCCAAAACCGACCGACAAACGTTCGTTTACGGGGCAGGCGTCATCATATATTAGAAAAATCTAATTTACAAGACAACATAGTTCTTTTTACACGCGGTGTAATCTTGTGGTCGGTATGCAAGGCGGTCGCGGTCATATTAAAATACCGCCATGAATGCGTATTTCCGTTCTGATAAAAACGATATTGCGGCTTTGCAAGAAAGCGCTAAAAAAGCCACGGTATTGCTTCGCGCTTTAGGCAATGAAAATCGCTTGCGGATACTGTGTTTGTTGGCGCAGCATGGCGAACTTTCTCCGAGCGAAATGCAGCCTTTGGTGGGATTGGGGCAATCGGCACTGTCGCAGCATCTGATGCGAATGCGCGAAGAAGGCATCATCGCGTATCAACGTGAAGCGCAAACGTTGTACTACCGTATCGTCAGTGCCGATGCCAAAAAAATCATGGAGACGCTTAAAAACATTTATTGTCCTTGATTGCGCTACTCTTTCCCCCAAACAGCAGCTTTCTTCAAAAGAGATTCCTGCAACACAACCGGCTAATGGTGTTATTCATCTTTGCTGCTGGGGAGCAAAGCGGTAAACTTGTCCGCACGTAATAAATTGAGCAGCAGTTGCCAAGCATCTTGGTTATGCATTAATTTCTGCCGATATTACTTTTGAAACTCGGCTCATTCTTCACGGTTTTTATGAAATCCCGGATGTAATTTTTTCGGCGGCGCCAATTCTTTAAACCAGACAATGCTGTGCAGTTTGTCTTTATTATGAATGCCGCGCGACCATACGCCGTCAACCAGAAAGCCGTGTGCGGTAGAGATTGATCAATCTAATATTTGCGCTCACAGTAGAACCCGCTCAATCCCGTTTTTATTGACCTTCTCGACGTAATCACGCATCCACTGCTCGCCAAGCAAACGGCGCGCCATTTCGACAACGATGTAATCGGCGCGCGTTTTGCTGTCGCGATTAAATCGCGACAAGCCTTGCAGGCATGATGGGCAGGCGGTCAGCACTTTGACATCGCCTTGAAAGTGGTCGGCGCGTAACGTTGCGGCGCCTTTGCGCATTTCTTCTTCTTTGCGAAAGCGTACTTGCGTGGAAATGTCGGGACGTGTCGTTGACAATGTGCCCGATTCGCCGCAGCAGCGTTCGTTGAGTCTGGCTTCGTCGCCGACCAAGCTGCGCACTACCTGCATCGGTGCGTAGTTTTTCATCGGCGAATGGCATGGGTCATGATAAAGGTAGCGCGTATTGTTTGCATGGTCGAGTTTGACGCCTTTTTCCATCAGATATTCATGAATGTCGAGAATGCGGCAGCCCGGGAAAATTTCATCAAATTTATAGCGCAACAATTCGTGCAGGCAGGTGCCGCACGATACCAGTACGGTTTTGATATCGAGGTAATTCAATGTGTTGGCCATGCGGTGGAACAAGACACGATTGCGCACGATCATGGCCTCACCGACATCTTCGCTGCCGACGATAATTTGCGGGTAGCCGCAACACAGGTAACCGGGTGGCAGCACACATTGCACGCCGAGGTCAAACAGCATCGCTTGCGTGGCCAGCGCGGTTTGCGAGAACAAACGCTCGGAGCCGCAGCCGGGAAAATAGAATACCGCTTCGGAGTCGGTTGTCGTTTTGTTCGGGTCGCGCAGAATCGGAATGACTTTATCGTCCTCGATATCAAGGAGCGCCCGCGATGTGCGTAACGGCACATTGCCGGGCAGCGGCTTATTGATAAAGTGAATGATTTCCTCTCGGATGGAGGGCATGCCGACCGTAGCGGGCGGATGTTCGGTTTGCTTCCGGGTCAAATGGGCACGCCGAGCCAGCGCGTATGCCGTGCGTTGCGCGCGATAGCCAATGTCGATCACGAGATGCTTGAACGCGCGGATCGCCAGTGGTTTTTTCAAATTGAGGAACATGATGCCCAATGCCGCGCCCGGATTAAACGGCTTTTTCTTTTCTTTGCGCAGGAAGTTACGCATGGCAATCGAAACGTCGCCAAAATCGATATCGACCGGACACGGCGGGAAACATTTGTGACATACCGTGCAGTGGTAAGCGACATCGTAAACTTCGTCGAACTGCCGCAACGAAACGCCGCGTCTCGTTTGCTCTTCGTAGAGAAAGGCTTCAACCAATAACGACGTCGCCAGGATTTTATTGCGCGGCGAATACAGAAGGTTCGCGCGCGGTACATGCGTGGAACACACGGGTTTGCACTTGCCGCAGCGCAAACAATTTTTTATGGCATGCGCAATTTTTCCGATATCGCTTTTTTCAAGAATCAGACTTTCGTGGCCAATCAGTGAAAAGCTCGGTGTATAGGCGTGCGTTAAATCGGCGGGAAGCTTCGGGTTTCGTAATAGCTTTCCGGCATTGAAATGGTTGTTGGGGTCGATCCTTGCCTTGTATTCGGCAAACGGTTTTAATTCTTCGTCACCGGCAAATTCGAATTTGGTAATACCGATGCCGTGTTCCCCGGAAATTACGCCCCCCAGGTTTTTGGCAAGGTGGATAATGCGCTCAACGGCAATATTGGCGCGTTGCAACATGCCGTAATCGTCGGAGTTAACCGGGATATTGGTGTGTACGTTGCCGTCGCCGGCGTGCATATGCAATGCGACAAAAACGCGGCTGCGCAAGACCTGCTCTTGCACTTCTTTGCAGCGCTCGACCATCGGCGCCAAGGCCAACCCGGCGAAAATATCCTCAAGCGGTTCGCGCAGTTCTTTTTTCCACGATACGATTTCGGTCTGGTTTTGCAAAGACGGGAACGTTTCGTCGAGCCGGTTTTCCAGGTCCCGCCAACGATCACGCACTTTCTGTACCAGCGCTTGCGCTTCATGGAGCTTTTCCTGCAAAAGTTCGGGCGTTGGCCGCAAATCCGGCCGCTGGTTGAATATGGCGGGCAGCGCCGGGTCGTCGAACAGTTGCAATAGCGCGTCGCAGATATGCAGCTTGTTTTCCAGCGAATATTCGATGTTGATGCGCTCGACGCCGTCGGTATAATCGCCCAGTTTTTCCAGCGGGATAACCACGTCTTCGTTGAGCTTGAACGCGTTGGTGTGATGGGCGATGGCGGCGGTACGCGAACGCTCCGCCCAGAAGCGGTGTCGTTCCTCTTCGGTTTTGGCAATGAATGCCTCGCCGTCGCGCGCCTTGGCGATGCGCACCACTTCTTCGGCAACCTGATCGACGGCTTTTTCGTTATCGCCGACGATATCGCCGAGAATCACCATATTCGGACGTCCGCGGTGCGCGGCTTTGGTCGCGTATCGCACCGCTTTCACATAACGCATATCCATGTGTTCGAGACCGGCAAGCCGCACGCCTTGCGGCGCGGCGTCGAGGTAGCGCTTGATTTCGACGATGGCGGGCGTTGCGTGCTGCGCCAAACCGAAAAACTCAAAACACAGCGTGCGTGTCACTGGCGGCATTTTGTGCAGCACAAAGCGCGCAGAAGTAATAATGCCGTCGCACCCCTCTTTCTGGATGCCGGGCAGTCCGTGCAGGTATTTGTTGGTGACGTCTTTGCCCAGCCCTTTTTTACGGAAAGCATTGCCCGGGATTTTAAGCATTTCCGTACGTACCACCGTCTTGCCGTCGGCGTGAAAATATTTCAGTTCAAACGTTGCTTCGTCGACTTCGTGAATTTTGCCAAGATGGTGATCGATACGTGTGACTTCCAGCCATTCTGCGGAAGGCGTTACCATGCGCCACGATATCAGGTTATCGATGGTCGTACCCCACAGCACGGCTTTTTTGCCGCCGGCATTCATTGCGATGTTGCCGCCAATGCAGGAAGCGTCTGCCGAAGTCGGGTCAACGGCAAAGACCAGCCCTGCCGTTGCCGCCGTGTTGATGACACGGCGCGTCACGGCGCCGGCGCCAAGCGGTAAAGTGGCTGTTTTTTCTTGGCGTCCGGGCAAAACGATTTCTTCTACCGGCGCAATCCAGTCGAGTTTTTCCAGATTGATTACCGCAGCGTTTGTGGTCAGCGGAATACCGCTGCCGGTGTAGCCCGTACCGCCTCCGCGCGGGATGATCGTTAAGCCGAGTTTGATGCAGGTGTCCACCAGATGACGAACTTCGCTTTCATTGTCCGGATAGAGCACCACAAACGGGTATTCGACGCGCCAGTCCGTCGCATCGGTAACATGCGCCGCACGGGCGAAGCCGTCAAAAGCAATGTTGTCTTTATGCGTGTGTTTCGATAATTCATGCGATGCCCGTTGGCGCATATCCCGCGTTTTCGGAAACCACCCCTCAAACTGGCCGACGGCATTGCGCGCCGCCGCCACCAATTGTGCGACACGCTCGGCGCGATCCGGGTCGTCGTCGCGGTTGGCAATGCGGCGTTTTTCGATATCGTGCAGGCGATGGCGTATTGCCTCGACCAACGCGGCGTGCCGTTTGGGATTTTCGAGAAGATCGTCCTGTAAATAGGGATTGCGCATAACCACCCAAATATCGCCGAGCACTTCAAACAGCATTCGTGCTGAGCGGCCGGTTTGCCGTTCTTCGCGCAGTTGTTCAAGCAGTTGCCATGCGGGAGCGCCTAACAGGCGAATAACGATCTCGCGGTCGGAAAACGACGTGTAGTTGTATGGAATCTCGCGAATACGCGGTGTTCCGGTTTGGGCGGCAACGTTTGGGTCGGGCATGATAAACAACACAGAAAAAGAAGGAATACATTTTACTCTAAGCCGACAATGACCAGAAGATAGGCGCGCCGAGGGCTAACGACGCGTCGTTATTGACGCAAACGCAAGCGTTAAAGTGCGGAGCTTCGTCGCGTTTACAAATATGTATTGTAATGGTAGATTAAATGATCGAAGCAACACTTGCGCGCGGTGACGAGGCGAAAAAACAGAAAATGACATCTGAACCAGAAGTAGGCACAGACACGAAGGATCGTGAAGACGCATTGCTGGATGAAATCGCGATGCGTCATAAAAAAGTATTGATCCGCCGAACAGGGGTGATACACGGTACGCTACCGTGGCACGACTTTCGCAATGCGATAACCTGGCGGCGCGCCGTGCAAATCATTTTTGTGTTGATCAATGCTTATATCGCAACGGCGTTTTATTTTTGGGTACGCCATTTCGAAACAAATGCGGCGGGCGCGCCACCCATTCGTCCGGAAGGCGTTGAGGGTTGGTTGCCCATTGCCGGCCTGATGAATTTGAAATACGCGCTGACAACCGGTGTGATGCCGGAAGTTCATGCGCCGGCGATGTTGTTGCTGGCCGCTTTTTTGCTCACAGCGTTGTTATTGAAAAAATCATTTTGTTCATGGCTTTGCCCGGTCGGCACTTTGTCGGAAGCGTTGTGGCGCACGGGCAAACGCGTTTTCAAAAGAAGCCTTTATCCGCCGCGCTGGTTGGATATTCCGCTGCGCAGCCTGAAATATTTGTTGATGGCCGCTTTTTTATATGTGGTGATGGCCATGCCTGCCGCGGGAATTGAGGCGTTCATGATGACGCCTTATGGGCTGATCGCCGATGTCAAGATGTTGAATTTTTTTCGTTTTATCGGCATCACCGCGTTAATCACGATAGCGGTGCTTATGCTGTTAAGTGTGGTGATCCCTAATTTTTGGTGCCGTTATCTTTGCCCGTATGGCGCGTTATTGGGTTTGCTTTCTTTGCTGTCGCCGACCAAAATCCGCCGTGATCCGGATGCCTGCATTGATTGCGGCAAGTGCGCAAAAGCATGCCCGGCGCGGTTGCCGGTGGATGTCAACAGACAAATTCGCTCTGCGGAATGTACGGCATGCATGTCATGCGTGACGTCGTGCCCGGCGCAGGATGCGTTGCAATTGGCGCTGCCTCCGAAAAAAATTGTCGCAGCAAACGGGGACACAGCACAAATCGCGCAACGCTGGCGGCGGTGCAAGCTGTCCGGCGCGATGGTGGCGGCGATGCTTGCATTGATTGTCGGCGGCATTATCATTGGCGCGTATGCGACGGGCCACTGGCAAACGCCGGTTTCAGATCAGGTATATCGGCAACTAATCCCGAAAGCGCAGATGCTTGGGCATCCTTAAAAAGATAGCCCGACCGGGCAGTAAAAGATAAAACCCCAATGTAAAGTCGAAAGCGAAGTCATGCTGTCGGTACCGACTATTTTTACAGCGGCTCCGGAGTGCTGTCTTCGATATCCTGGCGGTGGGCCAGCGTTTCTTCCAGGGAAAGCCACTCCTGTTCCAGCGACAGGATTTGTTGCGTAACAGCACGCTGGCGAGTCAGCGCTTCAGCGAGTTGCGCTTTTTTTTGCTCCTGATAGGCGTCGGCCGATGCCAGCCAGTTTTCCAGCGCGGTTTTTTCTGTTGATAATGCCGCCAGTGTTTCTTCAATATTTTTTTGTTTTTTCAGCAGGGGCGCGCGTCGACGGCGCAGTTCGGCATCTTGTTGTTTTTGCGTTTTACGAAGGACATCGGGTTTCGCGTTTTGGCTTTTTTTATTGTCATGATGAACGCGGGAGCGAAGCAGGCTGTATTGCCGATAATCGTCCAGGTCGCCATCAAACGGCGCGACGTTTCCGTGCTCGATCAGCCAGAAAGAATCGACGGTTGCCGACAATAAATAACGATCGTGAGCGACGACGATCAGCGCGCCATTGAATGCCTGTAAAGCTTCGGTCAGCGCTTCGCGCATTTCGATATCGAGATGATTGGTTGGTTCGTCGAGGATCAACAGCTGCGGTTTTTGATAAACGATCAAAGCTAGCGCCAAACGCGCGCGCTCGCCGCCGGAAAATGTCGCGACCGGTTGTGTTGCCTGGTCGCCGTGAAAAGCAAATCCGCCGAGATAATTACGCAGCGCTTGCTCGCGCGCCTCCGGGTCAAGGCGCTGCACATGATCGAGCGCGGAAAACTCAGGGTTGAGGGTATCGAGCTGATGTTGCGCAAAATAGCCGATACGTAAATCGCGAGCGCTGTGCCGCTTGCCGCCGATGAGCGGCAATTGCCCGGTCAGCGATTTGATCAACGTCGATTTCCCGGCGCCGTTTACACCGAGTAAACCAATGCGGGCGTCGGAAAGTACCGGGCATTCGACATGGTCAAGTATGATTTTATGTGTTTCGTTTTCGCGATAACCAAGAGTTGCCTGTTCCAGCCGTAACAGTTGCCGTGTATGCGCGTCGCTTGCCGCGAAGGAAAACGAAAATGGGCTGTCCACATGCGCGGCGGAAATACGTGTCATTTTTTCCAGTTGTTTTATTCGGCTTTGCGCTTGTTTTGCCTTGGTTGCCTTGGCGCGAAAACGGTCGATAAAACTTTGCAGGTGATCTACCGTCCGCTGTTGTTTTTCATACGTGGCTTGTTGTACGGCCAGTGCGGCGGCGCGTTCCTGCTCGAATTGCGCGTAATTGCCGTTGTACGTTTTTAGTTGGCAATGATCAAAATGCACGATGATGTTTACGACGTTGTCGAGAAAATCACGATCGTGGGTGATCAGCAGCAACATGCCCGGATAACGGCGCAACCATTCTTCAAGCCACATCACCGCATCGAGATCGAGGTGGTTGGTTGGTTCGTCGAGCAGCAAAACATCGCTGCGGCTCATCAACGCCCGCGCCAAATTCAGACGCATTCGCCAGCCGCCGGAAAAGGCATCAATGGGATTTTTTTGTTCGTCGTGCGCAAAACCCAAGCCCGCCATTAGCTCAGTTGCGCGCGCTTGGGCGCCGTAACCGCCAATTGCCTCGAAGCGATGATGCCATTCGGCGAGCGCTTGCCCGTCCGCTTCGCTGTGTTGCGTGTTTTGCTGCAATCGTGTTATTGCGGTTTCTATTTCGCGCAGCTCGGTATCGCCATCGATCACATAATCAAGCGCAGGCATCGTGCCCGATGGCGTTTCTTGCGCTACATGCGCCAACACGGTATTTGCCGGAAAGAAAACATCGCCTTTCTCGGCGAACAGCTCGCCGCGCAACAGCGCAAACAGGCTCGATTTCCCGCTGCCGTTGGCGCCGATAAAACCGACACGCTGGCGGTCATGAATCGTCAGCGAGGCATCGTCAAGCAATACCCGCGCGCCGCGCATTAATGTCAGACGATCAAGACGAATCACGTGCTGGCCTTGAGTGTGAAATCGTAATCGATCACCAGCGGCGCGTGATCGGAGAAACGCTCGTTTTTGTAAATGGATGTCGCCTTGGCGCATCGGGCAATTTCAGGCGTGGCAAATTGATAATCAAGTCGCCACCCGACATTCTTTGCCCATGCCTGCCCGCGGTTTGACCACCAGGTGTATTGTTCGGCGCGGTCATCAAGGGAGCGGAAAACGTCAACCAATCCGGTTTCGGCCAGCATGGTGTCGAGCCAAGCACGCTCCTCGGGCAAAAAGCCGGAATTTTTCTGGTTGCTTTTCCAGTTTTTTAAATCAATCTCTTTGTGGGCAATATTGACATCGCCGCATACGATGACATGTTTTTTTTCCGCAAGCACATTTTTCAGATGTGCCAGAAACGTATTAAGAAATTGATATTTGACAGCCTGCCGCACATCGCCGCTGGTGCCGGACGGGAAATAAACGCTGATGACAGAAAGATTGCCAAAATCTGCGCGTACGTATCGGCCTTCCGCGTCAAAAAGAGGGTCACCCAAGCCGAGCCGGGCGATAAACGGCTCGGCGGCATAAAGCGCAACGCCGCTGTACCCTTTTTTTTGCGCGGGCACAAAAGCTGCTTGTCGGGCACCAAGTGCTTCAGCGGACATGGTGCCGGGAATATCCTGAAGCTGCGCTTTTATTTCCTGAATGCATAACACATCCCACGGCGCCCGCGCCAGCCAGCCGGAAAGGCCTTTGCGTTCGGCAGAGCGAATTCCGTTGGCGTTGAATGTGATTACGCGCATAATAATCCCCAGTAAAGCGCGCAAGATTATCATTTCTTATGATGTAACTCCATCAGGAGTTTTTTATTGGCGGGCTCAATGTGAGACAATGACAGCCAATACTGGCATGGTATCTGCTGATTTACACCTTACGCCTATTCTCTTTTTTCTATGACAAGCGTGGTTCGACTCTTAATGTTTTTTCTTCTGACGGCAGCTGGCGGGCTGGCTGTCGGCGTAGTGTCGGCAGCCATGTATAAATGGACGGATGAAAACGGCACCGTATATTATTCCGATAAAATGCCGATGGAGGCGCAAAAAAGCGAAAAAACAGTGCTGGATCGTCAGGGGCGCACGGTCAAGCACATAGAATCCGAAAAGCAATACCTGCGCCGACTTGAAGAAGAGAACAAGAAAAAAGAAGACGGTGAAGAAAAACCGACCGTATACGAAAACCGCGATCGGGCGTTGACGCTTTCTTACCTCACCGAAAATGACATTGATTTGGCGCGTGACCGGGCGGTTCACGTACTTGACGGGCAAATCGAATCGGCGGCAGCGGTTATTGAACAGCTGGAGGCTCGACAAGAGAAATTGTTGCAGCGCCAGGAGGCCGGGCAGACGATCCCCGAAGGCGAACTGAAAAAACTCCATGCCGATATGGAAAGTCGTCGCAATACCATGACTCGTTATTACGGTGAGCGGCAAAAGGTTATCGAAAAATACGAAGCGGACAAAAAACGCTGGCGTGAACTCAAAGTCATCGAAGAACAGCGTTTGCGTGAAAAAGAAGCGGAAAAAATCCGGAAAAATTGATGGGTTGCATGAATCCTTTGCGCTACGCTGTCATCGGCAATCCGATTGCACATTCACTTTCTCCGTTGATTCACGAAATGTTTTCCCGGCAAACCGGTATTGCGCTTGCCTATGAACGCTTAAAAGCACCGCTTTCCGACGACGGCATGCTCTTTCGTGAAAAAGTAACGCAGTTTTTTGCCGAAGGCGGTAAGGGGCTCAATGTGACTGCGCCATTCAAAAGTTTTGCCTTATCGTTTTCTGCATGTGCTGCTGAAAATGCTTTTCAGGCAGGTGCCGCCAATACATTGACGCCGCTTTCCGGCGGCTGGCGGGCGGACAATACCGACGGCATTGGTTTTATTCGCGATCTTTATCGGCAATGGGGGCGATCTGCCGAAAAAGCCCGTATTTTGATTTTTGGCGCGGGCGGCGCGGTTGCCGGTATTCTCGGCGAACTTTTGGCGCAAAAGCCCACCGAAATTTGTTTATGCAACCGCACCGAGGATAAAGCGTTGGCTTTAAAGCGGCGTTTTCCCGACAGCGGTGAAAAGATAACGATTCTTTCTTTGCCACAACTACTTTTACGAGAGCCGTTTGATCTTATCGTTAATGGAATCGGTGTACGCGCTGTCGATCAAGGCGGTATACCTTGGCAAATTCCCGCCGTTTCCGACAACACGTTTTTTTATGACATGGTGTATTCATCGGCGGAAACGCCGTTTGTGGCTTGGGTAAGAACACAAGGTATGCGCCATGCTTGCGATGGCCTTGGTATGTTAATCGAGCAAGCGGCCGAGAGCTTTCGTATATGGCACGGCGTTTTGCCGGAGACGGCCGAACTGCATATGTCGACATTTATCGAGTTTTTGCGGGCGCCCACAAACAAAGAAAAATAGCGGCTTTTGCCATGATTATGGCGAACTTTCAATGGAAAAGCCGAAAAATAAGAAAAAATCTTGGTGGAAAAATAAAAAATAATGCTTGCTTTTTCCTACATTTTGCCGCTAAATAGCGGCTGTGGCTTTTTGTAATTTTTTTGTTACGATAGCGATGCTATTTATGGTTATTACCCATTGTTTACAACAAGCGTTAGAAAAAATTATCTTTTTTGAGCAAAGATAAGCGAAGTTCAGGGAAAGAACCAACAAAACTTATGCCCACGATCATTTCTTCTCCGCCGCCGCGTCCTTTGCTCTGGATTTTGCATGGACCCAATCTCAATATGCTGGGTTCACGCGAACCGGAAGTTTATGGTCGCCTGACGCTGGCCGATATCGACAGCGCGTTAGGTCGGTTGGCAGAGTCGCGCGGGGCGCGCTGCGAATCGTTTCAAAGCAACCACGAAGGCGTGTTGATTGACCGTATTCATGCGGCGCCCGATCATCAGGTTCAATTTTTCATCATTAACCCCGGCGCGTTTACCCATACGAGCGTTGCATTGCGCGACGCGTTGCTATCGGTGGCGCTTCCTTTTATCGAAGTTCATTTATCCAATATTTACGCGCGCGAGCCTTTTCGCCACCATTCGATGTTGTCCGACAAAGCATTGGGCGGCATTTATGGCTTTGGCAGCCAGGGCTATGAATTCGCGCTGCTGCGCGCGCTGGATTATTTGCAGAATCGTTGATTATCATGGATTTACGCAAACTCAAAACCCTGATCGAATTGGTCGAAACATCCGGCATTGCCGAAATCGAGATTGAAGAAGGCGAGGAACGGGTACGCATTACGCGAGCCTCGCCGACGGCGATAGCGCCCGTTTACGCGCAGGCGCCCGCACCGATGACGCTGCCGGCTGCACCGCCACCCGCAGCGCCTGTGGCGGACGCGGCGGCGGCTGCGCCGCTGCAAGGGCATGCGATAGTCAGCCCGATGGTCGGCACGTTTTATCGCGCATCGGCGCCGGGCGCCAAGCCATTTGTCGATATCGGGGCGACGGTCAAGGAAGGCGACCCGTTATGCATTATTGAGGCGATGAAGCTGATGAATGAAATCGAGGCGGATCGCGCCGGTGTGGTCAAAGCGATTTTGGTCGAAAACGGTGAGGCCGTCGAATTCGGGCAAACGCTTTTCGTTATCGAATAACTCTGACGTACTGTGAATCAAGCGGCGCAAACGTGTCGCCGCGATTATTGAGGAAAACCACGCGTGACTGCCCGAAAAAAACTCCAATTATTTGACAAGATTTTGATTGCCAATCGCGGCGAAATCGCATTACGCATACAGCGTGCTTGCCGGGAAATGGGCATTAAAACCGTCGTGGTTCACTCCGAGGCGGACAAAGAAACAAAATATGTTCGCCTGGCGGATGAGTCCGTGTGCATCGGGCCGGCAGCGCCCCATTTGAGCTACCTCAATATCCCCGCGATTATCGCGGCTGCCGAAGTGACCGACGCCCAAGCCATTCATCCAGGCTACGGTTTCCTTTCAGAGAATGCCGACTTTGCCGAAAAAGTGGAGTCGTCCGGTTTTGTGTTTATCGGACCGAAAGCGGAAACCATCCGGTTGATGGGCGACAAAGTCAACGCCAAGGCGGTCATGATGAAAGCGGGCGTTCCTTGTGTGCCCGGTTCGGATGGCGCATTGCCGGAAGATCCGAAAGAAATTCTGCGCATTGCCAAAGAGGTGGGGTATCCGGTAATTATCAAAGCTTCGGGCGGCGGCGGTGGGCGCGGGATGCGTGTTGTCAATACCGAAGCTGCGTTGCTTTCGGCGGTTGCGTTAACGCAGGCTGAAGCACAGAGCGCGTTCGGCAATCCGACGGTTTACATAGAGCGTTTTCTCGACACGCCGCGCCATATTGAAATTCAGGTGCTTGCCGATAATCATAAAAACGCGGTCTGGCTTTCGGATCGCGATTGTTCGTTGCAGCGTCGTCACCAGAAGATTATCGAGGAAGCGCCGGCCGTCAATATTCCGTTGCGGCAATTGAATCGCATCGGCGATCGTTGTGCCGAGGCCTGCCGCAAGATCGGCTATCGCGGAGCGGGAACATTTGAGTTTCTCTATCAGAACGGCGAATTTTTCTTTATTGAAATGAATACGCGAATTCAGGTCGAACACCCGGTCACCGAAGAGGTCACCGGCATTGACTTGGTTCAGGAGCAAATCAAAATCGCCGTCGGCCATAAGCTTTCATTCCGGCAGCGCGATGTCGTCCGTAAAGGCCATGCGATCGAGTGTCGCATTAACGCCGAGGATCCCGAAACTTTTGCGCCGTCTCCGGGACGAATCACGGCGTACCACGCGCCGGGTGGGCCTGGCATTCGGGTTGATTCACATATATACAATAATTATTTTGTGCCGCCGCAATACGATTCGATGATCGGTAAAATCATTTCGTATGGCGACACCCGCGATCAAGCCATTGCCCGGATGTTGGTCGCGTTGTCTGAAACGGTAATCGGCGGTATAAAAACCAACATTCCTCTTCACCAGCAGTTATTGCTTGATGAAAATTTCGTTCGCGGCGATTTTTCTATTCACTATATCGAAGAGCGCATGAAGCAACTGAAAGGCGAATAAGCCGGTGGCTTATTGGTCGGTATATTTTGACGTTGATTCTGCACAAGCTGTCTCCTGGTCGGACGCGTTGCTGGAAAACGGTGCTTTATCCGTAGATCTTTCGGATCCTTTTTTCGGTACGGATAGCGAAATGCCGCAATATGGCGAGCCCGACACGCCGGTCTCTTTGTGGCCGATATCACGAGTGACGGCATTGTTTGCCGAGAGTGAAAATCAAAAAACGCTGGAAACGCTTCTGGAAAATATTGCTCGGCAACAAGCGTTACCATTGCCGATTGCCGAATGGGCGCCAGTCGCCGAGCGTGACTGGGTGCGCGAAACACAGGCGCAGTTTGGTGCCATTCAAATCACCGATGATTTCTGGGTAGTACCGACATGGTCGGAGCCGCCCGAAAATGCGCGGCACATTTTACGGCTGGATCCGGGGCTGGCATTTGGTACCGGCTCGCATCCAACCACACGGCTGTGCCTGCGTTGGCTGTGCGCGCACCCGCCGGTTGATCGGGATGTTCTTGATTACGGTTGTGGCTCGGGTATTCTCCTGCTTGCGGCAAAACGGCTCGGCGCATCGGAAAACACTTATGGCACAGATATTGACCCGCAGGCGCTTGTTGCCAGCCGCGAAAATGCGGCGATCAATCATATTGCGGCACAGTTTGTCGTGCCGGAAGCGCTGCCGGAAGCGACGTTCGATTTGGTTATCGCCAACATTTTGACAAATCCGTTGCGTGTTCTGGCGCCGTTGCTGGCCGCAAGAGCAAAATCGGGCGGACAAATTGTTTTGTCTGGCATTTTGCTGTCGCAACAGAAAGATATCATTGAACGTTATAACCAGTGGTTTGATATAACGCTTTGGCAAGAAGAGGATGGATGGGCGCTGCTCGGAGGTATGCGGCGCGCACGATAATAAGCGGGTGTTTACAAAATCACGGCTGACCGCCCATCGAATTGGCGGTATCCTTATGGCCTTATGAGCACATTAAAATTTGTCCGTTGCCCGGAATGCCAGACGGTATTTCGCGTCACGCCGCAACAGCTGGCGTTGCGCGACGGACAAGTGCGCTGCGGACGTTGCCGAATAGTTTTTAACGCATATGGCGCGTTGGTCGATCCCAGCGGCTTACGTATTCCCGGGCCGGGCATGGCGCCTGTGGAAACGAATACCATGACACTGCGTGATTTTATTACGACGAAAGAAGAGCCGGATATTTCGGTATCGCAAGGCGAATTGAAAACACCGGCAGCGCATTTACTTGCCGATTTTGAATCGAAGAAGTCGGCGGAAGAAGTCGAAGAAAAACGGGCCGAGAAACAGCCCAAACAAAAAGTGCCGGAGAAAGCCGTGTTGACGTTGTCCGAAAATACGATCGAAAAATCGTCACGGATATCGCAACAGGCATTGCTCCCAAACGGTGTCACGAAACCGAGTAAGCGGCGCGACAGCCCAACACCGATGGCGTTGGTGCTTGATTCGGATACACCAAAATTGTGGCGAAAACTGGGATTACCTAAATGGGTACCCCCGGTATTTTACGGTCTTGGCTTATCAATATTGGTCGTTGGGTTGTGGGCGCAAACTGTTCTTTATTTTCATGATGCACTCGCGTACCAATATCCTGATTTTCGCTCTTTTTTGGCGGCGAGTTGCGACATACTGGATTGTCAAATTGAACCGTATCATGATCTTAATGTGCTTGCTATTGAATCTTCCGAGTTGCACTCGCTGCCCGAACAGCCGCAACGGCTGGTGCTTACCGCCACCATCCGTAATCGCGGCAAGCAGCCGGTCGCGTACCCGCTATTGCAGTTTGAATTAACGGATGCGCAGGATAAGGTTTCCGGGCGCCGCTATTTTGCTCCCGATGTTTATCTTGACGATGCTTCGCGTATTGCCCAAGGCTTGGGAGGGAATCATGATACGACTTTTACGCTTCAGCTTGAATCGCATCTTGACGCCGCCAGCGGTTATCGTCTTTCGCTGGTTTATTCCGCTTCATGAGGAAGCGGTATGATAAAAAGTATTTTAACCATAGCGGTCTTTTTATTTCTTGCCGGTTATTGCGGCGCGCCCGCCATGAACGGCAACAGGACGCCTATGGAAAAAATCATGGGCGTTTATCGGGGTATGTTGCCCTGCGCGGATTGTGCCGGTATCAATACCGAGTTACACTCAAAGAAACCTATCTGACAGGCAGCCCAACATTGGCAGCGACATGAAGACGTAATCGAGCTGTTTCCCACGATAAATGAAGGAAATGAGCGATTTTGTTATGGCATTTCTTCCGAAAAATTATTGACACGTTATGATATTGATTGGCCGATGGAAAAGGGTTCGGCAATTCACATTCATGTTATCTGCGCGAGCCTAGAAAAGGCTCAGAGAGCCTTTGAAATCCTTGCAGAGGAAGGAACCGTCGTGGAGAAGTTGCAACTGAACCCGCCGACCCACGACAACAGCGTCAGCGGTATGTTGAAGGATAAATACGGATTCAATGGGGTGTTGTCCGCACAATTAAGGTAGATATGGTAATAATGACTGTTGAAACCGTGGGGGAAAGGTATGATTGAAAAAGTGAATCTTAAAGAGCGCGTTAATTCTGTAACAGAGCTGTTTTCGTATCTTGAGGTCGGTAACCTCAATAATCACATGCTGAACGTATTGCAAGCCGAGAACAGAACTTTGGAATTTCACGCGCACGACCGCTCTGATGAGATGTTTTACTGCATTGAGGGTGAGTTTGACATTGAGTTTTCGGATGGTATAGCGCACTTATATGAAGGTGATTTTATCATCATCCCCAAAGGGACATCGCACAGGCCCATTTGCAAGTCACTGGTCAAATGTCTTTTGATAGAAATTGACGGAACGCTGACGAGAGAAAATACCGGAGGAACATACGGTAATTAAAATACATCACAGAGGTGTATATATAAAGCGGAGACGAAATCCATTCTGAAGGATATACATAAGCGGACTGTATTCTGTGGGCCACAGGATGATGTCTCCCAGCGGCCTCCCCGTCGCGCTGGCGTCTGGCTGGACAGCGGCGCAACTTGTTTTCAGACAGTTTGATCTGGAGTTTAAGTAGATAAAGCTTGGGGTGATTGAGAAAATATGTGCGCCTCTCCGGGAGACAACGTTGGATTATTCGTTGAAAAAGCAATAATTTGTTTATAGACGAACAAACAAAGGAAAGAATATCGGGATCGCTTCGGCTTTACAATGTTTCTGGCTATCATTTTTTATTGAGATATATCATATGGGTGTCACCATGAAAAAAATATTGTTGCTTTTCTTTGTTTTTTACGCGCCATTTCTTGCCGCGCAGCCGGTGTCAGAGATTGGCCCTTATATTGAAGGCTATAACGGGCCTAAGCTGGAAGAGGTTTGGTTGCTGCGTATCGGGCCGCGCTCGGAAAACACTTTTCTCGTTCAAATTGCCGGTGTCGATCATGAATGGGACAATACCATTGTAAAATGCGAAAAAAAAGGGGGCGAAGGACTGTCGGCGGTTTATAGTGTGATGTATAACAATGCGCCTCATGTGCTGATAACGCAGAAAAGTTATACCGAACTTGAATTACATTTACCGGCTGAAAGAACGACTATTCCACTCAAGTACAGCAAGGAATTGTCTTTGGAAGGAAACAAAGAAGCTTTTTTAGCGGACTATCTGGCAGCGCAGCAGCGGGCAAAATAGAAAAATCGCGTTATCGGCTCGACGAAGTGATTTGCTTCGTGCCATAATCATCAAAGTTTTTCCATGATTCCGACGATGATAACTATGAGTTCATTGAAAGAACGTCTGAACGCTTACGAAGACCTGATGCATTTGAGAGATCCGATGGGCTTTCTTTTGCTCTTCTGGCCGACATTATCGTCGCTGTGGGTTGCGTCGAACGGTATGCCTCCATTTTCACTGATCCTCGTTGTGTTCATGGGTTGTCTTCTTTTCCGTTCTGCAGGCTGCGTGCTGACAAGGTGGCACGATCGTACCGGTCCGGTTGCGCAAGGCATCGTATCCTCGTGGGAGGTTGCGGTGCTTGTTGCGGTACTCTATTTTTTTGTTTTCTGCTTTATCTGGCTGACGACAAAAATGGCGATTATTCTTTTTTTCGTCGCGCTTGCTTTTGTTGCCGCCTGTGTTTTATTAAGGCGTGCCACAATAATGCCGCAAGTATTGATAGGCATTGTTTTTTCTTTGAGCGTTCCTTTCGGTTTTGCGTTTGTGCTTGATGAAACACCTTGGCAAGCATGGGCGATGATGGGGGTGAATTTTTTCTGGGTTGTCGCTTGTGAAATTGAAAGCTCGATTATTGGGCATGGCGATAAATTTTTTTCGGAAAGCCAGGCGCCCTCGTTTGAGCGGAACGATGTCGCCATTATTGCTTTTTGTTATATTTTCTTTTTTTCAGGCATTGCGTTTTTTGGGGTGTATTGGCGGTGGGGCTGGCCATTTTGGCTTTGTTTTGCCGTTGCGATCCTCATCGCGCTTTTATGTTTATTTTGTATTAAAGGCTACGGGAAGCGTTACCGGATCGACGCGTTCCGAAAGACCCAATGGATCGGTATGGCGCTTTTTATCGGAATTGCCGCGGATTTTATTTTGCTACACCAAGCATTACCGCTCTGGAAAATGTGACGTTAATGGTGACGCTTCTTCTCGCATCGACGTCACCATATCGTCGCGATCTTTTAACCCGTTTTGGCCTCCCGTTCCAAACGTTTTCTCCCGAGGTTGACGAAACGCCTTTACCGAATGAAACGCCCGCGCAATTGGTGCTGCGTTTGTCGGAAATGAAGGCGCGAGCCGGCGAGGCGGCTTTTGCGCACATGCCGGAGAATACATTGATTATCGGCGCGGATCAGATTGCCGATTTCGAGGGCGTTGTGTTTGGCAAGCCCGGCTCTTTGGCGAATGCACAAAAACAGCTGTCTGCGCTTTCCGGAAAAACGGTGGTTTTCCGTACCGGTTTGGCGCTGTTCAATCCGCAGGCAAGGCGCTGCCGTACGGTTCGCATTGACGTGGTTACAGAATACCGAGATCTTACGGACGCTGAGATCAATCATTATTTGCATGCCGCCGAGCCATTTAACTGTGCGGGATCGGCGCGCTCCGAGGATTTGGGCATTACCTTGTTTGAACGCATTGACAACAATGATCCGACAGCGCTTATCGGCCTGCCGTTAATTGCTTTGGCGCGACTGTTGCGCGCCGAGAATGTTAATCCCCTTCTTTGCCGGCAATCGCCATGAGCCATATCGGCACGCTTTACCTCGTACCCAATCTCTTGGGTATGGTTGTCCCCGAACAGGTTCTCCCGGAAAGCGTTTGCGCGATAGCCCGAAGCCTCGAATACTGGGCGGTGGAAACGCCAAAACCGGCGCGCGCTTTTCTGAAATCATTGGGTGTGGCAAAACCCGTCGCCGAATTATCGATTTGCCCTTTGCCGGGAAAAGCCGACATTGCCGAACTTGATACGCTGATTGCAATCTGCCAAGGCGGGCATGATCTTGGTGTCCTCTCCGATGCGGGTTGCCCCGGGGTTGCCGATCCGGGCGCGTTTCTTGTCGCGCGTGCGCATGTGTATAACATTCCAATCAGACCATTGGTTGGGCCTTCGTCGATTTTGTTGGCGTTGATGGCATCGGGCATGAACGGGCAACGTTTTGTTTTTCATGGTTATTTGCCGGTCGCTGAGAATGCGCGCGCGGAAGCGTTACGTAAGCTTGAACGCGATTCGCATAAGAATGGCGGCGTTACGCAAATTTTTATTGAAACGCCATACCGAAACGCAGCGTTGCTCAAAACAGCGGTTGACGTCTTGCGGAGCGACACAAGATTATGCGTTGCCGTTGATTTAACGCTGGTATCGGAAAGTATCCTTTGTCGATACGTGCGTGATTGGCGCAACGCTGATTTCTTTTCATATCAGAAACGACCGGCAGTATTTCTTTTACAAAGCGTATGAAAAAAGCGAACGACCACATCTTTTCCACTTCTCTGTATGAACGCAGATTTTGCTTTTCTCTCGGTCAATCTTTTGCTATCATCCGTGCTTCCTTTCCCCGATAGCTCAGTCGGTAGAGCGACGGACTGTTAATCCGCAGGTCCCAGGTTCGAGCCCTGGTCGGGGAGCCAGATAAAGCAAAGGGTTGTGTGGTTGCCACATAACCCTTTTTTGCGTTTTATGGTACGGAAACCGCTGCGCCGCGCGTATAACTGACGAGACGTATGGTCGCGTTCAGTACCGGGATTTCGATGGCGCTTCTTCGGTCTGTTTTTTCGACAAAACTGGCGTATTTTTCCGCGTAAATAATATTGTTGATGGCAGGCGCGTACCAAACTTTATATCGGCCGCGCGTCGGCCACCGCCAGAATTCATCGTCGTCCAGCGCGACGTAAACAAACATCATCAACGCATCGGTTTCGCCTAACGGAGAAGCTATTTTTTCCCAGCCGATGGTCTGCGTTTTTACGTCGGGCGAACCGCCCCGTTTTTCACCTCGATCGGCATGCAGCCGTTTGTGCCAGCTTTCTCCGGCGCGCATGGGAAAACGAAAACGTTGCCACGGCGGGTCAAACTGCCGTGTTTCGTCGTTTAAAAGAGCGCCTTGTGCCACCAACCCGGGCGCCGGCCAGATTTCGGTACGGGTATCGCTGATATTTTCGCCTTTGCGCGAAATTTGTACGGTAATCTGTCCGTTCTTGATGTCGGTAATTTCGTGGGTCTCGTCCCAGACAATCGGCAGGCGGTAGCCATCGGAAACCTCGTATATCCAGCGATCACCGACGCGGTAATCGGGCGTATCAGCGGCCCGGTTCGGATCGCTGTCCAGCCCCATCATCGACGCACAGCCTTGCAGCAGCAATGCGATGATGGCTGTTAAAAAAAAACGGAACATTTATGATTCACCCACGTTATCTGTTATTGCGCCTTCACTGGCGCTGGACACCAGGCGCATGTATTTTGCCAGCAACCCTTTTGTGTAGCGTGGCGCGGGTGGTTGCCATTTGGCGCGCCGCACAGCCAGCTCCTGATCGCTCACGTTTAGTTGGATGAGTAATTTGTGCGCGTCGATGGTGATCGAATCACCCTCCTCAATAAGCGCAATGGCACCACCGACAAACGCTTCCGGCGCGACATGGCCGACGACCATGCCCCAAGTGCCTCCCGAGAAGCGGCCATCGGTGATGAGGCCGACGGTTTCGCCAAGCCCCTGCCCGATCAAAGCGGAGGTAGGCGCCAGCATTTCCTGCATGCCCGGCCCGCCTTTCGGCCCTTCATAACGAATCACAATAACGTCGCCGTCTTTTATTCGGCGTGCCATGATTGCTTCCATGCATGCGGCTTCGGAATCGAACACGCGCGCAGGACCTGTGATCGATGGATTTTTCAGCCCGGTAATTTTGGCAACTGCGCCTTCCGTCGCCAGATTACCGCGCAGAATCGCGAGGTGTCCTTCCGAATAAAGCGGTTTATCGAATGGCCGAATTACCTCCTGAGCGGGCGATGGTTCTGTCGGTACGGCGGCAAGTTCTTCGGCCATCGTTTTACCGGTGATGGTCAAGCAATCGCCGTGCAACAGGTTTTTTTCCAGCAAGATTTTCAAGACTTGCGGTACGCCGCCTGCGTTATTGAAATCTACCGCCACAAAACGCCCCGATGGTTTGAGATCGCACAACACGGGAACGCGGCGGCGGATGCGCTCAACATCGTCAAGCGACCATGCTACACCGGCGGCAGAAGCGATCGCAAGATAATGCAGCACGGCGTTGGTTGAGCCGCCTGTGGCCATCACAAGCGACATTGCGTTTTCAATTGCTTTTTTGGTGATGATGTCGCGCGGTTTGATGTCGTGAACGATCGCGTTGTACAACACTTTTGCCGAGAGCGCCGCCGAGTCGGCTTTTTCCGGATCAGGACATGCCAGCTGCGACGAACCGAGCACGCTCATGCCCAGCGCCTCAAACGAAGACGACATGGTGTTGGCGGTATACATGCCGCCGCATGCGCCGGTAGTCGGACACGCGTTTTTTTCAATACCAACAAAATCATCGTCGCTCATTTTACCGGCCGCGTAAGCGCCGACGGCTTCGAACGAACTGACAATAGTCAAATCCTGGCCTTTCCAATGCCCAGGCTTGATTGTTCCGGCGTACACATAAACACCAGGCACATTCATGCGCGCCAGTGCGATCATGCCGCCCGGTAAATTTTTATCGCAACCGCCGACGATCAGCACGCCGTCCATGCTTTGGCCGTTTACGGACGTTTCAATTGCGTCGGCAATGACTTCGCGCGATACCAGCGAATATTTCATCGCTTCCGTCCCCATGCCAATACCGTCAGTCACCGTCGGCACGCCGAACATCTGCGGCATTGCGCCGACTTCTTTCAATGCGGCCATAGCGCGGTCGACTAACGGCTGGATCCCGGCGTTACACGGATTCATCGTGCTGTGGCCGTTGGCAACGCCGACAATCGGTTTGGTGAAGTCGTCGTCACCAAAGCCAACCCGGCGCAGCATGGCGCGATTTGGCGAGCGGGCAACACCTTCGGTGATAAGGCGAGAGCGGCGGTTGTACTGCATGGGGTCTCCTGAAAATATTTAACGCGAAAAAGTAGAGTCCGACGATAACATCGTATCTGGTTTAATACAACATAATATCGCGCCGCCGCCGATCAGTACAAACGCGACGGCATGAAAAAAATGCAGACGTTCATGGATGAATAACACCGCAAAAAGTGCCGAAAACAACGGAATCAAATGTGTGAAAATCCCAGAGTGAACCGGCCCGACCTTGGCGACCGCATAGCCGAACAACAGCATTGCCAGCAGTGTCGGTACCAGCGCAATGTAACTTGCCAACGCAATTTCCCGCAGCGATAAACGGGGAATACCGTTTTGCGCCCAGTCAAAAATTACGGCGGGCGCGATCAGAAAAAGGCCAAGAACACCGGCGAGGAAAACAAATGCGGTAAGCGAAAGATAAACAGGGCGATAAAGCAGCAACACGGTATAAACCGCCCAAACCATCAGTCCGGCAAGTACGATGATTTCGAAACCGGAAATGCGCAGTTGCAGCAAATGAGAAAAATCGCCGCGCGTTAGTACCACAAAAACGCCGATGAATGAAAGCGCCAGGCCGATACCTTCATGGCGTTGCGGAATACGCCGTTTCCACAGCGCCATGATGAGTACAACCATTACGGGCACGATGGAGTTGACGATTCCCATGAAAATGGCCGTTGAGCCGCGTAGCCCAAGATACGAAAGATAAGCGTTCGGCGCAAAACCCAGCAGCGCCAGAAGCAACATCAATCGCCATTGCGTCGTTAACGCGCGCATAATTGCCGCCCGCTCTTTATATACGAACGGTACCAGTACCAGCACCGCGACGCCCCAGCGAAACAAAGCCAGCGTTGCCGGCGACATGGTATTCAAAAGCCCTCGGGCGACGACGGCGTTGCTGCCCCAGAACGCGGAAGTCAAGACGAGAAACGCGTAAGCGGTAATCCGCGCGGAGGGCTTCATGAGATTTATCAAACAATGGCGTTGATGGATGTTTATCGTTTTTCGCTATTATCGGGCAGTCGGCAAAATAAAAACACGGGCGCGTGTAAAAAATCATGAAAACGAGACGCCATACATTCTTTTCCGGCGCGCGGCTGTCTTTTGGCAAAACTTGGGGTATTGTATGGCAATCGCTATTCTGAGAATCAAAGCAAATGTTGGTTTATCCTCATATCAATCCTGTTGCCATTAGTATCGGTCCGTTCGCGGTACACTGGTATGGCGTCATGTACTTGCTCGGCTTTCTGCTTTTTTATTTTCTGGGCAAATACCGGATCAAGCGCGGACGCTATCCGGGCTGGCAAACGCATGATGTCGATGATCTGCTTTTCTACGGTGTGCTCGGTCTGATCATCGGCGCGCGTTTGGGTTACGTGCTTTTTTATAAGCCCGCGTATTATTTCGGCAATCCACTGGAAATCTTCCAGCTTTGGCATGGCGGGATGAGTTTTCACGGCGGTTTTATCGGCGTATTGCTTGCAATTACCTTTTATGCTTGGCAGCGCCGGCGACCTTGGTTCGAGATCAGCGATTTTGTCGCACCGCTGATTCCGCTCGGCTTAGCCGCCGGCCGCATGGGTAATTTTATTAACGGCGAACTGTGGGGCAAGCCGACGGCGTTGTCTTGGGGCATGATTTTCCCGCATGTTGACGACTTGCCGCGCCATCCGTCGCAGCTTTACGAATTTGCGCTCGAAGGCGTTGCGCTGTTCATTATCTTGTGGTGGTTTTCAGTCAAGCCTAAGCCGCGCGCGGCGGTTTCCGCATTGTTTCTGATCGGCTACGGCTCTTTCCGCTTTCTTGTCGAGTTTGCCCGTGAACCGGATAATTTCCTGCCGGCGCTGCCGTTCCACTTTTCGATGGGGCAATGGTTGTCGTTACCGATGGTGTTGGCGGGTATAGCGATTATCTTATGGGCATATCATCGGAAAAAATGATTCAGAGAAACATCGCATTAATCAGTAAAAAAGATACAATATATTTCTGTGTTTGTTCTCAAAGCTTTATGGGAGCTGGATTAATTATCAGTGAAAGGAAATTTAAAATGATCGCAATTAGCTGGTTTCTGGATGTTCTGAAAAACAAGTACATTAAGTTCGATGGTCGCGCCGGACGTCCCGAATTTTGGTTTTTTGTTCTGGTCACTGTCGTAATCGGATTTACGCTGAGCATCATTGAAAGCAAGATGCCTTGGGCCGAATTGCCTATTGTGGCACCAATTTTTTATTTGGCGACTTTGTTGCCGTTCCTGGCGGTCAGTGTCAGAAGACTTCATGATCAGAATCGCAGCGGCTGGTTTGTGCTTTTGGGGTTGATTCCGTTCATCGGAGAAATTATTCTCCTGTTTTTTATGATCCGTCCCGGAACGCCGGGCGACAATCGTTTCGGTCCGCCGGCGCCGACGTCGCCAAGCAAATAATTTTCGTTTTCATTAAAGGCGCTTCTGAGAAGAGCGGCAAACAACGGGTCAGGCAAGGCGGAATTCGCCGGAAAAGCGCTGTTTGTCTGTATATAAATAGTAGGCGATTCGGTTGGGGAAGAATAGTTTTGGCGCCGCGTGACCCGTGCTGATTTTCATTCTTCCCGGCGATATTCGCCCTCGATGGCTTCGTCCTGCGAATAGACGCGCGTATGCGGCTTGCGATAGGGCGGGGGATCCTGATAAGGCGGTACGGTACGCGCATCAGAAATATTTGCGGAGCTACCACCACGGCCAAGGAGCAGCAACACCACAGCGATACAGGCGCTGCCGATACCCGGCAAAATAAGCAGAAAGCCTGCCAGCGCCCGACGAAGGCTGCCCCAAAGCGCCCATGGTGAACCTTCAAGGCGGCGTAGCGCCTGCCAATGTGCTTGCACCCGTTGCCATTCCAACGACAGCAGGATTACGCCTGCTACCGCGGGCAAGACAAAAAAAAGCCAGGCATCAAGACCAAGCGCGTCGGCGAGCACAAATGTGAGCCAGAGGTCAAGCGCCCATGGGAGCAATAAAAAAATAATAAACGGCATAATGACTTCTGTTGAATACGTTTTATCACAAGATCGCACGGTAATTACCGCACAATAAATAAGGAATAGAACCTATATGTTGATTGTTTATACCACGCTTCCCGACAATAACACCGCCAATCGTTTCGCGCTTGCCTTGATCGAACAACGGCTGGCGGCATGTGTGCATATTGGCGCGCCGCTGACGGCTGTTTATCGCTGGCAGGATGTCATCGAACAGGCGACAGAAATCCCGCTGGCAATCAAAACACCTCGCGCGCATTATCCCGCTTTGCAGGCATGGCTCGAAGAGCATCATCCGTATGAAGTGCCCGAAATCATTGCTGTTACGGTAAGCGATGTATTGCCGGTCTACCTTAAATGGGTGCAGCAGGAAACAAAAACAAGGCCTTGATAGGCAATCCGTTATAATCGGCCATGTTTTGGTGCTGAAGAGGCGGATGATGAAACGCATTTTATGTATGCTGGCGATGGCATTATTGGCGCCGGGGTCGGTTTTTGCCGCTTGCGGCAGCGAACCGCTGGCACATGAGGACGCTTTTCGTTTGTCGGCAATACCGTTGAATGACCACGCTGTCGAGGCGCGTATGGAGATCGAGCCGTGTTATTACCTGTATCAGAACAAATTGAAGTTTTCGCTGACGCCCGCTGAAATGGGTGCGGTAGCGATGCCGATCGGCATGCTCAAGCAAGATCCATATTTCGGTCAGGTCAGCGTGTACTATGGTCGGGTCAGTGTCATTTTACCGTTTTCGCCTCAGCCCAAAGGCGCTTCGATTACGCTTAAGGCCGAATATCAGGGATGCGCCGAGGCCATAGGACTTTGTTATCCGCTTTCGGCGCAAATGCTGATGTTTACCGTTCCAAAATCGGCGATTCCCGGTGAAGAAGTTTTTGCCCGTGTGCCTAAAAAACGCTGGTTCTAAGCGTTGGCTTTGATTAACCTTTCCTTTCTTTTATTCATATGATGCAATCTTTTTTTCTTAAAACCATTGTTATTTCATGTTTCACACTGCTGATCGTCGCATGCGATCGTGGAACACCGGCCAATACGGCTGCTTCCGACGCCGTTGCAACCAACAGCGATACTATCGCATCCACCAAAGTGGAAACGACCAGCGCGGAAACGGCTGGTGCAGAGGACGCGTCGTCGATGGAAGACGCGCCAATGGGTAAATTGCCCGATGACCCTTTAGCGCAAATGCGCATTACGCTAAAACCGTATTGGGCGCCAATCGACAATGGCGGGATTATTTTGTTGGCGGATATTGAAAATGGCGCGATGAACGTTCTGGCTTTTCAAAAATTGCTCAAACTTTATCCGGAACTTGAGCAGAAAGATAACAATGTTTGGGAACCGCTTGCCGAAAGGTTGGCGCAGCGTTGTCTGACGCTGACACGGCAAGGCAAAATGGAATACGGCGTTTATGAACTGAAAAATTACCTCAAGGATTACACAGATCAACAAATGCTTCCCTTTGATGATAGAGGCGGCGCGCCGATCGGTATCCCCGACGCCGATATTCTGGCGTTCGATTTTACCGAAGAACACGAAAAGCTGATTCGACATATGAATGTACGTGCCGCTGAGGGCAATGTGCTGTTAATGGATTTTAAAGAGCCGTATGTTGGCCATGCCGATATTTATCGTGCAATGGCGGCAGCGCTTGGCGACGATATTCCCACTGATGCGGAAATCCCGGCGGAAAACAAGCATTATTATGACATTTTGCAGCGGGAAATGATCTTTGCCATACAAGCGTTCTGGAAATACGCGCAAATACCCGGTGAAGAAACAAAATAAATTCTGACCTTGCAGGTGTAAATGACAAGAGCCGGTCTTCCTCGGCTCTTTTTTTATTCGCATGATAAAATTCTTCCATCTTAGCCGATGGCTTTCTTCGAGCGTGCTTGAAGTGATATTCGGCGCAAATAAAGAAAAAATTATGGGTAAGAAAAACCATGGCTAAATTACCGTCGACAAAAGCCGTAACGGATCAGGAACAAAAACCAACCAGCTTTGAAGCTGCCATGGCGGAAGTGGAAGAATTGGTGGCGCGTATGGAGAATGGCGAGCTTCCGTTGGCGGATGCGCTCAAATCATATCAACGAGGCGTCGAGCTGCTTTCGTATTGCCAAAAGGAATTGCGTGCGGCGCAACAGCAGGTACGCATTCTCGAAGAGGGTGTATTGAAAGATTTCGACGATGATAATGAGTAAACGCTCAAGCGAATGTGCAAATGAATGTGCCGAGGTTCAAGCAGATCATCAATACGACGCACGATGGCAAAAAGCACAACACGCTCGTATTGAACGGGTGCTGGAAGGCGTATTTGTTTCTTTGCCCGATTCTTCGATGTTACTGGACACGATGCGTTACGCGACGCGCGGCGGCAAACGTGTGCGCGCGCTTTTGGTATACGCGGCGGCGGAGCTTTCGGGCAGCGCGCTCGATATTGCCGATGCGCCGGCGGCGGCGGTGGAACTGATTCATGCGTACTCGTTGGTGCACGATGATCTGCCGTGCATGGATGATGATGCGTTACGTCGCGGGCAACCGTCTTGCCACGCCAAATTTGGCGAAGCGTTAGCGCTCTTGGCGGGCGATGCGTTGCAGGCACAGGCATTTGCGTTGCTGGCGCAAAGCGACATGCCGGATCCGGCGCGCGCCTGTGCGTTGTTGGCGCAGGCAGCGGGCGCTGCGGGCATGGTTGGCGGCCAGGCGTGCGATTGTCTTGCGCAGGCCGAGAATATTGATGCGCTGGAAACGATGCACCAAATGAAAACCGGTGCGCTGATCCGTGCGGCGATTGCGCTTGGGGCGGCGTGCGGTGCGTTGTCGGCGGCGGAGGAGCAAGCGCTGGCGCGGTACGCCGACCATATCGGGCTGGCGTTTCAGGTGGCCGACGATGTGCTCGATGTGGAGGGCGCTTGCGAAACGTTGGGCAAAACAGCCGGCAAAGACGCCCGTCAGAATAAAGTGACTTATGTATCGTTGCTTGGCCTCGATGCCGCAAAAAAGCGGATGCACACGCTTTATGAGGAAGCGCATGGCGCGTTAACGGTTTTTGGCGCACGCGGCCGGCTGCTTGACGGTGTGGCGCGGCAGATGGTGATGCGGAGTTGCTGATGACAGGTTCCGGCGCTTATTCTGATCGCAAAACAGCGGGGGCCGAAACCGTAACACACGCGTCACCGGAATATTGTCTCGAACAAATCATGACGCCGACAGAATTGCGCGCACTGCCGCGCGAAGCACTGCCGAAGATATGCGACGAATTGCGTCAAGTGGTTTTGGATACGGTGGCGCAGACAGGCGGGCATTTATCGTCAAATCTTGGCGTGATTGAATTGACCGTCGCGCTTCATTACGCATTTCATACGCCGGATGACCGCATTATCTGGGACGTAGGCCATCAAACGTATGCGCACAAAGCGTTGACCGGGCGGCGCGAACGTCTGCATACATTGCGCCGGCATGAAGGGCTTTCCGGTTTCCCGTCACGCGCGGAAAGCGTATATGATGCTTTTGGCACCGCACATTCTTCGACATCAATTTCCGCCGGGCTGGGCATGGCGGTGGCGGCGCAGATGCGCCGTCAGGATCGGCGTGTGGTTGCCGTAATTGGTGACGGCGCAATGTCTGCCGGAATGGCGTTTGAGGCATTGAATAACGCCGGAGCGATGGACGCGAATCTTCTGGTTATTTTGAACGACAACGAAATGTCGATTTCCAAGCCGGTCGGCGCGTTTCATCAATATCTGACGCGGATCATGACGAGTCCGCTCTACAACACGGTACGTGACAGCGGCAAGGAATTTCTCGCCAAGATTCCGCCGATGAAACGCTTTGCCCGTTTGATGGAAGAGCACACCAAAGGCATGCTGATGCCCGGCACGCTTTTTGAGGAATTGGGTTTTTTCTATGTCGGTCCTGTCGATGGCCACGACGTGACGGAATTGAGCAAAACACTGCAAAACATGCGCGGTATGAAGGGGCCGTATCTTTTGCATGTGATTACGCGAAAAGGAAAAGGTTATTCGCTTGCCGAAAACGATCCGGTGCGCTATCACGGCGTCGGTAAATTCGATCCGGCCATCGGCGTTGCCGATGATAATGGTACTCGCTTAACGTACAGCGAAGTATTCGGGCGCTGGTTATGCGCCATGGCCCAACAGGATGAACGGTTGGTCGCGATCACGCCCGCGATGTGCGAAGGTTCGGGCATGACGGTTTTTGCCGAACAATACCCGGAACGTTTTTTCGATGTCGGCATTGCCGAGCAGCATGCCGTCACTTTTGCCGCCGGGATGGCGTGTGATGGCGTCAAGCCGGTGGTCGCGATTTATTCTACGTTTTTGCAGCGCGCGTACGACCAGCTGATTCACGATGTGTTGCTGCAAAATTTACCGGTGATGCTCGCGATCGACCGTGCCGGAATCGTCGGGGCGGATGGGCCGACGCATATCGGCGCATTTGATCTTTCATTTATGCGTTGCCTGCCCAACCTGACCATCATGACGCCCGCCGATGAAGCGGAATGTTACGCGATGCTCAGTACCGCTTATCGAATGGATGCGCCGACGGCAGTTCGTTATCCGCGTGGCGCAGGCCCGGGAGCGCCGTTACCGGATATACAAAAAACATTGCCTGTCGGGCGCGCCGAAATACGCAGAAAAGGCGATGGGAATATCGCATTTTTCGTGTTCGGTACGTTGCTCGCAAACGCGTTGGCCGCAGCGGAACAGTTCGATGCGACCGTAATCAACATGCGCTTTGTCAAGCCGTTGGATACCGAAATCATCGAAGAAATTGCGCAGGCACACCGGGCGCTGGTGACGATCGAGGAAAATGTGATCGCGGGCGGTGCGGGCGCGGCTGTTGCCGAGCACCTTGTCGCTGCCAACATCGTTAAACCGCTCTTGCATTTGGGGCTTCCGGACTCATTTATTCCTCATGGCGCGCCGGAGATTTTGCTGGCGCAATGCGGGCTTGATGTCGAAGGAATGGTTCGTCAGGTTCGAGCGCGTTACGGATAAATCGCCAAGCTGCGCCATAATTACCGTCTGCAATTGAATAATCGGTAAAAACGCCGATTCTAATTTGGAGCATCATGGATCGACCGCAAAAAAATAGTCCCAAGGATTTTTCCGCTATTCCCGATATTCAAGCCGAGCGCGATTTGCGGCGGTTGCCGATTGATCGCGTTGGCGTCAAACGTTTGCGTTACCCCATTTATTTTGAAGATAAATTCGGTGTGCAACCGACCATCGCAATATGTGCGGCCAACGTGATTTTACCCGCCGACCAGAAAGGCACACACATGTCACGGTTGGTGGCGCTTTTCGAAGAAATGAGCGTGGAAACGCCGCAAAAGCCGTTATGCGTCGGCGGACTTTCGCCATGGATGACGCGCCTGCTTGGCCGTCTGGAAGCGCCGGGTGGTCGGATTGATTTATCTTTCGCGTTTTTTGTGCGCAAGGCCGCGCCGATATCGCGCATTGAAACCACAATGGATTACCAGGTGTGGTTACGCGCCGAGCAGAAGGAGGGCGTGTATCGTGAAAAAGTGACGGTCGATATACCGGTCACGTCATTATGCCCGTGTTCCAAAAGCATTTCGGATTACGGTGCGCATAATCAGCGCTCAATGGTGTCCGTATCCGTCATCCCCAAGGAGCCGGTTTTTATTGCCGATCTGGTGCGGGTCGGCGAAGAGGAGGCGTCCAGCGAGCTTTTTGCGATTTTGAAACGTGTCGATGAAAAGTATGTCACCGAATACGCTTACGACCATCCGCGCTTTGTCGAAGATTTGGTGCGGTCAATCGCGCAACGGCTGATCGCCGACACGAATATCGCGGGTTTTGCCGTTGAGGCGGAGAACTTCGAATCAATCCACAATCACTCCGCGTATGCCCGCATTGAGCATTGGGGCGATTATCAAGGCTGATCGGCAATGGCGATACGACCGCTAACCGATCACCTGATCAACCAGATCGCCGCCGGTGAGGTGATTGAGCGTCCGGCGTCGGCACTGAAGGAATTGCTGGAAAACAGCCTCGACGCCGATGCGACGCGGATCGACGTTGAGTTGCTCAACGGCGGCGGCAAACGGATTAAGGTTTCGGATAATGGCGCGGGTATCCCTCGTGATGAGCTGGCGCTTGCCGTTGCCCGTCATGCCACATCCAAAATCACGGCGCTTCCCGATCTTGACGCGATAGCGACATTCGGTTTTCGCGGCGAAGCGTTGGCATCCATTGCCGCGGTTTCCCGTTTTTCTCTGATATCGCGCGCGCAAGACAGCGAACATGCGTGGCGTCTTGATGTGGAAGGCGGCACAGTCGGCGCGACGGCTCCTGCCGCGCTCGATATCGGCACGACGATCACGATTGACGATCTGTATTTCAATACGCCGGCACGGCGCAAATTTTTGCGCTCCGACAATACCGAATGGGCGCATTGCGAAGAAATGTTTCGCCGCATTGCCCTGGCCTATCCGCACGCAGCGTTTTTTTTGCGTCACAATAAGCGCGATGTGCATCGCTGGCCGGCAGTTGCTGACCGACAGCAGCGGATGACCCAGGTTCTGGGCGGCGCATATATGGCGCGCGCCCGCTTCATCGACGCCGACGCTGCCGATGTTCAACTGCACGGTTGTGTGATGGTGCCCTCAACGGGCGCCGCGCCGCTCAAAGAGATTCATTATCTCTTTGTTAACGGCAGGTTTGTCCGTGATCGTATGTTGCTGCATGCGATTCGCGAAGCGTTTCGCGATGTGTTGCACGGCGCGCATCAGCCGTCATTTGCGTTGTGGCTGACCATTGCGCCGCAACGCGTTGATGTTAACGTTCATCCGCAGAAGGCAGAGGTGCGGTTTCGCGACAGCCAGGCGGTTTATCGCTTTGTCCGCCATGCAACGATGCAGGCGTTGGCGCTGCCGGTGGGTAGCGATCTGAAAAACACCCGTTCGCGAACAACTGCGGAGTTTACGGCAATAACACCGAGCATGTCCGTGAGTAAACCCAATACGCAAAAAGTGATGTATCAGCCAACACAACGGGCTTTTTCATTACCGCTACGCGATGGTGATGCCGTAGTTTTTTATGAAAAAATGTTTGCGGCGGCCGAGCGCGGCGAAGCAATAATTGCTTTGCAAAATGAAGAAAAAAGTAATGCGTTGCCTGAGGCGCAAAACGATACGCCGCCGCTGGGTTTTGCCATCGCGCAATTGCACGGCATTTATATTTTGGCGCAAAATCAATCCGGTCTGGTCATTGTGGATATGCATGCCGCGCACGAACGCATTGTTTATGAGCGTTTAAAAAGCGCGTTCGTGGCGAAGTTGTTGCCGGCACAGCCGTTGTTGATCCCGGTGGCGTTTGCCGCGGATGCGCTGGAAATGGCAACCGCCGAAACGCACGCCGAAACATTGAGTGCGTTGGGTTTTTCGGTCAACCCCGTCGGGCCGTCAACGCTTGCCGTCCGCTGTTTACCGGCATTACTGCGCGACGCCGATGCCGAGGCGTTAACACGGGCGGTGCTGCGCGATCTGCATGATTGGCAGGTGACGCAGCTCATCGAAGCCCACCGTAATGCATTGCTGGCGACGATGGCATGCCATGGCGCGGTACGCGCCCATCGATTGTTGACGATTCCGGAAATGAATGCATTGTTGCGTGATATGGAAAAGACCGAACGCGGCGGCCAGTGTAACCATGGGCGGCCGACTTGGCATCAGATCACGCTCGCCGAATTCGATAAAACTTTCATGCGTGGGAAGTGATTTCAAACGGCGATTTCGTTTAGATTCACCGTTGATCCCGATAACGAAAACGATAAAGAGCAAGTTGCCCGAAAACATTGGGTAAGAAACGAATGGATCGCCCATGCGCAATGACCATGCGCGCCATGACTTCGCAATGGCGCTCGGCGAGAAAGCGGTCAAAATCTTTGACGGTGCATAAATGGATATTGGGCGTGTTGTGCCATTCGTAAGGAAGCGATTTGGAAACGGGCATGCGTCCGCCGCACATGATTTGCCAACGATGCGGCCAGTAACCGAAATTGGGAAAGGTCACGATGATTTCGCGACCGACACGCAACATGCTTTTTACCAAAGCGTCGAGGTGATGCATTGCCTGTAGGGTTTGCGACAAAATCACATAATCGAATTGGGCATCGGCAAAATCAGCCAGCCCACCTTCGAGATCGCGTTGCAATACGTTGACGCCGCGAGCGATACAGGCCTTGACGCCGTCGATAGAAATTTCGACGCCGTAACCGCGGATATTGCGTTTTTGTTTGAGGTAATCGAGAAGGCCGCCATCACCGCAGCCAAGATCAAGTACGCGCGCACCGTCGTGGATCCATTGCGCGATCAGCGAAAAATCCTTGCGGGGCGTTTCGGGGGTATGGGCGGTATATTCAGGAGAAGTCATGATGTTTGCTCTTCGGTAATATCCCGGACAAAAATATGGTCATAGTAACGGCGTACTACCTCGTGGTACTCCGGGTCGTCGAGTAAAAAAGCATCGTGCCCATGCGGCGCGTTGATTTCCGCATACGATACCGCGCGGCCGTTTTCAATCAGCGCCCGCACAATTTCGCGGGAGTGCTCCGGAGAAAAACGCCAGTCGGTCGTAAACGAAATTACCAGAAAACGACATAAAGCAGGTGTCAGTGCCCGAGCCAGATTGCCATCGAAGGGCGCAGCGGGATCGAAATAATCAAGCGCTTTGGTAATGCGTAAATAAGTATTGGCGTCAAAATAACCGGTAAATTTTTCGCCTTGGTGGCGCAGGTACGACTCGATCTGGAATTCTGGCGCGAATGAAAACTTCAGCCCTTCGCGTAGCTGGCGGCCGAATTTCTTCTCCATTTGCTCATCGGACAGATAGGTAATATGGCCAAGCATGCGGGCAATGCATAAGCCGCGTACCGGCTTGGAATTCTTTTGTGCATAATGGCCGTCAAAGAAATCGGGGTCGGTGAGAATGGCTTGCCGCGCTACTTCGTTAAACGCGATATTTTCCGCCGACAATTTTGATGTTGAGGCGATCACCAGCGCGTTGCGCACCCGATCCGGGTAACGGATTGACCAGCATAAGGCTTGCATGCCGCCGAGCGACCCACCCATGACAGCGATCCATTGGCGGATGCCGAGAAAATCGGCAAGACGTGCTTGGGCGTCGACCCAGTCCTCAACGGTGACCAGCGGGAAATCTGCGCCCCAGGGGCGCCCTGTTTTCGGGTTGACGGATACCGGGCCGCTGGAACCGAAGCAGCTGCCGAGGTTATTGACGCTGACGACGAAAAAGCGACGGGTATCAAGCGGTTTACCCGGGCCGATCATGTTGTCCCACCAGCCGATGTTGCCGGGGGCGTCGGCGTAATAACCAGCGACATGATGCGATGCGTTGAGCGCATGGCAGATCAGTACGGCGTTGGACCGATCGCTGTTGAGTGCGCCATAAGTTTCGTACGCCAACTCGAAGCTGTCCAGTGTTGCGCCGCTGGCGAGCGGCAGCGCTTCGGAAAAGACGGCACGCTCAGGTTCGACGACCCCGACGGATTGGGTGGCGCGGGTTTCTGTTCGAGTGTTCAACGTGCTTCTCCATGGCAAAAGTTCACAAATCGGAAATCAGCTTTGGCTTGCCGGGCGGAGAAAAAAAGCGCCGTTTAGCCGAATTTATAAAGCGCCCGCAAGCTGGATCAAATCGGCGCATATTTTTATTATACGGATTTTCAAAAACAGCGAAAGAATTTGCCGATATAATCTTGGCGTGTTTTCTTCTTTTGTTTATCAATAAGCACCATTATTTTATTTTAATCAAGAACTTCGATGCACGCTGCCGGATTTATTCAAGATCTTGCCATCGTCATGCTCATTGCGGCAGTGATGACGCTGCTGTTTCATCGGTTCAAACAACCCGTGGTGCTCGGCTATATTCTCGCGGGCGTGATTATCGGGCCGCATACACCGCCGTTCCAACTGATCAACGACGAACATACCATTAATATCCTTGCCGACTTGGGCATCATTTTTCTGCTTTTTACGCTGGGGCTTGAGTTTAGTTTGAAAAAACTGATGAATGTCGGGCCGACCGCGCTGCTTGGCGCGATCGCCGAGATTGCCGTGATGATGTGGGCGGGCTACCAAATCGGGATGTATTTCGAATGGGGCACGATGAACGCGATCTTCCTCGGTGCAATGTTGTCTGTATCGTCCACGACGATCATCATCAAGGTGCTTGACGATTTGGGAATGAAACGCGAGCATTTTGCTGAATTGATTTTCGGCATTCTTATCATTGAGGATATTCTCGCAATCGGGATGATTGCCTTGCTGTCGGCGATTTCGATCACCGGCGAGGTGCATACAAAAGCAATATTTTCCACGCTCGGTAAGCTGTCGCTGTTCATGCTTGTGGCACTGATTATCGGGATTCTGGTGGTGCCGCGTCTGCTTGCTTTCGTCGCACGTTATAAGAGCAACGAAATGTTGCTGATCACAGTGCTGGGATTATGTTTTGGTTTTTGCCTTTTGGTCATCAAGCTTGATTACAGTATGGCACTCGGCGCGTTCGTGATCGGCGCCATTATTGCCGAGTCGCGCCAGATCAATATCATCGAACGCATCATTGAACCGATCCGTGATATGTTCAGTGCTGTTTTTTTTGTCGCAATCGGTTTACTGTTTGACCCGAAAATTTTACTTGAGTACACGGGGCCTATCGTGTTGATTACGGTGGTTGTCGTAGTAGGCAAGCTGTTCGCCTGCGGGACGGCGACGTTCATCGCCGGACACGGCACGCGCACTTCGATGCGTGTTGGCATGGGGTTGTCGCAAATCGGTGAGTTTTCATTCATTATTGCGGCGCTCGGACAAACACTTAAAGTAACCAGCGATTTTCTTTACCCGATTGCTGTGGCGGTTGCAGCGGTTACCTCGCTTTTGACGCCGTATCTCATTCAGTGGGCGGGGCCGTTGACGCGCAAATTGGGACACATCATGCCGGCACAGATGGTTTATATCGGCCAGCTTTATACGATGTGGCTGCAAAATATTCAGCCACAGGGAGACAATGCGTTGCGTGCGCGCATCATTCGGCGCATTGTCATCCAGGTATTCATCAATCTGGCGCTGGTTACAGCCATTTTCCTGATCGGTAATGTTTTCCTGTCGAACTTTGTCGATAAACTTGAAGACTGGGGTATTGCTCGACGTTGGGGCGGTATGCTGGCCTGGTTTATCGCCATGATGTTTTCGTTGCCGTGTCTGATTGCCGCTTACGGGAAGCTTAAAGCGCTCAGCATGATTCTTGCCGAATCGAGCGTATCGCCCATGTTTGCCGGACGTTACACCGAAACGGTGCGCAAGCTGATGTCCGAATTGATTCCACTGATTACGATTGTCGCTTTTTTGTTGCTTGTCATTGGTTTAAGCTCTACGCTGCTGCCGACGATTGAGCAGTTGTTGTTAATGCTGGCGTCGGTGGCGTTTTTTGGTTGGTTGTTGCGAGATCGCTTTTTAAAGCTGCACGCGAACGTGCAAGCGGCGTTGATCGACACCATGAAAGACAAGGCCGATCCATAACGGCAGTTTTTATAATGAATATTAAAAGGAAATGTATATGACAGATTCTATCCACGGTCATGAAGTGATGCACATGATCATTGATTCTCAACGCGCTTGGCCGCGCCAGGAGTTGATTGCGGCTATTCAGGAAAAATTTGGCGGCGATGCCTGTTTTCATACTTGTTCCGCCAGCGGAATGGATATTGAAGAATTAATCGATTTTCTTGAAGGACGCGGAAAAATCGTTGACCATGGAAACGGATTTATTGCCACGGTCGATCACGTTTGCAACCACTGAGGTGATACTATGAGTAAAAACACGGCTCACGGAAAATGTCTGTGCGGCGCGGTGCGGGCAATCGTCAACCGCGCAAGCGATGAGATGCACGCTTGTCATTGCGGGATGTGTCGCACATGGGGCGGCGGCCCGTTTTTGTCTGTCGCCAGTCAAGGAAAGCCGTATTTTGACGGAGAAGAAAATATTCAGGTTTACGATTCTTCCGAATGGGCGCAGCGCGGATTCTGCAAAATCTGCGGCACGCATCTTTTTTACCGGATGCGCGATGAAAGCCAATATTTTGTTCCGGTCGGCCTTTTCGATGATCTTAACGCGGTGCATTTTGCCGGACAGATTTTTATCGATAAGAAACCGGCGTATTACACGTTTGCGGAAAAAACACATAACATGACCGAAGCGGAGGTCTTCGCGCAATTTTCCGAGAAATAAAGCTGAAGAAAAGGCGATTGTGTTAGGTTTGCTTTATGATGACTTCTTGCCAGGTAACGATATCGTTTTCAGGGCGAACCGACATATGCAATTGAAGCAACGCAAATTACGGCGGCGATAAAACCAATAATGAAATTTCCCCAGTCATTTTGAGGCGGCGACGTTTTTGCCGCATAGTTTTCTTCAGGGTCTGGCAATGACTGGTGTATTTCCCACGCAGCCGTCAATTTGCGCGCTTCGTTAAAATTTTTTTCGTTAACGTATACATGCACAAATTCGCTGACAGGCAGTATACCGATACCGCCTTGCAAATGTTGGCCGCGAATTTCATTTTCAATACCGAACCGGGTAAGCAAATCGCTGACCAGCTTAGCGTCCAGACCGTTTTCTGCCTGATAAAGTTTTTTCATAAATAACGCCGTTGCGTTATTCGAGCAGACTCTTTTCTATAAAGACAGGAGGGAATAGAAAGCGGGCAATGAGTCAGATATGGCGGATACCAAACTTTTTGCACGTTTATCGTTCCAGATACTGTTTCTTTTCTTTTACAGGGCGCCATTCTTCGGCATCGGGCAAAGGCGCTTTGCGTTCGATAATCGTCGGCCATTGTTGAGCAAGCTCGGCATTGAGCGCGATAAACGGTTTTTGGTTGGCAGGCAGATCGTCTTCTGCATAAATTGCTTCAACCGGGCATTCGGACACACATAGCGTGCAGTCAATGCACTCGTTCGGATCGATTACGAGAAAATTAGGGCCTTCACGAAAAGCGTCCACTGGACAAACGTCCACGCAATCGGTAAATTTACAACGGATACAACTTTCAGTAACGACGTATGTCATGATCGGAAATAAAATTAAAGATAGCGTATTCTAACAAATATAGATCTCCGCAATCGTTTGGATTGCGATCGTTTTAAAATGGGGAATCATTATGAAAGAAGTTTCTGATAGTAATTTTGAGCAACAGGTGGTGGCATCGCCGCTGCCGGTGCTTGTGGATTTTTCGGCCCAATGGTGCGGGCCGTGTAAAATGTTGACGCCTATCCTAAATGACTTGTCCGCCGAGTATGACGGCCGTTGTGTCATTGTCAAAATCGACGTGGATGCCAACCCCGAAACCGCGAAAAAATATGCAATTCGAGCCATGCCGACATTGATGATTTTCAAAAACGGTGAAGTCAAGGCGCAAAAAATAGGCAGCGCCAGCAAAGGGCAATTAAAAACTTTTCTTGACAGCTATCTATAGAACCGTTAACGTTCCGGCTGGCAGCGGCAGAATGGTGATATAACAATATGCGGCTGCCGGGACGTTCCAAGTTTCTTACGGGAGACATCTTGAACAGCGCCGGGTTTGCATGCCACGGTTTCCTGTTGATCCTGTTGAAATCCTGAGCACGGTTCGTGCTTTTTCCGGCTATTTCAAGCCTAATCATTCTGCTGTAATTTGTTATGCGTCTTTCTGATCTTAAAAGTCAACATGTGACCGAACTGGTCGAAATGGCCAATTCCATGGGAATTGAGGGGGCCAACCGTCTGCGCAAGCATGACCTCATTTTTACTTTACTGAAAACCCATGCCAAACGTGGCGAAAGTATTTACGGAGACGGCGTACTCGAAGTGTTGCCGGACGGTTTTGGTTTTTTACGTTCGCCGGAAGCCTCTTACCTTGCGGGCACTGACGATCTCTATATTTCGCCGTCGCAAATCCGCCGTTTTAATTTGCACACAGGCGATACGGTCGAGGGCGAAATCCGTACGCCGAAGGACGGCGAACGTTATTTTGCTCTGGTCAAAGTAGACAGAATCAACGGCGAAGCACCGGAAACGGCAAAGAATAAAATTCTGTTCGAAAACTTGACGCCATTGTTTCCGGACAAGCAGCTTGTTTTGGAGCGTGACATTAAGGCGGAGGAAAATATTACCGGACGGATGATCGATATTATCGCGCCGATCGGCAAAGGCCAGCGCGGTCTTTTGGTGGCTTCGCCGAAATCCGGAAAAACGGTGATGTTGCAGCACATAGCGCACTCGATAGCCGCCAACCACCCGGAAGTTACCTTGATTGTTTTGTTAATTGATGAGCGTCCGGAGGAAGTGACCGATATGACGCGTACTGTGCGCGGAGAAGTTGTTGCTTCTACGTTTGACGAACCGGCCGCGCGCCACGTACAGGTCGCGGAGATGGTCATCGAAAAAGCCAAGCGGCTGGTGGAACATAAACGGGACGTAGTAATTTTGCTTGATTCAATTACGCGCTTGGCGCGAGCTTATAACACGGTGGTACCGACTTCCGGTAAGGTATTGACCGGAGGTGTCGACGCCCATGCGTTGCATCGCCCCAAACGTTTTTTTGGCGCAGCGCGCAATGTTGAAGAAGGCGGATCGCTGACCATTATTGCCACGGCGCTGATTGATACCGGCAGCCGGATGGATGATGTGATTTACGAAGAGTTCAAGGGCACCGGCAATATGGAAATTCACCTTGAGCGACGGATAGCGGAAAAACGAATTTATCCTGCGATCAATGTCAATCGTTCGGGAACGCGCCGTGAAGAATTATTGCTTGGCCCGGATGTGCTCCAGAAAACATGGATTTTGCGTAAAGTGCTGCACCCAATGGATGATCTGGACGCGACAGAGTTTTTGATCGATAAAGTGCGCAACAGCAAGAATAACGCCGATTTTTTTGATTCCATGCGCCGCGCCGGGTAACGACATCTAGATAGCTTGTTTTTGCCATCATTTTGTCGGATAATATCCAGCTTTTCAGCGTTTTGTTTTTGAAGGTGAAGGGCGGCGTCAAAAAAGACGCCAAATGGCAGGGCAAGGCCTCTGCGGAAAAGGAGTCAAGATGAAAGAGAATATTCATCCTAAATATAGCGAGATTGAAGTTACCTGTAGTTGCGGCAACACGTTTACCACGCGGTCGACATCGGGGCGCCCGTTGCATATTGAGGTGTGTTCTGTTTGCCATCCGTTTTATACCGGGAAACAGAAAATCGTTGATACCGCCGGGCGTGTTGAGAAATTCCGCCAGCGTTATGGCAAACGTGGCAGCAGCGCAACGATAGAGAACTGATGGTTATGCAGTATGAGAAAAGGGCAGCATAGGCTGCCTTTTTCTTTTCCCGCACATATAAATAACCTTGCACCATAGAAAGCACACAACAGTGTAAGATAGTGACCACTGTTGACACTGACACGTTTTCATGCCGCTGCCGTCTCAATCTTCTTATCCAGCATTTTTCCGAGATATGCGGGAAATAAGCGATTCGCCGTCCGGGCCATGGCGGCTGTGGAAGCAAGGCGGTTTGATTCTTTTCTGTTTGCTGTGGATTGCACTGGGGTTGGTCGGTCATGGGCCGTGGAAAGTCGAGGACGCGCGTACCATTGTCGCCGCGTGGGAGATGGTCGAGCAGCAGGATTATCTGGTGCCGCGTCTTATCGGCGAGCCGAATTTTGAATATGGTCCGCTGGTGCCGCAGCTTGCGGCATTAACATTAAAGGCGTTTTCACCGTGGTTGCCGGCGCACGATGCGGCGCGTCTTGCGGCGGGCATTTTGTTGCTGTTGACGCTGATGTTTACAGCGCTGGCCGGACGCGAGCTGGGCGGGAAAACGCGCTGCTGGTTACCGATGCTGGTATTAATAGGTTGTGTTGGCATGTTCGATCGTGCGCACATGCTTTCTCCGCAAATCGGCGTGATGGTGGCTGTGGCGATGGCGTCGTATGCGTTAGCTTTAATGTCGCGTTTACCGGGGGCGGGCGGTATTTTATTCGGAACGGCATTATCGGTTGGGGTGTTTTCGTACAATTTCAATGTACTGATCGTGTTGGTGCTGGCGGCATTGATTCTGCCCCTTGCGCATGTCCGTTGGCGCAACACGTCTTTTGCTTTCGCGATGATTTTGGCGCTGGTGTTGGCGGCAATTGCCTGTACAGCATGGCCGGCATTGCTGTATCAGCGTTCGCCGGAGATTTTTTCTCAATGGTATGAAGTCAATAATTTCCTTGCGTTATGGCACCCATATAAAATTTCGATTGCCGATAACGCAAGTTGGCTGGCGCGTAACTTGTTGTGGCTGACGTGGCCGGCTTGGCCTTTGGTTGCTTGGTTGCTGTGGGTGCGGGCGCGCGGTTTTCATGGCGGACTGCAAACGCCGGGCGTCGTTTTACCGGGAACAATGGCTTTGGTATTGCTTGGTTATTTTTTATTGTCTCCGGAAATTCGCACCATCGACAGCTTAATCCTGTTGGTACCATTTGCGTTGTTGGCGGCAGAAGAAGTGGACAGCTTGCCGCGCAGCGGTTCGGCGGGATTGGACTGGTTTGGAATATTGACGGTTGGATTGGTAACACTGGCGCTGTGGTTCTTCTGGTGGGATGCCTACGTTAATGGGCTGGGTTCATATGCAGCCGAGATTTTTCGCGATGCCGATGCCGGCTATCAGCCATCGTTTCGTTTACGCGGCGCATCGGTATCGTTATTCTTGACGATTTTGTGGATCATATTGGTGCGTCCGGCACGGCAATCGAGCCGGCGCGCGATACTGAACTGGGCAGCGGGCATGATGCTGATTTGGGGACTGGTATCTACCATCTGGATGCCGTATCTTGATTCACGACGCAGTTATAAAGTAGTTGCCGACATGTTGCTGCCGTATGCAACGCAAGGTTGCGTAGCCAGCCGTGGGGTCGGCGATGCACAGCGTGCCTTGTTTTATTATTATGCGCACGCGCAAACGCGCAAAGACGATAATGCGCCGGATATTTGCTCATTTCTTTTGGTGCAGCACGATGATATTGCACCGGGCGATGAACCGGAATTTATCGGTTATCAGCTCCTTGAATCCCGCCATCGTTATGGCGATGTCAGCGAACTTTATTCGCTTTATTCGAAAAAAACCAAAAAATGAAATTTGTTGATGAAGCTTATATCGAGGTTTATGCTGGAGATGGCGGCAACGGTGCGGCATCGTTTCGTCGTGAAAAATTTATTCCTCGCGGCGGGCCTGATGGCGGTGACGGTGGCCGCGGTGGCAGCATTCTTTTGGAGGCTGACCGTAATATCAACACGCTGGTCGATTATCGTTTTCTGCGGATTTTTCGTGCGCAACGAGGTGAAAACGGCCGTGGGCGTGATCAATATGGCCGTGGCGGCGGCGATAAAATATTGCGTGTTCCGGTTGGAACCGTCGCCAGTGACGCCGAAACCGGAGAGGCGTTGGCGGATTTAACGCATGATGGTGCGCAGGCATTGGTGGCTCGTGGCGGACGGGGCGGTTGGGGCAATCTTCATTACAAGTCGAGTACCAACCGTGCGCCGCGCCAGTTTCAACCGGGCGAAAAAGGTGAAACGCGTCGTCTGCATCTTGAGCTGAAAGTATTGGCTGACGTTGGTTTATTCGGGATGCCGAATGCGGGAAAATCGACGTTGATTCGCGCTGTGTCGGCGGCACAACCGAAAGTCGCCGACTATCCATTCACGACGCTGGCACCGTCGCTTGGTGTTGTGCGCGTGGACGTGAACTGCAGTTTTGTGATGGCGGATATTCCCGGGCTGATCGAAGGCGCGGCAGACGGTGCCGGGTTGGGACATCGTTTTTTGCGACATTTGCAGCGAACACGCCTGCTTTTGCATGTTGTTGACTTGGCGCCGTTCGACCCTGAAACCCATCCTGTCGAAGAAGCGCATGCCATTGTACGCGAGCTGGCGCGTTACGATGAAGCGTTGCACGATAAGCCGCGCTGGCTGGTGTTGAATAAAATCGACATGTTTGACGAAGATACGCGCCAGGAAAAAATTGACGCATTTATTAAAGCGTTCGATTGGCGCGGCCCGGTATTTGCGGTGAGCGCGCTTACCGGAGATGGTTGTCAAAGATTAATATTGGAAATCGCTCGTTGGCTTGAAGAGCATATGCCGGAAGATAGTGGCAAAGAAAAAACGACGCCGGATTTATTGATGCCCATGCCGATTGACGCGCCTATGCTCAAGGAAACGGAATGAGTCAATTTTCGATGGCACAAGCCAAGCGTATCATTGTTAAAGTTGGTTCCAGCTTAGTCACAAACAATGGGCGCGGCTTGGATCGGGCGGCGATTACCGGTTGGGCGGAGCAGATGGCGGCGCTGAAAAAGGCGGGGAAAGAAATTATTTTGGTGTCATCCGGTTCGATTGCTGAAGGAATCAAGCGATTGGGTTGGGCGGAGCGTCCCAAAGAGATGCAAGAATTGCAAGCGGCCGCGGCAGTCGGTCAGATGGGATTGGTGCAGGCGTATGAAACATCGTTCAGCGAACAAGGATTGCAAACCGCGCAGGTATTGTTGACCCACGAAGATCTGTCTGACCGCCATCGCTATTTGAACGCACGTTCGGCATTGCGTACGCTGCTGAAATGGAATGTGATTCCGATCATTAACGAGAACGACACAGTTACGACAGAAGAAATCAAGTTTGGTGATAACGATACACTGGGTGCGCTGGTAGCGAATTTGCTGGAAGCGGATGTACTGATTTTGCTTACCGATCAGAACGGTCTTTACACTGCCGATCCGCGTCGTGACGCGCAGGCAACGTTGCTTGATGAGGCGCAGGCAGGGGATGCAGCGCTGGAAGCGATGGCCGGCGGTGCGGGCAGCAGTATCGGTAAAGGCGGCATGTTGACTAAAGTACTTGCCGCCAAACGGGCAGCGCGATCCGGCGCTTCGACGATTATTGCCAATGGTCGCGAAGAAAATGTGCTGCTGCGGTTGGCGGCAAACGAAAAAATAGGTACGCGCCTTGTCGCGCGCATGGTGCCGTTGTTGGCGCGCAAACAATGGATTGCCGATCATTTGCAGGTTGCCGGACAGCTTTTTCTGGATGATGGTGCGGTGCGCGCGGTGGTGCGCGAGGGTAAAAGTTTGCTGGCGATTGGCGTTGTTCGCAGCGAAGGGAGTTTCAATCGTGGCGAGGTTGTTGCCTGCTGTAATGAGCAAGGGCAAGAAATCGCGCGCGGGCTGGTGAACTACCATGCTGATGGCGTGCAGAAAATTTTGGGGCAGCCATCGAATAAAATTGGTGAAATTCTCGGCCATCTTGAAGAGCCAGAATTGATTCATCGTGACAACTTGGTACTGACCCAGAACAATAATATTACGTTTGATTAATAGGCGGTTTGCTCTTTAAACCGCTCTGTTTATCGGGGCTTAGTGCGGTAAAATAACACGCCTTATTCTTCTACATCATTGCCCATGAGTTTTTCATCGCTGCAAGTCAGCATTGTTACTTATCGACCTAATGAAGACAATCTGGTGCGTTGCCTTTATGCGCTTTCGGAAGCCATTGACTTTGCGCGTTCGGAGGGCGTGATTTATTCCGTTAATGTGGCGTTGATCGACAACAGCCAGAGTAGAAGCAGGGTATGCCGGCTGGTTGAGTTGGGCGAGTTGTTTTTTCGTGAACCGACGGAGGTTTCTTATTTACACGGGCATGCCAATATTGGTTATGGTGCCGCGCATAACCTGACGCTCCACGGTAGTGGCGCCGATTATCATCTGGTATTGGGTGTTAATACAGAGCTTGCCAAAGAGTCATTGGCCGAAGGTGTGAGCTGGATGCAGGCCAATGATGATACCGGTTTGATCAGCGGTGCGCTTTATGATACCAAAGGCGAATTTTTGTATCCGTGCTTGCAATATCCATCGGTACTTGATCTTTTTTTGGCCAATTTTGCGCCGCATTTTTTACGTCGTCTTTTCAAAAAAAGGCTGATGCGCTATCAGATGCAGCAACAGGTTCATGAGCAGCGCACTTTCTTTGACGTTCCCTGCTTTGCCGCATACTGTTTGTTGGCGCGGCGAACAACGTCCGATCAGAGCAGCGGGTTTGACCCGGCGTTCTTTCTTTATTTCGGCGATTATGATTTAACGCTTCAATTCAGCCTGATCGCGCGTACCGCGTATCTGCCGATGATGCAAGCCCGGCTGTATCGTGTGCCGCATAAAACCGTGAGACACGCGTACCAGTTTATTAAAGACGCACTTACTTTCTTTCGTAAGAACGGCTGGAAGTGGTGGTGATCGTGACACGCTTTCCCACGAAAAGCTCTGTTGAAATACTATCTGGATATTCTAATAATTCAACCGGCTGATTTTTGCTGACCCGAAGTGGTTGTGGTGAGTAAACGACGTGAAGCACGCATGTTCCCAATACGGTTTTGGCAACCATTATTTATCGACACGTGAATTAAATTAACCTTTTGTGAAAAAGGATTTACGTTGATTGCATCTTTTTACCTTCGGGCGCAAGATAGGCTCCCAAAATCAAAAGTAAAGGGAGAAACATATGGGAATCTTCAATTTCATCAAGGAAGCCGGTGAAAAACTGCTGGGCGGAAAACACGCGCAGGCAACGCCCGTGGCCGTGCCCGCATCACCATCCAATAACGAAGAAGACATTAAAACAGCCAATCTGGTGGCGGTGACCTCAATCACCAATTACATCATCAAGATGGGTTTAAAGGCGGAGAACTTGAAAATTCTGGTCGATGCCGCCCAGGGGATGGTGACCGTGTCCGGTGAAGCTGCCGATCAGGAAACTCGGGAGAAAATTATTTTATGTTGCGGCAACACCAAAGGGATCGAAAGGGTTATCGACGACATGACGGTAAAACATTCCGAACCTGAAGCGCAAATGCACACGGTGGTAAAAGGCGATACGTTGTGGAAAATTGCCGAAAAGTATTACGGCAAAGGAAAGGGCAACGAATACAATCGAATTTTTGAAGCGAACAAACCGATGTTGAGTGATCCCGACAAGATTTATCCGGGGCAAGTCTTGCGCATTCCGGCGCTGTAATACCGGGGAGAGCTGTTTATAAAAAAAGCACCACAAGCGGTGCTTTTTTTATGCGCAAAGTAAAAAGTAATCACGCGGCCATGACTTTGATCGCTTGCGATAGACGCGATTTGGTACGTGATATTGTGTTTTTATGAACCACCTTTTTATCGGCGATACGATCAATGACGGATTGTGATTCCTGAAATTGTTTCAATGCTGCTTCTTTATTACCGGCAGCGATCGCTTTTCTGACTTTTTTTATTGCGGTACGCAAAGTGGATTTAAGACCCGCATTGCGGTCCCGGGTTACGATTGCCTGTCGTGCACGTTTGCGCGCTTGCGCCGAGTTTGCCATTTTGTATTCCTAAAAAATAGATGCTTGAAAAGAATAAACGATCAGAAAAACGACCAAAATAAAACCACCTGAAAGGTCGGCAATTCTACGTGAAATCAGTGGCAAACGCAAATCGGCTCCATAATCATTCCTTGCGCATAAGCCGATGAATTCTGGCGATCCAAAGATTTTCGCGGACAGCGCCTGCACGAATACGCTATTCCGCGTTATTCTTGCGCGGGAAGGAGCGGCATGAATTTATTAAAAGCGATGGGCACGGTCAGCGCCATGACGTTGTTGTCAAGGATTACCGGCTTGGTGCGCGAAATTTTAAAAGCGGCGATTTTTGGTGCTGGCGCGCAGGTAGATGCATTTGAAGCGGCGTTTCGGTTGCCGAATCTGTTGCGTCGCCTTTTTGCCGAAGGCGCGTTTAGCCAGGCGTTTGTGCCGGTGTTGGCGGAATATCAGAAACAGCGCGGACCGGAAGCAACACGTGATTTGGTGCGTAAAACGACGGCACTCTTGATGCTGGTGTTGTTGATTGTTGCTGTGGTCGGCGTATTGGCTGCGCCATGGCTGGTGTATTTGCTTGCAGGCGGATTTGCCAAAACGCCAGGTAAAGTTGCATTAACCGCCGATCTGATTCGTATTGTTTTTCCGTACATTTTTTTCATCTCGCTGGTTTCGTTGTCTGGTGCTGTCCTGAATGTTTACCGGCGCTTTGCCATTCCTGCGGTAACGCCGGTATTACTCAATCTTTCGATCATTGCCGCAACGGTTTTTCTTGCACCGCGGGTCAATCCGCCGGTGTTGGCGTTGGCGTGGGGGGTGGCCATTGGCGGCGTTGCGCAGTTGGTGTTGCAGCTTTATCCGCTCTATAAAATCGGCATGTTGGTGTGTCCGCGTCTGGATTGCAAAGATGTCGGTGTTCGCCGCATCCTCAAATTGATGGTGCCGGCGCTTTTCGGTGTTTCGGCAGCGCAGATTTCGATTCTTATCAATACGCAATTAGCGGCGTGGCTTGGTGATGGTCGTATCTCATGGATTACTTACGCCGATCGATTGATGGAGTTTCCCAGTGCGCTGTTGGGTGTGGCGCTGGCTACCGTGTTGTTGCCGGTGCTGGCACGTCATCATGGTGATGGCGAGCGTTATTCATCGTTGCTTGATTGGGGGTTGCGTTTGGCGTTGTTGTTGGCGCTGCCGGCGGCGTTGGCGCTTTGTTTTCTTGCCGCGCCGATGATCGCGACGCTGTTTCAGTATGGCCAGTTTACCGCCGATGATGTGCTGCAAACACGATTGGCGCTACTTGGCTACAGTGTTGGCTTGCCCGCGCTGATTCTGGTCAAAATCTTGGCGCCCGGTTTTTATGCGCGGCAAGATGTGAAAACACCGGTACGCATCGCGATCACATCAATCGTTATTACTCAGATTTGCGCGATCAGCATGATGTTTCATATCGGGCATGCCGGGCTGACCTTGGCGATCAGCATCGGCGCGTGTTGCAATGCCTCGCTGTTGTTTTTGACGCTGTTTCGCCAGAAAATCTATGCGCCTCAAAGCGGATGGCCGGTTTTTTTGGGGAAGTTATCTATTGCTTTATGTATTTTTGCGGTGGCGCTGTATTTTTTATCGGGTAAGACCAGTATCTGGCTGGAGGCGCCGCTGGTTGAGAAAATCATGCGGTTATCGGTAACGTTATTTGCCGCCGCCGTGATTTATTTTGCCGTGCTTTGGTGCTTGGGGTTTCGCTTAAGGGATTTTAGCCGCAAAGAAGAGGCGATATAAACAGAAATATCAGCGTTTCAACAATCTTTTCAGGGCGTCTTTTAATGACGTATTATCATCATCTAATTTTTCCAGTGCTTTACCGACAACTTTGTCGCCGGCGAGTTGAAGTGCGATTTGCGCCATACCTTTTTCATCCATACCGCAGATTTCAGCACCGGAGGTAATCGGCCCATAACAATGCAGCGGGAAGGCAAGTCCGACGTAGCGCTTATTAATGGTACACGCCGGATCGGGCATGGCGGTTTGGTCACCTTCGACCGTAATCTCGGCGTGATAATCAGTCGTCAGTGCACGAAGATCGATAACGCCTTGTCCGGCTACCTTTAAACCGGGCAGCGCAATCACCAGGTCGGAGTTCCGGGCGATGCCATTTTTGATATAAAACGATGCATCGGCGCGCCGAAACACGGTATCGAGAGAGCCATGTTCTTTGGTGAGCTGTTTGCGGTTTAATAACGCAATTGCCGAACATAGTTTCATTTCCAGATTGGTGCTAGGAAGAATGCCGTCGTTAATATGGATATTGCCGTTGCCGTCAAGCGTCTCTATCCATGATTTTAAGCTGTTGCCGGAACCGATAAGCTTGGCGCTGATCATCGCCTTACCTTTGATCGGCGGCGATTTCTTGCTATGTGCAAAAAATTGTTCAAGCTGCACGTTATCAATATTCTTCTGTACGGCGAATTGAGGACTGTCATTGCGGGCGTCGAAGGCGGCGTTGGCGGAGAAGGTGCCGCCAAGCGCGTTGCCGTGCAATGTATTTATCGAAGTCCTCCCGTTTTTGTTGGCGATTTTCAATACAAACTTTTCGACAGAGATCCCTTTGGCGACAATGCGATCAAAAGTGGTGTCGATGTCAAAATTTATCCGGCGCAAAATGTCCAGCGGTAAAACGGGAGCGTCGCTCCAAACCGCTGTGTTTGTCGAGGTCGTTGTTGTACTGCTGCCGTCTTTTGTTTTGTCGGGTATGGTTTTTGTTTTTGGCAGATAATCGTCGATGTTGACGACGTTGCCGTTGATGTGCGCGACGATTGTGGGTTGGGTGAAGCCGGATACGGTAAGCGAGCCGTTGATGGTGGTGGCGTCAAGTTGGGCGCGAAGGTTCTTGATTGATAGGTTCTGATGGTTGCCGTTGATGTCCGCATTCAGTGAAAACGAGGTCAACGCTTTGTTGTCGGCTGTTGTCGGCAGCATGTCCATTTTTTCCAGTACTTGCCGCAGATCGGTTTCGCTGATCGATAATTTTCCCTCGTAAGTCAGCGCGCTTTCCCAATCGCGCATGTGCAGCTGTGTTTCAAGCCGCAAGGTGGCGACTGTCAAAAGTAACGGCGTCATCGATAGTGTTTGGGCCTGCCGATCCATATTGATTGCGCCGGTAATGGAAAAAGGCAATGTTTTGCCTTTGCC